>VTLG01011189.1_pt1 | contig 32509 bp, 40 predicted proteins | sample 4694571 | NCBI WGS metagenome assembly VTLG01 (sample SAMN12604809, study PRJNA352737) | marine metagenome | biome: ENVO:00000447; feature: ENVO:00000209|ENVO:00000569|ENVO:01000036; material: ENVO:00002151; isolation source: viral sequences binned using virsorter ...
CCTGTAATTCTATTTTTTCTTTATCCATTATTTCCCCTTTATGTTTAATTACTTAATAGAATTGTAAATCATATTGGACATCATTTCAACCTATTAATAATTATTTTTATTCTTCTCAAATCTGAGAGCATAAATCACAATAAGATATTATTACAATGTTAATGTCGTATCAAAAGATTTTAAAACATACCCCCTATGTATCATAAAATTTTATATGGGGATAATTTAGCTGTATATGTTCTTATAACTTTATAAAACCTTATTTTATGGGCATATTGCACACACATAACGCCTGTAAATGTCCTATAATATGTATTATGTTGCGTTTGCATATGTTAATCTAGGCAGTCAGTATCGTATACGTAAGCACTTAATTAATCTATGGAAACTATACAAATTACATACTATATATAGTGTATTTTTAAAGACATACTACATATAGTAGGACTACTATCACAGTAGTATCTACTTGATCCTTCTACCTGTTTTAGTGTATTCTTACACTCTTTACATTTCTTCAATAAGAAAAGAATACTATAAAAAAAAATACAAAAGATTACTTCTCACCCTGTGTCATCCCTCCCAACCGATAACAAATCTGTTTATGACTTATTTTATATTATGAAATAATAGGCTATTACCCTAGTTACTATGGTCCAGCTAGTCCACTTATGTTGAAGTTTGATCCGACATTTCTTTCTAAAAGCTGGAGAAATATCCTGTTTGTTGTTGTCATACTATCACATAATTATTAATATACAAATCAATACAGTTAGTGGACATACTGTACGAAACAAGCCCTGCTTCGGCAGGGTTTTGTTTATTGACTATATAGATATAGTAAGATATAATGATATTACTCATTTATTATGAGTATCAACTTCCCTGTTTGATTAACCAATAAACCCTAGCTAGTCTAGGGTTATGTATCTTAAAAAACTAAAAGAACTAGAGCAAAAAATATTTACTGCACCTTACAGGTGGTTATTGAAAAAAGGTTTAATAGTTGCAGAAAAGGTATATCTAACTTTGTCTGATTTATATGATCAGGAATACATAAAAGATTACAGAGGTAACCCTAACTGGTCAGGAGATGATTAAAAAAATTTTTTACGCCTTCGGCTCTTGTAAGCCTTCAGGCTTTTGCCGACCTTTGATTCTAGGATAAGTTTTTGACTTATGAGCATTACAATATCTGTACTTGTTATATTTTGAAATAACAGTATCACAATTTTCCTGCAAACAAATTCTTCCACTACTATATGAATTAGAGGGTTTGTAATTAGGATATTTATTTCCTTTTATATAATCACTCATAACGATATAGTATAGTTAGGAGAAGTTACAGAAATGTATCACGGAAAGAAAAAGAAAAAGTCTAAAAAAGGCAAAATGAAAAGAAAGTAGTTATGGCTACATATCAAGGAATGAAGGTCAAGCTAAACAACCCTACGGCTATTAGAAAGGGTGAACCTGGCTATGGTCGTAAATCAAAAAAGGTATTTGTTATGGATAATGGCAAAGTCAAAAAGATTATGTTTGGAGATCCAAATATGCCTATTAGAAAAAACAATCCTAAAGCAAGAGCTTCATTCCGAGCTAGACACAAATGTAGTACAGCTAAAGATAAGACAACTGCGAGATACTGGTCTTGCAGAGAATGGTAAAGGAGAGTTATGCCAAAAGGTAAGAAAGGTTATTCTAAAAAGCAAATGAAGATTGCAAGAGTAGCAGCACCTAGAAACAAAATTACTGGTGCTGATTTTGCAGCATTAAGAAAGAAAAAAAAGAAATGAAAGTTAAGGGTGTGGATATGTCTGGTCTAACTAAAAGACAACAACAGACTATGAAAAAACATTCACAGCATCATACAAAACGCCATATGGAATATATGCGTAATAGTATGAAAAGAGGTGCAACATTTACACAAGCACACAAAAGAGCTCAGAAAGCTGTAGGTAAATAATGGCACAAGTGAGTTGGATGTGGGGTGGCAAAAGACATTATGGTACTCTTATTAGAGAAACTAAAACGCATAAGTTTGCAAGAACTAAAAACGGCAAGATAAAGAAGATAAAGAAATAATGGCTATTCCAGCAAGTGCAAAAACAGCATTACAGAAAAAAGCAAAATCTAGTGGTATCTCTTATGGCACATTAGCAAAAGTATATCGTAGAGGACAAGCAGCTTATATGAGTTCAGGATCAAGACCAGGAACAAGTATGGGTGCTTGGGCTATGGGCAGAGTAAATTCTTTTATCAGAGGTTCTAAAAAACACGATACAGATTTAAGGAAATGAGTAAAAGAAAACAACCTTATCGTTTCGGTGTACCTGCTAAATACTTAGCAGGGTTGTCTGATGCTGCTGCAAGAAAAAGAGCAGCAGAAATAAAAAGAACAGCAAAAAAATATAAAGCAGGTAAAAAAGTAAATATAAAAAAAGTACAAAAATCAAGAATGGCTGATAAAAAGAAAAAAAGAAAATAATGGCTGAAAGAAAAACCTGTGCTAATCCTGGTTGTGAAAAAAAATTTACAGCAAAACATAACAACAAAAGATACTGTACTGTTCAATGCAGTCGTAAAGCACAACACAAAAGAAGTAAAGCTAAAAAACAAAAAGTATTTACTTCACAGATGACAGCTACTCGTGGTGAGTATTACGAAGATTATGTAGAGAATTTTGCACCAGAAGTACAAGAAGGGCTAATACAAAAACAAGTAGTTGCCGAATTGCTAGGTGTTGATAAATCTTTAATTACAAAAATGCACGAGGCATATTTATTAGACAAAGGCAATTTAGAAAAAAAGAAAGATTGGACTACTCCAGAAGAAGCCATTAAAGCATTAGACAAGTTTGAGGATTTTAGAAACAGATACTTTCAAACAGAAACAGGTGAACAATACGAAACAGCAGATTTTCACAAAAGATGGATTGCAAGTATTTTAAAAGCTATTGATGAAGGTGGAGAACAAATGATACTTAGTCCTCCAAGACACGGCAAAACAGACTTGCTTACACACTTTGCAGTATGGCAGATTTGTAAGAATCCTAATGTAAGAATTATGTGGGTAGGTGGTAATGAGGAGATAGCAAAAAATGCTGTAGGTGCTGTTGTAGATCATTTAGAACATAATGAAAAACTTATAGAGGATTTTTGTGGTCCAGGAGAAGCATTTAAACCAAAGAACAGAAGTGGTAAATCTTGGACATCAGGTCAGTTTACTATAGCCAACAGAACTGTAACAGGTATAAAATCACCAACTATGGTAGCTGTAGGTAAAGGTGGCAAGATTTTGTCAAGAGATTGTGATTTAATTATTGCAGATGACATTGAAGATCACGGCACAACGATACAACCTAGTGCTAGAGAACAAACAAGACAATGGTGGACAACAACTTTGTCATCTCGTAAAGAGGAGCATACAGCTATTGTTGTCATAGGTTCAAGACAACACCCAGAAGATTTATATAATTTTTTACTAGAGAATCCACAGATGGACAAAATTGTAGAAGAAGCACATAGCACAGAATGTGTATTGCCTGAAAGCGATATAGACTTGCATACAGATTGTATGCTATGGGCAAACAAAAGAAGTTATAAATGGTTAGTGTCAAGATTACAAGCTGCTGAAACTACAGGTGGAAAAGCAATATTTGAAATGGTATATCTCAATAAAGCATTTGCAGAAGGTATAGCTATGTTTGATGTAGAAGAAGTAGATTTATGTAGAGATGTAAATAGAGTTGTAGGTCAAGTACCAGCAGGTTGTCGTTTGGTAGCAGGATTAGACCCTGCATCAACAGGTTATCAAGCTGCTTTCTTGTGGGCTATCAATACAGAATCAGGCAAAATGTATATGGTAGATATAGAAAACGAACAAGGTGGTGGGATTATACAAGCAAAAAAAACAATAAAGAAGTGGTATGAAAAATATAATCTTGCACATTGGGTTATAGAGGAAAACGGATTTCAACGAGCTATACGACAAGACAAAGATTTAAAAGAGTATTGTGCAAGAATGGGTATTTATTTAGAAGGACATCAGACACAAAAAAACAAATTTGATCCTATCTTTGGTGTTGGAAGTATGAGAGAATTGTTTAAAGAAGGATTAATAAGTTTGCCTTATGGTAGTGCAGAAAGCGAAACTAAGAGTAATATATATCGTAGGCAACTAATTTATTTTTCTACAGGTGCTAGTAAGCAATCTGGCAGAAACAACAAGAGTGATGTTGTTATGGCAAGTTGGTTTCCTATGCGTGTAATTAGGAGATTACAGAAGGAAAGACTAGCAGAAGTAGGATTAGATTATAAACCTAGTTTTGGAGAATGGAATTTAACTAATATGAACGAAAGCCCTTGGGGATAATGACACCAGAAGAAATACAATATCAGATAACACAGTTGCATTATGATAATCAGAGTGCTTACTCCACTAGAGGTCGTATTCGTGCAATAATGAATGGTGGTCCTGATGGGATTATGGCTTTGTTAGGCGACCAAATACAAGGATTTCAAGACTTTCAAATACCTGTACCTAACTTGATGATGTCAGGTTTAGAACATTTATCACAAAAGATAGGTCGTATTCCAAACTTAAAAGTAGATGTTCCAAACAATAAAGATTCTGACAGGGCTAGAGCCAAAGCAGATAAGATAGCTCGTATCGTAACTTCGTATGATGACACACAAAAACTAGATTTACAAATGCCACAGGTAGGTAGATGGCTACCTGGTTATGGTTTTGCAGTATGGGTAATTAGAGAAAAAAAAGGACCTGATGGAACGCCATATCCTTGTGCAGAACTGCGTGATCCTTACAACTGTTTTCCTGGATATTTCGGTGCAGACCAACAACCAAAAGAAATGGCGATTATTCGTAGAGTTCCAAAGACTGCATTGACAAAAGCATATCCACAGTTCTCTGACAAAATAAATAGCAAAGATTTTTACAAGGCAAACAACCTTGGTATAGGTAGTGCTTATGCTTCTGCTTACACAGATTCTTACAATGGCTCTTGGGCAAACTCAAATGGTGAGGGCGATTTGATTGCAGAATATTACAATGAGGAAGGTACATACATATTCCATATGACATCTGGAACTATTCTTGATTTTATTCCAAACCCACTTGATAGTGGACCATCATTTGTTGTTGCAAAGAAGTTTGCTTTTGACAGATTGCAAGGACAGTATGACCAGATTATAGGACTTATGGCTTCTATGGCAAAGATAAATGTTATGTCTATTATCGCTATGGAGGATGCAGTATTTACAGAAACAAACATATCAGGAGAGATAGAGTCAGGACAGTATCGCAAAGGTAGGTTTGCCGTAAACTATCTAGCTCCAGGTACACAAGTAAGTAAGCCTGCATCAAATGTTCCTTATCAAATATTTCAACAAATAGACAGAATAGAAAGACAACTTCGTGTTGGTGGTTCTTATCCTGTATCTGATGATTCACAAAGCCCACTTAGCTTTGCAACAGGTAGAGGATTAGAAGAACTAGGTGCATCTATGTCGTTGATGATTAGAGAATATCATACAGTTATGTCAGATGCTATAGAAATGATTGATGCAAAACGATTAGAGTTTGATGAGAAAATGTATGGTGGTAGGTCAAAAGAATTATCAGGATATTACAATAATCAATTTTTTAGTGAAAAGTATGACCCAAGCACAGATATACAGGGTGCTTACAAAACACGCAGGGTGTATGGTGCTATGGCTGGATATGATGAGCCACAGAAAATAGTAACAGGGCTGCAACTACTTCAGGCAGGTATTATTGACACACAGACTTTGCAGGAGAACTTAGATGGTTTAGATAACTTGTCTATGGTAAACAGCAGAATAACAAAAGAAAAAGCAGATAAAGTTTTATTTGATTCTTTGTTAGCACAGGCACAACAAGGTGATCCTAAAGCAACTATGGCTGTCATACAGATAAGAAAAACACCAGACAATATGCAAAGTATTTTAGATAAATTTTACACAGCAGAGCAACCAGAGATACCAGAGCAAGAACAAGAATTGCTTGGAGGTGCGACCTTACCACCACAAGGTCCACCACCAGGCATAGCACAGCTATTACAAGGAATGGGTGGATAATGTCATTTAACAAAGACTTTGCAGATATTGTACATTACTCACTTGGAGATGTTGATGAGCTAGGTGATGATATATTATTTGAGGAAGAAACATTACAACCAAGAATGTTTAAAGATCAAATGCCACCTTTAGCATTTCCATTTGGTTATATGATTATATCCTCAACTTTTATGTATTACGAAGATGAGGAGGATGAAGATGGCAACTAGAAGTCCTAGCAATAGAGGTTTAAATGTACCACCTGCTGCAAGAAATTTTCAAGATCAAACACAAGCAATAAGAAGAATACCTGGTGTTACTTATGGAGAACAACAAGATTTGACTGAGCAACAACAAGCTGCACCATTACCTAAAGACACAATGCCACAAGCACAACCAAGAACTCCTAGACCAATGCCAAATGTAGATGTGTTTGGTGCAACACAAAAACCAACAGAACCTGTTACAGCAGGATTAAATATTGGTCCAGGTCCAGGACCTGTGCAACCACCACAACAAAATGTAAATGATTTGTTATATCAGATGTATGCTATGACAGGTGATACTGCATTACTTCAGTTGGTGGATTTTGACTAATGGTGATTAAAGATTTTGGATATGATGATGATTTGTTTGATGACCAATTTCAACAAACTTTTGCAACTAAACAAAATGTATCTCCTGTAGTTTCACAAGAAGAAGCTGACAGGGCTGCACAGATAGCTAACACTTACCCTAATTTACCAGCTAGTGTTATAGCTGCTGCTGCAAAAATGGGTCTGCCATTTGATAACAATGCTTTATCTGAAATAGCAAAAAAAATAGAATTACAAAGAGAAACAACATTTAATAAAATAAAAAGATTTGTAGGAGAAAACCCTTTAGCTAATCAAGTAAAAAATAATAGATTTTTTCAAGTAATAGGTAGTCCTATAGACAATATATTGAAACCTACTGTTAGAGGTGCTGTTACAGGTTTTGTAGACATATACGAAGCAATATTTCCAGCATTAGCTAGAGCAGAAGAATTACAAGATCAAAACCCTAATATGTCATTTAGTGATGCTTATAAACAAGCTATAAAAGGAACATTACGAACACCTAAAATGTTAGAAGCAATTAGGTCAGGAGAAAATTTTGATATGGGTAGAGGTTGGCTAAAACTATCTACTGATCCTTCTGATACAGATGAATACAAAAGATTAGTTGCTAGTGGTTATGACCCAATACAAGCTAGGCAATATGTTTTAGATAATGTACTAGGTACGCAGATAGATTTAGAATCAAGAGAAACAGCAGAAAACATTGTGCAGTTCCAAGGAGAACTAGGAAAGCAATTTAAAAATGCAGGATTAAATCCTTCTGTATCTCCTGGAAGAAAAGTATTTCAAGAATTAGGTTTGTACAATGTATATGAACCTGGAACTAAACAAGCACAGTTTGCAACAGGTGCATTAGATTTTGGTTTTCAATTAGCATCTCCTGAAAACTGGGCAACGCTTGGTATAGGTAAAGCAAGACAAGCAAGTAAAATGTTTCAAGCAGCAGAAGTGTTAGATGATGCAGGTGTAATTACTAGAGGTATAAGAAGTACATTTCACGGACCAACATTACAACAATATCTTGCAGGTAGTAAAGGCAAAGAATTTAAAAAGTTATTATTTGAAAATGCAGACAATCCTTTTGAAATAATAACTCGTACAAAACAATCTATTACAGATGCAAACTTTTTTGCTGATCTTAAAAAAACTATTGCAGATAACAACTTGACTACTTATGACAAAAGAGCAGAAAGTGTTTTAGATGAGTTTTTATCTAAAAAAGTTATTAGAGAAGGTATAGATAAAGCAGAGGGTATAGGATCAGCAAGATTAATAGATGCTTCTAATATGTATGTACCACAAGTTATTCGTGGTAATGGTTTACAAAAAGCATTACAGTTATACTTTGCACCATCTTTTGGGAGATTAGTAGATGCTAATGACCCTGCTGATGCTTTACAAAACTTGTATAGATTTAGTTTGCAATCTAAAGCATTCTTAAAACAAACAGAGGAAGGTACAGACCTTGCAAATAAATTATTAAACAATGCAATAGATGCTTACAGTAAAGGTGGCGACATAGGTGCAAGTCTTAACAAAGTTGTAGCTAATTGGCTAGAACAAGATTTTTATAAAGTTCTTATAGATTCAGGTGTAAAAGAATCTGTTGCAAAACAAGCTACTAGAATATCTAGGCAGTTTTCTGATGATGCTGATATTGCTGCTGATATGAACAAAGGTGTGTATGGAATAGATGGTCAAGGTAATAAATTTCCTATTAACGAAGTATTAAGAGCTAATGGTGTAAGTCCTGAAGATGCGAATAGTGTTTCAAGAGCTTTGTTTAGTACACAAATCAACAATACAATATATCTACCAGAACTTAACAAAGTTATAAAAGCATCTAATCAGATGACAAAAAACCTACAAGGAAATATGACAAAACTTGTAGATAAAATAGGAGGAGAAAAATCAGAAGCATTTATACAATTTTTAGATTGGTACAACTCTGATATATTCAAACCACTTGCTTTGTTAAAACCTGCTTGGACAGTAAAAGTTATTGGTGAAGAACAGTTACGACTTGTATCAAGAGGTATATCATTTGCACCACTAGCACCAATACAGATAGTAGCTAGAATGTTTGGTCGTTCTGTTGGAGCAGAAGATGGTGGTAAGTTAAGAAAAGGTGTTGATCCTTTGTTGCCAGGAGAAGCAGCAGGTGGTTCTTTTGCATCAGACTTAGCACACAATGACGCTTTGACAGGATTAAACAATGTTAGAACTATGAGGAGAAAAGTAGTAAATCCTGGTAGGTGGAGAACTGTTGGTAAAGGAGAAGCAGATTACAACCCAGCAGTTATTAGAACTATATATCAAATGATTAATGATGATGTAGCTGTTGATATTGCAAGAATAGAAGCTACAGGATTATCGCCACTACAAAAACAACAAGAATTTAGAAAACTAGCAGATAGATTAAAAAATGGAGATTTAAGAAAAAGATTAGAAAAAGTAGTAGGAGAACAATCACACCCATTTAATAAAGCATTACAGTCTGATGAAGTTGCATTAGAGTATGTATATTATTTAAGAGCTAATGTAAATCAAGGTCTTGGTGGCAAAGTTATAGCAGATGAAGGCACAAGTGCTTTAAATTGGGTACAAGATACTGCTAGTCAGCAACTACTAGAAATGGTAGCTAACAGAGGTAAGTTTGTAACTACTAATGGTAAACAAATGGATTTTTTTGCAACTGCTGCTATTGCTAAAAACAAAGCTAAAGCAGATAAAGTTAAAAAGAAAATAGGCGATAAAGATTTTGAACAAATTGCAGATGATTACATTAAAGGCAAAATAACTGATGAAGATTTAAAAATTGTTGCTCCTTTGTTTAAAGAAGCACAAGATGATTTAGTAAATGCTTTTATAGGAACTTACTATGATGAACTACCAAATATAACTAGAGGTTTTGTTGATCCAACATTTAAAGTAGAAGGATTATACGAAAAAACAATTAACAATGCTTTCCAAGTATTAATGTCATTACAAACAAACAAGTTGTCCAGATCACCTGCTTTTAGAAGATTGTATTGGAAACGTGTATCAGAAACCATAGAGTTTTTAGGTAAAGATGCTAGAGATGAGATAGTAGAGATAGCAAATAAATCATTAAAAGAATTTACAAAGTTTGACCCAATACTAGATGGTTACTTGAAAAAAATAAATAGTGCAGGATATTCAGGACCTAAAGAAGCTATAACAGATGTACAGATATACGACAAGATGATTGCTTCTGATGCTTTGACACAGACTAAAAAATTACTTTATGATATATCAGAACGAACTGTAGTAGGAGATTCACTTAGATTTGCATTTCCTTTCTTAGAGGCATACCTTGAAATATTTAAAACTTGGTCAGACATTACAAGCAAGGCAGGTGGTAAAAACCTTGTAAACCTTAATAAGTTAGTGCAAAGTGGTAGTGAACCAAACCCATTAGCTGATCCTACAGGTCAAAGAGGTTTCTTTTACACTAATCCTGTAAATGGTGAAGAAGTATTTGCTTATCCTGGTACAGGTCTTATACAAAAACATATGTTTCCTGAATTACAAGACACAGGTGTAGAAGCATCATTCCCTGTATATGTATCATCTATCAACTTAGTTGCAGATATAATGCCAGGTGTAGGACCTATTATCAGAGTTCCTGCTAGTTATTTAAGAAAAAACTTTCCTGAAGAAAGCGTAGTAAATCAATTTATATTTGGTGATTTTACACCACCTAAAGGATTTATAAATGGTGTAGCTCCATTTCCTGCTTGGCTTAAAAAGTTTTATCAAGCATACAAAGGTGGTGGCACAGGTAATGCAGATTTAAATAGATTATTTAACAATACAGTTATAGACACCTACAAAGCATTAGTTTACGCAGGTGCAGTAGATGATAGTACACCACAAGGAACAGAGGAAGCATTAAAACTAGCAACTAATTACGCAAGAAAAATATTTATTATTAGAGGTGCATCACAACTTATAGGTCCATCAGGTGCTGCTTCTCCAATATGGTCTGTTACAGAACAATCAGGTAAATCATTATTTATTGAATCTTTAGCAGACACATACAGAGATTATAAAGCAGCAGCAGATGGAGATGACTACGAAGCAACATTACGATTTGTACAAGAGTTTGGTCTTGATCCTACTGCTATGCTTACATCTAAATCAAGGTCTGTAGTTGCTAGACCACAAACAGTATTTAGTTCTGAATGGGCAAGAAAAAACAAAGATTTGTATGAAGATTTTAGCTCTACTGCGTTTTACTTAACACCTACAGATATAGATAGAGAGTTTAGTTATGATGCGTACTTAAATGCACTAGAAGAAGGAACACTTGCTCCAAGAACACCTCAACAATGGGTATTCGCTAAAAACAGATTATTAGGTTCTATTGCATACGAAAACTTTTTGCGTAATACAAAAGTAGGTGGAGTAACACTTATGAATACAAATACAAAAACTGCACAACTACTTAAATGGACAAAACAATCACAGTTGATGAATCAGTATTGGGGTTATGGACAAGATACAGGTTTTGAAGTAGATAAACCTGATACAGACTTTTTGTTGCAAGAAATGGGTGGACAAACATACTTACCAGATCGTACATCTAGTTTTAAACAAGGTTGGATAAAAGCAGACTATACACCTATTGATAAATTGAAAAACAATAATGCTGCTATCGCTTATGGTAAATACAGACAAGTTTATGACAAGATTGTTGCAGAAGCTATAAAAAGAAATTACGCACCTTCCTCAATAAGAACAAATAGAGAATTAGTAAAAGCAAGACAATATTTACGAGATTATGCGACTAAACTAATATTAGAGTACCCTGAATTTGGACCTTTATACAACAGTATTCTGGAAAACGAATTAAGGGAGGAAATATCAGACCAAGAGTTATTAGGTATATAGATGAACGAAATAGATAAATTAGTACAAGCGATAGTAGAACAAGATACTATAGCAGGTCAAAATCCCATATTGACAGAAAATGATATACAACAAATGAAACTTATGGGATCAACAGATGATGTTCAACAGTTTGCAATATCTAAAGGTATATCATCTGCAAAAGTTAATAGTGCATTGATTAGTGCAGGACTAGATACAAGTGCTGACCCATTGGGAGATATATCAGGATTGTTTGGTTTTGGAACAGAGGATTCTATTATTGGAGGACTACCTAGCGACTACACACCTAGAAATCCTGCTGATACAGATTTTTACAGACAAGGTGATGAATATAATATTTTTGCTAATTTACCTGTAGAGGATTTATATTCATTACAAGCTAGATTAATACAAGGTGGTTTGTTAGCTAGAGGTAATTTTACTCCTGGTGATTTTGACAAAGCAACTGCTGAAGCTATGAGAACAGTATTAGGTAGACAAAATAGAATAGGTGTGAAATCAGGAGATAAATCAACTGCTTGGAATGAGGCATTGTTACTTTATCAAAACGAACCACTACCAAGTGGATCAGAAGTATCTGTGTTTTTACCACCTGATTATGCAGAAGTATCAACAAGAATAAAAAACTTATTTACACAAGAATTAAACAGACAACCTAAAGGTTATGAACTAAAATTATTAGCAGAACAATTTTATAATGATGCTTCTTTACAATCACAACAACAATCAGAGTTAGCAGAATTAGCTCTTGGACCTACTGTTGAAGAATTAGAAGCAGGGAATGTAGGAAGTAAAGATATACAAGATGTAGTATCAGAAACAGGTTTACAAGAAATATCACCAACAGGTAGATTGTACGAAAACTTTAACAACTTAGTTGCAAAAGAGAAAGAGAGATTAGGAGCTAATGCTGATATACAAACAACTGGTCGCAATATGCTTGGTACTATTCTCGGTACAAGGAGATAATATGGCTAGTCCACAAGAATTAGAAGCATTTAGGATTGCAATAGCATTAACTGAAGGTGGTGGCAAGATAGATTACACACAAGTAAATACTAAAACTGGTGCATATGGTGCTTATCAATTTTTACCAAAATATTGGGAATATCATTCTACTACTGCTGGTTATCCTGATGCAGATATAGAAGATCCAACAGTACAAGATGCAGTTGCTAGATATTGGTTTAACAGAAATTACAATGATTTAGGTTCTTGGGAACTTGCAGCTATTGCACATTTTGGGGGAAGAACAACTGCTTTTAAGGCAAAAGAAAATGGTATAGATTCTGTAATAAATATAAAAGATGACACAGGAACTGACATAGGCAAGTATGTAAATACTGCACTAGATCATTATAAAAAACAAAAACCAAAAGAAGATATGAAATTGATTAGAGCAGAAGAACAACAACCAACATTTTACACAACACCTGTTGATGCAACACAGGTAGTAGATAAAGAAGCAGCTACTGTATTAGATGCAATATCTACTGCTATAAGTGAAGGTGGAAGAAAAAAATTTCCTATGAATACTAAAGCAGACTTCAACAGTCAAGTTCCAAAAGCAGCAGGTTCTATGGAAGATGCAAAATATAAAACAAGAATTAACAGACTGAAAGCTAGTATAGAATAATGGCTGATATTACAATAACTATTTACGATATAGATGGCAACCCAACGACATTTATAGGTCCTGAAAAAGATTTAGGCGAATTACTTACTTTAAAGCCTCCTAAATATTTTACATCTGCTGATGATGCTAAAAGATATAAAGAAAATCAAGGTGCAACGACAGTACCAGGTGGTAAGACATTTAATGAAATATTTTCTCAGGCAGAATTTGGACCTTCTATACCTGCTGATATAACAAATTATGAATTAGATAAATTAGCAGTTGAATATGGTGAAGCAGATAGCGTATTAGGAAGTGTATTAAAAAGAATAGATAATAGATTAAAAAATGATACTTTAACACCTTCAGAATATAACGGATTTGTAAAACAATTAGGTAATTCTTTTATAACAATTATGAACTCTGATGAAAGTTTAGCAGCAAGATTAGGTGCTGCTGTAAATTTTGGAGCTACAAAAATAGGTATGAATGTTAGAGCAACAGGTGTAATATTTGAAGAATTATTTGGTGCAGGTTTGAATGCTTTGTACGATATTGTAGAACCTGATAAAGGTGGTGCAGCAGATAAATTTATAGATGCAGTAATAGGAAAACCAAATCAAAATACTTTTAGTGGTTGGTGGATAGACAAGTATGGAACTTATAGATATGACACAAATACAAACTCTATAGTTGATATATCTACAGGAGAAACTATTGGAACTTTAGGAGAAGCTAAAGGAGATAAAGAAACAGAAAATAAAAATACACCTGTTACAGATCCACCTGTTACAGATCCACCTGTTACAGATCCACCTGTTACTCCTACAGGACAAGCATATAATGCTATTGGACAATTAGGACCTAAAGGAGAAAGCAACGAAGGTTACGAATATAAATTTGATAACCCACCAGGTAGAGGATTTAATCCTGGCGTTGCAAATATAGGCGACCCTGACCCAGAACCATTAGAACGCTCACAAGAAATAGATAGGCGAACTATAATTATTTACAAAGATGGTGAATCAAAAAGAGTAGATTTTAGGTCATTACAATCATTTTTAGATGATGGTTGGAGTACAACAAAACCTGAAGAAGAAGAAGAAGTTGTAGTAGAAGATGAGCAAGTTATAGATGATGATACAGGTACAGGACAACTTGTTAGTGATCAGCTAAATGAGTTTAACAATATACCAAAAAATGCAGTCTTAATTGATGCAGGTGGTGAACTATTTTTAGGATATGAAGTACCTGGTGCATATGGACAACTGTACAATGGTAATCCTATTTATATGCTTTACGAAGTATTAAGTAATGATGTATTTGAAGCAGGTATATTAACACAAGGTGCAAGTCCACAAGTCAATGTATCATTAGGTTCTAAACAAGACCTTAACCAATACGGAATAGTTGTTGGTGGAACAGATGAACTTACTGATGATGTAGAACACCCTTTTATTAGATTTGTAGAAAACTTTGAAGCAGGTAAAAGAGTTAATCCTTGGTTAGCAGACACAGAAATAAACCCTAACACAGGTGTTACTTATCAACAAGAAGCTATAGAGTTTTTAGCAGAACAAGCATTAGAACAATTTACACCTGAACAAACACAAGTTAGATATGAAGGCTCTGACTGGTATCAAAAATCTACTACTGCACAAAAAACTTGGCTTACAACTTTACTTACACAACCAGCACAAGCTGACCAAGATATACAAGATAAACAAATACAAGTAAAGATAGCTATGGAAGCAAATGGTATTGCAAGTCCACCTGATGCGTTAGTTAATTGGGTTGCAGATAAAGCAGTTACTGGTATGTGGACACAAGTATATACAGACCAACAGATAGCTTTACTTGCTGATCCTTACAAACCAGGCACTAGAGATACAGGTATGGTGAACTTTATAGAAGGTGTAGGCGTAGGAACTCTTGATAGATTATCTGTAGGAGAAAAGACAGTAAGAGATTTATACAGAAGATATTTAGGACCTTCTCTTGGTAGTGCTAGTGATACAGAGATTGCAGAAAAAGCAGGATTGTTAAGGTCTGATCCTGATGCAGAAGAACAATTAAAAGCATATTTAGAGCAACAAAGACTTGCTATGTTTGGTAATTACACAAATCCAACTTTGACTTACAATGATATTGTGCAACCTTATAAGAACTTAGTCAATCAAGTGTGGGGTCAAGAAGTAGATGAAACACAAGACTGGTTTATAAAGATGGTACAAGACAACGATATAGAGAAAGCATATACAACTCTTAGAGAAAAAGGTATGGAACAAGGCATAGAAAGAGTACAAGATCAAGCACTAAATGATTTACAAAGAAGTATTGGTCAAGGACAAATTGCACCACAGTTAGGAGCTAATACATAATGGAAGAATTTTTAAATAAAGCTAGAGCATTATATCCAGGTTTACCTGAAAGTTTTATACAGTTGTATGCACGATATTGGGAAAGCACAGGAGATGCACAACAAGCAATTAGCCAAACTAGACAAGATCCACAATATGACAATATATTTCCTGGCAACAAAACAGAACGAGGACAGATTAGATATGATGAGGTTACTTACTTTGCACTAGAAGATTCTTACATAGGCACACTTGCAGAATATGGCATACCTAGAGCTACATCAATAAATATATTACAAGATAGATTTGTTAATTTAATAGAAGGTGGTGTGTCTGCTCTTGAATTTGAAAAAAGAGTTGCAGATGTATATAGGGGAATTGTACAAAACATACCTGAAGTACAACAATTTTATGCAGATAACTTTGATATAAATTTAGATGAACAGTCAATATTTCTTGGTGCGTTAGACCCAACAGTAGGAGAAGATATTGTATCAGGGAAAATAACACCAGCTCAAATTGGTGGAGAAGCAAGGAGAGCAGGATTTACAATATCATTAGAAGAAGCAGAAAGAATACAACGATCTGGATTATCACAGCAAGAAGCTAGAAGATTATTTACACAAGCACAAACAGAAATACCTAGAATACAGGAACTTCAAACAAGAGGTGGTAGAGAACCTGTAGAAGAATTTGGTTTAGAACAATTTACTGAAGCAGCAGTATTTCAAAGTCCTGAAGAACTTGAAGAAATAAGAAGATTAGAAAGAGAAGAACAATCAAGATTTACACCTATTGGTGGTGCTGCAAGACAGGGTCGTAGAGTTACAGGATTAGTAGAAGAATAAACCTTGACATACCACATATAGTGGTATAATTAAATTATCGCATAGTGGTAGTCTGCGAATATAAATTGACTCTGCACCTCCAGTTTATATCTGGCGTGTAAACTGTGTATTTCAATTCGCCTAGTATCTGAATAGCCGAAAGTGGCTGACAATTTTTGTTATTCTAAATTATTATTTGTCGCCTATCGCATCATTATCCCAAGGGTGATGCAGTTAGTAGAAAACTTGGAGTAGGAGAAAAAATGGAAAACGAAGTAGAAAATACAGTAGAAGAAGTGCAAGAAGATAATAATGCAATCAAGCAAATGCGAGAACGCATTAAAGAGCTTGAAACAGTAGAGAAGGAATATAAATCTGTACAGATGGCTAATGCCATCAAGGATGCAGGTTTTGATCCTGAATCTGGTGAAGGTAAAGCAATAAAAGACTTGTACAAGGGTGAGCTTAAAACAGAGGCTATAAAAGAATTTGCTTCTAGCTATGGTTGGGGTACTGCCTCAACAGAGCCAACCCAAGAAGAATTGCAACGACAAAGAGTTGTTTCTGGTCAAGACAATTTAGATACTGTTATAGAAGCATCAGTTCCTGTAGAACCTGTAAGCATAAACGATCAGATAGCACAAGCACAATCTGATGGTGATTGGCAAACAAGTTCTAATCTCAAAGCAGAAAAATTAAGAGCATTAACTAAACGAGAATAGAAAAGGAGAAAGATTTAGATGGGTGCAGTATCAGGATTAGGAGATTCGTATGATCTCCCTAATTTCGTGGGTGAGTTATTTAACATAACTCCAAGTGATACACCATTTCTTTCTGCAATCGGTGGAATGACAGGAGGTAAATCAGTTACCTCTAAACAGTTCACCTGGCAAACAGTTGATAACGCAACAGCAGCTCAAACAGTAGTTGCTGAAGGTGCAGATGCAACTTTCGCAGAAAGAACAAGAAGTCAAGTAGTAAACGTTACTCAGATTATGCAGTATGGTGTTCACGTTTCATATACAAAACAAGCAGCAACAGGCAACATAAGTGGTGAATCTATCCTTGGAAATCAACCAGTTCAAGATGAATTGGCTTTCCAATTAGATATGGCTATGAAGAGAGCAGCTAGAGATATAGAGTTCTCTTTCATACAAGGTTCTTATGTCGCAGATACAGATGTATCAACAGCAAGAAAAACAAGAGGTATGTTACCAGCTATTACAACAAACGAAGTAGCTGGTGGTAACGCAGCTTTAGATCAAGCAAAATTAGATGCTTGTTTGAAAGCTATGGCAGATTCAGGTGCTCCATTTGAGCAACCTGTAATATTTGCTAATGCCTTCCAAAAGCAAAAACTATCCTCTGTATTTTCAAGTGCTTTAGCACTTGCACCAAGAGATAGAAATATTGGTGGTGTAAATATTACCAGTATTGAAACCGACTTTGGTGAAGTAGGAATTGTCTATAGCAGACACATACCTGCTGAAGATATTATGATTGTAGACCTTGCTTATTGTGCTCCAGTATTTTTGGATATTCCAGGAAAAGGACACTTCTTTGCAGAACCACTTGCACAAACTGGTTCAGCTTATAAGTTCCAAATATACGGAGAAGTTGGTTTGGAGTATGGTCCAGAACAATTCCACGGCAAAATTACATCACTATCAACTTCCTAATAAGTAGTTAGATAGTATATTTATTAGAGGGAGATAAATACTTCTCCCTCTAGTAATATAGGAATATATATGGCAGCAGTTAGCACACTTGTAGATAGAATATACAGAGATTTTTTAAACAAACCAGATGATTTATCTGCGTTTTCTCGTTTAGATGGAGCTATATCAGATACAACATCAACATCAGTTGTGTATGAAACAGGATTATTTTCATCTGAAGAAGAAAACTTACTTGGATCTGGTGCATTGATAGAGATAGACCAAGAGATTATGTTAGTTACAGCAGCTAACACATCTACTAGAACATTGACAGTTGCTAGAGGTTATCAAGGCACAACTGCTGCAACACACTCTGATAAAGCAAATATATTTGTTAATCCAACATTTCCTCGTAAATCTGTATTTGATGCAGTAGCAGATAACATAGTTAGGTTATACCCAACTCTTTACAATGTAACTACTGTAAATGTTACATCAAATAGTACATATCAAGAAGTTCCTGCAACCACAGTAGAGGTTTTGACATCCTATGTACAAAACGCAACAGGAGATAAATTTACTTCTGCTGGTATAGAACTACTTAGAAACTTTTCACCTTCAAGCACAAATACTGCTGTTCAGTTTTACAATACATCATTGGGCAAAACAGTTTATCTAGTAGTAAAAAGAAAATTTGTTAGACCTACTGCTGAAACTGATGATCTGTCTACTGCTTGTTTTCTTGAAGATGAATATGAGCAAATAGTTATGGTAGGTGCAGTAGCAGACATTGTAGGTGCTACAGATATAGATGCCTCAACACAAGAATTTATTACAGAAAAACTAGCTGCTGAAAGTTATCCAGTAGGATCAGGAGAAAGACTTAGAAATGCACTACTTAGACTTAGGTCATTGTTGATAGATGAAGCAAGAGGGAACTTGCGTTCTTTATATCCTGCTCCTGTATCAATAATGAACATAAACTATAGTGCATAATGGCTGTATTACCTTCACCTAGCAACACATCTGCACCTGAATCACAAGGTTTTGAAGCTAACTTAGATGATTTATTTCTAAGATTTGCTGTTGGTCCTAATAGACAGATGAATATAAATACTGCTCCACTACAGGCACAAGCTATACAGACATCAGAAACACCAGAAGACTTCCAACAGGAGTTTGGTCAAATATATTCAAGAACAGATTTTGCAGGTGGTAGTGGTTTAGACAAGGCACATCAAAGAAATGGTAAAGATACAGACTTTCAAAGGTTTTGGGATAGTAAGGGTGTTGATGTATTTAGTGGCAAAGAAGTAGGACAAGAGTATCAGGTATCTTTGTTACACGATACAGAGGAATTGTCTAGTTCTAGTAATACAAATTTGTATATGGAGGAAATGGGTGGCTCTATATTTTTTGCAGATAGTGATGTGCTAAAAAGAATAGATACACCTACTGCAACTTCTATATCTGTTACATCAGAAACTGCACCAAGTGCAGGTAATGCAATAACAGGATTAGCAGTATTAGGCACACAACTGTATTTAGTTGCGAATGGCATCATTTACAAAAGAACTGCTGCTTCAACTTACTCTGTACATAATAATCACAAAACATTTAGCAAGATATGGTCTATGAAAGGCAGGATAGTTGCTTCTGATACTGGTGGTGATCTTTACCAAGTTACAAGTAGTAGCAACCCAACAACTATGAAAACACTTCCTACAGGCACAGAGTGGACAGATTTAGCTGATGGTGGTGCAGTTGTGTTGGGTGCAGCATCAGATGGATATATATATTCTTTTGCAGATGAATCATCATCTCTTACGCTAAAAGGTCAGACATTCATAGAGGGAGAAGTACCAAACGCTATAGATGCAGCACAGGGATTTATTTTTTATGGCACATTTCAAAATACTGCAAGTGGTAAGATTGGCAGATTGTATAGAGCAGAGATTACAAATGCCAATAGTTTGTATGTTCTTGTAAATGCACAACTAATAAAACAATGGGGTGATGGAACAACAACTCTTAATCAAGCACCATACAAAATTATTTCTACTAGAGATAGTATTTTTACAGGCATAGTTGATAGTGCAAGTAAAACAAATCTGTGGCGATATTACCTACCAACAGGTGGTATAGCTAGAGATTTAGAGTTTGCAGAAAGTGGCATAGTAGAAGGTATAGCAGTATTTGCAGATACAATATTTACTACTATTTCAGGTGGTGGGTTGTATAGAGAAAGCACAAACTATGTATCTACAGGTTATATCATTACAGCTCTTGCAGACTTTTTTACATCAGAGAAAAAACAATGGGTAGGTGCAAAACTAAATACTAATGTTGTAACTTCTGGATCAGTAAAATTATTTTCATCTACTATTCCAGCAGATATAAACAACCCAAGTTCTGCTACTTGGGCAGAACAAGTATCTATATTTTCTGGTACAGGTGGGGAAGAAGAAGTAATGACACTTGTAGATGGTAGATGGATTGCAGGTAAAATAGAAATAAACACAGATGATGTTACACAATCCCCAGAGATGTTGTCATTTGCTATTAGAGGTTTCCAACTTGTTAATGACTTGGTAGTAGATATGCCTATAAATATATCTGACCAAATAGAAAGACCATTTAGAAAAGCTCTACGAGTACAAGGTCAAGGAGATTTAGTGTATCAAGCACTTCGTAACAAAGAAGGTAAAAACGTACAATTAGAGATATTCAGACCAGATACATTATTACGAGGTATAATAGAAAATGTTAGTAGTCCTATAGAAGAAATAAGTCCTAGAGGATCTGTAACAATGTATTGTTTGGTAAGATTTAGAGGTAGTAAAGTAGTACAAACATCAAGTTCTGGAGTAGGATTAGGAATAGAACTATTAGGAGTAGGTAGATTAGGATAGAATGACAGCACAAGAAACTAACTTATTAAATGCGTTTGAAACAACTTTAACAGGTACTATTGGTGCATCTGATTTAACTTTCACAGTAAACTCTGTAACAGATTCAGCTTCTAATACACTTGCTGCTCCTTGTTATTTAATTTTAAACCCAGATAGTGCAACAAATAGAGAGGTTGTACTTGTTACATCTGTAAACGCAGGTACTAAAACACTTACATTAGATAACATAAACAAAAGATATTTAACAGGATCAGCAGCTACATCAGGTTTATCCCACGCTTCAGGTTCTGTTGTTCGTATGTCGCCTGTACAGCAGCACATAGAGGACATAAATGACAGAGTAGATACCATAATTAACGAAGCTGGTACAGCAGTAAATACATCATTATTCTTAGATGAAGATGATATGTCATCTAACTCTGCTACTAAAGGTGTTACACAGCAATCAGTTAAAGCGTATGTTGATACACAACTTACAGCAGAGGATTTAGACACAGCAGGTAACTCTGGCACAGGTTCAGTAGATTTAGATTCTCAATCCCTAACAGTATCTGGTGATGGAACAATACTTAGTTCTACAGCTAGTGGTCAAGGTATAACTTTTTCTATTGCAGATGCAAGTACATCAGCAAAAGGTGCTGCAAGTTTTTCATCAGATAACTTTTCTGTTTCTTCAGGAGCAGTAACAATTAAAGATAGTGGTGTAAGTAATGATGAACTTGCAGGGTCAATAGCTAACGCTAAGTTAGCTAACTCTAGTATTACAGTTTCAGATGGCTCATCATCAACAGCAATAGCTTTAGGTGGAACTGCAACATTTGCAGCAGGAGAAGGTATAGATGTAGGCGAATCATCTGGAACAGTTACATTTTCTGGTGAAGATGCTAGTACATCAAATAAAGGTGTAGCTAGTTTTTCTTCTGACAACTTTTCTGTAACATCTGGTGCTGTAACTATAAAAGATAGTGGTGTTAGTAATGATGAATTAGCTGGGTCTATTGCAAATGCAAAACTAGCAAACTCATCTATAACAGTTACAGATGGTTCTAGCTCTACTGCTACGGCATTGGGTGGAACTATTACATTTTCAGGAACTTCTAATGAAGTAGAGGTTGCTGAAAGTTCAGGTACTATAACAATAGGTTTACCATCATCTATTACTGTAAATGTTACAGGTAATGTTACTGGTAATGTATCAGGTAGTTCTGGTTCTACAACTGGTAATGCAGCTACTGCAACAGCATTAGAAACTGCAAGAACAATAGGTGGTGTGTCATTTGATGGTACAGGTAATATAGATCTGCCAGGTGTAAACACAGCAGGTAATCAAAACACATCTGGAAGTTCAGCATCAACAACAGGTAATGCTGCAACAGCTACTGCTTTACAAACAGCAAGAACTATTGCAGGACAATCTTTTGATGGCACAGGCAACATAACAATAGCTGCTGGTGATCTATCTAATGTATCTACTTCTGGTGTATCAGATGGACAAGTATTAGTTTACAACAATAGTGCTAGTGAGTTTCAACCTGGTTCTGTAGGATCAGCAACTGCACTTATAGATGGCGATAGTGATTTTACTTTATCAGATGGTGTTGCTAATGGTATTCACTACGAGTTAGACAATACAGATATGGCTGACTGGAATCAAGGTGGTGTTGCATTAACAGCAGCAGGTGGTATTTTTAGACACAATCAAACACAATCTGCTACTTACACAATAGCTGCAACAGAGGGTACAGTTCTCGCAGGACCTATTACAATAACTGGTACAGTAACAAATGCTGGTACAATGGTGATATTATGAGTTCGTTAAATGTAAACACAATCAATGAATATACAAGTGCTAATGGTGTAACCATTGATGGTGCTTTAATTAAAGATAACTTTTTAGCAGCAGCAGCAGGTGGTGGTCTAGTAAAATTAGGAACACATACATTTGATAATAGTGGTGATAGTGTAACTTTTAATACTATTTTTGATAGCACTAAATATCTTGGTTATAAAATAGTATCAAAAGATATATTAAACGCTACTGATGCAGCAGCCTTGCGATTAAAATTTAGAGCTAGTTCTAGTGATGTTTTAACAGGAGTTGCTACAGAAAGATTTGCCGTAACTGGTGCATCAAACAGTTCTTCATCAATAGCTGGTTCTGCATCTAATCCAACAGGATATTTTGAATTAAATTTTACATCAGGAAATCAATCTGGAGAATTAGCACATAGTAACGGAACATTATATCCACACGGAGTGCAAAAAATATTTTATAACTCTACATTTAGAACATCTGCTGATGGTAATGAAAGAACAATGCTTTCAATAATAGGTATGAAAGATAGCACAGCAGTAGAAGGTTGTACTATCTATAATTCTAGTGGAAATGTTGTGAGTGGTACTGTGGATATATGGGGTATAGTTAAATAATGGCACAATCATTAGAAGAAATTAAAGCAAGTTTTACTCCTCCTACTCACACAGTAATAGATAGTGTACAAATTGAACTAACTGCTGAAGAAATAGATAGAAAGTTAGATGATTGGGCAGAGAACGAAAGAGCTAGACAATTAGATATTGATGTTAATGGTTACAAGTATGATAGAGAAGCTGCTTACCCTGCTCTTGCAGAACAGTTTGATAAGCTATGGCACGATATAAATAATGGTACACTAGATAACACAGGTGCTTTTTACACAGCTTTAAAGACAGTAAAAGATGACAACCCTAAACCAGGAGAATAAATGCCAGGTAGTATAAAAATAGATGATGGAAGTGGTAACTATACCATATTAACTAACGCAGGTTCTTTAGGATCAGACAAGACAATTACTATTCCTAATGAAACAGCAACACTTGCTACTACTAATGGAATTATAGAAGCTGATATGTGGAGAAGAAATGCAGAAGAAGATTTATCATCAAATGCTGTTTTAGCTAATCATTGGGAAAGAGCAGATACAGATGGTGCTACATATATAGGCACAGGACTAACACAAAGTTCAGGTGTATTTACTTTTCCAAGCACAGGTAAATATCACATACATTATCATTTTATGTTTAAAGCCACAGGAGAAGCAGGTTTTAGTGTTGCTTTACAAACTACTTTAGATAATGGCACTTTTAGTGATGCAGCAGACAGTAGAGAATATACACCAAATGTTGCAAATATGTATGCATCAGCAAGTGGTAGTTTTATATTTGATGTAACAAATACATCTACACATAAATTTAGATTTAATGGATCTGTGATTACAGGTTCTGCACCAAATTGTATTGGCTCTACTGATTGTCAAAAATCAGGTTTTACTGTTATAAGAATAGGAGATACATAATGGCAAGTGAAATAAAAGTAGATACAATATCAGAAAATACATCAGCTAATGGTGTATCTATTGATAGTGTTCAATTAAAAGATGGCGGAATACTAGCTGCTAGTGGAATACCTTTACAAGTTGTTACTTATCAAAATATTATTACTGCTTCTAATACAATAACTAGCACTAGCTTTACTGATATAGAAATGTCTTCTGGAAATAGATTAGAAATAAAAATCACTCCTAAACAATCAGATAGTAAAATAATACTTATTGGACTAGCTCAAACTTATCACGAATACGCAGGTTATGTAGCTAATGTAAGGGGTTTAAGAGATATATCTGGTGGTGCATCAGATACATTAGTACAGTCTTACAGATTTAGAGATGAGGACACTCCTAATAATTTCAATTTGAATCTCCCTATGGCTTATAATTTTGTAGATACACCAAACACTACATCAGAAGTTACATATCATTTTGAAGCTAAAGTAGAAAATAGTGATGCAGAATTTGCTTGGGTTACTGCTTCAGATAACGACAGAGGACAAAGTTTTTTTCTTTGGGAGATAGGTGTATGAGTACAACTACTTGGAAAGACCATATAGCAAAGGTTAAATAAGACAACCCTAAACCTTAATAAAAAATCTTATGATACAATCGTATTATGGATTCACTTATATATTTACTCTTGATTGCTTTAGTTATAGAAAACTATGGCAATTTGTATAAATTTTTAACAGGTAAATCTACTAAAGAACCATATTATTACAAGAAAACAGATCCTTGGAACTGGCAAGATGATTGGGATAGAGATGACATCTTATAACGGCAACGGCTTTACACAGAAAGAAATGTTGAATTTAATATTAGAAGGACAACAAGATATAAACAAACGCATAGATGAGTTACACGAAAAAGTTAATCAAAAGATTTCAAGACAAGAACTAAGTGGGTGGCTTGTAGCCATCTCTGCATTGGTGGTGCTTATAAACAATTTAATGTAATGTTTCGTTTATTACTGTCTGTCCTTTTACTAATACCAGTTCCTTTACTTGCCAATGAAACTGAAACTACAGTAACAGAAACATTTGATAATCAAGAGATAAATACAGATATTACATTTGTGTATGGAGCTAGTGATACAGTTGTAAGTGCTGCTACTACACAAAATCCAGAATGTGCCAATCTAAATGAGCAAGGTCTTATAGGCATAGAGGATATGGATTGTTTTGGTAGTGAATACTTTGGTAATGATAGATACCAACTAGGTATTAGAGGTAGTTCAGACAGTCTTACTATTGCATTTCCAAACGAACCTTACGAAGTAGGTTTTAATTATGGTGCTATAGACCAAGAAGGTGGCGTATCAGGTGTTGTATATTATGACAATGGTGGATCAGAAAACTTTACACTAGATGTGAATACTGATATGGAAGTAGCAGCTAGTAAAGTATTTGCAGTTGCAGATACAGTAGATACTTTTATTACAGAGATAGTAATAGAGGGAATAACTGATTGGTGGCTTATAGATAATGTATACTATAAGTATGATTTACCTAATAACACGCTTCCTAGTACGACAACAACTACTAGCACCACAACTACGACTACTACCACGACTACAACACTTCCTCCATCAGAAAATGTGGTTGAAGATAACATTACTACGTACTTGGCTTGGGATGAGTATGGTTGCGAACATCCAAACAATCCGTTATCGTATAAACAATATTTGGAAGCGATAGAAAGTGGAGATTGGTACGGCTATCAAAATGGTGATTGCTCTGACATACCTGATGTCATTACTATTATTGTCGCAGAAGAAGAGGAGATAGAAAAAAATGAAACAGAAAATGATCTGGATATTGACCCTGGAGAAACTGAACAGGAAGATGAGATTGAAGAACTTACAGATGAAGAGATACAAGCTATTGAAGCAGAGATACGAGCTGAAGAAGAACGATTAATTCAAGAACAATTAGATGCTGAAGAAGAACTACTTATACTAGAAGAACTAGAAGATAGTGTAATTATTTTAGAGGGCTTGTCAAAAGAGGAACTAGAAGAATTTGTAGATGTAATACAAGAAATAGAAGACACTATTGAACTGATAGAAATAGTAGAAGAAGTTATAGAGTTAGATATTCCTGAAGATATAATTGTTATAGAAATAGAGGAGGAAGAAGTTGAAGAAGAAATTATTATTGATAAGACCGAAGTTTTACCTGAGGTTGATGAAGGAACAGAGGAAGTTTTGGATGAGCCAATACAGGAAGATGTTGAAGAAGAACCTTTAGAACTTACTGAAGAAGAAATAGCTGTTGAGGTAGCTGAAGTAGAGGAAGTTATTGAAGTAGTTATTGAAGAAGATTTATCAGAAGAAGAAGTCGCAGAAGTTATTGAGGAGTATGTAGAGGAACTAGAAACAGAGGAAGTTATAGAGGTTCTTGAAGAAGTCAATGATGTTGGTGTACAAAATTTAGAAGAAGTGTCAGATGAAGTCCAGGAAGTTATCCAGGCAGTAGTAGAGGAAGCTATAGAAGATGTTGAGGAACTTACACAGGAGCAAGTTGAGGTTGTTGCTGATGTACTACAAGTTGAAACTGAAGATGTTGCTATCGTTGCAGAGGCGATTAAATCAGATGAAGTAGTTGCTGAAGCAGTAGAGGAATATGTAGAGAGAGCAGTAGAGAACGCTGATGTAGAGGATTACACACTTGCTGATGTTGTTACAGAGGTACAGTATGAAGCATTTTTAGAAAATCCAATAGAAGTATTAGTAGATTTTGACAATATAACAGAGATAAATTTATCAAACATATCTAATGATATGACACAGGACCAAAAAGAAAAAGCACAGGAGGTCGTAGTTCCTGTAATCTTGACTAGAATAGCTAGTATGGCTGCATTTATATTTAGGAGAAGCTAATGATTAAGAAGTTATGGTCTTGGTTAGTAACGATAATTAAAGAAACACTAAATCTTAGTTGGACCTTAGTTGGTTTAGTTATTGCAACACTTACACTAACTGGTTCTGCTCAACAAATCACAGGTTTAGCGACTATAATAACTTTAGGTATATGGTTATTAACCATAGGTTTTAGAAAAGGAGAGTAAAATGGACTGCTGTGGCAACGGCTGCTGTGGTGGTGATTGATGTGTATATCATACATCAATGAAGAAGGAACTCACATAAACGTATGTGATTGCAAGTTTGGAGGTATAGGTGAAATTACAAGTTGTTAGAACTCAATTTGGTAAAGATGCAACAAATGGTTTGTTGTTTGTGAATGGGGTTTTTGAGTGTTATACATTAGAGGATCAATACCAAGCAGTAAAAGTTATGCACGAAACCTGCATACCTGAAGGAACATACGACATAAAATTTAGAACTGTGGGTGGCTTTCACGAAAAATACAAGAAAAAATATGGTAATTCACACTATGGTATGTTGCACTTACAAGATGTACCTAACTTTACTTACATATTGATACACGCTGGAAATACAGATGAGCATACCTCAGGTTGTCTTATTGTAGGGGAAACTCAACAAGATTTAGATATAAGTGATGATGGTTTTGTAGGACACTCAGGCAAAGCGTATGTAAAACTATATAACAAAATGGCAAAAGAATTATTGTTAGGAAAAAGTGTAACAATAGAGTACACAACAATAACTAAATTATTAGAAAAACCTTTAGAGGAATCTTCTAGCACAGACATAGGTGTTGCTAAAGATGTTATGGAAAAACTTGAAGAAATAAATGGTAATGTTATACAGACACAGACAATGTTGAGAGGTAGGATAATTAGATAATGTTTGAGAGATATAAAAGAGCAAGAAACCAGGATGGTACATTCAAGAAGGATGTATGGTGGACACCTTGGTCTGATTCGTGGGAGTATAAAATGAGCGAAGATCTCAAAGATATGCTTGAAAGGACCTTTTGGACCTTTGTGGAAGCATTTCTCGGAGCGTTAGTCGTAGCACCATTAGCTGGAGTTGAAGCAGAAACACTACAACTTGCAGCATTAGCTGGTGGTGGAGCTGCATTAGCAGTAGTAAAGACTTACGCTAAAAAACAAATCACTAAATAGATAATGTCCTAATTCCTGTGTATAATTGGCACAACAGAAAGGGCTGAATATGACACAGGAACTAGGTAATAACTACTATAAATCAGGGTGGCAACCCTCCATAGAGTTTGATGAATCAACAGGCAAAGGTGAGATAACCTATGTTGGTACAGATCCAAACTACAAGAATAAGTATGATGACATACTTAGAGGTTGGGGTTTTGACCCTAAATACTACGAAATAGAAGGCACAGTCCGTGCTTCTTCGTGGGAAGGACAACTTAAAGGTGGTAGAACAACCACCTTTTTTGCATTTAAGGGGGTTGTAAAGCGTAAGAACCCTGCATTAGACCAGTATTTTGACAAACTTGTTAAGGAATACAGTAGAAAACCTAAGTTAAAAGACACAGATTTTGGTGGAGATACTGCTTTTATATGGACAATGGCTGATTGGCAGTTAGGTAAAGCTGATTATGGCGTTGAGAATACCCTTAAACGCTACGAGGAAGCTCTTATTAAAGGTGTAAATCAAGTTAAGGCACTACGCAAGACAGGTACAGAGATAGATGAGATATATTTACTAGGATTAGGCGACCTTACAGAGAACTGCGACCAATCTTTCTACAGTTCTATGCCCTTTAATGTAGAGTTATCTCTATCACAACAGTATCAATTAGCTAGGCGTATGATTATGAAAACTATTGATACATTTTTACCACTTGCAGACAAGATAACTGTGTGTGGTATAGGTGGTAATCACGGAGAGATGACCAGATCAAGCAAAGGTCAAGTGCTATCTGATAGATTAGACAACTCTGATATGATGCACTTTGAAGTAGTCAAAGAGATACTTGCACAAAACGACAGATACAACAAAGTAAATGTCATACTACCTACTGACTATCATCACTTGCTAGATATAAAAGGTAAAGGTGTTGCTATCACACACGGACATATGACAGGTGGTGGAGCAGGTCCAGAAGGTAAGATAATGAAGTGGTGGCAAGGACAGATGTTTGGTTGGTTGCCTAGTGGTGCAGCCGAGATACTTGTAACAGGACACTATCATCACCCCAGATTACTAAGGCAAGGTAGGCGTACTTGGTTTCAATGTCCAAGCATAGATGCAAGTAAAGACTTTACTGCAAGAACAGGACTATGGAATGATCCTGGTGTCTTATGTTTTACAGTTAATAAAGATGGTTGGGATAACTACAAAATAGTTTAGACTTCGTTTCCCCAACTATCCCACCCTTCAGCAGTTTCTCTAGCAAACAATTCTATGCGTGGTAAATCTCCAACAAGTTCTACAATTTTATCTCTAACAATGTCAGGTTTTTTACTATGTTTTTCTACAGGCGATTCTACAATTTGATGAACTGCGTTAGATTTTACTACTTGTTTTGCTTTAGTATTTTTGCTTATTGCTAGTAAACATACTTCAGCGTTTGCTCTCGTGTAAGCACCCATACCCCAAAAATTAGTGTCTGTTGCTTTTTTATTTTTTTTAACCCACACAAAAGCTGCTGTTTTATAAATAAAACCCCAATCGCTAATAACTTTTATTGCTTGATCAATATTAGGAAAAGTAGCCCACATAAATAAAACAGTTTCATCATTAGATATATCTTGTATATTTAATTTACTAATTTCTGTTGTTTCCATTGTGCTATAGTGTTGTTTAGCCATACCCCTACTGTTAGTTTTACTACCACTTTGTCTATATGCCCAAGGTGGATCAGCATATATAATATTATATTTTTTATGAGGAAATGGTATCAAGAGCAACCATCTTCTGCTATGTCATAACAAGTATCACACAAAGGTCTATTGCCTGTGCCTATGTATGGTTCGTTCTCTGTAACTTCTATGTGTTCAATACCCCAACATCTAAATATATATATCATTCTTCTTCTTCAACTGTCGTAAGCACTTGAACATTAGGCAATATTCCTAATAATTGCAGTTGTCCATTAGACAACATAATGCTTTTACCCATAAATAATGGCTGATCCTTGTCATCTTTTCTTTGTAGTAGTTCAGCTATCAACATACCTGTTGTTGCTTTGCTTAACATTACATCTAGTATTTTTACTTCAGGCATTTTTTCTCCTTTTGTTTCCTCTTTTATAATACATTACCCAATAGCGATAACTTTCTATATCCAAATTAGGTGTGTATTTTGGCTTTTCCTTCATACAAAAATCCCACCTCTTTTGTAATTAATTTGTTATTGTCAAACTCTGTAGTTTGTGGCATAGATATTACAGACCATTGAAAGTCATAACCTTTACGCACTAAGTTGTGTATGTTCCAAGTCATAATTTTTTCATCATACTCTGTCAAATAAACAAACATCTTGCCTGTTTCAACTGATTTAATTATATTACTTTCAAACTTCTTTCTTTCAATAACCCAACTTCTGTATCGTTTATCTCTTGACTTTACCTCTACAATATATCTTTGATTCTCTGCATCATAGGAACTGTACTTATCGCTACACTCAACTAAATCTAGTCCAGGATATATTTCGTTTAACTTATTTATAATTTCAGTCTGTGTCATTTATTATCTCCCTGCATTTTCTACAATGTATCTCTACAATATATGTCGGCTCACCGAACATATCAATTTCGCCTACACCACAACTAAGACAACGCACTCTTTAGCTTGTCAATCATAGCACTAGCATTACCTTTAGTTGCTTCGCCACTTGCTAAATATTTCTTAGCTTCAGCACCGAGTTCATCTTGTCCTGCATCAATACATTGTTCAATCAAACTGTTAATAAAGTTTTTCTGTCCATCACTTATAGGATCTTCCATCCATTTGCCTTCAGGTATATCAGTCATATCTTCCTCACTTTCTTTTTCTTCTACATTACCTAATGTTTCTATGATAGTATTGACTACCTCACTATTTCCTGCTCTTTTCGCAAATTCATTTTTAAATTTATCTACATAATCCTCTACAAGTTTTAGAAATTTATCTACATTATCGTTTGACCAATCCCCTACATTATCGCTAATAGACTTGTCCATTTTAAATCTTGTCATAGATGTTTGATAACACTTCTTAGCAAAGTCTTTGTCCTCGTTGCACATACTAAATACCATTTCTTTTAGTTGTGGCTCTGTCAAGCTAGAAGGGGATTTCGTAATCTCTTGTGCTACTTCTTTTTTTTTAGGTGGCTCTGCTACTTGTTTGACTACACCTGCGTAGTGTTCTTCCTCTGTTGTATCGCCTGTCCATAGTTCTAGTCCTATACCAAAACGCATACAACATCTCTTAATTCCATCACTAACTGCTAGTTTTAGTATTTCACTTTCAGTTAAGTTTCTAGCTAATGCGTGTCTATCTACATCACCGACCTCTTGTACTGTACCAAGATCATCTATCTCTAATGTACATTTTGCACCTACAACTGCGTTGTCTTTATCTCTTATAATGTCATAAGTAAAGTTGTACTTACCACCTACAACATCAACCAATCTCTTTGTGTATATGTGGTGTGGTACATAGTCGCCATACTTCCCTTGTGGTGCTTTCTTTACAACACTCTTTGGAAAGTTAGCTGTTAATTTTTTATGTGTTTCTTTATCCATTATTACACTTTCTTAATAAATCGTTCTACAATAATGTCATCACAATACTTTGCGATCCTGTGTAATTCATCTCTATCTAATTTATTTTTATTGTCTTTAATATTTTTTAATATTTTATCAATATTATTTATTGTTGTTTTCATTTCTCTCCTGTTCTGTGTGCCTACATTGTAGTTGTTATCTATGACAATTTCTAGTAGTATAAAAGAAAACGATAAATGATTTATTCATATATTGTTTCCTTTCTGGAATAGCACTCTAGCGATAGAGTGCTATTTTATTAATTCTATCTTGTCGTGTTCTGGATCGTAATTAAAGTTTTCATTACACCAAGCACTATCTAATCTATACAATTTACCATTGTCATCTTCAACAATTATGTCGTATATTTTCATTACTTCCCTTTCTATAATTAATTTGTACCAATACCAAGTTTTACCCACTCATCAATATTTAAAGTAAGTTCAACAATAGCTTTACTTTTTGGCTCGTTAATACTTGCATAATAGTCAAGTTCA
>VTLG01012946.1_pt1 | contig 32505 bp, 54 predicted proteins | sample 4694571 | NCBI WGS metagenome assembly VTLG01 (sample SAMN12604809, study PRJNA352737) | marine metagenome | biome: ENVO:00000447; feature: ENVO:00000209|ENVO:00000569|ENVO:01000036; material: ENVO:00002151; isolation source: viral sequences binned using virsorter ...
AGAGATTTTGCTAGAATTGAATTTGGTTGGACACCTCTTGGTATTCAAGCGTGGTGCTTTAGGCACAATGCCAACATAATGAATATTGATTTTGGTGGAATGAAACACAAGGCAATAACTTACGCAAGGAGAACAAAAAATGATTAAATTTATATTAAATTTATTTAGAAAAAAAAGATTTGTTGATGTAGATGACAAATTTAAATATGTTATATTACATCTTAAAAAAGATTAAAGGAATTCCTGTCTAATTTTTTCCTCCGTTTGTTTTAAGACAGGATACAACCCTCGAAGTTTTAGCTCCTTTGTGCTTCGGGGGTTTTTTTATGCTCACTTGACAGAATACCCCAAAATGTTATAATTAGATAATGCCAAAAAATTCGGCAGTAATTTAAACAGGGAGATACAAATGTATTTAATAAAAATGAAAGCAGATATTGAAGTTATTATAGATGCTTATGACCATGATGATGCTGTCCAAAAAGTAGGCAACATTAATCAAGTTCAATCCATAGATTATGGCTTAGATAAAGAAGTTAAAATAACTTTAGATAAAAACCCAAAAACCATAAAACTCTATAGATTAACAGGAGGAAAATATGGGACAAATATGCACAATGTCATTGAGCCATTTTTTCCACCACAATTAAAGTCAGTATTATGAAAGTAAAAGAACTTATAACCAAATTAAATAAAATTAAGGATAAAAATAAAGTTATAAATATAGACTTAACTGTAATGCATGACCAACCTACAGAAATATCAAGTTGTGTAGGTTTTACTTCCTTAATTGAGGAAATAAAAGAAAAACAAATTGTTTCCTTAAAAGGTTCAATTGATTGTGATTTGTATGGAAATGAAAGGAGTAAAAAATGAAATTTACTGCAATAAATGGAATATGGACTTTAGCTGTAATATTGCTAACATTCCAAATAATGTTATATGTTTATGACGATAGCATTGTTTTTAGTATAATATATTCTTTTGTATGCTTTTTAAATGGTTCTCTTTTTGGACTTGTTTTTGCAGATTGGGCATATAATAAATGAATTCCTGTCCGATTCATCATTAGTTCTTTTTAAGGATAGGATAACAACCCTCGACCTTCATTGGTCGGGGGTTTTTTTATGCGTAAATTTTGTGTTAATTATGTGCAGGAAAATATATGGAACTCTCAGCAAGAAAAAAATAAAATGAAATGAAATAAAATAAGGCGAATAAAATGTAATGAAATCAAGTATATAAACTTGACAGAATACCCAAATGTTATATACTATACTAGTAGGGAAGGAATACCAATGAATAAATATTATCATAAATACAAAATCGAAAAGGTGAAAGAAAAACGCCATAAGCGTAAATGTAATTTATGTTATAAGGAAGTTGAAATGGGAATCTTTGAAAGATTTTGTAAACATTGCAAAACAGTAGCTAGAAAATTAGATACTGCTAATTGCAAAGTTAATCTATATTAATAAAGGAAGGAGGTAAAATGTCTCATGCAGGAAATCAGGAACAGACCGAAAGAAATTTTGAATCTGCTCTAGAAGAAGTTTCTAATATTGTAAGAAATCATTATGGTGGTGATGATTTGGAAAAAATAACTGACCATATTTTTTCTACCATACAGAAATCATATTCTAATCTACTTTGGCTTATCACATACAAAGATGTGCGTAGCGAAGTTGAAAGATATAGTAATAAATTAAAAGGTAAACAATGATAAACACAATATTATTATTTTTAATACTTGGTATTGTTTGCTATATTTCCCTTATGGTTTGGGCAATAGGTGAACACATAGCTGAGGAAACTCAAAAGAAAAAGAAAGGAAATAAAAATGGGTAGATATTATAGTGGCGATATTGATGGCAAATTTATGTTTGCTGTTCAATCAAGTAATGACGCAGATTTTTTTGGCGTTAAAGGAACAGAGCCATCCCGACTTGACTATGTTTTTGAAAAAGAGGATTTGCCTAAAGTTAAAGAAGGCATTAAAAAATGTAAAGCCTATCTTGTTAATTTTAAACCAAAATTAAAAAAGTTCTTCAAAGGTAAAGAATATTATAGCAGAGAAGAATTACAAAAATTTATGGGTGTTGATGAGAATAAATTACAAGAGATTCTACAATGGGATGCACGATTGCATTTAGGAAAGAAAATCAAAGGGTGTATCGAAAAAACTGGTCAATGCTATTTTGAGGCTGAACTATGAAGCATATTTGTGCAACCCTGTTATTGTTGTGCTATAATCCTGCCCCAGATATTGATAGAAATTTTATTAATGAAATCACAGAGTGTGCGTTGCAGACTAACGCTACTCTTTTAGAACAAGATAGAATTCCTATTAATCTGGTTGTGGCTCAATCTATTTTAGAATCAGATTGGGGCAGGAGTCGATTTGCTCAGCAAGGAAATAATTATTTTGGAATTAAAGCTGTGGAAAATGAAGATTATATTTTATCTTATAGTGGAAAAAAATTAAAAGCATATGAAACACAATGTGAATCAGTTAATGATTACATTCATCTTTTATCTTTTGGAGAACCTTACAAGGAATTTAAAGATGCTCTAATTAAACAATGGGTAGTTGACAGAATAGACACATTTGCTATAATAAAGTATCTTTATAATTATGCCGAAGATGAAAACTACCAAAATAAATTAACAACAATTTTACAACAGCTTGAAAGGAGACACTATGGGAAATAGACCATTTGATATAATGCGATTATATTCAAATTTTGATAAACTACGAAAGCGTTATGATTTTCAAATTAAAATAAAAAGAAAATACTTATTTCATATTAAAAAATTAAGAAAGGAAAACAAACATCTTAAAAAAGTTATAAAAGCTGATGAGCATTTAATGAGTTTATTAGCTAAAAATACTTCTTGACTATATCTTATGTATATATGTATCCTCGGGGGTGGAAACCCCTTCTAACATAATTTTTAAAGAAAGTCAAGGAAAAAATATGAATTTATATGATTTATTTTTATGGTTCATTGTCATGGCAATGATATTATCAGTATTTATGAGATAGAAAGGAAAAAAAAAATGAAAAGACACAGAAAAAAAGTAGGAGTTATAGGATTATATGCCCTATATAATAAGGGGGAACTGGTTTATATAGGTGAATCCACTGATATTTATACACGAGCTCCAAACCACAGATATGATAAATACAGCGAATTTGATGAATGGTTAATTATTTGCCCTTCTGAAAGGCTTCCATTTTTAAAGGATGTGAGATTTAGAAAGTATTATGAAGATTGCTGTATTAAGTGGTTGAAGCCAAAATACCAAGAGCATGTTTGGAAATATAAAAGACAATCTTTAAATTTCTTTTTAATGAAAGTGTTTCTTCATAAACAAAACCCAAACCCAGACATAAACCCACTAATTTCTGAAGATAAAGGATTTATGGGGAAGTATGTTTATCCTAAAGTTAAAAATAAATTTAGAAAAAGAAAAAATAAATATATTTCCGTCTGGGAAACTATTGATTTAAATAAAAAAATATATGTAGATGGAAAGAGTGCTTTTAAGGAACTCGTTGATACGAATATGATTGTTTATCCCACGGGAAACGCACATATAACAAAATTTAAAAAAATAAAAGAAAGACTGCATAACATAGGAGAATAGAATGGAACTAAAACAAGCAAGAAAAATTGTTGTATCATTAGGAAACGCAGGTAAAATGCCTTGCCCTACCTACAATACACCTGCAAAATTATGTGTAACAGGAAGCCAGTTGAGAAAAATAAAAGGTTCAACTTGCCATAGCTGTTATGCCATGAAAGGAAATTATTTATTTCCAAGTGTTGCCCAAGGATTAAAGAAAAGATTTAATGCCTTTAAACATCCAAAGTTTGTGGAAGGAATGTCAATGATGATTAATCATTATGCAATAAAATCTGGATACTTTCGGTGGTTTGATTCTGGGGATTTAAAAGATATGGATATGCTGAAAAAAATTGTTATGATATGTCAGAACACATTAAAAATAAAACATTGGTTGCCAACAAGAGAAGTTAAAATAGTAAAAGATTATTTAAAAATTTATAAAAAGTTTCCAAAAAATCTGGTTGTCAGAGTATCAGCACCTATGGTTGATGGAAAGCCTTTGAAGTCTTTTCGGTGGACTTCAACTGTGCATAGTAAAATAAAGCCGATAGGACACGATTGCCCTGCTAGGTTTCAGCAAAACAAATGTATGGATTGCAGGGCTTGTTGGGATAAGCGTGTTAGAAATGTGAGTTATCACAAACATTAGAAAGGAAAACAAAATGACATTATCTTTAATAAAAGATGATAATAGAATTGTCTTGACCAATTCTCTACCTAAATTTTTTAAGCAATTTATTGTTAAGCAGAAAAAATTTAAATGTGCTTGGACAAAAAATGATGGGGAATTTCGTGTAGGCAATTTTGATTTAAAATTTCGTAAGCGATATAAGACAGCCGAAGGAATTTGGAAAAAAAATAAAGGTAAAAGAAAATTAGGGGATGACGCTTATAATACTTATTGTGTTGCCTTTGATTTGGATAAGAAAGATTATCGAATGATAAATTATAATACCATTCAATATATTGAAGTGGGCAGAGCTAAATTTTCTGTTGAAGTAAATACTGATGATAATTCCAGAATATTTGAAATGAAGTCATTAGATAAAATCAAGTCTAGCTGACTTGACAGAATAATCAAATAGTATATAATTATAATAAGAGCAAAAGAAGCGTTATAATTCGGCTTCGGCTACCCATAGCTAGCATATGGTTATAAATCGGGCTTTTGCTCTTATAAAAGTTTAGAGTTTGGGGATACAGGGTGTTAATCCAAATCCCTCTAGCAAGGACAGGGAGTTATTCCAAACTTGCTAGTTTAGTAGTAGGCAAAAATAGAGGCGTAGCCTCACAGGTTTTTTGGTCACTGGTCATTGGTGAAATCAAGACGATAAAAAAGGAAGGCAGACCAAGTGCTACTAAAAGTAGTTTGTGTATGCAGGGCTGATGAATCCATTGTTTTGTCAAGGATGAAAGTTACGATACCAAACTAAATGGCTTGGGTAGTGCCAAGAGGATTGTGTTTGATGTTGTCATAGGTATAGCAATATACTTTTGGGCGTTTAAAAATACTATTACACAAAGTAATCAAGAGTTCCTAAAAACTACCCATAAAGAAAGGATAATTATGATTAATAAGTTAGAGCAAAAAAATTATGAAAGTCTTTATAATCAATTCTATGATTTTGCAGATGGTATGTCCCGACAAGATTTGAATGAATTTTATCGTGATACAATGATTGAAAATTTAAAAGAAGAAGATTTTGATTATTGGTTTGATTGTGGTTGGTTGCCTTGTAAAAAATGTAATGAAACTAATTCAAATTGTGAGTGTTAAAGTATTACACAAAGTAATCAAGAGTTCCTAAAAACTACCCAAATTTAATCGAGCAGTAATCCGATTCCTACTGCAGTTGATTGTATGCTATAAAGTACGGATGCATACTCGCTTACTGCTCGACTAAGTTTAGAGTTTCAATCATTAAGCTGATGATTGAAAGGGGAGAGGGAAGTTTATAAAGAACTAGTCACCTTGCCTCACAAAAGCTCGTAGCGTGGTAAGTGTTTATGGTTTACCTTTATTCAAGCGAGGATAAATAAAGAAGCAAAGCGAAGAACCTTTGGGCAGGAGAACGCTAGGGATATCAGTATCCTGCCCACTTAACTTTCAATGAAAGGATTAAAAATGAAAGCAAGTGACAATGAAAGGATTATGGCATTCGTTAATGATTTGTCATTTCCTACTGACTATGTTCCATTGACTTCTCATACTTTTGATGAGGATACTCATAGTGAGGAAGTATTGGAGCAGATACCTGTAGAACAGGCAAAGGCTTTGTATCGAACGGATACAACACCTTGGACTAGGCTTGATATACATACAGCAGGTAAGGCAAAGCGTAAGTATATGGGGCAACAAACCCTCGATGGTGTAGCGAAGGATGAGATAACATATCAGCTTGTCCCCAATTCAACTTTTTTAGGCACAGTTGTAAAGGCTCTGGATGACGCAGAAATAAATACGGATGGAGTTCATATAGAAAATTGGCTTTTTGACAGGACGGGGGCATCATTTTGGAAATCTTTATCTTTTCCACAATATAATGTAGATATTATAACGAGTAATGGAAAGATGAGACAACAAAATGCTAGAGTTGATGTTCGAAACTCATATGACCGAACACAGCGATTGATGTATGATTGTGGATTTTATGATGCCTTGTGTTTAAATGGGCAAGTAAATGGAAAAATATTTATGTCATATGTTCATAAGCATACTTGGGGATTGGATGTAGTTAAAATGCAGGAACGCATTTATAGTTCAATTCAAGCCTTGCCAAAGATTGCTGAAGAATATAATGCTTGGGCAAAAAAGGAAATTGCTGATGTTGACGCAAGGCACATTATTCGCAAAACAATGGCAGAAAAAATGTCAAAGAATGTGAGTGGTATTAATGATAAAGTGGATGAATTATTTGAAGTGTTTCAAAATGAAGCACAAGTGACAGGTTCTAATTTATTTTCTTTATACCAAATGGGAACTTGGATTTCAACTCACGGCATTACAACAGACAGGTCTAAATTTTTATCTCCGAATATGGCAGATAAATATCGTAATTATGTAATTTTTATGATACAGCATCCTGTTTGGGCAGATACATTGAATTCATAATCATTTTATCATTTTTTTGATTGTGATGTTATGACTGGTCTGCTGAAAAATTATATGCAGAAACCAAGATAATGCGAAGGGTCGCAAAGCCCGAAGAACCAGACTTGGGCATAACGATAACCCTCTACTAGAAATAGTAGGGGGTTTTTTTTGTCTTGACAAAAGGTGAAAATTATGTTAGACACTGCATTCTGGGGTTGTATGCTCGAGCATAGAATTTTTCTTGGTAGTAAGGGAAGTGTTCTATTTGATAGATTACAACGAAGTCATAGGCGAGGGTGTGGGCATATGGCATATGAGGGAAAGATGGATTATAATTATCAATTGAAAATTATTAATGGGATGGCAGTTGAACCTAATACAGATGTTAGGATTGACTGCCCTTTTTGTTTTCATGGCAATACATTCACATTAAAAAATATTGACGGGAAAATAATGTGGAATTGTTTTTATGCTTCCTGTAACGCAAAAGGAATTATTTCTAAAGAAATGTCTCCAGAAGAATTAAAAAATTTTTTAAATGGAACTATCAAGGAACTATCTGCAAAAAATAAAGTGCAATTAGAAAATAAAATAAAATGGAATGTTCCTAATTATTTTACTTCCGTGCATTCAGATAATCGTGCTTTAAATTATGTAAAAAAGAATAATTGCTTTAATGCAATGCAAAAGGGATTGGCAAAAATAATGTATGACCCGAAACAAGATAGGGTGGTATTTCTCATTAAGGAACAAAATAAAGTGGTCGGGGCGATTGGGAGGGCTATTACATCAGCCACCTATCCCAAATGGTTCATTTATGGAAAAAAATCAAATCCGTTTATTTGTGGGAATCATCGTGAAGCTGTTTTAGTGGAAGATTGTGCCAGTGCCTGTGCTGTATCCAATGTTATTACAGGTATAGCTTTACTGGGAACATCTTTATCAGAGGAATACATTCCTTATTTAAAAAAATATAATCGAATCCTTGTTGCCTTGGATAGAGATGCAACAATAAAAGCATTTGACATAGCTAATAGATGTGCTATATTATTAAATGATGTTCGAGTGATAATACTTGAAGATGATTTAAAATATTATGATGAAGATAAAATACAAGAGATATTAAAATGAGTAGGGCAGTATTAAAAAGAAAAAAACATAAAGGAAGAAGAAAAATAGGCTCTAGAAAAAGGCGTAATAGAAGGCGTATTAGGCTTGGGCTGAAAGTTCGTAAATCTAGAAAGAAGAAGAAATGACATCAAAATTGCAAAAAGTTGACAGGCATATCGGGTGCCCCGCATATCCAAATTGCGATGAATCTCCCTTAGGGTGTGCTGTCTTACAGGGAAAAAATGTTGAATGGTATGGGCATAGAGATAAAACTAAAAATAGTGTAGATTATGACATCAAAATTGCAAAAAAAATTATTAAAAATTAAAAAAAGACTTGATAATAAGGCTCTCCGTGACCCTAAAACTTTACCTCAAAAAAGGGATAGATTGAATTGGGAACGAGTGAGAACTATTTTAATGAAACGATATGATACAACTTGACAGAATAAAGGAATATGCTATACTAAAATAAAGAGAAAGGATATATTATGACTAGAAAAACTGTAAATTATGGATTAGAAATGAAATTGTGGGGTGTTCCTGCTGTTGCCATAGTGGAAGATGTATCTATGCCAAGTGAACTACAAAATAATGATGGAGAAGAATTTTGGACTTCTCATGTAGTAAATGCATCATTTGAGAATAAAAAATTATATGAATATGATATGGGAAGAACCACCCAGAAACAATGGGAAAAGAGGCGAAAATTGATAGAGAAGGAAGGAAAAAGCAACTCTATGCAGGTAAAAGATGAATATCAATTACCTTTTTCTGAAACAGGATACAAAAGCTCTATTTTTGATGTAGGATATGAGGAAAAAATAACAAAACCCAATCTTAAAAAATGGCTTATAGGGAAGGCTCACGCAGAATTAAATGTAGAACAGGGATACGCTCATCCTATCTTAGGAAAGGCTGTAGTAGTTGGAAAGGAATTTAATGTCAAAAGCAAATAAAAAATTTGATATAGATTTAAAATATGGGCAAGTAAGAGAGAAGCAGGTATCTAATATATTTGCCGATAAAAAAATTGAAATAAAAACGGAACGGGATTGGTGGGATAAAACAGGAAATATAGCTTTAGAATACGAATGCTATGGGAAACCAAGTGGAGTTTATGCGACAAAATCTGACTATTGGATACATATATTGGCTAAAGGAGATAATAATCATTGTATGATTGTCTTTGAAGTGGCAAGGCTAAAAAAAATTGTTGATAAATATAAAGAAAAGTATACAAGAATGGTGGGAGATAATAAATATTCTAAATGTGTTATTCTTCCTATAACAAAATTATTTGAAAAGGAAACGATTGGGCTATAAATGGAAATACAACTGATAAATCTTCTTTTGAAGAAAGAATTTTATAATAAAAATAAATCAAAGGTGGGGAAAACCATTTTTACAAATGGCGTAGGAAATTTTTATGAAACAATTAAAAAAGCCCATACAAAATATCCTAATACTGATTTAGATATTGATGAAATATCTTCTTTACATACGGATGTATATAATCCTGCTCTGACGAGGGCATCAAAAATAAATTTCAATGATTTAATTGATAAAATAAAGAGTGAAAAAATACCAAACGAAAATGTGGCAAGTGATATCCTTGATTCAATGTATAAAAGAAGCCTAGCCCATAAAATTGCTATTGAAGCAACAAGTATTTATAATGGGGGAGAAGCAAGTTTTAATAATATAAAAAATATTTTAAATGAAATAGAAAATAAAGTGAATGATGATGATGATGTTGTGACTAACAACATTGAAGAATTAATTAAAGAAATTGATATTGACACAAAATATAAATTTGGCGATATCCCCGATTTGCGAAAGCTTGTTAGGGGGGTTGGGCGAGGAAATCTTATGGTTGTTTTTGCCCGACCAGAAACAGGAAAGACAGCCTTTTGGGTAAGTTTAGTTGCCAATAGAAACGGGTTTGCGTCACAAAATGCAAAAGTTCACGCATTGGTTAACGAAGAACCTGCCGTTAGAACACAAATGAGATTGATTAATTGTTGGACGGGAATGACACGAGAGGAAATATCCGAGAATATAGAAAAAGCTAAAATAGAATGGGATAAAATAAAATCAAATGTAAGAATAGTGGATACTGTAAATTGGGATTTAGACCAAGTGGATGATTATTGTGAAAAATATAAGCCAGATATTTTGATTATCGACCAATTAGATAAAGTGTCTGCTAAAGGAAGTTTTGCACGAACGGATGAAAAACTTCGTGCCGTGTATACTGGAGCAAGAGAATTGGCAAAAAGGCATGATTGTTGTATCATAGCTATATCCCAAGCATCAGCCGATGCCCAAGGTCGTTCTGAATTAACATTTGATATGATGGAAAATTCAAAGACAGGAAAAGCTGCTGAAGCTGATTTAATTATTGGCATAGGGCAACAAAATGTAGTCGATTCTCAGGCTGTATTAAGAACTCTTTGCGTATCTAAAAATAAAATAACTGGATGGCATGGAAGAATAGATTGTGAAATTAACCCATTTTTATCGAGGTATATAGGATGATAACAGTAATAGATGTAGAAACAAGTTTTGTTGAGGGATTTAATGGAAAGCCAGACCCTTCTCCATTTAATCCAAATAATAAATTGGTGAGTGTGGGAATTAATGATGAATATTTATTTTTTAACCATATGGAAAAATCAGATAAAGGAGCGTTTTTAAAAGTTCAAGAAATTTTAAATAAAACGAAATTACTCATAGGGCATAATTTAAAATTTGATTTATCATGGCTGTATGAAGTAGGATTTAAATACACGGGGAATGTTTACGATACAATGATAGCTGAATATGTTCTTAACCGAGGTGTTAGGAAATCATTAGCGTTAAAAGAATGTTGCATACGAAGAAAATTAAGTCAAAAATCAGATGCAACAGAAGATTTTATAAAGCAGGGAATCTCATTTGAAATGATACCGGCAAAGATTGTTGAAGAATATGGTCGGCAAGATATAACTGTTACCAGAGAATTATATTATTCTCAAGTTGATGATTTTAAAAAATCATTTAGTGTGAGGCTAGTGCCGACAGTTAAAATGATGAATTCCTTTTTAAAAGTTTTAACAAAAATGGAAATGAATGGAATTCAAATTGATTTACAATCTCTTAGTGAAGTGGAAATGAAATTTAAACAGGAATATGATGAATTGCGGGAACAAATTGATACAATGATATGGGAAAGAATGGGGGATACAAAAATTAATCCTGCCAGTCCAGAGCAATTATCTTGGTTAATTTATGGAGTAAAAGTTATTGATAAAAATAAATGGGCGAATGCTTTTAATATAGGCATAGACCCTTATACAAAAAGGCAAAAGAGAAAGCCACAATTAAGTAAATCTCAATTTGCTAAAATGGTTTCGCAAATGACACAGCCAATAAATAAAACTCGGTCACACCAATGTGTAGTGTGTAGCGGGTCAGGCAAAGTTCAAAAAATGAAAGTCAATGGAGAGCCATACAAGAATTTAAGTAATTGTCAACCTTGTAGTGGAGGGGGGATTATCTATGAGGAAACAAGTGCAAAGGCCGGATTTAGATTAAATCCATCATTTGTTTCGGATGTTGCTGATGGGGGATTTAGAACAGATAGGATTACTTTAAATAGATTAGCCGATGGAAGAAATCCACAATTAGATGAATTTATTTCTGCTATAACAAGATATAATGCTTTAGAAACATATCTTAATACTTTTGTGACAGGAATAAAAAATCATTCTGATAAACGGGGAAGTCTTCATCCAAAATTTATGCAGTGCGTAACAGCCACAGGAAGATTATCAAGTAGAGACCCTAACTTTCAAAATCAACCACGAGGAAAAACCTTTCCTATTAGAAAAGTTGTTAATTCGAGGTGGGAAAATGGGAAAATATTGGAAATGGATTTTTCACAATTGGAATTTAGAACGGCAGTATTTTTGGCACAAGATAAGCAGGGGATGAAAGACATACAAAATGGAGTGGATGTTCATCAGTTTACAGCTGATACAATTGGGTGTTCAAGGCAAGATGCAAAATCACATACATTTAAACCTTTGTATGGGGGCATGAGTGGAAATGATAATGAAAAAAAATATTATAAAGCCTTTTTAGATAAATATAAAGATATTGCTATTTGGCATAATAAATTACAAAGCGATGCAATTAATTATAAAATAGTGTCAATACCATCTGGAAGAGAATATTCTTTTCCCTATGCAAAGAGGATGCCTTGGGGGTCAGTGTCAAACTCTACGCAGGTAAAAAATTATCCTGTTCAAGGATTTGCAACAGCCGATATTGTTCCTTTATCTTGCATAGCCATAGATACATTAATGATACAAAATAAAGTGAAAAGTTTAATGATTAATACTATTCATGATTCAGTTTTAATTGATGTCCATCCAAATGAAGAAAAAATAATGATTGACATTGTTAAAGAGGGGGCAAAAAATGTTATCCCAATGATGGGAGATTATTATAAAATAGATTTTAATATTCCACTTGACACAGAAGTTAAATTGGGGTATAATTGGCTAGAAATGAAAGAGGTGTAATATGGGTGCAATGAAATGGTTTATGATGGGTGTTGAGGATTTAATAGACCCAGATAAATCTTTAAAAGAAAATATCAAAGCGAATGTTGGCAATAAGGTTGAAGTTCGTGGTGAGAAATTTGGAGTAAGTTCAAGTGATATTGAATATGCTTATAACTCCGTAACGAGTGAGGGAGAATATAATGACTAATGTAGAAATTGTTTCCGATTTATTTGAAGAAACCCAAGATTGGGTGAATGATGAGGAAGCGTTAGCTTTTCATAAAATTGAAGATATGATACGAGATTTTATTAAGAATAATGGCAAAAAACCAACAAAAATATATGTATCAGATAGTGAAGAACTGCAAAGCTATTTATTATGGTTCGCTAAATCATATAATTTGCAATCGGAATCAACAAAAGAATCTACATATTTGGAATAATTTTCTTGACAAATTATAAAAATTATGTTAGACAGTATTAAATTTAACCAGTGAGGTAAATATGGCTGAAAATCAAATAGCAAATTTTGAAAAATTAAGCACAAGTCAGATTATGGAAATGATAGGACAGGAAGGAGGTCAGACAGGGGCAGGATTACCGAGATTAACAATTAATCGACAGCCAGAAGATGATGGTGGTAATAAACTTCCAGTAGGAACTTATTCTACCTATGATTCGGGAATAGAATCTATGGTGTATGGGAAACCTGCAACATTTAGACCTTTTATTAATGCTTTTCAATTTATGCAATACGATGCAGAACAAAATAAATTTTCTAATCGTTCTGTTATTTTTAAAAATTGGAAAGATGACCCAATAGACACCAGTGGTGGTAGTCGTTGTGGTAAAGTTCCTTATAAGGAAAGGGATAAATTATCAAAGGCAGAATTAGAGCATCAAAAGAATATTAAATGTTATCGTTTAGTATTTGGTCAAGTTACTATTGATGGTGTTACAGCTGATGGTAATAAAATTTCTATTAAGGATAAACCTGTGTTATGGCGAGTAACGGGAAGTAATTTTACTCCTGTTGGCGAAGCTATGCAAAGTCTTAAAAATAGAAAAAAGTTAATGTTTAATCATACATTATCTTTAGATACAATAAGACGAAAGGCAGGAAGTAATGTATTTTATGTATCGGAAATAAAAGTAAATCAAAATGAAGTTACTTTTACAAAGGAAGATATGGAATTAATGCAAAAATTTCAAGATATTATTACGACAGAAAATGAAGAAATTGTTGACCTTTGGAAACAGGCTAACAAGGCAAAAAATAATGGCACGGATGAAGATTCGAAAAAAATAGTGTCCGATGTCGAGGGAAGCCCATTTGTCGAGTAATCCTATATTAGGAAAAGTTCAATCGTTCCTCAAGAAAGCAACACAAGAATCTGTTGAAATTTCTGAGGAACTGATTGAGGAATTTGGTGAAGCCTGTAAATTAGCTTTAAAAAAACAATTTGTTGAAGAGAGAAATTCTAAATTCACAAAAAGAATATCAAATATTGGTAAGCCTTTATGTCAACTTAAAATGGAAAAACAAAATATTCAACAAGAGGGACAACCATATAACTCAAAAATGAGATATATATTTGGGGATTTAATTGAAGCATTAGCTGTTACTATATTAAAAGCATCTGGAGTTAATATTAATTCTTCTCAAAAGAAAGTTAAATATAAATCAAATAAAATAAATATTGAGGGAACATATGATATTGAAATAGATAATACTATTTATGATATTAAAAGTGCTTCCCCTTATGCGTTTGAACATAAGTTTGGCGAAGAAGGGGGATTTAATTCTATAGCAGAAGATGATGCTTTTGGCTATTTGTCACAGGGTTATTTGTATAGTGAATCAGTAGGTAAAAAATTTGGTGGTTGGATTGTTATTAACAAGAGTACGGGTGAATGGTTAGTAACAGAAACACCGGCTGAAGATTCAAAGTACAAGAAAAAGGCAATATCATTAGCTGAAAATAATGTCAATGCTCTAGATGAGGGTGAACCCTTTAGGCGTTGCTATGATGATGTAGAAGAAACTTTCCGAAAAGTCCCAACAGGAAATAAAATATTGGGGGTAGTTTGCAGTTTCTGCCCTTATAAATTTCCTTGTTGGGGGGAAGATAAGCTACAGTATCTCCCTCAACAGCAGTCTAAAGGGAAAAACCCGAAATGGATTTATTATACTGAATTAAATAATCCTAAAGAAATAAATGAAAACACGCAGTAGAAAAGCAAAAGGAAGACGATTACAAAATTGGGTTCGGGATGAATTATTATCTTTATTTACTACTTTATCCCGTGATGATATTTATTGTGCTATTATGGGGGAATCTGGTGCTGATGTAAAGTTTTCTCCAACGGCACAAAACACTTTTCCCTTTTCAATTGAATGTAAAAATAAAGAGACATTTAAAGGTATATATGATATTATAAAACAATCTCATAGCAATTGCAAAAAAAATCAAGTTCCTTTAGGGATAATTAAAATGAATAATTTTGAACCATTAGCTATATTAGATGCTCGGTTCTTTTTTAAAATGGTGAGGGAAAATGGAAAAAGTTAATTTTACTAAAGGGATAAAAATGTTTGTTTCTCCTACAGAAAATGGATTTGCTTGTGGTGTAATAGAGGATGATTGGATGTATTCTGGAGAGGGGTATATGTGTTCTGTTATAGCAAGAGGCATGATGAAACTAGCTTGTGATAATCCTCAAGATATTTTTGACCAAGGATTAGAAGGATTTAGTGAAGACCTTAAAAATAAATTAAATAAAATGAATGAGGGTAAAAATGGAGAGGACACAACTGAGCAAAGTGGTGCTAAAATAATAGATATTGTTCCGTATTTTAAAAATAAAAAAATAAATTAATGTCAGAAGAAGTTTATTATTATAGCAAAAGTAAAGATGAATCAATTCCTATATCGGAAATGTCTGATTTATATGTTAGGAGGGCTTTTAAAAAAATGATTTTAAAAGAAAAGAAAAAATATGATGATAAGGAACGAATAAAAGTATGTATTCGTAATGCAATTAATAATTTAGAGAGGGCGTTAGACGATAAATGACAGATTATAAAAATTATAAATTACAAGGCAAGGTTCATATGCCATTTAGTCCAATGTTGATGGAATTTGAAATGCCAGAGCCTTATATAAAAATGCTGAATGATTATGGCGATAAAATATCAGCTAATGACAAAAAATCTAAACAGTTGGATTGGTCTGATAATTTAGTAGGTAATGTAAAACAAGAACATAAAATTGAAGAGCACATATGGCATCAAAAACCAGATGAACATTTACCTACATTTTTTAACTGGATAGGTCATTGTACTAATACGTATGTTAAAACAAAATTAAATGCTGATGGAGATAAATTAGATAAAGAAAAAGCTAAACAGGGTATTAAAAAAGTATTATTGCATAACAGTTGGCTTGTTAATTCTATTGCAGGAGATTTTAATCCACCACATATGCATTATGGAATGTTATCTACAGCAGGATGGCTGAAAATGCCCGAATCTGTAGAAAAAAATAAAGAGAGAGAGCACGCAGGTTGGATTGAGTTTTTATATGGAACACCACAAATGTTTATTGACCCAAAATTCGCTGTTAAACCTCATGTTGGTCAGATATTCTTTTTTCCCTCTTGGTTATTACACGAAGTTTATCCGTTTAGAGGCAAGGGTTTAAGGCGAACTGTATCATTTAATTTAAGTTTTGAGATGTAATATATGAGGGGGTATATTTTGGAAAGTAAACATTTTTTAAATCAAGCACAAGCTCTCGTTGAGGGGCAACGACATAAAGATTATGGCGATAAAGTTGATAACCATATAAACATAGCAAAATTATGGTCTGCCTATAAAGATGTAGAAATTACTGCACATGATGTTGCTATAATGATGGCGTTATTAAAAATAGCTAGAACAAAATTAGGAAGTGTAAGCATGGATACTTATATTGATATGAGTGCTTATAGTTCTATAGCAGGAGAAATAAAATTTAAAGACGATGAGTAATACAATAAAAGATAGTTTATATCGTGCATTAAGTTTACGCTATGAACATACTATATTAGATTGTGTAGCACGATTGCACATATATTTTAATAATCCTGTTGGTATTGGGGAACATGCCCAAATTACTGATGAGATGGATAAATTAATAGAGAGCATGACAAATGCAGAAGATAAATTAAAATCATTACGATTTCATTTTGGAGGAAAAGAAAATGGATAACAATTATATTATTACGGAAAAAGAAAGGCAGTTGCTTGTAACTTATTTGGCAACACGACCTTATAAAGAAGTTTTTCAATTAATTCAAGTTGTTGGAAATCTTACAAAACTAGATTCAAAGATAAATCCACAATTTATAAAGGAGAACAATAAGTCTAAAAATGAAAAAAGCTAATCTGTTTTCCCTTCAAATAAATGTTAGGGAAGACGGAAGATTAGCTTTTGAATATGATTATATTAAACCAGAAAGATTTGTAAAAACATTAGATGACATATATCCTAATTACGAAAATACCCATACTCTTGCATCTGTTATTAAGTATTGTATAGATAATTCTGAATATTTATCAGGTGAAATAAGAAAGTTAGTTAAAGTTACTTAACCTACGCTCCCTTCATTATACTAGATAGTTCCTTTGCACGATTTGGTGTTTGCTTTGCCCAACGAGAATCAAGCATCTGGGCTGCAGCTTCAGAATATAATCTATTTTGAAGTGCCTTTATCATCATTTTAAATTTAGAAACGCCAGAAAATCCCATTTGAAAAATCATTTCACAGAGGACTTCTTTTGCTGTATCAGAAATAGCACGAAGGCCATGCTCTTCACAGAATCGTTCCATAAATTCCCACGCCTTATTAAAGTCTTTATCAAATAATTCCATCCAACCCTCTTTGGTTGTTGGGACTTCTTCTCCGGGCATAATTCTATGTCCTACTCCGCCAGTCAAATATCCAAGCGTATCTGTATAGGGCTCTAGACGATATCCTTCGTGATGTTCAATTCTTTTTTTTAAGTTTTCTTTTGACATTAATTAGCTAATGGGTTATTTGCTTTAGTTTTAATTTCTTCAATTAATACATCCTGCAGTTCATTTTCTTTCGATACAATTGCTACTTGCTTACTGAGCTCGGCAATTGAATTTTCTAATTCCTTAATTGCATCATTAAGAGGCTTGAGATTAACCTTTCTATCTTTTAATTCTGTAATATCTTCCTTAATTGAAGATAAATCAACAGATACAATTTTACTGTCCACTTTTTCAATTCTATCTATTAAATCAACTTCAAGATTTGCAATCTTTTCATTAACTGGCCCTAAATCGACTGTTTGATTAACTACTGATTTTCGTTTATCAAGTTCTGTAAGTTTTGCCTGTATCTTTCCATATTGTATAAAGCCACCACCAATAGCTGCAATAACACCTATCAATGCTGCAATGGAACTAAGTTTAGTTACTAGGTTATTCATTTAGTTATCCTTTTTATTTTTATCTTTCTTTTTATTTTTAGAAACCATATTTTTAAGTTGTTTCATATTCTTTTCAACAGTTTCAACCTTTCCCTTGATGCTTTCTATTTCAATGGAGAGATTGAAGGTTTGATTTAAGTTCCAAGCTCCAAGCCCTAAAAGAGCTGCAGCTATTATTGAGATTATCATTTTTTCCATTTATTTACTCCCACTTAAACACTTGTTTAATTGACCACGATTTCTTTTCTGTGTCTGTTAGAACATCGTTTTTAGCATCTTTTTCAGCTGTGCTAGTATCTTGACCATATATAACTGTAGTTGTTGATGGCTTAACACTTAATGTATTCATATTAGAACATCCTAATAAAAAGAATAATACAAAACTTGATATAGCTATTATAATGGCGATATATCCTATAATTGTATATATTCTATTCATTATAGTCCTTTTAATAACTCTAATTCTTTTTGCAATTTTCTTTTTTCTATATTTATTTCTTGCAATTTTTTATTATGAATTTCCACAGGGTCATTATTTACATAACTAGCAAGAGTTATAGTTGTGTAAATATCTTTATTATAAACGCCTAAATCAACTTGATTATATAATTCTAGATTAGTATCTTTATATATCTCTTTAGATTTATAAAAATTAGTTTTGAGATAGGCGTTCAATGTATTATTACTTCTAAAAAATATATCCTCTTTTGAAAGATTTTGAGTATTTTGTTTTGCTATTTGTGCCAGTTGCTTAGCAACTTTTTTTAAATCCTTTTTTAATTTAGATTCAACTTTTCTAACATCTTTAGTAATCCTGTCCTTGGTGTCCAGTTCATCTCGTCCTTTCGATTGTACAACATCTTGCTCTTCACTATCCTCTGTTTGTACTTCGGTGTCCTCAGTGCTTTCGCTACTGGGTTCTTCCTGTTCTGTTGTCTCCTCTTGAGTATCATTTGTTGCTACTTCCTGTTCTTCCTCTATTTGTTCCCCAGTGTTAGTATCTGTGGCTTCTTCCATTGTCGCTTCTTCATTTGCACTAATCTCTGATGTGCTTTCTTCCGTAATTGATTCTTCTTGTGCGACTTCCTCAAACTCTTCAAAAGATTCCTCAGTAAATTCATCATTGAATTCCTCCTCGGTTATCTCTTCAAAAAATTCTTCTTGCGTTATACCTTCATCTTCAAGAAACTGTTCAAACTCATCAGACATTCCAGCCTCTTCTATAAAATCAGTAAATACTTCTTCAAATTCCTCCTCAAATATTTCTTCAAAAAATTCAGGCTCTCCAAATTCTTCTTCAAAGAACGTTTCTTCCATAGTAATTTCTTCAAATTCACTAAAGAATGAAACTTCTTCAAATTCTGTAAATTCAAATTCTTCAAAGTTACCAATATTAAATTCTTCTTCAAAGTAAAATTCTTCCTCTAATGCAAACTCATCTTCCCAATAATAATCATCTTCCCAAGTAAAATCTTCTTCTAAATAATATTCATTTTCCCAAGAAGTATCCCAAGAAAAATTCTCTTCTTCTAAGTCTATATTATCTACTGCATCATCAATAGTTTCATCAATTTCATCTATAACGTCTTGAGTATCTTCATCAAGAGGATTTATATAGGTATATACAACTTTTAACTGTATGTCATCAATGTCTGGGCCGTAATGTGAACTGCCTCTATTATTACTATTTGAGACATTAACTTTAATATCAAAATCAGTTTGTGTATTACTACCTTGAATATGTGTATCTGTATAATTTGTATAACTTCCACAATTTATATAACTACACCCATCATCTTCAATAATTCTTTGTTGTATTGTTGTAGAGCCATCAGAACCAGTAATAGTTTGCTTTAATGTTGTTGTGTTATCATATTGATTCCAGTACCATATATCTGCTGATAAAGTTGAAGAAAAACCATTCTGTATTTCTTTTTCTGTCATATTTGTTTTTTCTGACAGCTTAATAGTTTGTTCTATATTGGTTGCATTATCTGCAGCAACAGCACCACCAGGGTCATTACCCCCACCAAGTGAAGTATAATTATGATAATCTTCATTTGTAATTGTCCAATTATCATTAGAATAAGTTGTCCCTGTTCCAAATGTAGAATTAGATAATATATTACCTGTATCTATCTCTATGCTTAAAGCACTTTTTGAAAAATAATGTATTGTAAAACAAAATAGTGTTAAAGAAATAAGTGATGCTAAAAAATTTTTAATCATTTACCCCTCTATAACTGTAATAATTAATCCTCCAACAATTGCAATAGCATAAACTGTCAATATAATTTCCATTATTTTCCTTGTGGATTAAACTCAATGACCTCTTCTACTGGAGAGGGTATTATACTTTGACTTTTATTATTAATTTCCTCTGATGTGGCTTCCTTACTAGCCTCTTCTTCGGCTTTTCTTTTAGCTGCATCTTCAGCTGCTTTCTGTTCAGCTTCTTTTCTTTGTTCTTCCAAGGCGATTGCAGCCAATTCTTCATCAATTTGAGAGCGTTTTTCAAGCTTTTCAATATATGTGTCATAGTCTGGTCTCTCTATATCATATTTTTTCCACTCTGCTATAGCTTCTTTACCAATTTTTCCTTCAAATGGACAGGGTGTTCCTGCCATAAGCATTGCTTCAAATACCCTTTCATCTTGACATAGTATAGAAACAGCAGCTACCTTCATACCATAGTCATATAAAACTTTAGATAACTTTATTCTTTCACAATTTAAATCCCTGACATGTTTGCCAGCAGATACACCAAGCCCCAAAGTAGAAATGGAGCCACTAACACCCATACTACACACATCTTGAGACATAGCGGAGTAACTTGGTGAATTGGCTGTATTAACGGGAATATCGGAACCTGTTGAATTACTTGTTGTTGTTGATGTACTTGTTGTTGTGTTTGTTGCCCCATCTTCATATGTAGTTGTTGTAGTAGATTCATAACCACCAGTAATATTTGTATTTGAGCCTGATGTGTTAGTTTGTGTATTAGTATCATTTGTTGAATCAGCAAATAATTGTCCTGTTAATAATAAACAAATTATTAATATGGTCGCTAATTTTTTCATTTATTTTCTCACTAATAAAGGATAAAATAATATAAAATTCCTGATATTACACTGATATCTAAAAATAAAGACCATAAAATATATAATCTTAATAATAATTTTAATCCATTACTCATTTATTCCCTATTACGTTTATTCCATCTTTTATGCCAGGCCCAATTACTTATTGAACTTCCATAATGTTCACATATATATAAAAATTTATTTTTTAAATATTTATACATTTACTCCTCTATTATTTTAATGATATGTTTTTTACCATCTTCTTCCCAGATTTCAGTTTCAGCTTTTACAGGTCTACATTCTAATCTTGGCCCATCAACTCCAGATGACCTTTCAGATAATCTTTTTGCCTTTAGGCAATCCCCAATATTATCATAGGGAACATGTTCTTTTAAATCTATTCCTATAAACATAAGAAGAGCTATTAGTGTTTCTACCATTAACTTCCCCCATTATCTCTAACTTTATCCTTGAGTTTTTCAATATTTTCTCTAGCTTCTTTCATATCCTCTTGAAGCCTAATAATATTAACTTTATTATGCATCATATTATCAAGTTGTTCCTGCATCTTGGTTAATTTCCCGTCCATGTATTCAATCAACATAAATTGCTCAGAATCTGCCGGTAAACTGCCCATTTCTCCCCTGGGCCATCGTATCCGAAATTCCGTGTTTTTCACGAGGTCGGCTTCCATAAGCGTGTTTCTCGTCTCAACATTGTTAAGCCTTTCTTGTATTCCGAAAAAGGCGTATACTCCAACTGCGACTGCTGCGAGTATTGATATAAGGTTACGCATAGGCATAGAAATAGCAGTCTTATCACTTACATCCATCCTATTATTAGCCATTTAATCCTCTTATTCCTTAGGCTTATCTATATTAACTTTTTTTACTTTTTCGTACGAACGTAGTGCTCCCATCCCCAAAAGTGCCATGACAAGAGGCATTAAGGTGCCCATATCTAATTCAGGTAAAGGCTTAGTTTCCCAATTAAAAGTTGCAATTAAGAACATTAAAAATTGTTTTAAAACGTACTCCCAAAATATTGCAAGGGCTGCTGAGAAGCCTATAAGTGGCCTCCAAATGCGTTGTATTGCACCGGATAATCCCCCTGCTTTACTTTGAGCATCAGCAAGATTAATATCCATTTGTCTTTTCTTTAATTCAGCTTCAACTTTTTTAATGGCTATTTTAGCTTGATTACGTTCGTCATCAGATGTGTAAATTTCATCAACGATTTTCCCTACGGCTTTTAGAGAGCCACTGCCAAATAATTTTCCTAACATTAGAATATACTATTTACAATTGCAATGATAATAATAACGGCTGCAGCAACAGCAAATATTTTTTTCTGTTTACTAAGCCCTTTCCATATTTCTTTTGCTTTTTCCATAATTTCCTCCTAATTTGATATTTTCATAAAAGCCCAAATTGCTCCAAGGATACCCCCTACAGCAAGGAATACTTTTATGCCTCCTAAGCCCATATTGCTTGTTTTATTTAAGTCTCGAATTTGTTTTTGCATTATTGCCACATCCTCACGAATATATTTAACATCAGTTCGTAATTCTGCTATTTCTTTTTCCCAGTCAGCCATATTTATTTACTCCATAATTCAGCTAATTTTTCCATTCCTGTTCGTACACCACCCATTTCAGATGGTTCTTGAGGAAATGCATACTTATTTCCTCCTGTTAAGTTTGTAAATGCCTTATCAAGATTTGCCTGACTTAACATTAAAATATAAGAATGGGCAATCATATTTTCTGCCTCACGTATTAATTCTGTCTCTAATAATTTTTGTTTTCCAGATAAATCCGGTCTATATTTTATTAGCTTTCTTGTATCTCTTAGTAATTTTAACTGAATAAAAACTTCAGATAGCATTTGAGATACAGCCCGCCACTCATTTGCTTCTTCATTTGTATAATTTTCTTCCATTCCAGTTATATCAAAAAGATGTCTGGGAGAATCCTTTATTTCATAATCTGCAGCAGTAATTTCATCTGCCTTTTCTTTTATTTCATACAGCATACGAATATGTTCACTTGATTTTACAGGAACATTTACATTAAATCTTTTTGTTATAATTGATAATGGGTCACGAGTTATGTCTTTTTGGTCACTTCTTCGTAGTATGCGTTCTCCATATTTATCTTCTTTCCACATATTAGCATCCAATATATCTAATGGATAAGCCAATACCCCTGTCATATAACTATTCATAATATAATCTATTTCAATTGGATTAACCAACTTATTTGCTACAGGTATTTTATTTAACCAACTTGTTGCCCTTGATTTTGGCGTTGTTAGCCAATTCATAAATTCAGCAAATTGAATAGCCGATTCCCTTGTATTTGTTTTAACTCTATGTACAGGTGCTATTTTTTCATATCCATATGGGGTAATTTTTCCACCAACCCAATCAAATCCATTTGCCAAATCTGCCCACGGTCTTAATACTCCCGGCTCTTCAACAAATGGTATGTGTACGCCCATAACAGTAGTTCCCGGCTGCCCGCCTCTATAGAATCCTGCTCCCGGTAAAATTTGATTAAGGGATTTCCAAAAATATTGCATCCCAATTGCAGTTGAATTATGCTGAATGCCTTCCGCAATAGCAACTGTTGTATTTCCAAATACACCAAAGTCATAAGGTTTTGGAAAAGGAAAAAAATGATGCACCCGTCTTTGACCATTCGGCCATAAATGACTTCCATCTGGTTGTTCCTCCATAAATATAGGAAAAAGTAAATTATGAATTTTTATTTCTTCTGGAACTTCTTCGTATTCTCTACGCCCATTATTTAAAGCCCATAAAGCCATCTCTGGTGCTATGGATACACCAACAATTGCGGCAAGAGCTTTTGGATGCATATAAACAGGTATGGTTGTACCCGGTATCTTTGGTGCTTTACGGCCACTTCTAGTTTCTAAGAAGGTTCTTCTATAACCTCTGTAAAATCCTTGCAATCCTGCGTTAAAGAACATTGTATTTTTAGCATATAAATTAAGTACTCTATTAGAGCCGTGCATTGCAAAATCTGTAGCTACTTCTCTTCCGGCAAAAGCTGCTGCAGCATCACTCCATCCTGCGTGCTTTGCCATTTCAAATTCACCTAAACGTGATGCGTATTCAAATCTGCTTACAATTTCTCCCCACGTTCGAAAGGCAGGTTTCATTCCGCCCCATTGTCCCCATAAATATTGTAATGAATTTTTATAATACCCCGTAGCAGAACTATGTCCAAATTTATCTAATCCTTTAAGAACTGCTATTTTATCTGTTTGGGAACGTGTTGTATATCCCATTCCTGAAACCATTGCTTTTTTATACATTTCAGACCTATTAAGCATATTTTTATATTCTTTTATGTTAAGGGGATTATCAACACCTCTCATTGTCCTATATCCACCTTTTAAAGTTGTCCAACCGGGTTTAAATCCAAATGCTGAATTAACTGTACCACTTAATGTATCACGAATGACATTATAAGCCATAAATGGCGGAGAATGAGTAATTGCCCCTGCAGGAATACGAGCAAAATATTGAGTAAATCTCGTTAATTTATTAAACCACGGATTTGTAAAATGGTCAAAACTTTTATACATATCCAATAAACCTTCATCTTTTATAATAAAGGCTCTAAATTTTCCCTTATCATAAAAGATGTCTATTTTTTGACCTGCTTTCAATCCCTCTATTTCTGCTTTTTGTAGTATGTTATCGGCAAAAGCCATTGTGGTAAAATTTTTAGAAAGCTCATCTATTCCTTCCTTATCAATTTTTACCCCAATATCTTCAAGTTGCTTTATTGAATGCTCTGTAATTGCAGCACGAATAGATTTTATTTGTGTTTTTCCTGTTATTTCCTTTGCAATTTGACCCTTTGTAAAAACCCCTTTTTCTTCCCCCAATAAAATTTCCCTATATAGGGCTTGTTTAGCCATATTTCTACGACCTGCTATAGAATTTGAATATGTGTAATCAATTAAACTTTCAAGAGGAGCTTTTAATTTTACTCCTGTTACTGTCGTTATTGGTTTTACTCTTTTCTTTACAGCAGCCCCAACACCAGTAACAGCACTACCCATACTATTAGCATATACATCTAAGTTATTAGTTATCCCTCCCTCTGTATGAAGTGGAATATAGAATTTATTTCTTTTTTGAATAGCCTTTAATTGTTTTTTATCAATTATCCCATCATCAAAAGAACGTAATAATAAATCATCTGTAAATCCTTTAATAGATTTAGCCCCTTGGATATAATCAATATCACCACGAGTTAAATTATTTTCTCCTTTATATTTTCTTGCAAATTGGTCGTGAGATAATTCAGCCCAATGAACCATTTTTTGTGCTTCTTTTTTTGTAAAAGGAAGATTTTTTGTAATAGCTTTTTGTTTTTTTAAAGGAAAAGTAGTTGCATAATCATAAATTTGCAGACTACGCAATGCCGTTACATAATGTAATAAGTTATTAGAATGCTGCCCTTTTGCCTTTTTATTAAAATTATCTAAGATTTCAATTAAACCTTTATTTGCTGTCTTAGAGTAATTCAGTCTATGTGTATCAGCTCCCCCGTGACGTTTAACACCATTGATTAACCAATCGTGAGCTTCGGAAGTTCCCCCTGCCAACATTCTCATTTGAGTATATGGGTTTAATATGGGGTCTCTATCTTTTACATTAAGATTCTTATATTGTCGTTTTAATAGGGGTATACTAGGTAGAACACCGTGAATCCTTTCGTGCATAACCTTTAAAACATTATATCGGTCAAAGTTTTTTTGTGTATGCCATTCAGTACGATTCATTATCGTTGGCCCTTTAACATCCTTATCTAAAGGAGATACTTTTTTAGTCTCATAACTAAATTTATCTTTAATTGTTTTGTCTAAATCCTTAACGCCTGTCCCTTTAACAACTTCCCTTTCTATGTCATCAATAATACGTTCTCCAGTTTCTGCTGATAATTTTTGAGAGGCTTTTGATACAGACCCTTTTGCAAAAAAATATGAACTCGCACCTGCAGGAATAACACTAATACCTGCCCCCATAACCATAGCAATACCCGTACGAGTTGGGTCATAATTTTCTCGCATTCCAATTTCTTTTTCTGTTTGTTGTAAAAGAGCATCGGCACCACCAAATACAGCTGCATCTGCTGCTGCAGTAATTCCCGTTGCCTTTAAAGCATAATTTTTGACGAGTTGTTTTTGTGTACTTTTTTTAAGTAATTCCTTTCCTGCCTGTTTAACGCCTTGCTTAATAAATTGACCGGCAAAAATGCCACCAACATAATTGGCAGGGTCAGCCATAGCCTTACTAATATTTGAACTTAAACCTGCAGCCCAACCTCGGCCACCTTCGGCATAAAAATTTGGAAGTTTAGCCCAATAATCTGTTAAATAAGCCAATCTTTCTTTTTGTTTAACATCTGTTTCTGCGTCTAAAACATACTTTAATTCATTCATCATAGATAGAGTATTAGCCTGTTTCCACGTTCTATCACTTATAAATTTATCAACAATATCTTTGTCACTGCGAAGTTCTTCCCCATCTCTTTGATTAAAATAACCTTTAGCAACTTTAATTAATTGCCGGTCATCATAAATTGTATCAAAAGTATATTTTATAGAACCATCATTATCCTTTCCTACTTCAAAGGCATTATTAGGAAATATACTTCCTTTTTTGGATTCATCATAATCCATAAATTCATCATCTTGGTTTTGACTGCGAAGAGTAGAGATTGAATTAGGATTAGGTTTAAATCCATACTTTTGACCGAAAGATTTTATTGTTTCTAAATTAGCCATTATATATTTGTTCCGGCCTGTGTTCCTGCTCCTGCTTGTGTCAAACCTGCACCATAATATGGAGGGATAATTTGTATTTGATGATGTTCTGCAACTTCTCGTCTTATTTTAGCAGAAAGTGTTTTATAAGTTGAAACACCAATTTTTTTCTCCAATGATGCTAAATATAAATTTGTTGAATATTGAATAGCTGTATCCCAAGCTGTATCACCCATTACTATTTCACCTGCTATGTACATATTAATAGCATCAAGGTCAGCTAGAGCATTATCAAACATTTGCTTTTCTGTATATTGAGTTTTAGTTTGTGGGTCAAATGTTTGGGTTTGACTGGCGTAACCAACAATGGCATTTGCAACTGCAACGCCTGTTTCAGCCGATACGCCTGCACCAGTATCACTTCTATCAGTATTACTTCTATAATGTTGTCCTGCAAAAGCATTTGATACCGTCATTTTAAATCGCATAAATTCTCCAGTAGGTTCAATGAAGTATCCTCCATCTCCTGCCGGTACAAGAATTGTTTTACCCCACGAACCACGTGAACCAACCAATTTCATTAATCTTGTTTCGTCAATAGTCTTAATTCCTTCCCCTGTTCCGGGTACTTGTCTTTCAAGTGATGGCATACCCTCTCTTTCACGAACACCAAATTGTTCTTTAGTCATTTTCTCTGGTGTATTTTCTTCCATTAGCATACCATAAGATTCACCAAATACATTATTATAAGTATCCATATGGTTTTGTACTTTATCATAGGATTTAGTGTATTCTTCATATCGTTGGTCACCATAGTAAGGATTCTCTGTTGCTTTAAAATCTTCAGGTACTCCACCAGATTCTTGAACTCTTCCAACTTCTGTTTCAAGTCTATCATAATATTTATCTGGCTCTTCACCGGCCATCATTCCTATGACACCTTTATCATCTAGCCAGTCAGCCATCGCTTCACCATATGTTCCCACTACAAAAATTTTAGCTTTATTTTCGGCTTTAAGTCTTGCTGAAGTATTTTTATGCTCTGCAAATAATTCCTGCCCACGTGCCATTGCTGCCGCTTTATATTTTTCGGCATTCTCCGCCATTCTGTCATAGCGAACATTAACTTCTTTAAAGGCCCCTAATTGAAACGCAGGGCTTCTCATTATTCCGGGTAACTTAAACGCCATCTATATCTCCTTAACATTCATTGGTTTGGACATTAAACCGCCTGATTCTTCTTCTTTTGTTTTTTTAACTTTCTTTAATTCCTGCCTAATATCAGCAATTTCTTTAGATGACTCTTTCATCATTTGTGTTTGTCTTGCAAAAGATATTGGGTCTTCACTTTCCATTGATAAATTAACTTCTTTTAATCCTGCATTTTTTGCTAATGCTGTAATAGCCAAAAACACAGGCTCTGTCAATAATATGGCACCATCCACTGTCCATTTACCTTCCGCAAAACCGGCAAATACTAATGTTTTTGTTAACGCCTCTACAGGAACTCCAGTATCTAATAAAGATATAACTTGTGTAAGCATAGGTTCTTTATGCATTTGACCCCATATGAATTCAAAGGCATCAGGAACTTTAGCCATGTGAGGCGGATGTTCCCATTTTGCATTTCGGGGTGGTGCTGTTAATGATTCTCCTGGTACAGGTGCGTCAAATCTGTTAAATCGACTTTCTTGATATGCCATTATTCTGCCTCCGCATATAATCGTATAGCAGATAACATTTCACGTAATTCATCTTCGTATTCCACTGCTGTACTTGCCTTTTGTTCACCAACACCTACCATTGATTCTGCTCCCATTGTACTTGCTCCTAAGTCTACGGCTCGTTCATATCTTCCTTTACTGCCAACTCCACCATCAGAACCGGCATCCCTTCCACCAAACACAGCTGAACCTGCTTTTATAGCAGTGTCAGCCCATCCGGGCATATTAAATCCTAAAAGTTCTGCTCCTTTTCTAATTAATCCTGCGTTTCCAATTATATTTCCTAAAAGTCCACCTGCCATTATTCCTCCTTATGATGCCCCAAGTAATAAATTAACAGCAAACTTACCCATTAATCCATGTAACTCATCATTCATTGCTTGGTCATTTAAATCAAAGGCAGTTTGTCTTCCCATTGCTGCCACGGCAATATTATGTGCCCTGTTTTCATCATTTTCTGAAGATTGCATTGCCCATTGAGCTTCATCTCTCCATTGTTGCCATAAAGCTGACATTGCAAAATTTGATAAATTTAATAAATTTGCTGCATTAGTTTGGTTTGCTGCATTAACTTGTGCTGTATTTGCTGTATTAATATTTCGTCTCCACACAACATTTGATTGGTCTACTACTCGTTGATTTTCAACATTAAATCTTTCTCGTTGGTCTGATAATTGTGAATTAAATTGTGCTATAGCTGCCTCTCGTTGTGCGTTAGCATCTGCTATTTGGCTAGCACTATTCGCATTTAATCCGGCAATTTTGTTTTGTTCTGCAGCTGAAAATTGACCCATTGCGTCACTTCGTTGTGCATTATTTGCTTTTATTTGATTTATAAGATTATCAAAAAATGTATCTGTTTGCTGTTGACTTTGTGCATTAAATTGCTGTGATGCATTTTCTGCTGATTGGTCTGTCAATAATGTATTCTGCCTAAGCGTTGCGTTTTGTGTTGCTGATTGTTGTTTATTTGATAAATTTTGTGTGTCCAATTGTAAGTAATTTTGTGCATTTTGTACGGCTGCCTGTTGACGATTACTTAAATTTTGAAAAATCATTTCCTTATATGTTTGAGCATCTTGAGAAGCTATCGGTATTGCTGATTGCATAACACCTTGTGCCAATGCTTCTGCATATTGACTGGATGCTCCCATTCCACGTTTAGCCATATTTGCTTCAACAAGTTTTTGTGCCCCAAGTGCCCATGAAGGTAAATTTTGACCTGTTGCTATGGCATTACTAACTTGTTGTTGTAATGTATCTAATTGTCCTGCAACAGTTGCATTACTTGCGATAGTTCCTTGTTCGGCTGAAATTGTTTGAGTTGGTTGTGCTGTTGTTTGTGCTGTTATTTGTGGAGTTTGTGCCGTTCCTACTTGTGCGGCTGTGTATGTTTGATATTGTTTTGAAAATGCTGTAGGGTCTACTTGAACTGCAGAAGGAGCAGTAACTGCTGTTGCTGTAGGTGCCGTTGCTGCTGTTGTTGTTGCTGCAGGAGTTGGCTGAGTAACACCTGCTGTTGCCATTAATTCTGGCGTTTGAGCTTGTTGTAATTGGGGAGTTATTTGTGTTCCAGTAGGAAGTGTAGGCTGTGCATATTGCATGCCTGTACCTGCTTGAACAAATTCTGAAGGGTCTGCTGTTCCCTGAGTTGTTACTCCTGCTTGTTGTAATTGAGCTGCCCTACTTCCCGGTATAGGAGGGGCAACTGCTGTTGATGTTCCAGTACCACCAGTTGATTGTGATTGAGAAATAGCTTGATTATATGCTTGTTCATTTCCATACAATGCCTGTTGGTCTGGTGTTAATTGATTATATGTTAAATATGTTTGTTCTGTTGTTGCCATTATTTTCCTTGTCCTCTATACTTTTTCCACATTCTCCGTTTGTGCTTATTATTGGGTCGACTTCGTACAGAACGACCTATTGATGTTCTTTTTTTTACTGGTGTAAAATATTCATTTCGGGTTTTAATTAAGCCCATTAACTTTTAGGATTGTCATCCTTAACTTTTTTTATGGCTTTAAACCATTCTCCAGTTTTATCACCCTTATCAGCCAACATATCCTTATAGAGCAAATCGAGTTGGTCACCAATCTTTCCGTAGCTTTGTTCACGAGTTTCTTGTACCTTAAAATTTGATTCAAATGTATCCCCATCAGAATCTAAAGCTTCTAATTGACCTGCATTTGGTTCTGCAAGACCAGATACTGTCCAAGATTTAATATAATCTCCCGCACCATCATTTTGTAAAATAATTGTTCCACTACTTATTTCATCTCTAAAAACTTTACTATTTTCTGTACAATATAATTTAATTTTTGTTGATAATGTTGTCATTTATTCTCCTAGCTTGTTATTAATTTAAATCCTGCCATATAAGCTCTCCCTTCACTTGCAAGAAGAGTCCTCGTGTCTCCATGGTCGTGGAAAACAAATAATTCAATATAATCATTTACAGATAAAGCGTGAATTAAAGAAACATTAGTACCAACTGTTTCTTGTGCACCATTAACTGTGTAGTTCATCGCTATTGTGGTACCATTCTTTCTTAACTCTATTTGAAGTCGTCTAGCATTATTTAAATCCTGTAATGTACCTTGTGCAGTAAGATAATATGTTCCTGCTTCAGCACAAGTAAATTTATTACTTGCAAAATCAGAATCAGTGTCAATCTGCTCACTGTCAAATGTAACCTGTGTAGTAGTGGAATCACTAATACTTTGGTTGGCAGATAAAACGACAGCAAAGGCAGGAGTATTTACACCGCCTCCGGCATCTTCCCAAGCTACTGCAGCACCCGCACCACCAGAAGTCAATACCTGTCCATCTGTGCCGTAGTTAGTACCTGCAATTCCTATTTCATTTTGAGAAGTAATTCTAATCTTTTCTGCGGCAGCCTCTGAATGCCCTGTACTAAATATTAAATCTGTCGCATTGGAAGAAGAACTAAATGTAGATTGAGCAACAGCTTTAATAGATGCAGCAACAGTAATAGCGTCTGTTCCTCCGGCTTCGTGTGGAGCTTGAAACTCTATTTTTCCTATTTCATCATTTGCATTAATATCTGTTAGAGATGTAGCTAAAAGAAGTTTACCTGTACTGGTAGTAGCATCAGCAGATGCTCCCATAATTCTAAGTTGGTCTGCACTTTCATCCCATTCCATGTATGCACCGGCAGACGCACCAAAAAATTTTACATCTTTACCAGTATCATCTACTCCAACTGTTACAGTGCCACTAAACTGTGAATTTCCGGAAACATCCAATGTTCCATTCAAGTCTACTGCTGTTGCCGTTAAGTCAATTTCATCCGTTGCTCCTAGAGCTAATATTGCGTTACTAGAACCTTGTATAAATTGAGAGGCATCATTAAAACAAATTTTATTTGTTGAATTTAAAGTTAATCCTGTTCCGTCTGTATGTGTTAAAGTAGTATCACCATCGGCACCAAATTTAAGAACTGATGAATCTGACCCTAAAGATAAATTATCCGCTATTGTAACTGTATCATGCCCTAATGTAATAGCATCAACATTTGATGTAATTGTACCCGCTACTATTTGTGCGTAATGCGAGTCATCTGCATCATAGAGCTTTAGTCCTCCAGTTGCGTTTATTCGTACTTCTGCCATTTATTTCTCCTTAACTTTTTGGGTTGTCATCTTTAACTTTTTTTAAAGCTTTAAACCATTCCCCAGTTTTTGCATCCGCACCAAATTTACCACTATCTACATCATGATATAATTTATCTAATTGGTCTTGCCACATTGGATAAGATTTTCCTCTTAATGATTGATAATATTTTGCTAATCCTGCTTCCCAATTAGTATTCCATTGAGCTGCCATAGCTTCTTTTTCAGATTGTGATAACTCAGTTTCAACATTATTTACTTTAACTTTACCTACATCATCTGCTGTATATGGGTATTTAGTAACAAAATTTTCTTTTTGAACTGGTGTAGTTCTAGTTGGTTTTACCATTTTTTATTCCTCCT
>VTLG01000774.1_pt1 | contig 32493 bp, 46 predicted proteins | sample 4694571 | NCBI WGS metagenome assembly VTLG01 (sample SAMN12604809, study PRJNA352737) | marine metagenome | biome: ENVO:00000447; feature: ENVO:00000209|ENVO:00000569|ENVO:01000036; material: ENVO:00002151; isolation source: viral sequences binned using virsorter ...
TAACTTCATTCATTACTTTTTGAATGCGTTTATCACATGTATTTAGCCGTTCTTTTGATTTACGGCCAAACTTAGGCATTGATTAAAGCCAATAATTTTGCTTTTGTATTATGTGTTCCGGTAAATTCTATTTTATTTGATGTTAAGTAACTTTTAATATCATCAACAGTCCAGCTAGAATCTGGAGTATTATTATTTTCTACTAAATCATAATTTCCCGCAATATGCAATACACCTAAATCTCGGTCAGTTATAACCTTTGTAACTCCGGTTCTTTTATGCTTTATGGTAACATTCGCCATATTTAAAATTCCTTATATTTAATGCAAGGCGGCTAAAAATAACCGCCCTACATTATTTAACCAACAGACTAGACTAAGAGTGAAGAACAATAATTCTTCTTTTACCATCTGCATTGTCATGGTTTCTAGCCATACCAAATGCAACCTCTGAAGTCATCAAATGAGACAAATATAAATGCTCATAAGTAGCATTCACACCAGCTTTTTTCTTAAAAGCGCAATGTAAAGCGTCATCATGAATTAATAAGCCTCTAAACTCAGTATCAGCAGTGCCATCATCACTATCAAAACCATTCCATACAACAATGTTTTTGCCAGCGTTTGCTGAGACAGTTGTTTGGTCCATATAAGCATTATTAGTAACAAATGTTTTCATGCCCATGAGTGTTCCAATTTGACCAGTAGTGGCAAAATTAGAACCTGCAGGAGCACCAACAGTACCATATGCAAAACCAGCACCAGAACCTAAAAGAGCAAGCGAACTATATAAAGTTGGCCCTAATACAAGATTCCAACCAGTTGTTGAACCAGATTCAGTAACAGCCTTAGATGTAATATCATCTATTTTATCAACTAAAGAACCGGCTACATCAACTGAAAGAGCTGCTGGAACACCACTTGTTGAACTAAAAGCCCCAGATGTAAGAATCAATTGACCCATTACATAATTATCAACAGCCTCTGCAAGAGCAACGCCTAAACGATTTGCATACATAGACATTAAATCATACGAAGCCTGAACTTTTACTAAATCAGGAACCATAAAATGTGCAACTAAATGCTCATTTACAGTTATATCAAGTGATTGTCCAGTATCACCTGTATTATCAAATGTACTTCCAAGAGGAGCACCCATTTGAGGTGCGTCGGCAACTGCAATGTTACCTAAATTAGGTAGATGAACTACATCACCACCTGCTGATAAAGCTCCTGAATGGTCGTTGAAAAGATTCAACATTACAGAATGTTTATCAAATGATTCTAAAATCGCAGGACCCCATACCTCAGGTATAAAGGCATCTGCAACTGTACCTGTTGTTGTATCGGAAGCAATTGAACCACCACCACCTACAACAACATTCATTGGATTAGTTAAAGCCATTTTTCTATCTCCTTAAAAAAGATTAAAATTAATTATTTAATTTAGAAGCATGATATTGGCGTTTCTCCGCATCTGACATTTCAGTATATGGTTTTGCAGGGACTTCATATTTTACTCCTGGAGTAGTATTCGGTAATGCACTCGCAGGGATAGTAGTCATTTTCTCTACAACCATTTTTAATGTTTTAAACGGCAAGCCTTCCAATGCTTCACGCTCTTCTTCTGGCACTTTTTCCATTAAACTAGCACGAACACCTTCTACAATTTCAGTGCTTTGTGAGAATTCAGATTTAAGTCTTTTATTTTCAGCTTTAAGAGAATCATATGCTTCTTGTAATTTACCATCAGCAATTAATTTTTCTTCTTCTTTAGCTTCTAACTTAGATTGAATATCTATTAGTTTTTTTTCAGCATCTTGTGCCCTCTTACGCTGCTTAATTGCATTAGCAACTTCTGCGTTATATTGAGCTTCATAATCCCGTGATTCTTCTTGTCCTACGGGTTGGCCAGACTGACCTGTTTCTTCACCTATCTGAGTGTTTTTTTCTTCTGACATTTTCTAATGTTCCTTTTTTGTTTAAAAAACTACTATATAAAATATAACATTTTTTTATTAAATTAACATTAAAATTTTAAAGAGATTTTTTATGATTAGTAGTGATTTTAAGAAAAAATGGTTTGACTTTGTTGATTACCAACCTCATGAAGGACAACATAAAATACATAATCCTCCCAATGGGGAATTTGATATAAATGATAATCCTAAAGGGACTAGATTTATGGTAGCATGTTGCGGTCGTCGTTGGGGTAAATCTAAGTCTGCTGCTATGGAGGCTCAAATTACTTTATGCCAACCTAATAAACGTGTTTGGGTAGTCGCTCCCAACTATGAAACGTCCGATAAAATATTCAGAGAAATATGGCAAGACATGATTATCAAGCAAAAAATGCCAACTAGAAGAGCTTCCCAAAATGACCAATTTATAGAATTTGAATGGGGTAGTACAGTAGCTGGTAAATCTGCTGAACATCCTAATTCACTTATAGGTGAAGGACTTGATTTAGTAATTATAGATGAAGCTGCCAAAATAAAACGTAAAATTTGGGAAGCATATATAAGACCTACATTATCAGATAGAAAAGGCCGTGCTATTTTTATTTCTACTCCCGATGGTTTTGGATATTTTTATGATTTATATATGAGAGGAATTTCTAAAGCCCAGAATTGGTATTCTTTTAATTCCCCTTCATGGGAAAATAGTTTTGCATTTCCGACCGGTTTTGAAGATACGGATTTACAAGAGGCCTTAGCTACAAGTGACCCCGTTGTATTTAATCAAGAATATGGAGCAGAATTCACAAGTCTTGCAGGCAGAGTATTTGAAAATTTTAATCCTGAAACTCATGTAGGGAAATATCCATTTCAATTTCATTTACCCACTTTTTGCACAATTGACTGGGGTTATAGAATGCCGGCCGTTTTGTGGTTTCAAATAGCAGTTATAAATGGTGAAGAACATGTGTATATTATAGATGAAATAATACATCAAAAAAATGTTAAGACAGATGTTTTAATTGACCAGATAATGTCTAGACGATATGATGTAAAGCGTTATTATGGTGACCCCGCAGGTTATCAGGTTCAAGCTAGTATTGGTATGGGTGACGCAGAATTATTTTATAGAAAAACAGGTAAAAGACTTTTCTTTTTAAGGGATAAAATGAGTCGTTCAATAGTTGATGGAGTGAATCATATGCGGTCTTTTATAATGTCAGCAGACAAAAAAATTAGGTTGCATGTAGATGAAAAATGTACTGGAATAATTGAGGATATATTTAGTTATCGTTATCCAGAACATAATGAAGGCTTTAATTTAAAGGAACAACCGTTAAAAGATGGTATTCACGACCACGGGATTGATGCCCTGAGATATGGACTAGTAAGTCATTTTCCAATGAAACAATTTAAAATAAGGAAACTAGCATTATGATTATTGGACTGCAAGGTGCAAAAGATATTATTAATTCAAGTATAACAAACGCTAAACAATATCAAGAAAAATTAAGAAGAGACCATATTGGTAAAATGCTAGATTATTATTCTGGCAAATATACAGACCAATATATTAAAAAACGCTTTGCTGCAAAGGTTTGGCAGGAAGTCCCTATTGTTAATTTTAATATTACTAAACGTTTTATTGATAGAATGGCCAGAATTTATACTTTAGGAGCAAGTCGTAACGTTAATAATACTTATACTAAGCTAACCCGTCATAAAGATTCTAAAATGAAGCATATTGAAAAGATAACTCGATTGCTTGGGACAATTGCTATTAAAGTTGATATTAAATATGATTATAACGCAGAGCCTTATTTTGACTATGAGCCTATATATTATTTTAATTCTCATTTTGGCGATGACCGTATGCAGCCTGTTGCTGTTCGCTATCCATTATTAGCTAATACTCAAGATTTATCGATAGAAGCCATACAGGAATTGAAACATGTATATTGGGATGACGAAAGAGTAATAATTTATAATGAAAACGGTGATATTGAGTCCGAAACACAACATAATATCGGTCTTATGCCACTTGCATTTACCCACAGAGAACAACCAATTGCGGAATTTATTGCAGCTGGCGCTGATGATATTGTGAGCTGCAATGAATCAATAAATATATTATTGACCGAAGCTAATTTAGGAATGCGGTTTCAAATGTTTGGACAACAAGTAATAACCGGTTTTTATTCTGATGAAAGTCAAACCAGGTTAGGCTCAGATGAATTATTTGTATTACCAGAAGGAGCTAAGTTTGAAAATGTGGCCCCAAATGCTAATGTTAAAGGAGCAATCGATTTAGTTAAGAATATGATGGATATATGTGCTCAGAATAATCATTTATATGTATCGTTTGCGGAGTCCTCTAGTGATAGACCTACTTCTGGTATAGCTTTAAAAATTAAGGACTTAGAAAGATTCGAGGATTTTCAAGATGACGTGGAATTATGGCGAGAACATGAGGATAATTTATATACAATTGAGCATGCGGTTGCTAAAGCTGCTGGATTTTCATTACCTCTTAAATTCGCTGTTGATTTTAATGAACCAGATTATCCGGTAACAGCTCAAGACCAAATTGCTTTGGAAGGCTGGGAATTAGAGAATGGCTTGACAACTCCTGCTGAATTATTAGTTAAGCGAAATAAAGAACTTACTATTGAAGAAGCTAAAAAAATTATTCAACAAAATAAGGTAGATAATGTCGGAAAAGAACAAACAATATTTGATAGAGTACGTAACCAAGTTAAAACAACTTAATGACATTGAAATAGAAATTCCTAAGGTCAAACCAGAAGAGGTAATTAAAAACCCTAGGCAATATGCAATGGACTTCGTGGAAGCAGTTTTTGTATCTCATTTTACGTCTTTTGCAAAAGCCTATAAACTCGGGTCCGACTTTGGAAAGAAGAATAAATGAAACCCAAACCTATTAATACTTTAGATACTACATTGCAATCTAAAAAGATGTCCCTTGAAACTCCTATTGGTAAGATAGAAAGTGATAGTGGCAACCATTATATAGATGTTTTAAGTATTATTGTTGTTATGTGTGCATTCTTCATATTGAAAAAAGTTTTCAAGGAGAACTAATGGCTAAAAAAAGTACAGTTAAAATGACAAAAAATTTTAGTGCTAAAAAACTCAAAAAGAATTTAAATAAAATTATCGTAGATGGCTTAAACGTAATGGGTAGAAATGTTAATTTAGAAATTCAAAAAAACACTGCCGCTGGCATTGATGTTCATGGAAATAAATTTGATTCTCTGGAACAATCAACAAAAGATGAGCGTGATAGGCTAGGTTTTAGTGGCCCTCCGTTGAATAGAACCGGAAATATGAAGCAAACATCATTTACAAGAGCCACTTTGGCAAAGCCTATATTTACAATTGAAATGACCGGCAAATCAAGTCGAACAGGTGAAATATATGGAGCTTATCATAATCAAGGTTTTGTAAATAGTGCAGATTCCAGATTCCCGGGGACCAAAGTACCAAAGCGTGAATGGTTTGGCATATCGAAAAATATGCAGCCAGGAGGACCAGGTTATAATAGAGCAATGCTAGAAATTGATAAACGAATAGATTCAGCATTTTCAACAAATTTTCATGTAGTAGGACAATATAAAAAGTAATATGACGGACTTAGCTAAATATACAGAACTGTTTGGAGACGATTTTGCACCAATTATAGCTGCTTTAGATGAAGGATTGAATCCTACAGTAAAAGCTCAAATATTGAATATATTGGATGATTTAACAGTCCAAGCCGATGTATTTGGAACGCAGGTTGAGGCAACTGTCGCAAGATTATCCAGAAATGGAGTAGCCCCAGAGGCTATTGCCACAGCAATAGGAGCTGATATGACGGCCGGAGGCCAGATTTTCGGAACGCTCAGAACTGCTATAAAGGCCGGTATTGTGGAACAGATGAATCAATCAGGTAGAATTGGAATGATGGAACAATATCCAGATACAACTAGATTTACATGGGTTACAGTCGGAGGTCATAGAATCTGTCAAGATTGTGGCCCTCGAGGTGGAACTACTTTAACATGGGATGAATGGGTATCTGAAGGATTGCCTGGTTCTGGTTGGTCAGTTTGTGCTGGATATTGCTATTGTATACTTGATGGCTCTGGGAAATTACCAGGTGAAGTAACTGTTACTATTGATAATTAATCCCGCACTCTTTTTCTAGCTTTTCTAATTCTTTAATCCAAGCTTTTCGTTTTTCAGGTTTAGGTCTCCCCGGAGGAAGAGGTTCCAAACCCACAGTTTCAGCCCTTTGTCTTAAATTATAGCGCTTGCGCTTTGAAGTTTTCCGTTTATTATCCTTATAGGCTCCAGAAATGCTTGTTTTAAGCTGCTTTTCCTGTTTCTTGAGGTTTTTACTATCATCTTTGTCAGAATGCTTTATTTCTTCAATTTTGAACACCTCAGCAGGAGAAGTAATTTCACCATCAATTATATTATCTAATTTTAAAAATCGTTCAAATGGAGAATCGATTGAAATATTAATATTCTTTTCTAACTTGTTATAATGCTCGAGAATCAACCTAGCTGCAGGGACATTTCCTTCTTCTGCCTCAGAAAACATTGCATCCATTACACTCATTAATCTTGAGCCCGAAATCTCTCTAAATCTTTCGTAACATGAATTAATAAACTCTGGATTCTTTCTCCAATTACAGATTGTATTCTCAGATACTCCGACCTCTTTTGCTACTGCCCTATTTGTTACTCCAGGTTTTAAAGCAATAATCTCAACCGCAGCAATTTGTCCTTCTGATAAATTATAAACTTCCATATCATATATTAATGCCAAATGGACATTATTTTAAACAATTTTGTATTTGTTTACCTACCATACCCAGAATTCGTGTACCCCACTCGCGCCCCGGGGAGGTCTCTGATGAGCTTGATTGAAAAGATTTCCCTCTATATATAAGTAATCATACATATGTGTGCCCGGATTGATGCACGCATTAACCTAATAGCCGTACCTTTTCTACAGGGTCCTGCTGCAATCCTTGGGGTTCTCCTATCGGGGTAGGCCTTAGGGTCAGACCTGTAATCTATTCCAGGGATGGGTAATATAAATACTGTTTATAAGCTCATATATAGCCATATGCGGTACGATAATTAGATACGCTACTTATGCGCTGCTGTATATATAGACACGCATATATGCGCTACTTAATATTTGACCACGCATATACGCGCTTGACCACGCACACAGAAAATCGATACGCATATTAATGCGCAGCTACGCATATGGGATAATTGATACGCATATATAAGAGCAGCTAAATAAAGGTACGCATATACGGTCTTATAGGACGTTATGGGGAGCTCAGGGTGGGTGCTGCCTTCCAGTTATTTGCGTATATTTCTTAGATTAAGAGCTTATGCATTGATGCTAACCTAGATACTCTTATGGTCTTATATGTATTATTAATGTCTTATATAGTAGGCCGGAATCCTATAATTCACTGAGTACTCACTGAATGCTCATTGAATGACCACAGAATTTGTAGACATTAATCACTGAGTGTTCATTGAGTGTTCACTCCTAATATAATATAATATAATAAAATAGAATATAATGAAATATAACATAATAATAATTGTTCTGAACTAACTGATAGTTAAGAACTAATGTTTAATATTATTTGATAAGAGGAAAGGCCCTATTGTGAAATAGAGCCGAGGATAATGTAGGATGTGTGGGATTAAAGTGCTATATAGTATAATATACAAATAAAAAAGGCACTAATAATAATTAAAAGTGCCCTTCTTACTTAATAGCTTACTTTTTGATAACGCAATTAACAAAGAGTATTTAGCTATTAATCATCTTCATATTTTATAAATTCAGCGTGTTCTTTACATCTTGCACATATGCCCGATTTATATTCTTCATCAAAGCTAAATCTATCATCAGGACTTGCAGTACAACATTCGCTTAAATACTCACTCATTCTACTATTTTAACGTATAATGGATTGTATTTAGAATCGCCACGAGTAGAATAAACATCATCAGCTTGTAATGGACTTGTACAGGACCATATAGAAATCATAATAGCAATTCCGGTAATTAAACCAAGTATATAATCGGTAGTTTTATTCTTCATATTCTCGGTCCTTTCAACCAATAAACAATTCCTGAAATTATTGAAATCATCATTAGTATTCTAATAACTACTTCCATAATATATAATAAATCAAACATAGCATCACTCATTATTTATCTCCTTTTCTATTTTTTAAATATTTTCCTTTAGCCATTCGTTCAGCAATTAAAGTTTTAAACCATTTATCACTATTACCTAATAGTATTTGTCCTGAATTAGTATTTATACAACATTTTTTGAATTTTTTGCCACTATTACAAGGACATTTATCATTACGCTTGATTTTCATCTTTTATCTCCTTCTAAGCCCATTAAATAGCCTATTATGAAGCCCAAAACAAAAGCTAGTACATAAATTAGATAAATCATTTTTCATCACTCCAATCATTAATTTCATTTCTTACATCCATTTGAAATTTATTATGCCTCTTATTATATTTGTCACCTCTTAATTCGGGATTCTTTTCTTGAAGCTTTTGACGACAACGTAATACTGAAGTAAAGTGAGGCACACGAGAATTATAAATATCACCTAACAATTCCCATCCCGATTTTGCTTGACATTCTTCTAAGCCGATTTTATCACGAATTATTAAAGCAAATAAAATCATATCATCATCACGAGATGGAGGAAATCCTTCTAAAACTTTACGTACCTTTTTTTCAACATTTCTGATTTTCATTTTTAACTTCTCCTTTGATAATTAATACTTGAAGCAAAAGTAAAGCCATTTATACAAGTCCATTCTTCTACTGAATTTAAATGGCCATCTTCAACAACTTTTTTATGAAATTTTTGAAGTATTGGTGTATTACCAAAACTAGCTGTCAATAAATTTTTTGCAGTATCTTCAAAATAAGAAATATTTGTTTTAATTGTTTCAGTGTTTCGTAATCTAATTCTAGCATTACCTATAATACCATAATCACATAAATTTAAATTCTTTTCAAATTTATTAGATTTATTTAAATAGTGTCCATGCTTTGAATTACCACCCATTTCAACACAACCAATATTCATTTCTATTAGTTGTTGTCTATTATATTCCGAAGATGTTTTAATATGAGCCTCAATAGTATAACGACCCTTATTTTTTTCTATAACATATTCTACAAAGCTTGGTAGTTTTTCATTTATCTCACCAATTAATTTTATCATTGTTTGTGTATAATTCATTTTTAATTCTCCTTTAAGTTATTATTAATTTATTATTTAAACTCCTTAGAGGCCGTTTTTACACGACCTCATAGCTATTTTAATATTAATCCATTGGGTTAAAATGGTCGAATCTTTTACGTATCCACAAAGAAGCTTTTCTTTGGAAATCATCTTGACACATTCTTTTAACTAAACCAAGAGTATCACGCATTTTTTCAAATGTTAAAGCAACTTCAGCTTTAGTCCCAAGTTTCATTTCTTTAACACTATTCACTGTTTTCCAAGCTTCAGCCATATTAACAAATGTTTGTGTGAATACAATCCAATTTGACATTTTTTCAAAGTTTAATGTTGGTGCACCATATCTAAATTCAATAGTACCAATACGAAACATACTTTGAAAATTCAAACCACAATATCTATCATTTTGAAATGAAGGATAAGTTGTTGTTCTTTTTTGATTTTTCTTTAAGAATTTCATTTTGTCTTTTTTAGTATAATTTGCTTTACCATTTAAACAATGAAATATTGAATTATAAGTTTGGTTTAAAGGTTGACACCATCTTCCGTTTCTTCTTGAAGCAGGAAGCATACCATAAATTACATTTTCAAATTTTTGTACTAGTGTTATACAATTTGAAATTTTATTCATTGCTGATTCATTTTTTTTATAATCACTTGAACGTAATTCTTGTCTCCAATTTCTTACGTCGTGATGTACGTGTAATCCACAATGTCTTGAAACATCAAATCCTAAAATTCTCATTGCTTCTAGTATTGCTTTAAGTTGTTTCATTGAAGTTTCACCTTTAAGTATTGGTGATACTAATTCGAAACCACCAATTAAACCATTACGTATTTGTCTTTGTGTTGGTCGTGCTGTTCCATCATTTACGATTTTCCAATGTTCTCTTGTTTCGTGGTTATAACCTTCAGCAACTATTTCAACTGCATCTTCACAATTATTAGGGTCACCAACAACTATATTAGCATTAAGTATTTCATTTGCTTTATTTTGTATTGCTCTCGCGGCATCAACTCTTGCGCCTTGGTAAGCACCATTATTATCACCTACTATATTTCTTGGTGCTACAAATTCAATCTCTACTCCGAATGCTCTTGAGTTAAAACTTTGTAATTTTGAAGTGTCTTTAATTTTTCCCATTTTCTTTAATCTCCTTGTTTTTGTTTTTGTTTTGCGTTATCAACAATAGTAATATAGATAATAAATATAATATAAAAAAACAATTATTTTCACTTTTTGCAAAAAAAATGCACTTTTTTAGCCTTTTTTAGCCTTTTTAGTATAGAAATTGACCTTTTTTAAATTATTTTCCTGATATAAAACACTGTTTTTTTAATAAAAATAAGAAAAAATAGCTTTTATTATTGGTATTATCTTTATTAAACTTATTGCATTGACGTAATGATTATTAAAAAAAAATAACAAAATGGAGTATAACATGGAAATTAATAATTCAGACATAACAATAGGTTATCAATCATTACCAAAAGATGATTGGGGATTTGAAATAATACCAACAGAAGAACCTGATAAAGATTGTATTTGTTGTTATGGTGAAGGTGAAATTCAATGTAGTTTTGGTGATTCTTATTACTACAATACTTGTTATTGTGTGTTAGTAAAATATTGGAAAAATATTGGAAATAAATATATGGCTGATGGTTATAAAAAACTATTAGACAATTTAATAAAATTAAAAACAATGTAAATGGAGTATAATATGAATTTAGTTTTTGTATATGGTTCTTTAAAAAAAGGTTTTGGAAACCATAGGCTTTTAGAAAATAGTAAGTATATTGCTAAAGGCGTTACAGTTAGTGAAGGTTTTGATATGGGTAGTTGTGGTGGTTTTCCCGGAGTTACTTCAGGGGGCGAATATCGTATTTACGGGGAGCTTTACGAAGTTGATGATGATACTTTTGAACGCTTAGATACGCTCGAAGGTAATGGCCATTTTTATGAGCGTGAAGAAATTGATATAATGAGTATATCACAACCAGCCGCAAGAGTTTATAAAGCTTGGATATATATATTAGATAATTATAATTATTATCGAAGTGACATAAGCAGAATTGAAATTGAAGAAAAATTTAAAGCAAAAATTTGGAAACAATAATGACTAAAATATTTGAAAAATATAAATGTATTGAATGTCAAAAACGTTATAATAAATTAAAAAATAGTAATAGAGAAATTGATATTAAACGAAGAAAAGCATTTAAAATAAAAAAGATTGACACTGAATTTGGATATTGTAAAATTCATGATGGTTATACTATTGAGCTTAAAAGAATAGAATATTTAACAGGGATAAAAATTATATATAAAAGTAATATTGTTGAGGCGTAGTGGAGTAATGAGTCACATGGGCCATACTGCAAGGATAAAACTAGGAGACCTTGTATTGACAGGACAATATGAAATGCGAGTACGAGAACCTATGGGGTTATAAGTTTAGCTAACCTTGTGCTCACAGAATTAAAAATAAATAAAACAAAAAGGAGTAGTTTATGTGTGGTTTAGCAGGTGTAATTAGGAATAAAAATAAAGAAGCTGATTGGAAGGATATTTGGGATTCTACAATGTTATTTGAAAAAATACTTGTAAATGCTCAGTCTCGAGGTCGTCATGCTAGTGGATATGCTATTATAAATAGTGATGGATTTAACTTATATAAACGGCCTATTTCAGCTTCGAATCTTATTAAAACAAAAAAGCATTTAAATTTAATGCAAGATAATGTGGGTCATTATACTCATGCGATTCTTGGACATACTCGCTATGCGACACAAGGGACACCACAAGTTAGTTATAATAATCATCCAATTAGGGTTGGCTCAATTATTGGAACCCATAATGGCTCGATTTGGAATGATAATGAATTATCTGATAAGTTTAATTTTATACGTAACGGTCAAGTTGATTCAGAAATATTATTTCATTTAATTGAGAGTTGTAATTTAAATGATTTTATAGATAATAAATTACCTAATGTAAATGGTTTAATATCATCTATTTGGTCCGATATTGATGAACCTAATATTATTTATGTACTTAAAGGTAATAAGCCTTTATCGATGGTTTATAGCTCTGAATTTGATAGTTTCTTTTATGCTAGTTTAGATGAACATTTAAAAGATATTAAAGGAGCATATCCTATTGAATTAAATGAAAATACATTATATAAAATTGATACTGATGGATTGAGTATGGAAGAATATAAAATTAATTTTCAATCAATCAGACCTAATAAAATAGTACGCGAATTTGTGCCTCGCTATAATTATAACGAAAGGCTAGAAAATGCTAAACGATTCAAACTTAACGACTAAGACCGACAATAAACCTGCGAATTATTTATTAAAAAATATTCCACAAAGTTTATATAGGTCTTTTGCGGCTAAATGTAAAATGAATGGTACGACAGTAAGAGCTGTATTAATTAATTATATGGAGAAAGATGTTTATGGCGAATAAAGAAAAAATTGAATTCCCTTTTGAGTCGAAAATACTTACAAAAACTTTAGATTTATCTAATGGTCGTTTTTATACACAACGGAAATTAAAAGATGAAAAGAAAAGATTGTATTTTCCTAGTGTAACTACGATTTTAAAAGTTATTCATAAAGGTGACGGTTTCGATAGGTGGTTAGGAAATGCAAGCTCTTATAATGATGCTATGGCTTATGCTGATGAAGCCGCTAATATTGGTTCAATTGTACATGCTCTTTGCATGAGGTTGCTTTGGGGCGAAAAAATTGATACTACGAAGGGCTTTTACGATGATAAGAAGCAAATCAATCACATATTAGATAATAGAGTGAATAAAAGACTTACGGGCTTTTGTAAATTCATTGATGACCATGACCCTATAATTGTTGCTAATGAAATATCTTTATTTAATCCAAGACTATATAGGAAGCAGCCATTATATCCATATGCCGGACAAGCTGACCAAGTATATAAAATTAATGATAAATATATTTTATGTGATATTAAAACGGGAGCAGATTATCCAAGTCATGGATTGCAATTGACCGCTTATAAATTGATTTGGGATAGCTTATATCCAGACCATAAAATTGATGAAATGTGGGGATTATACTTATCTGATTCTTGGATTAAAAAACCATATAGAATCAAAAAGTACGACTTTCAGCCTGAAGATTGGCTGACTACAGTTGATTTATGGCAATGGTATAAAGGACCTAAAAATATAAAACCAAAATTCAAAAAAGAGTATGATACTATTTTTGAACTTAACCTAATATATAAGGAGGAAGATACTGATGGAATTTAAAGCACTTAAATTCGAAAAAATAAATGAACCCTATAAAGTGGAATTATCTTTTGATAGTCCAAGGGTAACACCAAGTAATAAATTTCCTGGGAAAAATATGATTTGGTATGGAATTAAACCGCTTATTAGTGGTGAAAATGGTTTCAATGCGTCTGAAAGTTTAAAGACAATGATTGATATGTCTGGTGCAAAAGCTGGAGATACTATTGAAATTAAAAAATTACAAGGTGATAAATTTGCTTATTTCACTGTTAATGGAAAAAGCATGGAAGATTATAAAGCTGGACTTGAAGGACAACAAATAATGGAAGAGAGTGTTCAAAAGGTAGCTGAAAGTTTTTCTTCATCACCTGAAAATGTTGAATATAAAGAAAAAAGAAAAGATATTCCAGATGCACAAAAATTAGAAATATTATGGAAAGCTTATACAGCTGAAAATTCTATTGATGATTTACCGTTTTAACTGCTAACGATATGAAGGGGCCCTTAGTCGGAGGATTATATGCCTTGCTATTTGACTACAAATAAATGTCAGAAAGGAGGTATATAACCGGGGGCCTCTTCATTACAAAATTATACTGTAAAGATGTTGTCTAATGAGCATAAAATCATGGGGCTACCCTTAAACTTTACGGTATTCCGTCAGGGGAGTGGAGAGATGTTATCGTGAGAGCATCCGAAGGCTTTTTGGGTAAGATATTCCACCCGTGTTATAGTCTTTTTTTGACACTCTCCTGACTATTACAAAGGAGAATTTTATATGCGTGATAAAAGAATACAAGTGAGTGAAAAACAGAAAAAAATTATTAATTCAATGTTTGGTGATTGTTGGTGGATGAATAGATATATTCGTATGAGTATTATTGAAAATCGTTTAGCTGGAAATCACTGTTATAAAAGGAAATAAACTATGGCAAGAAAACGAATGATAGACCCTAAATTTTGGTCCGATGATAAAATAATTGAACTAGAACCATTATCAAGATTATGCTTTATAGGATTATGGAATTTCAGTGATGATTTTGGTATTCATAAATTTAATGCTAAAGTTATTAAAGCCGAAATTTTCCCTGCTGATGATATACCGTTAGCTCAAGTAGAATTAATGCTTGAGGACTTGATAAAATTAAATTTAATAGAAATATCCGAAGATAAAATATTATTAAGAATTAAAGGCTGGAATATATATCAAAAAATCAATAGGCCGCAACCATCAAAATATGAAGATGCTTTTCATTTAAAACAAATCGATAAAAAAGAATCTCCAAAAGAAAAATCTATAAAAAAGCCGGTCGTTAAGTCTAAAAGTACAATAAAACCATATAAACAAAAAGTAGATGAATTTTATAATTCTTTAGATGATGAATTTATTAAGGACCTAAAAGAGGCCTATCCAAATGTTGATATTAATCAGCAATTAAAAGAATCCAGATTATGGTTAATAGCAAATACTAATAAAGCAAAAAAGAATTTTCAAGCATTTATAACTAGATGGATGGGGAAATGTATGGAACAAAATTCTTATAATAATAATAGTACGATTTCTGTCAAAAAAATAAAAGAACAAAATGAAGCTGATTTAAGAGAAGAACAAATGCAAAGAGAAGATGAAGAATATCGAGAATATTTAAAAGAAAATTCTAAAAATTCAGCAACACCTTCAGAAATAAATGAATATGTAAAAAATTTTAAAAATAAAAATAAGGAGAAATTAAATGCCGCAATCAACCCTGAAAATATCAAAAATTAAAGAGGTTAAAACCCCTGAGCGTATTGGCAAAAATGCAGGCTTTGATTTTTTTGTTCCTGAAGATGAATATGTAAGAACGTTAGAACCTCATGAATCGGTTCTGATTCCATCAGGTATAAAAGTTAGATTGCCTAAAGGCCATGCACTAATTGCATTTAATAAATCGTCAATAGCATCAAAATATAAATTGCAAATTGGAGCATGTGTAATAGATGAAAATTATATGGGTGAAATTCATTTAAACGTTATTAATGTTGGTAGTAATGTTGTATTAATTAAACCAGGAATGAAATTAGTTCAATTTATTTTATTACCAATTAATTATGCTATGGTTGAAGTATTATCAGAAGATGAATTATATAAAGACTTTGATAAAAATGAAAGGGGAGAAGATGGATTTGGCTCAACAGGAGTATGATAAAAAATTTAAATTATTATATAAAGAAGCTATTAATAATGCAATGCAAATTCAAAAACAAAAGAATGAAACATATAATGGTGATTCTGTCTCATATAAAGATTATGCTTCTATCAATAATTTTTACTTTGCTCAAATGTGGAACAAGATTTTAAGGGTTAAATCTATTGTTTCTGGGAGCAAAAATAATTTTGAAGGGTTACAAGACTCTTTAATCGATTTAATCAATTATACGGCCTTTTGTTATGCCGAAACAAAATTAAAAGATAAAGACAATGCGTAAATTATTAAACCATAATAGACCTAAAGTTAAAGAGTATTTTTATTATTTAACTTTGCGCAGCTCTATATGGCATGATAAATATATGAAATCACAACTTCAAGATTATAAAAACGATTTTATTTTAAAACGATATAAGTTTTGTAATGTATGGAGGGAACTAGACAATTTTTCCAGAATTGAAATCAAAAATATTAGAAATAAAGATTTAAAAGAACAGATTAAAATTATTATTATTGGTCGTCATTCTCTAAGTTGGAAAACAACTAATATGCTCTTAAATGATTGTACTTATGAAGAGCTGATGGAATACTGGAATAAATGCCGAGAAGAAAACAGAGCCTCGGAATTTGTTTCTGATGCAATAAACTTTCAACCTTTGCCAGGAGAAAACCGTGCCCAATGCTTAATTTTACATAGAGATGAGACCTTGAGAAACCTAGATAAACTGCACAAAACGATAAAAAGGACCGACAATTATAGCCTAATTTTCAATGAAATCTGTGACCTGTTACCACATATTGGACCGTTCAGAGCCTATGAAATCTTTACTTCTTTGTCATATTCTGAGCATATAAATTTCAAAGAAGATAGTATTTGTCATGTGGGCCCAGGGGCTATTGGTGGAATGAATACTTTATGTGATGCTATTATTCATAAAGACAATCATAAATCGGTTTTAAAACAATTGACTAAAGAAGTTAAATCACATTTATTAACTATTCCAGAATTTAATTGGATTCCAAAAGATTTACAAGGGTCTTATAATTTTAAAGAAAAACATAAATTTACTATTAGAACGATGGAAGATAGTTTATGTGAATATAGAAAATATGTCGGGTTAAAATATGGTAATGGAAGGCGTCGTATTTATAATAAAGAACCAGACCAATTAAGTATATTTTAATAAGGAGATAATATGCACCAAATATCAAATAATAATTTTGATGATTTATATATTAATTTAGCAAGAAAAATGGAGCGTGATGGACAAATAATTTCACCACGAAAAAATAAAACTAAGGAAATTTGTAATGTTATGTTAGCATTAACTAATCCACTTAATTATAATATGACGGTCCCAGCCAGAAAATATGATATAAACTATTTACATGCAGAGCTTGAATGGTATCAATCTTGTTCATATAATATTGCAGGTATAAAGGACCATGCCTCAATCTGGTCTCAAATAGCCGAAGATGGTTTTGTTAATTCCAATTATGGAGCAATAATGTTTAGAGATATGGATAATGGATTTACACAATGGGGTTGGTGTAAACAAAAACTTAAAGAAGATATTGATACCAGACAGGCAGTAATAAATTTCAATCAACCAAAACATAAATATGAAAATAATAAAGATTTTGTATGTACTATAAGTATGCAATTTATATATAGAAATGACCAGCTAGATTGCATTGTACATATGAGGTCTAATGACATGATTTATGGCCTTGCATATGATTTGCCATGGTTTTGTATTAATCATATTAAAATGGCTGCAGAATTAAATTTAGAATTAGGTACATATTATCATATGGCAACAAGTTTACATGTATATCAAAAACATTTTAAAATGATTGAAAAAATAGCAAAGACTAAAACCTCCATAGAGAGCCGTGGAAGCCATGATTAAGTTATTTCCTAAATGGTATATGCACATATTTCTGCGGCTAGGAGGCCTTAATGACTAAATCTAAAGACCAAATATATATGGAAATGGCCTTAAAATGGGGTGAGAATAGTAAATGTACTAGAAAAAAAGTTGGGGCTTTAATAGTTAAAAATAATAATATAATTTCTGATGGATATAATGGTATGCCGCATGGCTTTAATGATAATGAATGTGAATATATATGCGATACCACTTTATTAACTAATGATAAAGTACTTCACGCCGAATCAAATGCTATAACAAAATTAGCAAAAAGTACGGTTTCGGGTGAGGACTCAACTTTATATATTACGCTATCACCTTGTTTTGAATGTGCTAAATTAATAATTCAATCTGGAATTAAAGAGGTAATATATTTAGAACCATATAGAAAATTAAGGGGGTTAAGATTATTAAAAGAAGCAAAGATAAAATACAACAGATTGACACTATAACAATTCCTGTAGAAATTATATCTAGGAATAAATTGGACCGTAATCACTGGTCTAAAAAAACAAAATTAAGAAATACTTATCAGCTATTAGTAAGAAATCAAATGAAATTAAATAATATTAAAAAAGTTAAAGTTGGTCAAGTATGTTCTATAGTAATTACGGGTACTAGACGTCGTGAATTAGATTTTGATAATTTTGTAGGCGGCTGCAAACAATTAATAGATGCTTTATCCAGAGAAAGATTTATATGGGATGATGATATGAAGCATTTAGGAATACCCAAATTTATACAAAATAAATGCAAAAAAGGAGAGGAACCATCGGTCCTAATTATAAGAAGCTATGAACTTTAAAGAATATATCGAATATATAAAAACTAAGCCTTGCAGTATTTGTTTTAAATTTCCTGTAGACGCTCATCATTTAGAGGCCATAGGAATGGGTAATAATAGACAAAATGATACTCCAAAGGACCTTACATGTGTTCCATTATGCCGAGAACATCATTCTGAATACCATAATATAGGCTTTAAGGGTATGTTTTCAAAATATAATATAAATCTATGGGAAGAAGCATTTAATCTCCTTAGAAGCCAAATTTTGCATTCCGATAAAGTATTTGAAATAATACAAGACACTGAGCCTAGGACATCAGCTCAGAATGATTATTATCATGGAACAGTTTGTAAAATATTAAGTGAATTTTTTGGATATGAAAGAATTGAAATGCATCAAGCATTAAAAGAGCATTTTAAAGTTAAATCAACTAGCAAATTATCTAAAGGGGATTTTACATATTACTTAGATAGAATTATACGTTGGGCCGCTACCGAACATAGTGTAATAATTCCGGATGCTATTAAAAAATAAAATGCACCTCTTATCCATGAAAGATTTTTTTCTACTTCTAATAAACGTTTATTAACATGATGGGTATAACCTTCATTTCTATTTAAACGTTGATTTACAGAATCGACTTTTGTAGTTAATTCTGCTATGCTAATTTGAATATCAGCTAAGGCCTTTATTATTGCATCTTCGACCATTACCACGACTCTTCGAGATTTATATCGAAATTATAAATCTGTGGTGCAACTTGTTTATATGAAAATTTGTTTTGTTTAAAACGACAAATAGAAAATTGGTCTGGATTAGTAGACGAATTATCCGATTGAAATATAAAGGGTAAATGGTTTCCTTGCGTTTTATTTATCAAAGATAAAAATGAATTTGACCCTTGAATATTTATATTATGAGAATCATCATATTCAGTTTCATAAGGGTCTAAAGTTTCAATTTCAGGCATTATATCACTATCATCAAGGTAACTAAAGTTTAATTTCCAGCTTTTCCTACCAAGTGTTCTTGAAAAACCTTGTCGAGTAATACCACCATCCCTAATATCATAGTCACCTCTTCTTAATTCCCATGGATGTGAAATTTGCCAATAGTCTCCACCTCTTACACTCATAGCATTACTAATAGTCGAACCACTTTTTGTTTTTTTATTTTTAACCCCATCAAATGTTCTAGACATTGATAACTTTACATCAGGACTATGTGAAGTAGTAAATTTTGTACAAAGAGATATACATCCCAATTTAATCTCACCTATATTAACGCCTGAAGAATCTTCATAGTCAGAAAGTGCAGAAAAGCCTCTTATTTTCATTCTAATTTTATCAATAGCAATATCTGGATATTTTAATTTAATTAAAGACCAACCATTAAATTCTGGTGGAGTATTAGAATCCTGAAAATTAACTATACCCTCACTCGAAGATGGTTCATAAACATTGCCACTAGAATCTATTGTTTGTATTACCATACTACAATCTTTTGAATATAAATTATGTCCTAAAATAAATAAATAAACATATCCATCATCATCAGCAAAATGCGAATAGGGAATATGAGAATAAGCCATTTCTATATCATAATTTATTTCACTCGTTTGCCACCAATTTTCTTCTGGTGCAATTCTATGTATAGCAGATGGGTTTAATAGATGTATATCATTAAGCATATCATCTTTATATTTTACTCGACCAACACTTTGCAACCAATCTAAAGTTGATATATAAAATGATGGGGTTTTAACATTGGTATAAGGCATTTAATATTTCTCCTTTATATATTTTAACTTTTGATAAACATTGCTTGCATCTTTTCTTTTAATATTTAAATGCTTTGAATTTTTATCAGGCTCTGCTCCTGTCATTGTTTTCCCATTATTTAAATGAAAAGCTCCTTTGTAATAATTATTATTAAGTATAAATTTATCTGTAGTAACATGTAAATTTTTAGTTATTATATTAACAGATGTCTGTTTAGGTATTTCTCCAAAAATATTACCTTTATTTAAATCTTCCCATTTATCAGATATACTTTGCCATTCAATGTTTACATGTTCAAAATTATTATTTTCATAATCTAATTTTATGGTTGTTTTGGCTAGTTTATCATCAATAATATCACAATTCATTATTCTCAAATCACCAGAATATTTTAAAAAAGGTCCGTTTTTTAATCCACCATCTGTGGATATTCCTATAATACGATTATTTTTATATGACATTATAAAACCCGGTATATCATATGATTCTAGGACATATCTTCCCGATACCCTTATATCTATACCCATAATAGTTGATTTTGCGTTTAAAGATATGTTTCCATCTCCGTATTCTATTCTATCCATTAATTATATCCACCAATCGAGCGTCTAGCTTCTGTAGGTCCTGAACTTTTTGATAATACTTTTGGTCCTTGATTTGTATTATTTAAGATTAAATTCATTGCTAATATAATATCAAAAATATCAACAGTACCATCTTGATTAGTATCGAACATTTCTAAATATCCATTTTCCATAATAACATATGCTAATTGAACGATATATGTTATGTCTAAATTATCCGCATAGTTTGAGCCCATCACCGGCGGCGTATCTGGTAATAATTCTGTTTCAACTTGAGAATTATAACTTAAATTTAAGCCTGGTATTGGATTGAAATATGGATAAAGTCGAGCAGTAAAAACAGCCATTTTTTGATATGGAAAATTTGTAAATCCATTAGGATTATGTCCTGGGTATAAAGTAAAATTTAAATTTGTACTTGGGGAATTTCCAGCATTTTTTATATTACCATAATCCCAATCCTGATAGCTTATTGTTCTATACATTACCCAACCTAATTTTATTTCAGTTTGACTTGCTAAATTTAATTGAGTATTCATAACATTTCCAAAAACATCCGACTCTTCATCAAATTCTGTATCTTTTATATTTCTTAATGCTAATATCTTTCTATCATTACTTGAGCCTGAATAATATTGTTGTATCCTTATTTCAATAGCTATAAATCCACCAACTTTAGTATTGTCTGTATAAGGACCATTTAATATATCGCCATAACCAGAATTATCTTCATTTTTCGGTGGAAGAAGGTCTTCCCATTCTGTAACTCCCCAATTTTGTTTGCTAAAAATAAAGTCAATATTATCTCTTAAATTATATGCAAGACTACCACTACCATCTTCTATAAGTACTCCTGCATCCATTCCGTCATCTTCCGTAATAACAAAATTTCTTAAATAACTTGATTCAAAATTTGTTCCATCATTAGTCTGAAATTCACTATTAGCACCTATATTAAAATATGAGGTAGGAGAAGTCGTTAAACCCTCGATTAAAAATTGATTTACCCACTCCCATTCATAAAACTCTGATTCATCATACCATTCGTCTGTGCCTTCATATATATCTTCAAATACGGGGTCATTAGTTAAGTCTATATTTGGAAAATGGTCTGAATCAAAAAAATTATCATCATCGAAAGAATTATATGAATTATTATCTGGAACCATAGTCCCAAATAAATGACCATGATATTTTAAGTAATGTAATTGCATAGCTTTTATCTTAATTGAATTTAAACTTCTTTGGACATCCTGAACTAAAAATAATGGGTATCTTACAGTCCCACCATATCCGTTAGGATTTGTATAATCAATTCCATAAGCTTTCATATTGTCAATTAAAGTATCTTTTTCAAATTTAATTAATGTACCCGTGTCTATTTCACTATATATTAATGGCAATTCCAATTCTACAACTAAGTGCTGGGTCTGTTGATTCAAAAATTTAAAAGTTTTTAATTCCCCAGCCGTTGTTTTATCTTGAATATATTTTGTTTTAAAAATTACTTCATTATCCGAGTCATCAAGACCATTAAACCTATTTAATGATTCCCATGCTTGTGTAATATAAATTGCATCTTCTCCATATTGAATAGAATCAAATTTAGATAAATATTTTCCAATTGCATGGTCATACCCATATTCAATACTAAGTTTATTTATCAATTTATCGGGAGGTGTCAGTTTAAAATTATATTTTATAATTTCATTATTATTTATCGTAATAGCATCTTCATAATCTTCTTGAAGATACATTCTTTTTATAGTAACAAAACCAAATCGACGGTCAGCCCTAACACGTGGATAAGACATTGTAGATTGCGATATATCTTGTAATAATTTTTTTGAATTTATTCTTTCAGTTATTGCAAAAGCAAATTCCCATCCATCGTGTGCGTCTCTAGCTTCATTAAATTCATCATAATCCCATTCAACAACACCTAATTCCTTTTCAACTATATGTCTTATAATATCTATGGGATTTTGTAAATATTCATTATCTAAATCATAATCAACACGTCCTTTTACATCTGCGTAATATTCTAAATTACTAGCATCTTTATACTCAACAAGACTTGCTAATTTTATATCTTGTAAATTAACCAACTGAAGTATAAAATCAAAATAATTTGCTTCATAATTATTAGTCCAATTACTTATGCCAGCCCCAAGAAAATCTATAGAATACCAATCTTCAGGGGTTGCATTACCCCAAGAATATTTACCCATACTAAATCTATATGTTGGAATACAGTCCATTGTTACATTAGTTGATGTATAAGCATCAGTTAAATCTTGGTTATATCTAGTTTTAAACCTTATAGGTGCATTAGCATTCCACACGATTCTAAAGATACCTACATTATTAAGCATAGTAAGGTTCCAACCACTATTTGTGTTATCTTGGTTTAACCCATGATTAGCTGATTGAGTAAAAAGGTCCGGCAACATATAATACCCAGCAGTCGAGGGGTCGTACTCTATTCTATCAACTTCCTCTATTGAACCGCCGTTACCATAAGGACTTCCATTATTAAATGTAGCCAGTAAAGGAACATCATCATATATGAATTCATGTTCTATATTTCCGTATATTAAATCACTAGTCTCAGAGCCTAGGGGTCCAGCTAAAATAAACGGTCTATTTTCGTCCCATAGACCAAAACCTTGAGGAAAATCCGCGTCACCCAATAGTGGTAAATTAAAGTCTTCTATAGCTAATTTTAATAAATGTTGATAATCAGCTGAAGATACTTGAGTATTCATACGAAGAATATATGGAGCTACAATATCCGTATAATTTTCCCAAGCATCAACTGTTAATACCGTGCCAACAACAGTATCTGTTAAACTTACCGATGAACCGGGATTTTCATCCGTTAAGTTTCGAACATCATCTTCACTAAGTAAATTTTCTCCATAAACATTATCATTTGAATCACCTGTTCTTGCAAGTATTACATCCTCTGGAGGTCCTTCATATATGCCTTGTACTCTACCACCCCTTAATAAACTATTACCAAGTAAAGAAATAGTATTATCATCATTTAATACATATTGTGGGGTCCCTACACTTATAGGTACATATTCTGGATTAACTTGACCATCAATAGTACTTTCGGTAACAAATTTCTTTTCTATATTTCTTACTAAACCAATATATTTTTTATTAAATGTCCTAATAGCATTATATGGAAAGCCTGTAAAAGCGTCCGTATCTGGACCATTACTAACATTATCATAAAAATTGCCTTCATTAATACTTTCTATTTCTTTATTATCTATAATAAAATTTAAATTACCATCTCGCCATTTGGCTACAAGAGGAGTATTTCGCATATGTCCAAAAACCATAGGAATGGGAGCATTTTTATATTTATCTGGAACAGTATGACTATCTGGCATAGATACGGCCGGTAATTCTTTATGAATTTTCTGTTGTACAATATCTTCTAAATTAATTGTTATATTTTCGTTTGAATGAGATAAATTTCTTATTTTTCCAGAATATAATAGTGGACAATCATATTGGGATACCGATGCTGATACGGTTCCACCACCTTGAGGTGAAATTGTTCTACATGATGGTGAACATAAATAAACCGATACATAAGCATTAAGCATATTACTTTGAGTAAATAATGTGTCTGATATTCTTTTATTGCCATACTCGGCATTACTTAATGTAATTGTAATTGATGTTGATTTTATTTTACCACTAAATAAATCGACACCTTCTTTTACTTTTGGAATAGATAATAAAAGTGGTTTGCAAGCTACCATAGGTTTGGTCACACCAGCTAAAGGCTGTGAATAATATAATTCTATACTTTTAGTAGAAAAACCATACCATTCAACTACATCCTGCAAATAAGGTTCGTCATATTCAGGTTCAACTTGATACCTATCAATAGGCTTTTCAATAACTACTACTGGAACTATCTCTGTGTTATTTGAAAGTATATCCTTTTTAAAAGCATTCGATAAAAACATTAGCCCATATCCTCCCCACGGCGAAGAGCTTCTTTAATATGTGGTATAATAATATCTTCTGTATAGTTTTCACTCATTACATTTCCGGAAATTGTAATATTCAATGGAGCACTTTGCGGTCCTTCAATATTTGGTCCTTCAAGAGGTGTGATAGATACTTGTTCCGCTCCGGCCTCACCTGCTAAAATCAGAGTCGGTTTATCAACCACTTCGTCCATTCCAACTGCAGCTGCTTTGAAGTCTCCTATTGCTTGTCCTATTGCCATAACATTAGCCATACCCGCGGCTATTGTAGCACCAGCCGGTACTACACCACCAGGATAACCACCATGAATATTCCATGCTTTATTAGCAGCAGAATAAGTATCTACTATCGCTTTAGCTTGTTGTAATCTAGCCGCAATTTTTTCACCGCCTGCAAAATTACTACTGAATGAACTAAAAGCTCCTAACAGATTGCCATATAAAGCCATTTTATTTTGTAATTCTAATTGGTCTATTTTTTTCTTTGCCTGTATACGTTTTTTATCAAATGTATCTTTAATCGCTTGTAATTCTGCTTCACCTGCTCCAACAACATTTGCCAATGCTAAATATTCTTCTTCCTTCTGAGCTATTTTTACTAAAGCTCGTTCTTCATCAGTAGCATATTCTTCAAGATAAAATTCATTTAATCGTTCTTGAGCTGCTAGCATTTCATCTTCACTAGGAACTAAACCACCACCGCCACCACCACCGCCACTAGTTTCATTAGCCTCCGCTCTCATTTCAGCAAACTTATCTTTTATTACTTGAATTTCTGCTTCTCCAGCTCCTGTTATTTCAGCTAAATTTAAATAATAGGTTTCCTCCATATTTAATTTTCTTGTACGTATCTCTTGCTCGGTACCAAAATTATTAATATAAAAATCATTTATCTCATTTTGTGCCTTTACAAGCTCATCGGAACTAGGAACGCCTGCTATAACTGGTGATTCTTTGCTTTCGTCTGGAGTAGGTTTATTATCTTCTAAATTTTTATAATTCTCAATAATTTTATCTATAGCAGCATATTGTGTTCCATATGTTTCAACTAAAGCATCTATTTCTACTTTCTCAATTTTAAGTGCCTCTATTTGATTTTTGATGTCACTAGTCCAAGAACCACCCTTAGTTGTATTTTTTTCTAATAAGCCTTCTAGTTTGTATAATTCTCCATTTACTTTAAATTGGTGTTGTGCTGCTTTAAGTAATTTATCATTTAATTCGTCCCATTGTGATTGGGCTTCTGCTAAACTTAAATCTTTATAGGCCGCAATTAATTTACGTACTTCTTGTTCTTGCCTAGCGATAGAATCTGCGAGCTCTAAGGCCGCCTTCGCAGCTTCCTCTTCTTCGTCTGGAAGTGGTTTTAATACATCTGTATAATCAATTAATTTGGCTGTTAATATTCCTAAACCAACCGCTATAGCCCCGATACCGGTACTTGTTAATGCCATCGTAAATCCACGAGTGGCCCAAGTTGCTAATCCAATTTTTACATTATAAGCAATAAGACCGGCAACTACAATTTTTAAAGCAGCTTCAAAAGCAAGTATATCTTCTTCATCAATACTATCAATAAATCGTGTAAAATTTTGGACTACTTCTTTTAAAGCTTGTTCATTTAATTCGAACATTTTAATTTTTAAGCCATCGACAGCCGAACCTGCTAATTTTAAAGACCCCTCAAAAGTATCTTCCATGACTTTTTGCATTTCTCTAGCAGCCCCAGCCGAATCATTAAAAGCTTCTCCAAGCTTATCTACACTATCAACACCCTCTAATAATATGCCAAAGGCTGTAACTGCCCTTTTACCTACTAAATCTGCACCTTCTGAAAGTGGGTCTAACCCCTGGTCTCTTAAATCTCTCATTTTAGACTGAAAATCTTCAAAGGATGTTATAGGCCCACCCATTCTTTCTGCGAGCTTAGAACCAGCGTTTCCGGCTTCTAATAGTATCTTACGTAAAGATGTACCAGCCATAGAACCAGATATTCCAGCATTTGCTAATTGGCCTAAGATTGCGGTTGTTCCTTCTAAATCAACCCCAGCGGCCTTTGCGATTGGTGCTACATATTTCATCGAATCGGTAAATTTTGCCATATCTAAGGCCGATTTTGAGAATGATAAAGCCATAACATCGGTCACTCGTGCAGTCTCTGAAACATTTAAACCAAATCCACGCAATGTTGCACCAGCAGTCCCCGCCGCGGTAGCCAAATCAGACCCTGTTGCAGAGGCTAAAGCTAGTGTATTAGCAGTTACTTTAGTTATCTCTTCTGCTGTAAATCCAAGTTTTGCAAATTCTGTTTGTAATTCAGCAACTTGAGAAGCCGTGAATACGGTTGTTGCCCCAAGATTTTTTGCAGATTGACTTAACATGGAAAATTCTTTATTAGTAGCCTTTGATATAGCTTTCACATTAGCCATCGATTGTTCAAATTCTTTACCAGTACTTATAACCGAACCTAAGGCCCGAGCTGCCGCATAAAAAGCAACAGTTGCCATACCAACTTGACCGGCCATTGCTCCCATACTCTTACCGGTTTTATTTACAGAATTATGTAAGGCATTAAATTGAGCTTTAGTAGTACTAATACCTTGTGCTTTTAATTGAATCCTTAATTCATTTTTACTTATTGCCATTTTCAGCCTTCATTTTTTCGGTTAAATATTTCTCTCTTACATTAAGAGCTGATTTTATTGCATAATATTTTCTAAGCCAAATATTTGGAGTCTCTCCGTATGTACCATTGTATGCCGATGTTCCTGTATCTTTACAGTAAGTATATTTTGCAATATCATCTTGATGTTCTTTTTCCAATATATTTCCTCTATAACAAAAAAAGGGTAATTGCACAAAGACTGCTAACAAAATGTCTTGGCTATTACCCACTATATTTTCCTCTGTATGATTCCATAATTTTATAATATACTCCCAAAGGTCCTTTTTAGTATTTATGGTCTCATATTCATATTTTCCATTATGTTTAATTAAACTTCTAAAATTATAAGGAAAATTTCTAAACGGTGAATTTTCATCTATATCATCTATTAAAACATTTAATTGTAATTTAATTATTTTTTTTTAGACAATTCCTGGGATTCTTTGATAACATCAACCAATTCATCTTGTTCTTGCTGAGATAATTGTTTAATTACATTATCTGGAGGAGCCACCCCATTTGCCTTCCAATTATCAAAATCACCGTCACCTAAACCGGCTCTTATCCATGCCAATTTAGCTTTATTAAGATATTTAATAGTAGTAACCACACCATTTGAAAATAACATTTCAGGTATATCATTTAAGTCAGCAATAGCATCTAAGCTAAGCTCTCTTATTTTGACTTTACGACCTGATTTTAACTTCTTTTCAATCATTTTATTTCCTCATTATGTACATTTAAAAGTAAATGGTACCGCTCCAGCTGCAGGTCCTGAAGTAGCTGTAAATGGAATATCAACAAATACACCTTCATTAGCTAAATCCATTGCATGCCCACCCATAACACAAGAAGGCATTGATATAGTCCAATCACTTCCATTAGTTAAAGCAATAGCAATTGGAGTACCTGCAATCCATTCATCAAGATTTTCCATAGCATTATCATCAGCTTTAATTACAATATTACCTGTTATATCAAAATCGCCACCTCTTGAATAGCCATCAGTCTCGCCAGAAGCACCTTGAAAACCGGTTCTAGTTGCTGGATTGCTAAGAGTGATAGATATTGATTTAACTGAAGCATCATGACCACCTACTTGAGCCGTAGAAGTAAAATCAAATAAACCCCGTTGGAAAACTGAAGTTTCATCTGGACTAGCCATTAAAGTATCATAATTTCCTAGACCTGGTTTATAGCCACTCATAAATTGTCCGGAAACGCCCATGACACCGCCATTCGTTCCTGCATCCATCGATAACGTTAAAGTTTGAAGAACTGCACTATGCATAAACCTATCTTCATCTCCGTTTGGATTTTTAATAATAATATTTGCAACGGAATTAGTAGCCCCATCTTGACCATGTTTCATTGAATCTACAGTCGGTGCCGCATTTACAACAAAGCCATTAGCATGGTCGGCTCCATTTGCATTAGATGGATAAATAAGATTTAATAAATTTTGAATACCAACTTCATTATCCATTGTCCAATCAAAATCCCATGTCCATGTTCCAGAGCCATAATGTGAAATAATATCGTTAGAACGTTTTAATCTTTGTCCCGAACGAGATAATTCTGCTCTTGAATAACCAGCATCCCATGCTATATCACTTAAACCATTCAGTCTATATACAACAGGTGTTAGTATATGAGTATTATCAGCTGGTTGAGTGCCTAAATTTGTTGCGGAAACATCTTGAATGCCCAATCGGACCGTAAATTCCTTACCGCTATATCCTCTAGTCGTTGCCATATCTTCTTACTCCTTTATAATTATATTATTAGCTAGCCAACATTTAACGTCAAGGTCATTTAAATTAACTTCAATAGATTCCCCATTAGATAATTCATCATAATATGGAACCTTATCTGTATAATTCATTGCAAACAATTTAGGGTCGGCTGCCTTATACTTTACAACAATTTTTTCTGACTTTTTATTATCTTTCGCCATGTATTTTTCTCCAAATTACGTTTATAAATTAATTAAAGTATTTATATTATGAAACAATTAATTATCTTCTCTGCTTACTAAAACTGTAAAATCAATAATAGCTGTATGCATGCCATCAATTGTTTCATCTTCTTCATCTATATTATATTCTATTCCACTTACAATGCCATTTAATAAAATCATTTCATAAGAACGGTCATCTCCAAAAGTAATAGTTTTAGAATAACTACCTTTAAAGTTATTCCATAATGATTGATAAATTCTTTCTGAATCTTGATAAAGTCGTTTGTAAAATTCTTCGCCCGGGTTTTTATCAATAGCTATTAATACGATTTCTACAGAATATTCTTTTTGCCATTCAGCTCCAGTTAAATTATCGGTCTCTTCTTGACTTTTACCCCAAATTCTTATCTGGAAATTATCATTATAGCGAACATTTGGTGCTATATAAATTTTACCATAATTAAATTCTGCTATTAATACATCTCTAATACTGTCTAAAACAAAATCATAAAATACATTTTGATATGTGCTATTCAATAATAAAGGCATTATTTTCTAGGGTACCTTCCGCCCCAAGTTTTCTTTTTACTTGGACCAGGTTGTGGTTTTGCTTTACGGCGTTTAGGTCCTGATGATTTTTTTCCGTACATTCCTTTTGGCATTTTATCTCCTTGTTAAATGGATTGTTCCATAATTTTTAGCAGTAGAGGTACCTAAACTTCTAGCATATAATTCTATTTCATATTCATCATTCGCATAAGCAAAAGCGTTAGCTACATCATCACCGCCCCATCTTATATATAAATCTCCAACTCCTAAATATTGATAATCTCCGTCAATTATTTCGGAATCTACTAAAACTTCAGAAGAATCTTTTAGTTTTGTTGATGATTTTCCATGTACAGTAAATTTGGCTGCACCAATATAACCCTGTTCACCAGTATCTATAAATACTTTTAACAATTCATAGCCCATACCTGTACTACCGTAATAATTACCTATTAATTCGACCGGAATTAGGTCACTGGCGGAATTAATTGATACTACCCTTATTGTACCCTCAGAAGAATCTTTTGTTCTCATAGAAGGCAAAACAATGGTCCCATTATTGATTCCTGTTATTATTTCATCATATTCAGCTTTAAAAGGTTCCAAAATATCACTAGTTGGATTATTTGCAGATATTAATAAAATAACCGTTTGTAATGCACAAGCTCGTACAATAACATCTGGATAATTTTTTTCTCTATCAAACCATATATCTTTAGCTAATTTAGCATCCACCCGACTTTCTACCAACCGAGAAGCTTTTTCTCTAAATCTTTTTTTAATATTAGTCCAATCATCACCTGATTCAACTATCAAATTATTAGGGTCTGTGGTTGAATATAGTAATACTGCATTAAGTGATGAATCATAATGGAAACTATGTGCTTCTGTTAACGATATATATACTTGTACAACACTATCAACATTGAAGGGACCTGCCGGAACATCAGTACCATTAACACCTCTTTTAACAGTCAGTGTATTACTTGAAATTGCTGTAACCAACATATGTTCAGTAACACCTAATAGAGCGATAATAATAATATCACCAACTCTTATTCCAGTAGCAGAATCAACATCTACTGTGCTATAAGCAGTAGTATCTTCATCATCTACATTATCCAATACAGTTGCTGTCGATGTTGCAACAGAGTTATCTCCACCAGTAGCTGCCACGGCTTGTTCTGCACCATCTATAAATAATTGAGTTACTAAGCCCGTATTATTTGATATATATACATTATTGCCGAGTGATTCCCAGCTATAAAGTCTCGTTTTTAAATCAAATCCCGATATTGATGGATATACGTCCGATAGGTCTCTATCCGTACAATAAGTTTTAGTTGAAATTCCCGCCATATTCTCTCCTTATGAATAGCATATTATTGTTATCTCACCATTTTTATATGAATTTACGGACCGCCCAGCTATTAATTTTACCATATTAGATAAATTTGCACCTCTTGTAGGTATTCCCGAATGAGATGAACCATATGCAAACGATGTTTTAAATTCTGCCCTGTAAGGACCGACTATATCTATAATACAAGAATCATAATCAATTGTTCCACGTCCGGTACCATCATTAGCAATTAAATTACCATTACCATCATCAACCAACATCTTCGATGTATTTTTAATTTTCTTACCACTGCCAATATCTGTTACTGTTGTTTTTGGAAATCTTGTTTTTACAGGTTTTTCATGTGCAGCCGTATCAGGTACATTGCCCACACTCCAAGGTTCTGTCCCATCTGATGGGTCTAATAATGTGATACTATCACCGTCCAACATTTTTTTGGCACTAAATCGAACATCTCCATTAACAATTTCACATTTATAATCTAAATTTGCATCGTCAAAGGCTGTATTAATCAATGATATAACTTTACGCCATGAAACATCAGAGGCCTCAGTTGTAAAGGCAATATCGGCTGTTGTACCTAAACTATCTGTAATTCTAAATTCATAAGTAGTAGAGACAGCAAGCCCTGTAGAATCTCCTGCTGAAATTGAAACACCTAGGTTTTGATAACCGGTCGTTTCAGGAAATTGTATAACAACAGAACCAGGTACAATACCACCTGCAACTGCTGTATTACCTGTTCCTCTTGGGACAGCACCACTATCACCTAATAATATACCTCTAAATTTACCACGTGCATCTGTTCTTATATTTACACCACTATCATCTTCGGTACCTTTATCATGTAATATATTGCCTGCATAGGCACATATATCAGTATTATCAGGAATAGTCTGCGCAGCATAACCTAATACATCTCTTTCAACTGTTATTTGTGTTCCGCTATCAATAGAAACTACCCGCATTGCATCTGATGTAGAAGTATCAAAAAATATGTAATCTCCCTCCCTTAATTTTTCTGTGGCATCATCAACTACTATCGTTGTGGAACTTGAAGTATCTTCTGTGTCTGTTCTTACACCGCCAT
>VTLG01002413.1_pt1 | contig 32492 bp, 51 predicted proteins | sample 4694571 | NCBI WGS metagenome assembly VTLG01 (sample SAMN12604809, study PRJNA352737) | marine metagenome | biome: ENVO:00000447; feature: ENVO:00000209|ENVO:00000569|ENVO:01000036; material: ENVO:00002151; isolation source: viral sequences binned using virsorter ...
CAGGTGTCAATGTTGCTTGGCAGTGGGTAAGAAAATATGAGGTTGTAACGAAGGAGTGACATATGTCACCAAGCGAAAAAGAACTCCGGCGCAGAATGCTCAGCGCAAAAACGGATGATGAAGAAAATAAGTGGGCAAATGAACTTGCAAAGATGCAGACGGAAAATGACAAGAAATTTGCCCGGCAAGATGCGTTTGTCAGGAAACAAAAGCGCAAGCATAGTCAGAAGCCAAAGCCAGTGGGGAAGCTAGATGCACGGTCACACAAACACGCCATCAAAGACGCATCAACAGGTGGAAGTGGGATTGGTGGTGCCTTTGCACCTGTCGCTTCCGCGTATGCGTGGGCAAAAAGCAACGGCTACGTCGACGAAGAAGCAGCCATACATAAAATTGTCAGTATTGTTCCTGATTATTTGTGGCTTGTTATTGGCCTTCTAGGTGTCGGGTGGTGGTTACTGGTATATGTAGCTACGTTAGCGGAAAAAAGAGAACGGGAGTATTGAGATGAGGGCAAATCTAAAAGACAACTTGATTGCTGGTGTGGTGGTGTTGCTGTTGGGCAGTTGCCTAGGATTTGCACACTCTATCGAGAACAGGCTAGATTCTATTGAAAAACAACTCGTAGCGATTGATGGCAGATTGCCTGCTACCACAGCATCTCTTCTGAGGAAACAATAATGGCATCATTTAATCTGAGCAACAACCTGTGGAGCCATCGGAAAATAATAAGAGTTATAGAGGTGATAAATGGCTAGTTTTGGCACAAGGTCACTCGCACAGCTAAGAACGTGCGATGTGCGCTTACAACAGCTTTTTAAAGAAGTGGTTAAAAGGTTTGACTGTTCGGTCTTAGAGGGACATCGCAACGAAGAGCGACAAAATATGTTGTATGATATGGAGCAGTCGAAGGTCAAGTTTCCTGTAGGAAAGCACAACAGTAATCCTAGCAAAGCGGTAGATGTTGCTCCTTACCCCATCGATTGGGATAATCGTGAGCGATTTGTTTTGTTTGCTGGATTTGTCCTGGGCATTGCAAATGAGATGGGCATTCCGATACGATGGGGTGGAGATTGGGATGGTGATTGGGATACCAAAGAGACATCCTTTTTCGATGCACCCCATTTTGAGATCGATGAATGAGATTGGGTCTTGACAGATCTTATCCTTTGATCGTATACTGTAACTAATCTCGTAGCAATAGTGGTAGCATAAAACCCCTCGTCAATGGTTCCCGTAAATGCCGCACATCTTTGCAACCTTTGACGAGGGTGCAATCCGGATGTTGCGGCATTTTTATACACAGGAGGAAGGTATGGTGAACTATCTCAATTACAATCAGGCAAGCCTCTATACGGGTTTATCTGATCGCACACTAAAAAGAGCTGTTGTAATTCGAGAGCTGACTCACATCAAGCTAGGACGACGAACCTTATTTCGTAGAACTGATTTAGACAATTACGTCATCAAAAATATATTCGCTTTGTGTATCATATGGCTAGGAAAATACGAAGTTGCAAAAGAAACCCCTTGACCTTTTCGCAAGGAGGTAGCAGGGTTATGAACAGAAACAGGACAATAGAGGAAAGGGTAGAAGGGCTGGAACGTGCGCTCATTACACTAGAGGGCATGTCAGAAAGGGTAGAAGGGCTGGAACGTGCGCTCATTACAGCACTAGAGCAACATGCAGAGGAAATTGACGACAGAGAGGGCCGGCTCATCGCGCCAGTTCAAGGACACATAGAGGTGCCACTAGAGGGCATGTCAGATGGTTCGTATAGCGTCCATGTGATCAGAGATACGGTAGAGGAAACGGTAAGAGACCTCAAGACAGCAAAAAATCTGCTGGAGGAAGAGGAATGACAAAGGCCGACATAGTAATCAAGGGAGCCTGGAAAGAACGCGAGCCAATAGGCAGGACACTGTTTGATCAATACGAGGAGGTATAAGATGAACTCAAGCGACGTAGAACTCACACCAGAGAGCGCTGCACTGTATCTGCAATACGCAAAGGAAAAGAACCCAAACTTCGCAAGAGAACATCCCAACTGGTGGCTGCTGTTAACGATGTATAAATATAACCAGGTAGACGAAGAGGGTAAGGTCAAGTTTATGAAAAGGGAGGCACAAGATGCCGTGTGAAAGTGGGCCATCATTTGGCCAAATGATGAACAGGAAACAGGAAGTCGACACACTCACAGCAATGCTGTGTGAGATGTGCCAGAGGTTTGTAGACAATCCAGATATACCGCTTCAAGTCCAGTCCTGGTATGAATGCCACAAAGAAGACGACAGGAAGCGGAAAGAGCAAGAGCAGAAACACAGGCAAGCACATATCGCAGATATGGAAAGAAGGCACGGCTTAATGACAATGGAGATAGAGAGGGCAAGAGCTGCGCAAATCAGAAGCCAGGAAACACCAACATGAAAGAACTGATACAAGAGTCCAACGAGACAGTCCTATGCCAAGCACTCATACAAGGCGGACATACAGACTGGACAACAGCCCTGACCGTAACACCCGAACAGCTAGAGGGCAAGTATGAGGTGTCGATACAGATGGTAACGGGACAGGGCGCCATATAGCCTTGTTTGTTTTAAACAAAGAAACCCCTTGACGTTTTGCAAGATCGGGTCTATATTGATAACACTTGCGAGTTTCAGAACAACCCAATATCTTTGTAATTAAATAAAACTGGTTTTAACCCCGAACTTCTGTGTCTCGCAAGGCATTAGTTCGGGGTTTTTTTGTTTACAGGTGTATGTGTCGGACAGTATTGTAACGGAGCGCATACATCTTGATAGTTAAGCCCTTACTTGGGAAGCGTCTGAGGGGCATACAGCAAGAGTGAAATCGGAACTGCTGGCGCACGACTCTATACAGTCATCGTGTCCGAAACTCCATCCCGTATAGTGGTGATGGGGGCCGAACCCAAGCGAAGCGAAGGTGCCACCCGATTGGGTTGTGAGGCTTACTCTAACTTGCCAGATTCTTTGTCTGGTGGGTTAGGGAGTGTTTTGCCTCACTGCTCGCTCAGATGCTCCCGATTAAGTACAGGCAAGGTCTTTAACCCTTAAGTACAGGTACTGTACCATGTCACTGGTAGAAGCAATCAAGGATTGGTCAAGTTGGATAACCTTACACGTTATCCAACTTGACAGAATATTATGGGTAGAGCAACAGAGTTCTTCGATTACATCAATAGGGCATCGGATAACTTCTTAGAAAGGACATACTCTACAAGATGACAATAACGCTGACAGATAGAGAAATGCGGTATGCACACGCAAGAGCATTAGATGTTGAACGTATCTCCAGAGGTAAGAAGACGATGGAGTTGACAAGCGATACGGGGTATAAGGGGTATATCGGTGAGCTTGCAGTAAAGCACTACTTGGGGGAATCGATGGAGATACCGGTCAATCCGATAGGGGGTGATCCTGGTTATGACATCGATTGGGAGGGATACAAGATTGATGTTAAGTGGAGCGTAAAAGGGGCTTTGTTGATGATATGTAACGATATATGGAAGCCAGGGAAATGCGATATACTCTTTGCAGTGTCGCAAGGGAAAGAGTTGAGAGATGTCCATTTTGATGGGTGGATATTAGAAGACGATTTTGTCCAAGTGGCCGTAACCGGAAGAAAAGGTTTAACGCCTAAATGCAGATCGATAGAAGTGTCTAAGCTTAACCAGATAGGGACTTGGGGATTGCGTGATCAGTTGAAAGAACTGGAGATAAAACCCACCCCGAAAAAAAGATTACCCAAAGAGTCGCTTTTCGCTTGACATACGATGACAGTGTGGCTATTATATAACTGTCCTGCACGAATGAAGTTCGTTTTCTAATATGCCAGTATCACCAATCGCTGAACTTACCATTCAGCAGGACACGGTGGTACTGGCAGTTTTTTTGGAGGTAAGTAAGATGGAGAATCAAGACCGTATCGATGATGCCCGATCATATCGCATTGTATGCGATCCCGCAAATAAGACTGAGGAATCCATTGGTGCCGTGATCATCAGTCGGGCAGTGCGTAATGGGTGGATTATAGAAAGTGTGTTGTATGATGATAGCATCAGTCACGATGAGATCGCAGATATGATTGAAGGTGGAGAAAAGGTATGACACGCGAGCAATAGCAATGTATATCTGATAATATGGGGCGAGTGGTCTTGCTGAAAGGCAATGTGCGATGGATTGCTCCGCGCATAGGCAATGCTAAGGGAGAAATTGCTTGTGCAAGCACCATCGTGTTCTGGGGAGAGGCACTCGTCCCATATAAAAACAAGGGGATAGAGAATGAAAGATGCAGACGATTTAATCGATGAAAAAATGGGCGAAGTGCGTGCGCGATGGGATAGGGTGCCAAAGGTAGAACAGGCAAAAGCGAGGCATCGGCTGGCAAAGGCAATTGCAGATAAAGAGGTAAATGCAAAGAAATATCAGAGTATGCAACCGGAGACAATGAGAAAAGATCGCCATAACAGATTCCCTCATTTGCCATTTTTTGATCTGGAGGATGCCGATGCTAGCGAATAGAGAAGAAGCTACCCGTATAGAAGCTACCCGTATATTGGAAGAGTTGAAGAAACCCTTCCCTGAGAAGTTGGTGCATTGGCGCGTAGGGCATAAGTCGGGTGATCGTGCAATGGTCTTGGCATATATCACGGCACGCGATGTGATGAAGCGTTTAGATGATGTAGTCGGTATTGATGGGTGGAAGCGTGAGCATCATTTTGCCAATGGTATGATGCTGTGCAAGTTGAGCGTCAAGTTTGGTGATGAGTGGGTAGTAAAAGAAGATGGTGCCGGAGAGACTCAAGTAGAAGCAGAAAAGGGTGGCCTGTCCGATTCTTTCAAGCGTGCAGCAGTAAACTTTGGAATCTTCAGGTATGGTTACTACTTGCCAACATCCTGGGTGAAGCTGAACGAGAAGGGCAAGTTTGATCCCCCTCAACTCCCAGATTGGGCAAAGCCATGATAAAATATCGCGTTGATGTAGAAGACCACTATTGCCCTTGTGTTGCGTATAAATATGCAAAGCCCAATGATTTTGGCAAAAAGTGGTGCAAGCATCTAAGGGTAGTGGTTAACAGTGGCTTTGGCAGAGATAAGCCGATTATCTTCAAGATGGAAAAAGACCGGTGGGTGATGGCAAGTCATAACCAGGGCTTTGTAGCAGAAACCCTTTTGGATTTAATGGGGGCAAAATGACTGGCATAGAGATCATCCAACAGGCAAGGCAACCAGAAGAGATGCAGGTTTTAGAAGAACATGTGCAAAGACTAGAGAGGCAAATCGATACGTCAGCAGTCCAGCAAGGGATATCCCTTAAACAACTACGCGAACAGGGGGCCAACCTACGCCATCAGCTTACGTGGAATCAGTATTGCGGGGATATTCTCAAAGTGCCTTATAAGACTGCCAATAGGCGTATACGTGCATCAGAGTGGCATACCGTATTAGGCATAGACCTCGCAGCATTAGAGTTTTTCCCATATACAAACCTCGATACATTGCGTGACCTTCCTACAGATATACCATCAGCCGAAATCCAAGAAGTGTTTAATGAACTCCATCATCATGTAGGCGATAATGCAGGTGATCTAACACGTATGTGGGTATTGCGTGAAGGCAGATCAAGAGCGCAAGAGATTGTTGATCGCATGTTGGATGGTGCAAGTGTGCAGGATATCATTGAGCTATACAACGAAACAATCTTCAGTGATAAGAAGAACAAATATTTCATGGTGCAATGCCCAAAATGCAGTCACGATTTTGAGTGGGAGGAAGCGTGAACGATTGGATAAAGTTCGTTGTGGAAGGTGCGCCAGTGCCGAAAGGGAGGCCGCGATTTGGTAAAGGCAAGGTGTATACGCCAAAGAGAACAAAGGCGCAAGAAGACCTTGTAGAGATCATGGGGCTTATGGAAATGCGGAGTAAGAAGCTAAGACCGTTTGAAGGTAGGGTATGCTTGAGCGTAGAGGTTGTTCAGAAAACCCCCAAAGGGGATATCGACAACCATCTGAAGTTGGTCAGTGATGCCTTGAATGGTGTGTGCTATGTAGATGATAAGCAGATAGACGAGTTACACGTTTGGCGTACTGTAGACGCGAATCAGAGAACGATAATAACAGTGAGCGAGGTGTTAGATGCAGGGTAGCAGTTCGAGATTGCAGTATGACTGAGCAAACCATGGCACTGAGAAGGGCTTTTGCAGATATCGAGCGACTCAGGTATGGGGGGTATGATACCAGTGTTGCAGGCAAAAAGGTTATCGTAAAAAAGAATAAGCAGATGTCGCAGGAGAAGGGGATATACAGAAAGATTGTCGATTGTTGGGATGCTGATGATGAGTTTGCTATTCGGTCATTGTTCAAGATAGAAAGAGGTAGAGATGAGCGCAAACGCCAAAGTGATGAACGGATTGCACGCGAATCCCGCATCAAGGAGAAATCCGAAACCATCGATGTGGCACTCGCAAGATTACAGGAAAGGCAGATTCCACCAGATCAAACGTAAGCCAAGAAACCATCCACCAGCAGAAATGGAAGGAAGACTCCTTAAAAACGCAGTAGAATGTTATGCTAAAATCAAAGAGATCACTTACAGGGAAGCATACGAAAGGTTGTCATCGTGATGTATAGCCAGGAAAGACAATACGAGCAGGAGTTGATGCGGTTGCCAGATCCGTTGACCAAAGCGGAAGAGAAAACTGCAACAGAAGATATGTTGGTAATCCATAACATGCGATTTGCATATGTATGGGGAAGTAGCTTTGCTAACAACAACAATCTGCCCAGGTATGACTGCATACAGGAAGCTTCTATAGGGCTTTGTGAGGCTGCTAAGAGGTTTAATCCAGAGAAGGGGTATAAGTTCATTACGTATGCCGTTTGGTGGATCAAGCAACGCCTGAATGTTTCTATGTTGTTGATGCGTGACCTTGTGAGGATTCCGCAGAATAAAACGGTAAAAGGTGAGCGACATATGTACTTCACTTTGAATGAGGATGAAGAGAATGAGCTAACAGACGAGTATAGGCCATCAATGGAGAATCGGCTGGCAGATACTTCCCCATCTCCTTTTGATGACCTGGTGGAAGAGGATCAGCTTTCCCATCTAGATCGGCTGATGGGATGCCTGGATGAGCGTGAGCAAGATATGATGCGAATGTATCACGGCTTAGAAGGTGGGCAATCGCTTACTTACCAGGAGATAGGAGATATTTACGGTTTGAGCAGAGAAAGAATACGTCAGATTACTACGGCAGCATTGAAGAAGATGCGTGAGAAGATCCAAACGATAATATAAAGATGAAGTGGCACATGAAGTGTTCAAAGACGATGGGAGATCCAGTATGCTAACATACGGCACGATATGCTCAGGTATAGAGGCACCGAGTCTGGCATGGGAGCCGTTGGAATGGGAGCGAGAGATGAAAGGACTTACCACCATAGCGAACAGCGAGGAGAAGCAGTATGCCCAAACATACGATGGTAGTGGAAGTTGAGAGCGAAGATTGATATGCTGACACTGCAACAGCGCATCACCACACAAGGCAATACATCCGAGTGGGTAGACATCTGGTCAGACATACCAGAGGACAAGGCACGCTACATCCTTGTTCAGAACATTCACGAAAATGTCTCTAAGCATCCCCGGTATATTGAACATCGCCTTGTAGACAACAGCCCCCAGTGCCCTAATTGCAAAAGCACACTGGTATGGCGTATGTATAATCCCATTGACGGGCAGACGCTGCTCTGCTCCCAGTGTCTCGAAGAGGTGATGAATGGCACGACCACAGGTAAGGGCATACAGGAAGCTGGAGCTACGCAAGAAGGTCGCTAGGCGATATCTACTTGGAACCATCATCCGACATATCCGTAAATCTCGTTTTAGGAGTTTGAACTAATGAAACAAATATTGCACACCATCACGAAAGATACTGCCGAAGAATGCCAAGTTGAGGTTGACGGTCTGTTTGTTCAATTCCACCCCATCGGTTATGGCACAAAGTTAATTTCTCAAGGCCAAAACCAACGGGGTCAATTTACCGCCATCGTCACCCGTTACGATTCATGCGACTGAGGAAAACTTACAACGACTCCAGATGGCGCACAATCACAGTAGATTGTGACGTATTTGTCACAAGGGCTTTGTCTTGGATCTTTTTCATAATCGATTCAGGAATACGCACAGAGACCCTTTGAGTAGGCTCACCATATTTTTGTCCATTCTCTTTTCCACCTCGCTTGTCATTTACCCTGGTTTCTTTGCCGTTTTTGTTATAACGCACAAGCTCTTCATTTTTGAACAGCATCACAAGGTCATATCCGCACAGCGAGTTGTACTTATCGCGAGCCGGCATTGCTTGTGCGAAGGTATAGGTTTTCGAGTCACAAGATACGGTATACTCATTCTTCATTGTTTCAACTCCGGTTTAAAGGGTTTCAACTTGGGTTTCAACTATTAGCACACAAGCAAATATACATCGGCAGGGGGCGTGTGACAAGCAAACACAACCGAAAGGTGGCCACAAGTGATTGATGATATCTTATTTCTGAGTTTACATGATATTTATGCTACAATTAAAGTCTGGCATTTGTTGGTTGGCCTTGTGATTGCTCTATGTTTGGGTTTATTTGTTTGGGTACGCCATAGAGTAAACCTTAGGGTTGATTGTTAGCCCGTATAAGGTCCAATCTATTAAGGGCAGCCGATAAACCCAGGACAGCCAAAACAGCCCAATAACAGCAGCATGACGGGCTGCAGCAGGACCATGAGCCGCTGCCATGCAAATACGGCTCCTATACTTTGCATATAAGAGCCGCTTGTATTGTTTGGGTATATAAACCAGGGTACAAAAAAGCGGCTCTTAAAACTAATAAGAGCCGCTTTTGCTGCTGTTGGGTTATGTTAGAAGGAAAGTAAAATAAGTTTGCCTGCTCATGTCTGTTTTTCCTCTATAATTTTAAGTTTATCTTGAATAAGCATGGTTGTTACCGCGTGCATGTTTTGTCGTTCCATGCGGCTGCTGCTGCTGCTGCTGCTGCTGCTGTTTATGCCTGCTATTAAACTGTTTAAAACAATCTGTTTAATTCTGTCGGTTTGTACTGTCGTCATGTTATAGTACCCCCATAATAACCATGCCGCTTTTTACTGTTTTGGTGCCGCATGTTTCACATAACCCATGTGACATGTCTGTCTCACCGCTTGTTGTATAACTACAGCCCACGTTGACACAAATACCCATGCACACACTGTCGAACGTAGCGGCCCGCATGTAACTTTCCATGTCCATGCCTGCCGATTTTAGCAGGCTGTCAAGTTTAGGCCAGCCCGTTTTTTTTGGGCTGCTGTCGGGCTGTCCTGCTGCCGCTGTTGGGCTGTCTTGATTTATGCGGCATGGCATGAGTATAGCAACAACAGTATCATTTAACAGCAGGACAGCAGACTTAAGGTGACTGTCTTTGCAATTTTGTAGGTGCAAAGTATACTTGTTCTTTTTTAATACAGACAGCAGAAAACCCAGTTTGTATATGTCAAGGTGCATGTCCCGGTCTTGATCTGAAGTAAACATGCCTGCATAATTTATGCCGCTGCTGTTGTTGTTCATGTTTATACTGGCAATTGCCATGCGTCTGTTGTTTACGGGCTGCAGGACCTGCAGGATATTGTCACATGCGTTATTATCCACATGACCAAATCGTTCATGTGGCTTTTTTTCCAATGCAGGCAGCCGCTTTTTAAGAATATACTCTTTTTTAATCAACACATGACCGTCTGTTATAAAACGGCTGCTGCTGTCTGTCCTGCTGCCATTAAAGCCGCGTTTTTTATACTCTGTATATTTGGCCTGGGTCCTGTCGGTTATTTGTTCCAATATACTGCCCATGTCTGTTGTGCGGGCTGTTGGATAATATGCCCATGTGTCTGTCGATATAGCCATGATTATGCCCCTTGTATTGTTTGAAGTTTATGATATGTTTTTACCTTATTTTGTGGACCATGAATAATAGCAGCTATATTTATTTTTCCCCTGCCTTGCGTGCCGCTGCACAATAGGCATGTATCACACTGCACGCCATGTGTATAATGCGGACATGCACGTTCGCTTTCATGCAGATCGGACAGACTGTCGACTATCCTATAAGACCGATAGCCCATGTCCCATGATTGTTTGGCTAAGTCTAAACTGCTCATGTTGTGTTGTGCTGCCGATATACTGTCAATACTTGCCATTAGAAAGTCTGCATGATTTGGCGTTATATCTTGCCATGCATGTGTGTATCCTGCCCAACCCGTAAACCTGCCAGCTATTTTGTCCGACAGCGTATAAGGTATAAACCCGGGTTCACCATATACGCCGAAACGTAGCGGCTTATTTGTGGCGGCAGGCAGGGCAACAGGTAGGTCTACACTGCTTTTATACACCCCATTTGTACTTACTGGGTTGACATAGCAGATATTGCCTTTAAGCGGACAGCTTCCACATTGCTTATCGTCTGTCTTATTCTTGATACTGTCTGTTGGTTTTTCTTCTATCGGTAAAACATAAAGTCCTGCCATGTTGCCTGTTTTGCTGTTGTCCGATTTGGTACGCAGTTTATTAATAACGGCATAAATGCCGCGTCTCACATGCTGCCATATTTTTACCTTATCGACCGTGGGCATGTGTAAACTCCATTTTTTTGGATAAGCGGCCCGGTTTATGTGCATCGTTCCATGCCTTGCATGCTGCCCTTGCTTGTTCTATTGTATCGACATGCCCATGTGTATACTGTCGACCTGCACATGGTTCAAGTTTGCCGCTACTGTTTTCTTTGAACCATGTGCGGGTAAATAATCTATAACTCATGATATGTTTTCCCCTATATTTCATGATACGTTGTACAACATTATAGCCCGGTCATGGCTGTCACCATGACCGGGCCGCTTATTTAATATCCCAGGTGAACCTTGACTTGTGCCATGTTGTAACAGTATACCATGCAGCCTGTTGTATATCCCATGTCTTCATCGGCTAAAAATAACCCCTGTTTGCTCTTATCGGCCTGCCAGCTGCAGCCATGTTGTTCTGCTGTTGCTGCCATAAATGCCTGTTTTTTTGTCAATGGGCTGTAAACATTGACAAGGGCCGTTTGTGCTTGTTCGAGGCTGTCATGGCTGCTTAAAACGGTCCTGCTGTCGTTGTCTACTCGCAATAAATCATATGAACCCATGTTGCAGCTAATAATGTGATACGTCATGATGTAAATCCTTTATAACCTGCGTTATTTTTTAATGGAAAACCAGACTTCACATGCAACAACACCTTGGCCATAGCATAGCGTTCCACTATAGATATGTGAATCACCATGACCATCAAGCCGGGGCCCCCCACCAAAATAATACCCTGTTCTTCGCTCGATCGACCTGGTGACAGCGTCAATAGCTGATTCGCAAGATTGCTGCACGGCATAACCATTTAGGGAGGGCGATTTGGAGCCCCACGTTTGGAAATATACCCTAGCCATATGTTTAACCCTTATATATGTGTGTGGTCCATTTATCAGACTCTTTCAACTTGCGGACGTTTACGCGGTCCCTGTCAATATTGGATACGCTGTAATTGTTTGAACCAACACGGACCGTAAAATTAACATGTGTGGACCTTATATGTGCATGTCGTGTAATATCATGATCGGTATAAACTGGCATTGTTAACCCCTTGTAAAGTTAAGACAGCCCATGCCGCTTGCATGGGCTGTCTGTTGGTTTATTGCGTGCGGCTGTTTAATTCGGCTGTTATGGCTGCTATAAGGGCTGTCTCTCGGTGCGTGTGCTGCCGCGTACGGAAAGCATTAAAGTCTGTTAACCCTTTTAATTCTGCTGTTAACATGTTTGTAGTCCAATTAGGTATAATTTGTTGGAACTCTAATTCTGCAGCTGTCATGGTATAACCCCTTGTATTGTGTGTGCTGCTGTCGTGTATAGAGTAAAGATACGATAACTTCACTTGTGTGTCAAGTGAATATATACGGATTAACACATCTATTCCACTCTAATATATATTACCAATATTACTCTATAATAAGGGCAAGCGAAATGGCAAGGGTTACATATGAACTTAAAGGGCTAAAGCGTATAGTCAGGGCGACAGGTCTCACATATCACCAAGTCGCAGATCTTTGTGATATCGGTGGTAATCACTTCATATCGATTCTACATTGCCAAGCCAGATCTAGCCCAACCACCACGAATAAGATAGCCCAAGGGTTAAATGTCAGCGTATCGAAGCTGATATCCCCCCCTAACGTTGAGAGTGCCATATATGAGTTGACAGATGAGATCAGGCGATACAGGGTATACTGTCAGGAGTTATACAAGGCATCAGGCGTAACGCTACCCGACATCACCTGAGCCAGCGCTGAACCAGGTTAATCAGCTTAATCAGCTTAACTGAACCATGTTAAGCTGCCCGACGAAATTGTTCTAAATCGAAGTCGATTTTAATTACCCACCCCCCACAAAGTTTTCGGTTTTCCAAATGTTCTTGTTTTCGTTTTGTCAAGTTAGCGTTGCTATATTTGGGAAAAAATGGGCAGTGTTAAACTTTTGGTAGTAGATTTGTAGTAGGCAAGACCCTTCTGCCACTTCTACCTTTTTCCCAATGGGGGTTTATGTGTTGTCTTGGGATAGAACTGGCAGTGGGTTTATGGTAAAGGCGCAAGGCAATGGTGTGTGGAGGGAGTATGATCGAGCGTCTCATGCGTGGTCGGAGTGGAGCTATCCGGATGATTTTTCGTTATCGGATTATGATGTATATTCGAAGGTGACGAAAGAGGAGGAGGAGGAGGTTCGTTATACAGTATATCTATCACATAAGAAGTTATCCGATGCCCTCAGGAGGGGTTTTACTTGTTCTCCTCCCCTATAGGGGTATGGGAAGGGGAGAACAACATTTAAGTCGCACCTTGCATTGTGAAAAGATGAAAGCATTGAGGACAGGGGGAGTCCTAATACGTGAAGTAGCATTACTGCTAAAGGAAGGTGCATTAAAATAACACAGGAGGCAGTATGGAGGTAAGTAGAAGGTGGAAGGATAATTCAGGTGGACTGAGAATGCGCTACTGTTCGGAGGAAAGGCGTTTAGATATAAGCGATGACTTCAATCCTGCTTTAGCGTGTTCACTGTCCGGCAATAGGGGGGGGGAGACGTGGGGAACAGGGTGTATTATTGCAAAACTAGAGACGGCCATTGCTTTTATGAAGAAGGTTCAGGGGGCGAAATAACACAGGAGATTGGATATGGATGAGATAGGGCAAGAAGGTCGCGAAGCATATAAAGATATTTATTCTCAATCGCACGATGGGATTCTTGAGAGAAAGGTGGAAGAGAGGGATGCTATACTGGAAAGGGCAGACCGAGATCAAGAGGTGTTCGATTATATGGAGAGGTTGGATTACTTTGCAGCAAGGGCGATGAGTGTTACGGCATCGATGTGGAACTGTAAGGTTGTAGCAAAAGATGCGTATTTCGTTGCAGAGGCAATGATGGAAGAGAGGAGAAAGCGAAAAAAAGTGTTTGAAGAAGTTTTGGCATTATTATGCGTTGAGGAGTGAGATGTAAGTAAGAGTCCATAGGGGGATTTTCAATGCGATTAGAGAAGGTTGATGTGTACAGGGAAGATATTACGAAGGTGAATCATGTTGCCTGGGAGTTGTTTACTGTTCCTACGCAGCATTGTCAGTGCCGGTATCTTGTTGGGTTGTTTTTTGTGGCATTGTATCATTGGTGGCGCAATCGTCCACTTCACAGGAGATGGGGGATACGATAATGGGAACAATAGTCAAGCAAGATAGGTGGTCATTTGAGTGGAGGTATCAGTTGCATAAGGTAGGTGCTATAGATACGCTTAAGGAGTGGGATGAGGTCTTCGATGAGCGTATGTGGGGTAAGATGGTGGAGTATTCCAATCACGCAGTCCTTTATATCGCATTATCTCCATTGCAATTTGACTGGTGGCACGACAAGATGGTTGATCACATGATATTTCCCCATACGACAGATCGAGCTGACGCTCACCCTAACGACAGTCTTTTCTGTTTTCGGGGCTTACCTGTGAGATTGTGCGATATCGCACACCTGCCCAATTTTTAATCCCTGTGCAATTTCTTCATCGTTTAATCCACTTCTTGACCTCCTTTTTCTGTTGATTTCTATGATATATCGTAGTATTATGTATTAAAATGGAGAAAAGTATGGATTTGTCAGTGGTAAAGCGTAGGCAACTGAATGATTATATAGCTGATGGCTCGGTAATGGGCTTGCAGAAGTTCTTTGCCGACGCGACTGATGGGTTTATCAACTTGGTGAAAATCGCCAATGGTCATGCTGGTGCTGATGGGACTATTCCGCCATATCGGGATCAGATTGCTGCTATGAAGCTGATTATGGACAAGGCATTTCCTTCTCTTCAGGCGAGCCATGTGATCAACCAGACGGTGGAAAAGCCGGCAACGGAAGATGTCGATGTCAGTGGTCTTCTGCGTGAACTTAGCCAGTTGACCGATCAAGCTAAAGAGATGAAAAAGCGCGAGGTCGGATGATGTTCGGATATAAACTGGTAAAAGAGAGCCGGCTGAACGAGTTAGAGGTTGGTCTTGGGCGCAGCAAGAGTCTGGAGTGGTGGATAAAAGAAGTTCTAGAAGAAAGCGTGCCTACTACTTCTCAGCTTCTAGCTAAAGTATTTGAGCTTGCGTGGGCAAAGAAGAAGTTGGTAGGGAATCACTATTTGATAAGTTCAGGTGCAAAAGAAATCGAAGCGTGGATCCCAATCCTTGTAAAAGATCTACCTTAAAAACGCCTTTAAGTGATCGCAAGGGGCAAAAAGAAAGCAACGCCTCTGGGAGCGAAGGTAAAGAAGACAATGGCAAGTTCTGATGATGTAAAAAAGCTACAAGCAGAGATCCAGCGTCTGAAAACTCACATACGTGGACAAGAAGGGCGTGGTGATCTCATAAGCTTCACTGAAGCAGCCATGCCTGGGTATGAATGTGCCAAACATCACAGGCTCATCGCAGAAAAGCTGATGGCTGTAGAGCGTGGGGAAATAAAGCGACTGATGATCTTCATGCCACCCCGTTCTGGTAAGTCCACTCTGGCATCTATATATTTTCCGGCATGGTACATCGGGCGCAACCCCACCAAGCAGATCATCACGGCATCATATTCTGGCCGCCTCTCTGAGCAGTTCAGCAGAAAAGTGCGAAACACGGTAAATGCATCGTCATATGGTGACTTTTTTGGTGATGTGTCCCTTTCGGTGGATTCTAAAGCCAAAGATATGTGGCACACCAACCAAGAAGGGGTATATATTGCCGTTGGCGTGCAAGGAGCAGCAACAGGGAATGGTGCCGATTTGCTGTTGATAGATGATCCGGTAAGAGATGCAGCAGAAGCAGATTCTGAGCTTATCAGAGAAAAGGTGTGGGATTGGTTCTCTACAGTGGCATATACACGATTGCAACCCAATGGTGCCGTTGTTGTTATTATGACACGATGGCATGAAGATGACCTCTCTGGCAGACTGCTTGAAGACATGGAAGAAGGTGGACAGCAGTGGGATATCTTGCGCTTACCCGCAATTGCAGAGCATGACGATGTGTTGGGAAGGAAAGTGGGAGAAGCATTGTGGCCGGAGTGGTATCCCATAAACGTGCTGGAAGAGACAAGGGATCTGCTCAACAAAAAAGCCGGTCAACGCTTTTGGGCAGCAATGTACCAGCAAAACCCTGTTCCTGACGATGGTGATTTTTTCAAAGCAGATTGGATAAAGTATTATGACCAAAAACCAGACACCAACGAACTCACGATATATGCCACCTCTGATTATGCGGTCACAAATAAGGGAGGAGATTTCACTGTACACATGGTATTTGGGATTGACCAAAACGCCAATATCTACGTACTTGACTGCTACAGAGCACAAGCGTCTAGTGATGAGTGGATTGAAGTGCAGATCTCGATGATGAAGGAATGGAAGCCCATAGAGTGGGTCGGTGAGCGTGGGCAGATAGAATCAAGCGTAGGGCCATTTTTGAGGCAGATCATGAAAGAACGGGGAGCATACTGCAATATCAACTCGCTCCCAAGCATACAATCCAAGACACAACGCGCACAATCGATACGTGGTCGGACTGCAATGGGAAAGTTACTTTTTCCTCGTAAAGCTCAGTGGACAAACGATGTTGTAAGCGAGATGATGCACTTCCCGTTAGGCAAGAATGACGATTGTATTGACACTTTATCGCTTATGGGACGTATATTGGACACAACCTGGAGTAAAGGGTTTGGTGTGGTCACCAAGGAAAATAACGACATCCACTATGGCGCAAATATCATTGACGGAGCACGCAAAGGCAATATGTCGGTAATGGGAGCATAGGGAGCACAGGGAGCACAGCCATGCAGATACACACATCAAAAACGAGTGGTACGCCTGAATGGATCAAGAAATCTGTTGCCAGACAGAAGGAACAAAAAAGGCGGGAGCATGAGAAGCTCATCAAGCACGATAGGGATCAAGCACAGATATTTCGCAGCAGAGGAAACATCATCCTTCTTGGTGGCATCCAAGATGCCGAGTTTGTGGAGATAACGTGAAAATCGAGATAATCGAACAGTGGCACAAGAAAATCCAACAGCGTGAGTCTTGGATGCAGGAAAAGCGTTTGGAGTGGGACAAGCTCTTTGAACGCTATAACCTTGACTTCCACGTAGCAGGGATGGATAAAGCCCACGTAGTAAAGGTGAGCCGGTTCTATCCCTTAGTGCGTAAGCTGATTGCCTCTGTAGCGTATAACTACCCTCGCATCTTTGTGCATATGGACGAAGGGCCACTCTTAGACCAGAACGTAAATGCTGAAGATACCCTTGAGCGCACAGGCAACAGGGCAATGCGTATTACACAGATGAAGCGGGAAGTGCACCAATGCATGTTTGAGGCGCTGTTCACCTTCCGATCGTACTTGAAAATCGGCTATAATCCCCTTGGTGCAGATGCTGTTGCCCCTTATGTTGCCAGCGACGATATGCAAGACGACTTCCCATATATCCAATGGGTAAGCGCAAAGAATATCTTAGTAGATCCCCTAACTGCTCCGCACAACTTCTATACCGGCTTAGACATTATAGAGCGCCAGTTTGTCCCACTAGAGTTTGCAAAGAAAGATCCCCGATTCTCCAAGTTTAAAAACCAACTCGTCCCGATATCAAAAACAGCAAATGATGGATTTGGCAACTCTATATCGGACATATATGCCAACCATGAGCATGGCGATACCTCGACAGGTAATGACACTGCTATTTCGGGAGCACGCTCCCTGGAAAAGATGGTGCTCCTGTACGAGATACACGATAGAGTGCACCGTAGACGCATCGTATTTGCCAACGATATCCAACAACCCATAGAAGACATCCCCGATCCGATGCTCCGGCATGATCCTATCACTCAGGTTAATCCCCTTACCGGTGAACCGGTCACCGTAGCATCGGAGCCTACCAACAGCTACTTGGTGCAAGGTGGGTTCCCCTACTACACGCTTTCTTACGACATCTCTGATCAGTTTTATGGCACCCCAATGATGGCATATGAGAAAGATGTCGAACAGCTTATTGTCAACTCCCTATCTCGCAGGCAAGACCTGCTCAAGCGATTCAAGCGCATCATCCTTGGTGATATCTCGGAGAAGAAAAGCAATGCACGCCTCCCCGATGACCTGGATCAAGCAAATGATGGTCAGGTGTTATGGGTAAACAACACAACGGGAGCATTGCAACCCATCGACTTTGGTGCTGCTCCGCTTGATCAGATAAACCTTGAGCGAGATGCCAAAGGATATGAAGCAGAGATCATACAGGTAGACGCCCCAAATGCAGGCTCTGCAACAGAAGCAGCAATACACGCATCCGGTACAGAGATCAACAGGGAATGGATGCAATTGCCTGTTGCTAATGCATATCGGTGGGGCGTAACGAATATGTTCAATATGTTCTCCGATGGGCGATTTCTCCCTGCGGAGTTCAAGCAGAATGTCGCAAGGGATGGGGAACCCGCCATCGATCAGATTATGCAATCGTGGTGGTTCAAGGGACGGTGGGATGTAGAGATCGATCCTGGCAGTATGCTCGTCCTTAATGAGTCTTTAGAGCGCAATGACACACTGGCATTGTATGACAGGATGATCAACTTGCCATTCCCAACAAACAAAGCTGAAGTGGTAAAACTCCTAAAACCTGCATTCCGCAAGTTCAACTTCGACAAGCTGTTACAACCAGAGATATCTCCAGATGCTTCTGGTCTAGCACAAATGGAGAATGTTGTATACTTAACGAGGGGGGGTGAAATACCTCCACAGCAAGGGCAGAACCACCAAACACATATGCAAATCCACGCACAGCTAGAACAGGGGCAAGAGTTTGCACAACTACAACCACAACAACAGCAGTTGGCGATCCAAGCACGCGATGCACATGTTCAGACACATCAAGAGATGGTCAACCAAGAAGGTGGCGGAGCAGGTAGGCAGTCGCTGCCATCAGAAGCTAGTGATGCGACAAATCTGGTATCCGTAACACGCGCCAATGCCCAAAACACTGCAAATGCGGTACAGGCGAATGTTCAAGCAAATCTTCAGTAATAAAAAACGAGGATGATATGCCTGAAGAAATGGTTGGTGGCGTAGAAGATCTGGAAAGAATGCTGAGGCAATCGCAGGGGCAGTCCCCTCAACAGGGATTAGGCGCAGTAGTCGGTGGAGAGCGTGACGCTACGTCCGTAAATAAAGTGCCTGAGATCTCCCAAGAACTGGTAGAGCGATTTGCTGAAGACACTATGAGTCCTGAAGACAAGAACGCTCTTCTGCAAGTTCTCACATCTCTAATATTGCCATCAGCCTTTTCTCAACATGTCGGTGGTGAAGATCTTATTAAGAAAAAGCAAGAAGAAGTTACGGGTGACCAGTTCCTTGCCGGTGGTGGCAAAGAGGCAATGCGCGATAAAATGTTAGGATTGGGATTTAAATAATGCCGATATATAACTGGAAATGTAATGATTGCTCCGCAAAAGAGCGTGACACGTATTACTCCCTAGGGAGTCTGCCCCATCTGCGCTCTTGCTCCTGTGGGGGTGCGATGGAGCAGGATTATTCCGAGCATACAGTCGGATACTCCGCATCGGGATACCCTCGCTATGACATCCAAACAGGGATGACGTATCTCTCCAAAGAAGATAAGGATCGGCAACTTCGTGAGGCCGGTCTTCAAGAGGCAGATTGGAAATCGGGGGGTATGCGGTTAAGCGAAACGCATAAGCATGAAGGATACAAAAACGACTTAGGCAAAGAATCACGGCAGGAAAAAGTAGCGAACAACGGCAGTATGTGGGGAAGTGACGAAGAAGTAGTTGACCAAGCAAAGATGTAACCCTTAAAGAAAGGCTTTAAAAAGTATGGCTGATACAGACTTGGCACAAGATACTCAGACACCCTCTGAGGATTTATCGCCAGAATCTACTGAGTCGATGGGAGACGGACTCTTCGAAGACGTTTCTACAAAGACAGTGGATCTGCCGAATGATACTCCTTCAGGGACTTTGGGCGATGACAGTGCACGACACTCTGATGACGCATCCCAAGACAATGATTTTGATTTGTCGAGCGTAGACTTTCAAAGAGTAGATGTCAACACGGTTCCAGAGCAGTATCGTGGATTGATTTCTAACGTGCAAAGCTCATTTAACTCTCAGAGGTCTGACCTGGATAGGCAAGTATCAACGCTTACTCAGGAGTTGCAAACACTTCGTGATAGTCAAGCACAACAGCTAGCCACGAATGCAGCAACACAGACGATTCAGCAACTGTCTGAAGTAGACAAATATGCTAATCTCACTCCAATGCAGAAGAGTGCGCTAGAAACAGTACGAGAAGTGGCACGCGAAGAGAACAAGCAATACGAAGGTGTTCCAGAGGCTATGGCAGAGATGCGACAAGCCCTCGCGAATATACAGCAAGCAAATCAGCAACAGCATACCAACGTGCTTTTAGACCAAGCAAATGAAGCAAAGGCTAAACACGGTGCAGATGTTGACAGATATGGCAATGTGATATTTGCGATGATCAGGGAGATCAATCCGGTCACCAATCGTCAATATACCATCACAGAGGCATACGAGTCGGCAAGTGGTAAGATGGGACAAGCTGTTGATCAAATCAATGCTGCCAACAACGCTTTTCGTAATGACTCCAAAAATCAACTCGCCCCAACACAATCCTCTGCTGCTCCTAGCAACGGAAATGATACGGGTGGGCTGACGCAAACTGAACTGAGAACAGGATTGGCGAATCTAGGATTTGATATATAAGATCTAGCTCGGCTTCTTATAAAGGAAGTCGATAATGGCTGCAACATCTACTACAGAAACATGGGATGCTGCGTGGACTCTCACAATGAGGGCGCATCGCAAGCGTCTAACAGATAACATCTTTGACGAGTATCCAACTCTCGCATGGATGCGTGGTGCTGGCCGTGTTGAGTTTGAAAACGGTGGCAAAGAGATCAAAGAAGATCTCTTATATGCAACAAATACATCTACGTGGTTTGATGGGTATGATACAGTTCCTACAACGGCTGTTGATGGCATAACTGCTGCGTTTTATCCCCGCAGATATGTCTCCACCCCGATTACCATTTCGATGACGGAAGAAACTGAGAACAAGAAGTCTGAAGATGCCGAAAAACTGTTGGTAGCAAAGACAGAGCAATCGATGAACACGCAACGTGATACCATCAATGCTGCCATCTTTTCTGCTGCTGCCGGCAAAACCATGCTCGGTTTTCAGGATATCATCGCAGCAACATCCACCAATACCGTTGGCGGGATCTCCCGTTCAGCCGAATCGTGGTGGGCTAACCAATCGCAAAGCATTGGCAACTTCGACAATGCGACTGCTCCTTCCTATGATGGTCTGATCAATCTCGGAACATTGTATAATGCCTCTTCAGAAGGTAATACGCAACCTGACGGTATCGTAATGCCTCTGACCACGTTTGGTGAATATGAGAATATCCTTGAAGGTACAGGGTATGCCCGTATTGAACAGCGCAATGGCAAAGGCATCGGGACGCAGAAAACACGCAACAACTTGATGTTCCGCAATGCAGAAGTATGGTATGATCGTGATTGTGGATCTACTCTCCTGTACTGCTTGAACAGCAAGTATATCACCCTGAAGATCGAGCGAAGCTTGAACTTTGCTAAGACTCCTTTTAAAGAGCCTAGCAATCAGTTCGCAAAAGTGGCGTATATCGTCACAGGTGTTCAGATGACCACGAACAACTCCCGCAGGTTGGGTGTTGGTCACACAATCAGCTAAGAAAGGACATTGATATGTCATTGGCACAGATTGACAGTGGAGCATTAACTGCTGTATATACCGATGCTCAACGCCTTGGTATTGCAGATGATGGAGACTTGAAGTGGGTAAATAACAAACTGTATAAGTTCGTGCAGATCGTAGATTTGGATTGTTCAGTCAATGAATGCCTATATCCTGCCTCTGTTGATGGCAACAGCTATACCATTGATTACACGGGTGGTTCTGGCTTGACAGCTAAAGTTGCTGCCATTGCCCTTGGCACCGTAGACATCTCAGCAGCCCCATACACATGGGTGCAGATTTGTCAGCCTGGAACGATTGGCGAAGTACGCACCGATGATGGTGTAGCTGCTGCTGATCCTGTTATCGGACACACCGTTAATGGTGAGTGCGATACGATGGCAGATGGTGAAGAAGAGTTTGTCTTTGGCTTTGCGCTAGAGGCCGATGCTGGTTCGCCAAACACTGCTGCAATTATGTTTGGATAATAAAAATATCGGGAGTGGCATTGTGACCACTCCCGATATTCTCACAGGAGAAAATAACGTGGCAAAGAAAAAAATAGATATCGAAAAAACGGAAGCAGAAATAGAAGCAATTGAAGCAGCACTTAACCCATCGGCAACGGTAGCAACGGGTTTACCAGATGGAGCAGTCCCTGACATTGACGAAATATCTATGCCAGCAGATCTAGAGCCAGGAACAATCAGTTCTAAACAACTGCCTGAAATCCCTGCTGCGAAGATCAGTATGTCGGATATCAAGAATGCCCTGAACAATGCAACGCAAGAAGAAAAGCTTGAGTTTGCACGCGAGGTAGGACTTGCTCCTACAATTGGTGCACCGAAAAGGCGTAGAAAAAAGGTTACCGATGAAGAGGTAAGAGCAATGGCAATGGCCACTGGTGGTGCAACGCACAGTGAAGACTTCTTGCCGGTGCCTGCTGAGTACATTGTAGAGCTAGGGCCACAAGCTGTTCACGCTTATCATCAGAAATGGTTAGATGGTGAGCAGGTCAAGTGGGACAATATGAACGATGCTGAAGTTCAAGAGCAGATTGCCACAGCAACGATGTAGGGGATAATAGATGCCAGATGATTTTAGCAGGAACACTGAAATATTAGATGCCACAGGGTTCTCTGGTGACGGTTCTCTGATGTATTTCCAGACGGTGATACAGAAGGAGAGGAGCAGTGACCCCGATGACCCACCAGAAGGGTATAGTGCCGTATGGCAAGGAGATGGCACAGGGTCTGGGGATGACGGTGATATACTTATCAAGATCACTACAGCAGGAACAACACACACCCTTGCCTTATCGCCAGTAGGTGCTGCTGCTCTAGCTACAGATGCGACAGATGGTTTTCTCTACATCCCTTCGTGTGCGGGGGCTCCGACAGGTACCCCGACAGGGAGAGCAGGACGACTTGCTCTGGTATATGACTCTTCTAACAATAACCTGTATGTATACAACACTGCGTGGAAGAAGGTGACCCTGGCATGACATTATCGAAGGTGTTAAGTGTGGCCTTGCGAAGAGTAGGTATAAGCGATGGCGCCACTAAATTTACTGACAATGCACGCGACTACTTCAATGTGGGCTTACGCGATCTATGTGAACAGCGTCAGTGGACATGGTTGTTTAAGAACAGTTCATTTACAACGACTGCTTCTACGCGAACATATTCCCTGGCAAGTGATGTTATGCGCCCACTATCCTTCCGTAACGACACCGACAACTTCAAGATAACAATGGTAGACGTAGATGTTATTGACCGCGTAGATCCAGATGAAGACGAAACGGGTACCCCTTCCTTGGCATACATCTCCGGTATCAACGCTTCAACGGGCTTTTGGGAAGTAGACTTATACCCGACACCAGATACGACATCTGATACGATACGATATCGCTACTACGCCTTTATTGCTGATAAGACGAGCAGTGACGATGCTACTGATCTGGTTACGACACTCCCTGCCTGGACGCAAAACGCATTGATCTACTATATCTCTTCTTTGTATAAGGGTGAGCTTGGAGATATCGAAGGTGAGCAAGCAGATATGCAGCTGTACATTGCATCAGTGCGCTCCGGCATCGATGTAGATGCAGATATACAAGATGGCGATCAGCGTCATCGTATGTGGCGAGCAGATGAAGTAGGCACCGACTTTTCATTCAGAGTGACGGAAGGAAGTCTTTCTTAAATGCCTAGAGTTGGCAACCAACATGTTTACGGCCCCTGGATTAATGGGTGGAATGCTTCTAAGCCTAGTGACGACTTAGACATTACAGAGATATATGACGGTGAGAATATCCGTATATTTCCCGATGGATCGGCACGCCAGAGAAGTGGATCGACTCCATTCAACACGGTCTTTTCAGGGACACCCACTATAGATGCTTTTGGTCAGCACAAGTTTGATGCCGATACAAAGCGTATATGGGCAATAGCCGGTGGTGCTTTTTATGAAGACACCTCTGGAGTGGGAACGGGCTTTCAAGATCGTACTAACAGTGAGACTATTACTGCCGGAAATAAGTGGTCATTAGTAGATGCCAATGGCACGTTGATCGGGCATAATGGTGTTACTAATGATATCATTCTCAAGTGGTCAGCATCAGGGAATATTTCTGCGTTAGGTGTCAGTTCACGATTTACTACTGCAAAGTATTGGGAGTTTTGGGATAATCGTGCATGGGCAGCAAATCTAAGCTCCGGCACAGACCGTGTGCATCGCTCTGACATTGGGGCTATTGAGACATGGGGCGCGACATCGTTCTTTCAGATGGGCAGCATCGTTACGGGTATGCGGAAGATGAGCAACTTCTTGGTGATTCATGGTGACGACATCATACACCTCTTGGTGCCTACTGGTAATGCTGCTACGCCATACAGACAGGTGCCAAAGCAAGCCAAAGGGACTATTGCTCCTTTCTCTATATCGACGATTACACCTCCTGGGTCACCAGAAATACAGGTATATGTCAGAGCAGATGGGATATATGCTTTTGATGGCAACAGTTCACAGAAGATATCACAGCGTATGGATGGTGAAAGATATTGGGAAGACCTAAATGCTTCATCCCTTAAAAACGCTTTTTCTTGTGACTATCCAGCACGCAATGAGGTATGGTTCTTCCTTCCTCACGGTACGGGACAGACGACGATGAACAATGTCTTGGTATATAACTATCGGATGAATATTTTCTATCCCCGATGGTCAGGGATAAGCCGTAATACGTGTGCGATATTAAATGACCTCCCATATTCTGGTGGCATCAGTGATGGCTTTATCTTTGACGATGAGCCAACAACTTTTAGTGACAACGATGGCACAACAGCAAATGCTATCGATGCATGGTTCGAAACATCTTCTAGAGCACCCAACGGAGAGGCAGAGCAATGCCGATGGTTATATGCTAGAACATCTTTAGATATTGTAGGTGCCTACGACATAGAGTTTACTGCAACGATGCCCTCTTCTCCAGAAGTGACGGATATAGTAGAGACGGGAGGCACCTTCGATGCCATACAAACAAGCTTCACTATTGGCAGCAGTGCTATTGCCAGTGAAGACAATCTTGTCGGAAATGTAGACAGTTTACTGTTGGGATATGACCCACATATAATGGTGAAATATCGCAATGGTACTGCTGCTGAAGAGTTTTCGATACGCAAATCGACACTGATTTATCGCCCTATAGGACAGACTCATAAACGTGGCGCAGGAGTAATATAATGGCTTTTACTGACGACATTAGGCGCAAGATATTAACAGCTAACAGTATTGACCATTCTCGTCTTGGGTCATTGAATGACAATGATTTCAGTGATCTTGCCAGCCGGCATGGTGGCATAGGAAACTTTGACGGTTCTGGTAATACAGGGCTGTCACCAGAAGTAGCAGCACAGCGAGCACAGCCTGCTCCCGTAGGTAACAAGGGAGTGTTGCAAGAACGCACGCCTCCGCCTCCACCGCCTCCACCGCCTCCACCGCCTCCACCGCCCCCTCCCACGTCTCAATTGCCTCCGGCTGGAAGCGTTCCTCAACAGCCAGGATCTACTGCGCCTGTAGCGAATAGCCCAGGACAACAGCAGCAAGCAGGAATACAGGGGCAGCCTCAGCAATTCCTAGACAAGCACTTGGGCATTGCACAGCATTTCCAAGATGCCCAAAAACGCGGAGAAGATCACAGGCAGTCATTATCCTTTTTGCGGGGATCGGGATTCTCTGATGACGATATCAGACAGGGGCTACGTTCTAGCGGTATGCCTGACTTTATTGTTGACTCTACACTTGCCGCACAGGGATCTCCACAGCAAAGAGAGATTGGGCAAACTCCTTTCGGTGGAGCGCCAGTATTTGAGCCAAGCCAAGGTGGAGCACAGATTCACGATCTGAAGACTCAGTTGCGTCCCTTTATGTCGGGAAAAGATTTTACTCAATTTGAAAAGAGTCTTGCCGAATTAGGAGGAGGACAGGCGGGTCTTAATATGGCAAATACTCAACTTAGATCCTATCAATTACAGCAGCAAGGCGATTTTCTCGCTGGACTCCCCCCTGAGATAGCGTTGCAATTTAGAGCACAAAATCCCAATATAGGGATCACGCAGGGCCAGCCTGCTGGCAAGCCTGCTCCTGTTCAACAGGGTGAGCAACAGATACAACAATCTTCTAGTGACCTTATTTCAAGAATACAATCTGGTCAGGCAGGTTTTGATGAAATTGGAGATGTAAACAATGATGGCAAGATGGATTTCAATGATTTCCTTATCTTCGCTGCCAATCAAAACAAACAAGCACAACAACAGCCTCTACAAAAACCAGCACAGCCTGCCAATGACCCGACAGCAGGTATGCCACCAGAGGTAGCAGCAATATTCAAGGCACAGAACCCAAATATAGGCACAGACCAATCTATTGCAAGCCAAGCAACAAATCAAGCATCTTTGCCCGATTTGTTGAATAATACACAAAATCAGATTGCCCAAGAAGCAATAGAAAATCGGGCTACCCAGACAACCAATGTAGTACGACAAGATGCACCTGTATTAGGAAAGCCCACTACAGTTACCAGTGGCGATGAGTTGAGCAATTCGCCACAGAGTTTTGAGGGTAGCAACCTTGATCGACTGATACGCTTTGCACAAGGCGATACAAGCCAAAATCAGGGCGATATACAGATACATGGTCAGCAAGTTAATGAAGGAGAGACAGCTCAACAGGCCGCGTTGCGCGTGCCACCTCCACAAGTCGCTGGTTCGTCTCCTTCTGAGAGGCTGGCTAGTGGTCGTGTGCGGGATCGTGTTGGTCTTACGCAAGGCGATTCACAGACTGGCGTTACAGATTTGGCTGCTCTCGGCGGATTGCCGAGCAAGCAGGGGCCGACATTCAACCCCGCAGCAGCAGGCATTCAAACACAGGCAGCGCCTACAGCTTTAAACGCAATACCTACGGAAGCGCCTGACGCATTAGACAAGAAAGACTTTACAGCCCTTGGATCACAGCCAAAAACTAAAGCGTTAGGATCGGTAGCACAGGCACCAGATCGCGTTACCGCAGACCTAACAGAGCCTACCACTTCACTTCCGACATTCGATCAAGAGACGCTGAATGCGCGACAGTTCACAGCCAAGCCATCCACAGCAGGAGCGTTTGGTGGCTTGGCGCAACCTGATATTTTTGCTGATGCAGAAACGGTTGCACGTAATGCGTTACAGGGCAACCCCTTCCAATCTACATCGGCATTAGAGCTTGCAGACCTAGAGCAAGGTCAAGATGCTCGCAGGGCGCAACGTGTCGAAGAGCTAAACCGTCTAGGGATACTCAGAGGTGGCGATACAGCAGGTGTGTTGGGCGAACTCGATGCAGGCGCAGATAGGGAGCGTCTTGCATTACTGGCGCAACAAGAGGCCCGCAGGAGTCGTGGCTTCGATCAGGCACTGGCATTGGGTGGACAACAAGCGGGTGTCAGCCGTGATCGTGCAGGCTTCCAGCAGGCAGCTCAAGAGCTAATCGGACGAGAATCTGGACGGACAGATAGTGCAAACCTTGCCGCACGCGGTCAGGATATCAATGCGTTGATTGCTGGTAGGGGACAAAACGTAACAGCCAGAGGCCAAGACCTGAGTGCTACCGTAGCAGCACGCGGTCAAGACGTATCGCAGCGTGGTCAAGATATTAACAGGGAATTGACGGGTAGAGGCCAAGAGGTTACGGCGAGAGGACAAGACATAGCTGCTGGCGTTGCTGGTCGTGGACAAAATGTGTCTGCTCGCGGGCAAGATATCAATGCTTTAATCTCTGGCAGAGGTCAAGATGTTACAGCACGTGGGCAAGACCTGTCACGCGAAGTTGCGGGCAGGGGTCAGGACATTACAGCACGTGGACAAGATATCAACTCTCTTATTGCGGGTCGTGGTCAGGATATTACTGCGCGAGGCCAAGACATCTCACAAGATGTTGCCGAGCGAGGGCAAGACCTTAATCGCCTCATCGCGGGTCGTGGGCAAGATGTTACCGCCAGAGGCCAAGATGTTATAGCACGCGGTCAAGATATCAGCAGGGGTGTTGCAGAGCGCGGTCAAGACGTTACGCAGAGAGGCCAAGATGTCAGCAGAGATGTCGCGGAACGTGGTCAAGATACTACGGCACGCGGGCAAGATATTACCCAACGGATCGCAGACCGTCAGGGTAACATTCAGCAACGCGGTCAGGACTTGGATCAAACACTTGGCTTAGACCGTAACGCTGCATCAAGAGAAGACAGTGCAGCACGCATTGAAGAAGCTAAGACAGCGCGTAACCAAGCAAATCTTGGCAATATCGCACAGTTCTTAACATCAGACTGGGGTGGCCTTGAGGGCACTGTTGCTGGCGGTCTTCTAAGAGGTGGAAACCCTCTCAGTAAATTTGGAACAGGCTCAAGGGAGAACAGAAACACAGTGAACAAATATATTGAAAGCAAAAGAGCTGATGGCTGGTCTGAGGAGATTATCAGAGAGAGTCTGTCTCAGAATCATAGCCCCGAAGAGCTTGCAGAAATTGCAAAGAACGATCCAGAGGCAGCCAAAGCAATAGCTGCCAACCAATCCATGAAGGGATTGTCTGGCAACTTTGATTTCAGCAACGAAGCTATTGGTAAAGCTGGTGCCTCTCTTGGTCTTGGTGAGCTTGGTCACGATGTGCTGGGTGGTCGCTTAGGTCGTGCGTCCAGAGGCGCAGGTATCGGTGCCAGCATCGGCTCTGTTGTTCCAGTTATCGGAACAGGAATCGGTGCGGCAATCGGTGGTGGCATCGGCGCAATGACAGGTGAGAGTTTTGACCAGCTTTCAAATGCAGAGCTACAAAAGAAGAGACAGCAACTAGTATCTGGCGGTAATGCGGGGGCTAAAGGTGCTGCTATTAATCCACAAGCAATACTTGCTATTGACTCTATACTCCACTCAAGGGGCGCGTAATGCCATTGGGAATACTTGATGTGCTTGGATCGGTAAGCGGTGGCTTGGCAGATGCGAATAAGGCCAACGCGTTACGCAGATCAAAACAGAAGACTGATGAAGAGTTGGAGCAGGCGCGTCGAGAGAAGATTATCGACAACCTCTCTGGCGATATGAAGGCTGCTGTTCAGGCGGGTGCGCTTACTGCGAGAACGCCTGAAGATTTTGACATCCTTGTTAGAGACTCGCGGACACAGAGCGTTCAGACAGCACAAGCCAAGATTGCTAAGACAGCAGAAGAGGCCGCTAGAGAGCAAGAAGTCGAGAGTTTAAAGCAAACTGTCGGCACAGACTTCCTAGAATCCACCAATCCAGATTTTGCAAAAGACGATGTGTTGAGCAGATTGTCTCCCGATGACAAACGGTTACAAGGCACAGACCCTGCCCAAGTATCGTCACGCATCCGTCAGCAAAAGGCCGATTCTTTTGAGGTCGGTGAGCCAGAGATTGCGAGAGCGTCTAAGTTTACTTCGTTACAGAACTTCTTGGACTTTAACGAAGAGATACGCGATGATCTGGCAGACCAGATATCTAAAAAGGATATGGCAGCGCGTGACAATCTGGTGCAAGGAATGAGGTCATTAAAAGATGAAGACAGTGCTAAGAGCTTAATTGCAGAGGCTAAGGAAAAGGGCTTCCAAGATGTCGTCAATGCCATTAATGAACGCGTTACACAGGGCTTTGAAGATGAGGCCGCTAAGAAAAAAGAGGAAGAACTTACAGCATTAATGAAGCAAAAACGTGACCAGCTAGAGAACATACAGGGCGGTGTAGAAATGTCTTTACTTCTTATGAAAAATCCTGACATACGCGCTGCTACTGGTGGGGGTTCTGCTATTTTTAATACATTCCGGCTAGAGAATCCGTGGGCAGATGCCATAATTAAGCCTTTCTTGGGTGGTATTGATCCTAATTTTGTAGTAATGCAAGAAGACCTTACTATCATTGCCGAAGAATATTTACGCATGAAAACGGGCGCAGCAGCCCCCGATCCTGAATTGCTACGTTTTGCGGCTCGCATTGTTGGTAACATGAAACAAGACCCCGAAGTATTAGAGCGGCTCTTAGGAGCATTTAATGTAGCCATTAAGCGAGAGCAAGCTACATTGGGGGAGGGCAAGCTGACAAAGGTGGGGATAAGAAAAGCAAAGAATGAGCTTCTGAAAATTATCAATGACGCGACAAATCCCAGTAGCGTTTCGGAAGAAGAAAAAAATGCTATGGATGAAGACGATTTGAACTCTTTTAATGAGGGTGGATAAATGGCCTCTTATGGAGATGAAAGGCAGATGCGCAGTGGCAATATCGCTGTCTTTGATGGTGTTAATTGGATCAGAAAAGCAGACTTTCAAGAGCTAGATAGAAAAGAAAGCGCAGAAGTTTCTGAGGGCTTAGACTTGCCAGACGATCAGCAGTCCAGCCCTGCTGCTGATTTTAGTGATGTGGGAGTTGGCGATGTGCTGACAAATCTTTTCTTGGGCAGCACTGATCCAGCAACTGCAATGAGTCAAGGTGATATATCGAGGGGTATTGAGACAGGACTGCGGCGGGGGGTAAAAAAGGCTGTTACAGACCCTTCGGAAGTGATCCCTACGCATTATGATCTTCCAGAGGCAAAAAAGAACTTAGGTGGCAGTATTGGCAGAATGGCTGACACTGTAAAGAATCTTTTTACATCGCCGATAGACAGTGTTCTTGCGCCTATGGATCAAGCAATGCAAGACCCCGCCATTGTGTCACAGATGACCGAAGACATGCTGAACCCAAGAAAGATCGTGCGCGAAGAACCAGCAGAGGCGTTGCTTGCACTGTTTCCTTTCTTACGGGCAGCTAAGTTGGGAAGTAATGCCAACAAACTGCTTGGCGGCACAAAGGCTGGTCAAGTTGTTGCCTCTGTAATTGACAGAACAATAGCTGCCCTTGACCCCGCCAGAGGTGGAATTGCGCTACCGGAAACATTGAAAGAAGGTATTGATGCACTGTCATTACGGCTCGCCCGCAAAGCACAAGGCAAAGGCGATGTAAGGACAGATTTGTTTGATGAAATGAAGGGGATGGTCGATGATCCCGCCGCTATCGCAGAAATCGAGCGCGTAGCGAACAGCAAGTCACCGCGCAAGATGATACCTTTCGAGAGTTATAAAGAGGGCATACCAGACGCGCTCAGAAAGGCTGCCAGAGAGATCAATAGAAGATTTGGAGAGAAGCTGAAAGCGTTGCCAAATATATCTTTAGGCGAAAGTGTTAATGATTTGCGCTGGCAAATTGACGATTTCTTGGCGGAAAGAGGGATCAACAGATGGGTAGATGGTGGTGGTTTTAGTTTTGAAAAATCTGACTTTGGCACTGATTCGCCTGCTCGCAAAAAACTAAACGCCGCAGGCGAAGACATAGACATTGCATTGTCTACAGGCGACACAAAAGCCCTGTACACACTCAAGCAGCAATTGGGCGAAAAGATGGAAGATATTGAGGTTGCTAATGCCAGCAGATTTGAAGGCATTATTACGGGCATAGAGGACATCATCGACACTCGTTTATCAGAGGTGCTTGGCGAACCCTTCGACAACATGAATGCGACACACAGAGCAGCGCGTAACGATTTATTTGATGTGCGAGATCAAACTCCGTTAAATACCAATGGGCAAGTAGACACAGGTCGTTTTCAAAACATGATGGAAGATGCCTTTTTTGATAACGAAACTTCTAGCAATAAACGAAAGGCACTAGAAGCGTTACAAGGCACCACAGGCTTTATGCTTCTACCGCAAGCGGCTGGACTTGTTACGGATAGGCGACTGAGTGGTGGCACGCTGTCGAAAGGCTTGCAAGTGGTGGCTTATACAGCTACATTTGTTAAACCTATTGCGGGTCTTGGTGCCTCGATTGCCCGCATATATGACCCAAAGGGCATGCGCAAGGTTGCAACGCAACGTAACTTGTCACACAAGCTAATTGGTGGTTTTGATGAAAGTTTGCGCGAGCCGTTACGCGGGACAGTAGTAGCGGATCGGCGCAGAGAAGAAGCGGAAGACATCCTCTCACAACTTGGCGGTATGCAACGTAATCTTCAGCCGTAAAGGGGTAATTGATGGGCGTAATAATACAGACATATCCTTTTGTTGCAGGAGCAATCCCCACTGCTGCGAACTGGAACAGTAACTGGACAACTGTCCTGGCATTGGTGAATGGTGGAATCGACAAAGCCAATGTAGACTCTTCATCTAGCGATGGTATCGTAACAATGGATGAGGCACAGACGATTAGTGGTGCCAAGATAATGACCGGAGCATTTCAAGCGGGGGTCGATGATGTTGGTGTAGATGTTACGTTCTACGGTGCATCAGCAGGTGCTTTTGCTTTGTGGGATGAGACTAATAACCTCTTGGACTTACGAGGTGCTACGGCAGCAGGTGCTGGAACACTGAAGCTGACTACTGGTGAGTTGACGGTTGTTGACGGTGATGTGTTAGGGCGCATAGACTTCCAAGCACCATTGGAGTCAAGTGGGACAGATGCCATACTTGTTGGTGCGAGTATATGGGCAGAAGCAGATGA
>VTLG01004187.1_pt1 | contig 32492 bp, 44 predicted proteins | sample 4694571 | NCBI WGS metagenome assembly VTLG01 (sample SAMN12604809, study PRJNA352737) | marine metagenome | biome: ENVO:00000447; feature: ENVO:00000209|ENVO:00000569|ENVO:01000036; material: ENVO:00002151; isolation source: viral sequences binned using virsorter ...
CATATTCTGCTTGAGTTCTTGGAGTTCCATCAGGATTATATCCTCTTAGATTAAATTTAGATAAAAAAGAACTAATTGCACCAGGCCATCCTGCAAACATTCCTCCCATTAAATTTCCTATACCAAATCTTGATTGATGTCCGGCACCAGTATCACCTGGAACATTTAAATTTTGATATCCACCACCTCCAAACCATCCTTTCGGTCCTGTCCATGATTGTTGAAAGTAGTCTCGTTTTTCTGGATGGTCAAGATCACTTAGTGCAGGAGTTTTATAAGAGTGTGCATAATCCTTAAATCTATCATCACGATTATCGTGCGTCACCGTAGTACTTGGAGTAGATCTTCGAGTATTCACTGTATCAAATCTTCCACCTTTTTCATGACCTGTGGAAGTTTGACTTGATCCATAACCATTCTTATGTGGATTACCACCATTGTAAAAACCTAATCTCATAATACCACCATTAGCAGCTTGAATCTTACTTCCATAAGTATCCGTCCAGTCTCTTGCGATCTCTGGTTCGTTAGCCCATAAATATCTTCTTTGTGCCTCAGATTTAAATGGCATTATCTTCTTCCTCCTGAATGTACATCTAACCTAAATGTTCCCATTTTCCAATCAGAATCTACTGCGGTATTTGCTATCTTAACGGCAACTGATCGACCTCGCGCTCTACACGATTGATAGTTAGTGTCTGAAGTAATAGTAAAAGGTCCTAAAGTAGAACTAGCTGCGGTTTGATTAGGAAAATCTCTAAGATTTAATGTAACAATAGTATTACCGGTTTGAGTTATAAAGTCAGGTAAAAATCTACTTACTCTCATTATAAATTCACCGTCTCCTCTAAATGTAATTCCTTGTCTTTGATCTTGTGTAATATCAAAATCTCCAGATAAAATATTAGCCGGAATAGCCGCAGTCGTTCCAATTTGAATTTGATTGGTTCCCTTTTCATGTTCGTAGTAATAAGTAACTCCTTCAGTATTACCTGTTACATCAAAAGAAGTATCGGTATCAGCATCATAATATGTTGCATGTGGTAAACCAAATATTGCTGAATCGTGCCAAGTAGTTCTAGGCCATAATGAGTTTGCATTAGTATACCATATAGGTCTATTAACTGTAGAATCTAAATAACTATAAAAGACACATCTATTATTTACATTTGAATCTGATGTTGGATAGAACCACATTACTTCACCAAATAAATTATTAACTCCACAACATATCATTTGATTAGAAGTAGTATTTAAATCATCGTAAACATAATCTTCAACTAAACAATCTAAAGATTCTAGTTTACCTGTAAATCTAAAAAAGCCATTTTCAGACATCCAATAAGCTGCTCCGTCAACTTCAACCGCTGCGTTTTTACCTATCAATCCACAGTTCGTTCCTACTTGTTCGAATGCGAAAGTAAAAGGTTGACCAACAAAACGCATGGTAAATAAAGAAGTATCGGTCCAAACATAAATTGCATTTCTACCAAGCTTCGCTCCTATGACCCGTGATCCGGCAGCCAGTCTTTGTGTGCCAGCGGTATTGGTTGCAGTAGGTGTCCAAGTAGATAATGTTTCTTGAGACGAGAATCTTATAAACATATCATCTTGGGTTGATGTATCTCCAATCGTTGTTTCAGTTCCAAATAAAACTAAGTGTCGATCCGGTGTTGATACAATCATATCTCTAGATGCTGTGGGTGCACCCGATATAATAGTTGCTCTAGTTGCTGTTGCATTGGCTAAATCAGAATCCCATTCAAAGACCGACCCATTAACAATCAATGCAATAAGTTTAGCTCCATAGTTATCTAAGGACCATAAACCTGGTTCTGCCACTTTATCCGTTGTTGCTGCGGCTTGACCCCATGCAGCATAGTCACTGGTATTAGTAACTGTTGCACCATCAGAATGAGCTGCTCGAGTTGTTCCTCTAACTGCTCTTGTAATTCCTGTTAAAGTTGTAGATCCCGAAACTCCTGTATAAGAAATTTCTTCACTTCCCACTTGAATATAATTTGTACCTGTTGTTGGAAATCCTGTAACAGAGTCTAAAACAATACTGGTTCCGGATCCACCTGTTCCATAAACGTTATCTCCTAAAGCTCCATCTAAAGTATTAGTTTGAGGGTTAGTAACTGTACCACCAAATTGAGATATACCCCATCCATAAACTCCTACCTGTTCAGCAGGACCTACATGGTAATATCTATAATAAGTAATACCTCCCGAAGTCGTGGCTCCCGATGCTGTTTCAGTAGCCCCAGCATTTATTTCTATTGTAGTGGTAGTAGGAACATCGTTTACCATAAATTTTTTATCGCAAAAAGTAGTTGCATCAAAAACAGAATTAGTAATTGAAGTAAAAGTAGAACTGTCTCCGAATAAGATTATATCTCCCACTTTAAAATTATGAGCAGAACCAAAAGTTACAGTTACAGTTGATTGACCATTGGTTGTAGTAAAAGCATTAGTGATTGCTGTTCCTGATGGATTAACTAAAGGGTGAATATCGTAGTAAACTCCCCCTGAATAAACATACAAAATTCTATTGGTTCCAATAGCAGCATATTTAATACCCTCGGCATTAACCAGATGATGTAAGGCTCTTGCCGCAGCAGTTAATTTTTTATCCCCTAACGACTGCCAGCCCCCTATTTTCTCAGGGGTGCCATATCTAAAACGAACATTTTCTCCTCCCGTCCATTGTGCCTCGGCTCCTGTGGGGGTAATTTGTTTGTTAAATCCTGGTAAAAATCCTATCTTTTGTAGCATAAAAATCCTAATTATATAGCATCTATTATAAGCTAAAAATAGTTAAAAATAAATAGAGGAATATTAGGAAGGAACTTGCAATTTAAGATAGTATAAAGGTTCTTTTTTTGTATGATAGAGGGAAGTAACTGTTAATTCATTTTGTTTATTGAGACCTGGAAATTCTTTTTTAAAATAAATCTTGCTTAGAAAATCATCAGCTTTAATATTCCAAGTAGTATTATCTAAGATAATGGATACATTTTCTTTTGAATGAAACGTCGTATATAATGCAAAATCCAGTCTACTTATATTATCTACATTATTATCAATAATAATATAATCAGCGCTTTTAATATGGGCTTTAAACTCTTTATCTTTAAATATATTTAAATCAAATTTTTTAACATTAATGTTATGTTGTTGAAGCTCTTTAAAATAACCTTCATCATCTTCATAAACTAAAACTTCTTTAAAAAGTTTATTCCAATAAACCGAAGATTCACCCCCTCCAATTTCTACTAATTTAAAATCTTTTAAATCAATATTTTTGATATAATTTAAAAAAGAAAATGTTAAGAGAGGAGTCATGGATAAAAATTTATATTTACCACTACTCGGAATTTAGTGTCTGTCTGGGCAACACTGCAATGTTCCTCGCTTCCTTTAAATAAAATTAATCTATTTTCAACTGATTCTACTTTTTTATTATTTTTAAATAAAGTATAACCATTATTAGTATTTAAATAAAGTATTCCACTCATATTGTTTGGATCTCCAGGTATATCTACATGAAACCCGTCCGCAACCTGTTCTTCTTTTTTAGTATATAAATTAGTTCTTATACGAATAAAAATAGAATAGTTAAGTCTTCCCATGATAGGATGAAATATAGGAAGCCAGTCACTACATTGACGTTGATCGCGCATCGCTTCATGAATAAAATAAAAGTTTTTATCATCAACAGGATTGGCAACATAATCTACATAATACCAAGGAAACTTTTCAGAAAAAATTGAATTTTTTAATTGATCTAAATTTTGTTGAGCTAAAAAATTTTCTATGATTTCCATTAATATGCTTCTGTAATTCTACCAAGATTAAATGCTATGGCATATTTAACATCTTCTCCGACAAAGTTTCTAGTTTGATGAAAAAGATGAGCATCAAATACAACAAAAGTTCCTACTTTTGGTTTTATGGATAAATTAATTTCCTCAAAAAATAACTCTTGAGAAGTGTTGCTTAAATAAAATACTCCTGACAACCAATGTTTTTCATGTTTGTGTTTTCTAACTAGCTGTCTTCCCGTCAATTTAATTCCCCACGCTTGTTCTAAAACAAAACTATCTTCTCCGATAGCATTAGAAAGAATAAAAGCGTTCTTCTGAATAATTGAATTAAATTCTGTATCTTTTGTAAAGGCATCCCAATTGGTCATTTCACCTTTAACATTAGTGACATAGTTTAAATTATTATCTTTTTTAAGTTCATTATCAATTTTAGCAATCAAACTATCCGGATTAAAATTTTCCATATAGGTTTCAACCATAATAGTGGGTCTTTGAATATGCTTGTCTATTAATTTAACTAACTCAAACATTATTTTTCTTTTTTATCTGGTGGAATAAAATCTATTTGATTACTCGTAGTTGTAACTTTTGCAGCATCGGTATTTATCAACTGTTCACCCATGTTTAAACACATACCCATTAAATTATTAATAATATGTTTATGGGCTACTCGTGGAATAATAAGTTTATTCTTATTTTTCTTTATAGCTTCTAATTCGTTAATTGAAAATTCCCAGACTCCATTTTTTTCTTCATCTAAAAATATTCTCATGTTTCCTCCTTAATAATTTTTTGGAACTCCCCAAATTTGTCTGCCATCTTTATAATAATTTTTATTAGGTCCGTCGAGATCTACATAATGTAAAAAAGCTTGTGCTTGAAAATCTCCTTCAAAAGGTTCTCTCCAATGTTCAACAGTTTCTCCTAAGTAAACTGCGGCATCTCCGGGTTCTATGTTAAGTGACGTACCATCCATAAAAATAGGCCACGAAGTTCCATCATTACCTAAATTTACAGTAACACTTATTTCACATGAAGGTCTATCCGTATGTTTTTTTAAATCGGAACAATAAACATACATTCTCCAAAATGCATAAGTGGGAAGAAGTTTTAAACCAGTTATTTCCTGCATTTTTTTTCTTTTGTTTAATAATAAAGATTCCATAACTGGATCACCATATATAAAAGTTTCTCCTTTAGTTTGATCTAGATCAAATCCCGTTTCATTGGCTCTATGTTTTATTATACAGTAATCTTTTAAAAGAATTAATTCATCGGGAGTTAAAAAATTTTTAACTGTTTTATATTTAAAATCTTTTCTTATCATTTATGAATACCAACATACTACAGAATATCTTGTTCCTTTCGTGATAGGTGTTACCCTATGACGATACATAAAATTACTTGGCCATATAATTACTCTTCCTGGTTTATTTTCTATTTTAACTATTTCATCATTATTTTTTTCATTCATTTCTTTAAATTCTAATTCTCCTCCTTCATAATCATTATTAAGCAATAAAATAAAACTTAAACTTCTAGGAATAGTAAAACCATGATCTACATGAAATTTATAATGACCACCTTCGGTATAGCGTAATAAATTCATTTCTACTTTCTGAACTGCCACCTCCGTTTTAATATCTTGTGTATATCTAAAATAAATAGGTTTAAAAACTTGATGATGTAAAAAATTAAAATAATGTACATTTGTTAAAGATTTTCCCATTTTTGCAAGAGATATTTCATTAACTCTTCTAATTTCTTTATCCACAGTTCCTTTAGTTGGATCATTCCCTACTATGGTAGCGTCCTTCATGTTAGCTGCATCTTTAATAGCATATTTAATAAGACGTGAAATAGTCTCGGGATGAATAAAACCATCATAAATTCTTATCATATCTTCTACTTCCATATTTTTTTACTCCATATTTTATTTTTATATCTATGTAAGAAAGTCGTAAACCAAAAACCTTTAAACATATAATCCTCAGCATCTTTTTCTGCTAAAATTTTCATCTCCCAACTATCTCTTTTAAAAGGAATAATATGAACGTAAGGGGTTCCTTTTTTTATAATAGTTTCTAAAGTTTCATATCTATCTCCATTAATCACAAAAGGAAAATTTACTGGTAAAGTATGAGAATCTGTATCTACAATTCCTGAAATTATCTCAAATCTATCATCACTATTATTAAGAGGAGGGACAAATAAACAAGAATATCCCGGTGGAGTTTTTATCCGCCATGGATTGTTTATTTTATAAATAGGGTAATACCCATGCTTATTTAAAAAAGGACTTCCTTTTACTTGCTTTACATCATGATGAACATTTTCTCCTGAAAAATTTAAATTAACTCCACTGTCCTTTAATTCAGAACCTAGAGAAAAATTATAAATAGATATTTTTTCATCTTTTTCATTTAAAAAATTATGCTTAATATACATATCTTGAGGGAATTTTAATAAATAACCACTTGTTAAAGTGTCTAGAAATGGCATGCACCCCTTAATAGTTCTATTATGAAAACTATGCTCTAATTTTTTAAACCATTCTGGAATATTTGTTTTAATAGGAGAAGGTAAATCTTCTTTTTCGCAACTTTTTAAATAAGCTGGAACGGTTAAAAACTGTATATCTTTATAAAACATTCTACTTCTTTTATATAAGAGAATGTATAAAAAATCAATAATTAATATGTAACTAAAGAATAGTAGTGTAAATAAGGTTCTCCGATAGAGTTTACATATTCAGGTAAACTTTTTGCACTTAAAGGATAACTTAAAGATGAAGTATCAATTCCATTCAATACATTTATATATGCTTGAACATCGGAAAGTTTAGCATGTGATGGATTATTCTCCATAAATTTTGTATATTTTGCCACAGTTTTTGAAATGTCATTATCCATTGATGCTTGAGCATCATAAACTGACTCGGTATTTGTTTGAAGATTTAAAGAATCAGCTGTTACTAATTGAGGTTGAACCCATTTTTCACCGAATGCTACATCTTCAAAATCAGCATCAGATACATCCCACTCTTTCCATTCGCCGCTGTCAATAAATCTTTGTATGTTAGAAAAATTTTTATCACTGTCATCTGCAGCATAAAAAACTCTTGAATTATTTGAATCAGTATAAATATATGCCATTTTATGGTCCTATGTTTTCAAAAATGACAACTCCACCATCTTTCCCCGCAATTGGAGATGGAGAAGGTGCCGAAGGGCTTGGTCCTCCTATTAAATTTTGAATACTTCCTGGATTAGTTCCGGCATATACTCCTTGAATTACCATAGCAGCAGGTTGTGTAATTGGGGAGCCAGGTGCGCCGGGTCCTCCCATTCCTGGAGAAGCATCCAATGTGACAGTAAAATTAGAAGGAGAGTGCGCTACTAAATTTCCTGGACTAATAGGTCCTACTTGTGGTCCGGGTCCTTGTTGTCCCCCTTGACCACCATTTGCTGTGCCGAAATTTGCATAATTAGTTGCTCCGCCTACATCAAACCTACCAGCTCCACCAGCACCGACTGTGACTGGTTGAGAAAAAGGTGCTGCTTGAGGTCCCGAAATAAGCCCGGTTGCTCCGCCGCCGCCAGGAGATCCTACGCCCCCGCCGCCTGATCCTCCAACTAAGAAAGCTTGAACAACAGTTGTAGCTGGATCAATTTGGTGAGTAAAATTACCATCATCAGTTTTTGCTGCGGTAAGTACAAATTGTGATTGACCGCCTGATCCCGTAGAAGCAGTTATAACTCTTCCATCTGAATCAACAGTAATATCAGTAGTTGTGTAACTACCTTTAGCCATTTTAATTATTCTCGGCATAATCTATTCTTTCCTCCCATTAATTATTAATCTGCATATTCAGTATAAGAAACATGCCATGATAAATCATCCGCTGTTCCTGCTGTAATAGCTAATAAATCCGTTTCATCTAACCATAATGGTCCAGTTGCATCTAAAAAACTTAAAGTTGAGTCTGCTGGAACAGAAATTGTACTTCCTATTTTATAATAAGTACTTCCATTGTCATTACTCACTTCTAATGTTACGTCGCATGCATTTGTTCCATCAACGTTAGCAATTAAAATTGTGTCTATTCTAGCAGCGTATTCGGCAGTTACATCTACCATAGTTGCTCTGCTAGTATTTGCTAAGTTACCCATAGCATTTTTGGGTGTAAGTGTTGCTACATCTATAAGATTTGGTGTTGCCATAAATTAATTCCTTTTAATTATTACCCGAAAATCATCGCCATTGCAATAGATTTTCCTATTGATATACCAAATGTTGAGGTTGCTGTCCACTGCATAGTTCCCGCGCTATCTGATGTTGTTAAAGCATAATTTGCCCCACCAGCTACTGCTGCGGGTAAAGTTATGGTATAGGATCCACTGACTGTGGAAGGAGCATCTAAACCAACATATGCTGATGTATCTGCATCTCCTAATTTTAATGCATTATTATTAGCTAATGTTATTTCCGAAGATGTAGCAAATATATCTGCCATATCTGGATTAGTTCCATCATTAGCTGTTGCATAAATAATTTTTGTTCCTTTATCTGTTGTGGACCAAACGACACTATCTCCTGATCCAGAAACATATTTAAATGTAACCGTATAAGCTCCCGAAGTTGAATTTTTTATAATATAAAAATCTTGAACATCTAAAGGAATTGTTACACTTCTATTTCCTGTAATTGATCCTGTTAATTCTATAATTCTATGTGCAAGAGTTGCACCTGTTGATCCATCAGAAACTGAAAGAGTTGTATCTCCAGAATCAGAAACCGCTTGAGTTGTATAACCCCCAGCTATTTGTTCTATAATCTCTAAGTTTGTATTGGTTTTGGTTCCCCATGTACCGGCATTCTCGCCAGTTGCCATTTTTTCAACACCCAAAGGTGTGTACGTTGAAGCCATAATTTATCTCCTGCTTAATTATCCATTTTTATTTTGTTTTATACATAATGTCAATAACATATATTTATTAAGGTGGTGTAACTTTACTCCAGCTACCCCCTTGTGTAGCTGTTTTTTTACTCCAACTGCCGCCTTGAGAAGGTGTAACTTTATTCCAAGCTATTGGACCTCCTATTTCACCTAAAGTAACAGTTGCTGAAAGTCCTGTTAAACCTATGGTCATTTCTATAGGAGCAATAGATCCGACAGAACCAGTTAAATTACTTGGAGCTGTTAATCCAATAGCCATATCATCAGGAGTAATAGATCCTACGGAAGAAGTAGCGCCTACTCCTGTTACATCGACTAATTCAGTAGGAGTAACGTCTAGTTCTCCAACAGAAATAGTTGCTTCTACTCCAGTTAATCCCATTACATCCGCAGGTGCGATAGAACCTACCGAAGTAGTAGCTCCAATTCCACTTAAAGAAACTCCAATTGCTGGAACAATAGATCCTACACTTGTTGTTGCTGAAACCCCAGATACACTTAAATCACCTGAACCAAATAATAATCCAGGAGTTCCAAGAGATGAAGTAACCTCTTGACCGGTTAAACCTATCTGCATATCATCTAAAGAAATTGAACCAACGCCTGTGGTTGCTACTCCGCTGGATGCTACATCCACAATAACTGTTATTGCTGATTCACCCCAGTTTTCAAAACCCCAAGTATCTCGGCCCCATCCTTGTTCAGGATAAGCTGAAACACTTCCAATAGAAGAAGTTAGTCCACTAGGTGCTGTTAATTGAATAGTTGGATCATAACTTTCGCCCCACGGTTCTTCACCATAAGCATCACGACCCCATCCTTGTTCCGGATAAGCTACTAAAGTTCCTAAAGATATTGTTGCTGCTACGCCCGAAGAAATTTCGGCTGCATTACTGTCTTGTTCGCCCCAAAGACCTTGAGACCAGGTAGTGCCGGTTCGGTTCCAAGTATTAGCCATAAGGACTTACTCCTTATGCTATACGAATTATCGCTGTAGTTGCTGCTGCTGCTGGAAATTGAACTGTGAAAGTTCCGCTTGATACAGTCTTATCTCCACCAAAAGCTACTGCACAAACTGCTGCGTCTGTTGAATGTGAATCATTAAAAATTAAACATCCATTAGCTGTGAAAGAAGCTGATGTCCAAGAAACATCGGCAAAATCACACACTGCAGTTGAAGAATCTAAAGTTGGTGTAACACTTGTTAATGCTTTTCCTTTAGCTGAATAAGCTGATCCAGAACTATTTGTAATTTCGTTCGTACTTGAATAAGCAGTTGTTGATGCTCCTAAAGTTGCAGAGCTAGTATATAAGGCTAAATTAAAAGTATTTCCAGTAGTAGCTGTAAAATTATGCTCTGCTTCTAAAATTTCTTGTTTAAAGCTATTACAAATTGCTGATGTTATTGCCATAAGTTATCTCCTGTTACTGAGGCGGCGACTCGATCGGTATACGAACAGTACCATCTGTGTAATCGTCTCGTCTTCGTCTCCCAATTTGCACTGCTGCAAATTTTTCTAGTTCTTGTTTATATTTATTTTCATATAATGTCAACATATCCATTGGACCTTTTAAATATCCATAAGCTTCCACCAGGCACGCATATAATAATAATTGAGGGTAATTTAGACTAATATAATTAGTAGTATTGCCTGATTCTAAAGTAGCTTGTCTGACATTCCCATGAATATTTATTAAATAATTGGCATCTGGCGTAGGAGCCATTATAATATTTCCAGAATTAGTTGATCCATCTCCTGTAGCTCCTCCAAACATAGCATAATATTTAGGTAACCCGGTAGTATCTTGCCCTGTTTGAGATCCTTCAGGACCAGTTAATTCTCCAACATATTCACTTATAAATGTTCTATCTCTTTTTAAAAGCCAATATGTTCTACCTGTTCTAGAAGATGTTGAATTAAAAACTTCAATGCCTCTTACAAAAAGCATTCCAGTAGGAACTCTAACAGTTTGAACATCTGCAGCTAAAGTTCCTTCATACTCCACTCTATCAGAATCAACGGGTACATCACTACTTATTCTAGATTGAGCATTTAAAATAAAATTTTCTAAAATAGCAGTAGTAAATACAGTATCATCTACTTCTGTGTAGCTTCTAATCATTGTAACTAAAGTATCGTAACTAATTCCTGCCATAATTATTCTCTATCATTCACGGGTCCAATTGTACAGAGAAAACCTCCTCCTGTTTCTGCACTACTCGCAGCCGAAACTAAAGGGACTGTTAAAGAATTATATTGAGTTTCGGTTGATGGTTGACCTACTGTATTAACTGTTGTTGCAACTGCTGTTGCTAAATATGAACCAAAAACTTTTGCGCCGCTTGAATGAGTTCCCGCTGTAGTATTAGTTGGAGTTACTCCTTTATAAGGAGCGGCTGTACCTCTAGTACACCCAGTTAAATCATTACTTGATTTTCCAGTATACTTAATAGTTTCATTAAAATATTGTCCATAAGTAGAAGAACTTGAATCCTGATCCACTTTTTCTATTACAATATATCCAGAGCTTGGAAACTCACTTGCATCCGTCAAAGTAACAGTGGTAACAGAATCAGATATATCCCCGTTTAAAGTAGTCTCTAATTCTAATGTTGTTATTGCAACACCGCCCACGGGACTTTTAACTTCTCTAAATCTTACATAAGTTGTTCCAGCATTAAAACCATTACTTGGAAAAGAAATACTTAAAGTTGTTGAAGAAGCTGTGGTTGTAAATGGATTATATGGTAAAAGATCTTCTGTTGCAAATTCTGTTCTTGCAGGTTTTGCATGTGCCAAAGCTTGTGGATCTGCTCCATGTGGTCTAGGTGAAACTTGTGGTTGCTTAGGTTCATATTCAGAATTATGTACCCACGCACCCGTCCATTCTTGAACCATTTCTCTATATGGAAATGCTGCTCCAGAACGATCTGAAATCATTAATGAATATCTACCTCTAGAAAATTTTCCCATTATCTTTTTCTCCAAGTTTTAGCACGTAAAATTTTATCATAACGGTGAATTTCTTTATCACCTATCATGTGATCTATATGCGTTTCACTTTTTCCTGTTAGGGGATTTTTCATTTTAAAAGTAGGTTCTTTACCAAACTTCTTTTTATACAATTTACGTCTTGGACTTACTATTTTACTTATAGCTTTATCTTTCGCTGCAGATGCTTTGGCTTTTTGGGATACGCCTAGTTTTTTCTTACCTTTAATTATGGCTCCCATTCCTCTAGTTATAATAGTCATTATATATTTGGATAATAAGTTTTCGGTGTAATGTACGTACTCGCTGCTGATCCATCCTCCGCTAAAGCTCTTGCTAACTCATCTTCATAATATAATTTTAATTCTTGAGATCTTTGTGGTGCATATTTTTGTGATAAATAAAATGCTAGACCTGCTGTCATACAAGGAACAAATCTATAAGGAGCATCAGTTGCATTTGTATAAGCTCCTACGTCTTGAATTCTTTTAACAAAGTAAATGTGCATATCTTTAGATGCAGCTGTAGAATTAGGTGTTGGGTAAATGGTTACCGTAACTTTGTCCACGAATCTTTGAACCCAGAATTGACTTGGAGTTCCTTTAGTTAATTTATTAGAAAAAGCTGCATAAGTTGATCTTGCAACTTTGGTCATTGGTAAATCAGTTTGATCCGTCTCAGTTCTATCTGTTCTATATTGAGCAGATAAAATATCAGATAGTCCATAAGTGGATGCACCTGAAGTTCCACCTACTGTAGTAGAAGATGTTCCATCCCCGGATGCTCTGTAAAAAGTATACTCTGCCTGACCTTCAATTAAATCAACATTGGTATCACCAACTTCCCAAAAATGGATTCCTCTATTTCCCCATTCTTGAAATAAAATGTTTAATGATCTTCTAGCGCTATGTATTTGATGTCCAGCAGATCCTACTAAACCAATACGCTCATACGCTTCTGCAATGATATCATCAATTGCAAAATTCTTTTCAAATGTATAAGAGCCCGATGTTGTATTTGCCATCTAAACTCCTATCCATAGTAAACAGTAACATGTGTAGTTACAGCATTTGTAATCTTAAGACTTGTTCCACATCTAATTCCTGTACCTGGTAACATAATAACACCTGAAACAGATTTACTATCTCCTGCATCTGAATCATTTGTTCTTGGAACATCGATTATCCATACAGTAGTAGAACCATCTATAACTGTAATAGTCCCTGCCGCAACATTATAAGGTTGCACCCAAGAAACTCCTAGAACCCTTGCAGGTCCATTAAAAATAGTATGTGTATCTGCTGTAGTTACATTACCTGTTTTTATATCCACTGGATATGTACTCATATTTTCTCCTTAAAAGGAGCTCCCGAAGGAGCTCCTTAGTTTTTAACTATTAACTATCCGCAAAAGGTGTTACTTCAGTACCTGTACCGATCAACACAGCTTCTACTAAATAAACGTTGTCTTCAAGTGCAGTAATAGTAACTGTACTACCTTTATCTCCACCTGTAGTTCCACCGTTCATGCTGATAACGTCATTAGATGATGCTGGTGCGAATGTATTATTCGTACCATCTGCTACGTTCACAACAGTTGCGTGACCAACAAATTTGTCGGTTCCGTCTGTTTTGATATCGAAATCAGTTGAATCTGTGCCTACATAAAATTTGTAAACAGCACCTAACTGATTATTAGCATTTGGATCATTAGATCCAGCTGATGCACCTTTGCTATCTGCTTTTATTGTTGGAAGTGTAATTGCACCATCAGCATCATTACATTTAATAACTTTTCCTGCATACGAAGCAAAAGTTAATGTAGTTTCCGCTGTGATATTTACCACTTCATCAGGTCCCGCAGAAATAAATCCTCTTAAAGATTTTACTGGTCCTGAAAACGTTGTCATTGCCATAATTGTATCCTCCTAGTTTCCGAACATAGTCTCTAGGCCGTCGACTATACGCGTCTATGTTCTATTAATTGTATAGTGATTAGTTTTATATAGTAGATTTATATGGAGTGCAAGAGATCCTTAAGCTAAAATGTGATTTCAGCGATGTGGCGTTTATCTAAGTAGCCACAGAAACTTGGGGAGCAGCATCATGAATTGCATTTTCTCTATCTGCAATCTTACGTTCCTCGGCTTTAATCTCAGTGATAACATTTTTAATAGCGTTATCAATTTCGACCATATTAAGAGTATATTTGCCATGCTGTTCATACTCAAGCTGCCACCTCAACTCCAAGGACCGTTTTTGTTTGTACAGGTCGTGTACCATCAATAACCTCCTCATAGGTTATTCTTTTAGGGTTGTTCGAAAACATTCCCGTTGATTCCCAGACTATACCTTTTTGTCCAACTTTGTCAAGGATAGAATTTTCAATAGATTCAGCATTATCTTCTGCTTCTATTTCAAAAGAAGCATAATGATCGTATGCCCATATTTTTACTAGGAATTTCTTCATATTCTCACCATTATTTTGAGATTGTGGCGGAACTATGTTCCGCCACAAAATTAGTTTAGGTTACGCACCTTCAACGCCGTAAATACCTCTATAGTCCGATGCGCCGAAGACGTATCGTTCTCTAGCTTTGTATCTAACGTTACCAGTATCGAAATCACCTTCCATTGAAGTTGTCAATGGAGTTCTTTCAAAGTGTTTCATACCATTAGGAACGTCCGTAATGATGTAAAATGAATCAGAATCATTTAAGAAATGGTTCACTCTGTATCCTTGAGGAATCATTCCCATTGAGTTGACTGCATTGATATCATTATCTGCTGTAGCAGTTCTACCTTGAGATTTTAATATTCTCTCAGCATTAAACTGGTTAGCAGGTGGAACTATCATCTTCACGCCTCTCGCAGCGATTTTTAAACCTCTTTCATCAGTCATTGCAGCAATGTCAATCAAAGACTGCTCTAATGAAGTTTCGTTTAAATCCGCTTGAGTAGTAAGTGTGTTCGAACAAGCCCCAGCTATAGTAGTGTGGTTTGTTGAGAACAAAGAAACAGCGTCACCAGTTTTATATGTTGCTACCGAAGGTAGTCCATTATTTAACGGTGTTGCTGCTTTTACTTGTTTAGCGTTTGACATAGATCTTGCTAAAGCTTTTGTGTATCTAGAAGCTAGTCTATCGTAGAGATTATCTTCGATAGCTTCTTCTGTGATTGCGAAAGCTAAAGCAATCGTTTCCATAGTGTAACGAGCAGTGTAAGTCTCTTGTGCATAATCATAAGATATGCCTTGACCTTCTGCTTTTACATCAGCGTTAGCGAATCCTGATAACATTACTTCCTCTTCGAAAGCTCTGTCACTAGACTCGGTTACGTATATTTCGGCAGACTCATTGTCATACCGTTTGTACTCCAGCCCAAATAGTGCATTTAGGCCTGGTTCTAGTTCTTTAACTAGCTGTGCTCTTGATATTGCCATGTCTATATGCTCCTATTACGCGCTATCTTTGAACTCATTCAAGTTACAAACAACAACAAGTTTGCAGTAAGCTGCAGTAATGTCGTTATTTTCCGGATCGTCAGCGACCCTTAAAACTCTCCATGAGTAGTTAGTAGCGTGTTCAGATCCAATATCCAACGTGTTAGTTGATTTACCTGTGACTGTACTTCCAGCTGCTGCATTCATATTAAAAGTTTGCATAAACTTCGCTTGAGTGATTGCTGCATCTGAGAAGACTTCGTAGTTTTGCCACGGCGCATCGTTAACGAACGCTGTAATATCTTCACTGTTAGCCGGAGTAATGCTGCCTGCGTAATAGTTATCCCAAGTTGGCTTCAAAGTTGTAGCCGCATTGTAGAATACACCATTTAGCACGCCGCAAGATGAAGTGGTTCCAGTTGTTACTACTGTACCCTCAGTCATATATCCTGCTGCACTGACAACGGGAGCGCCATTATAAATAGCAGTTCCGTATCCAGCGTCAATCTTATAAGCAGATTGACCTTGTGGAGCAGGAGTATTTCCAAGCATACTTGTAGCATTCAAACCGTCACCAGCTGTTGCGCTATTTGCCATAGTTATTACTCCTTTTGTCTATATTTCTATAGACGGGTTAATTTAAATCGATGATAGGGAATTGGTTGTTATCCCGAGAATAGTTAAAAAATTAACTTTTCTTTGTACCACCGAAGGTTACACGAGACTGTCGATCGACATCGATCGGCATACTCTTATGTTGTTCCCTAAGCAAGTCGGTTTCAACTGCTTCGTCTTGACCTTCAGTAAGTTTCCTTTGATAGTCAACACGTTGCTGCGCGAGTTCTTCGGGTATCCTAGCCAACAATAGGCCTCCTACTCCAATGATACCAGCGTATTTGCCTTCAGTAACTACAGGATAATCAGAATCTTTGTATTCATCAGCTCTCACTAATTCATACCCTTCTCTAAGTCTTCCATAAACATTTTTACTATCTTGGAATCCTACAGATTCAGCTCTGATCCATCTGTGCCTAAAGCCATTAGGCGCCGGTGGTGCATCCAGAGAGGATGGTGGCTTATACACTTTGGGTCTTTCAGTTTTTGACCGTGTATCAGCTGCACGAGAAGTTTTTTTGTCTTTTGTCATATGCTTACGCCTCCTTCGTGAGTTTTAATTGTTTTGCATATTCTTCGAGTGGCACACCTAATTTTTTAGCTATTGCTACTTGAGACGATGTGAGTCTCATTTGTTTGCGACCAGTTTTTGCACTTCTATTCGCAGAAGCTACCGACTGAACGGGTCTAGTCGTTTGTATATCTCCAGTACTATCAAATTTACTAGGAAAGTCAACTCTTATACGCTTGTCTATTTCTTCATAATATTCATTTGATTTTGGATCATAACCTTCTTTTTCCACTAGATCTTTGTGAATCTCGAACGCTGTAAACGTCATAGCTCGGTTAGTTCCGAACCATCTGTTCTTAGCAGCCCAATCTTCAGCCATAGGATCAGCTTGAGGTAGTGATCGTGGAGCTTCTTTTGGTAATTGTCCACCGTCAGAAAGTTGAACAGGTTTCTCTTCCTGTACACCTTTTTGTTGTTGTATTTTCGCATTTTCGAACGCTAGTTCGGCAATACGTTTATTTGCTTCGACTTGAGCAGCGGCATCACCTGTTTCAATGGCTTGCGCTAAACTTTTTTGCGCAGAGTCCATTCCAGATTTTACATGCTCTTCAACTTTTTTACTATAATCAGAATCAATTTTAGTAAATCTATCCTGATCAGCTTTACGTTGTTTTTCTAAAGAAGAAGCGTATTCTACAGCTGCAGCTTCTCTTCGTTCTGCTTCTCTCATCTTACGAGTAAGTTTAGCAATACGAGATTGTACACCTTTACTATAATCTTCTAATTTAGAGTCATCAGCTTTTTGTTCTTTTTTTATTTCTTTTACTGTTTCATCTTTTACTGTTTCTTGTTCCGTGGTTTCTTGAGGCGCTTCTGTTTCTACAACAGCTTCGTCTTTTGTTTCTTCAACAGTTACATCTACTTCAGGTCCTGAAGTATCTATATCAACTGTTTTCTTTTCTTCTGGCATAGTTTCTCCTTTTCTATGTTAGTATTTATGCAAGATATCCTCTGGATTCTTGACGGTTGCCAAAACTTCATCTTCATTTAACAACCTAACTTCCCCACCTTCAATTTGTATACGTGATCCTGCATAACGTGCGAAGATCACCCAATCACCAACCTTGCACCATGGACCATTAGGATAACGTTCTTTATCCCTATAACATTGTGGTCCCATTGCTAATACGTTTCCGCATTGCGATGCAATTTGTTGTTTGTCTATAGTTTCATGTGAAAATAAAACTCCACCTTTAGATTTTTCATTCATTCTAAATGGAAGAACTAACATTCTCCAACCTGTTGGTTGTGGAAGTTTATCTTTTTCGTTGGTAACTTCTTTTTTTGGTTTGGATTTTTTTAATCCAACTAATTCTTTATTTGGGGTTAGGATTGTTTGGCTTGGCGCCGTTGATGTTGATGACTGTGCCTCTGTTTTCATTTTGCTCCTTATCGTCTAGCAGGTTAGAGAGTTCCTGTTTCGTTGCCTCTAGGGCGTTAATTTGTCCTATAATATACTTGTAAGTCTCCATGTTGTCAACCCCTCCGGACGTTACAGAAATTGCCAATGATCTAATTCTAGCGTCCAACGCTCTTCTTAATTTATAAATTACGTTTTCTAAATCAGCCATATTACATCACACCAACTGCTCTTAAACAGTCAGGGCAATTCTTTCTAAATCTCATGTGAGACTCGCAGTGTTGAACTACTTCTTTCACTTCTTCCACAATAACAGGTTCATCCTTTTCTTCAATAGGATCCATTGTTTCTTTTTTACTTCCCACTAGGAAGTTCCATATTTTCTTTAAAATTTCCATTACTTAATTTGACAGCCTACTTTTTTGCCTTTAAGGACTGCACCACCAGATTTATAACCTCTGTTTAATTCTCCAATAACTCTTCTTTTCTCAGCTCTGTCTGCTGCATCAGGGTGTCTTCTTGCATCGATACGACCCATTTCTTCTAGTAAGTTTGCTCTTCCACCTATGTTATATCCTTTACCCAATTGAAATTTTTGCATTGCTTTTTTTCTTTTTTCCAGGTCTGGCTGTGTACGTCTGTTTTTAATTTCTTTACCATCTCTAATTCTTTTCTTTCCAAGCTCAACTTGTGCTTTATCTAAGAGGTGTGGTTTTGTATCTGTTCTTCCTCTAATACTTCCTTTAGGTCTTGGATCTTTTGGGTGCTTTACTCTAATTGCCATAATTAACCTTTCCTTTTCTTAGCCATTTTCTTAAACGTCTTTGCTAACGCTTTTGCTCTTCCAGTGCAACCTTTTTTTGTAATAGGTGTACACTTTCCTTTAGTTCCACGTTTTTTAATTGATTTATTTACTGATTGTATCCAGTTCTTTTTAGCTCTTCCACCTTTAGCAAAATTAACTCTATCACCACCATTTGTATAACCATCCGCATTATGTCCTGCTGGTGGTTTGTAAGCAGATGCTGGACTTGTTGAATGCTGTAAAGATAAAGATGTTTGTCCAGAGTTTGGTGATCTAAAACTTCTCATTACTTGTCCCAATCCCTAGCACCTTTTCTAGGATCAGATGGAGCATCATATTTTCCAATTGAAAAAGCTCTTTTAGTATCTTTCATATGTTGAATTTTTTTCTTAGCTTCTTCACCTTTTTTAATAGCTTTTTTATGTTTATCTATTTCATCAATATTTTTTAAATAAAAATGACTTTTGCCTGCTTCTTTACTTTCTTTCAAACTTTTTGTAGTTTTTTTAACTTTAAAGTCAGGACTTCTTCCACCGTATTTAATACGTTCTTCACGCGTAGATTCACCACGTGCAATTTTTTTCTGTTTATAAGCTTTATAAGCTTTTCCAAAGCCTCTTTTGGCTGCTCCCAATATACTCATAACTACCTACTTATTAATTTTACCAGATTTTCTTTTGCCCCATTTTCCATAAGACTCATCTCTACGATCTTTCATAGATTGTTTCTTAGTGGATTCTTTTCCAGTTCTCATACCTAGAGATTCATCTTCTCTATCTTTGTAGCCTTGTTTCTTAGCAGACTTGCCTTTCTTCATAGCTTTTCTGCCACCGAATCTAGATTTGTAGGGTCTTGTTCCAAAATCATTTCTCATATTTTCTCCTTAGTTATTTATATTATTTTTATTATTTAGTGTCCACCTTATTTTTTACCATTCCTGAAGATCTGAGTTCCCTTTATCCCAAAAATGCTCGCAACGACCAAAATCCACAAATTTGTGAACCATGACGGCAACGACTGGAAATACTCAAAAAAGAGTTTTACCTTCTCCATGGCTGTCGGATCGTCACTCAGGACTGCCCACATTAACACAATTATTGGCGCCGAAATAATCACGAGGACGAATTCGTCCTTGTAGTCTGATTGACGGGCCTCTAAAAGTTTGCCTTGGTAAGCTTCCTCGCCACGCGCTTGTCGCTCGGCATGTAAAAGTTGTGCATCAGACATGGCAACTTTTGCCTTTTGTCTGTTAGCGTAAATTTTACCACCAGCTTGTAATGCTATTTTAGCTAAGCTGAACCAAGCCATAAATTAATACCAAGTTGCTTTAGCTGGCTTCTTTTCTTTTCTAAAAGCCTTCGTTCCTCTAACATCAACTGTATCTCCAGTTGGGATTCGAGCACTTGATCCTCTAATACTAGATTTAGCTCTTGGATCTCTTATTAAATTCTGCGGTGGAATAGAAATTTCAACTCCGCCTTTAAGATATCCATCTTTGTTAGTAAACATCGACTGATTGTATCCTTTGCCTTCTTTTGCCATATTTTCTCCTAGGGTTTGTATATACTAAGATTTAGGACCTTTCAAGGTTCTAACATCTTTAGCCTTCATTTTATCTGAAGTCAGTTTAACGTCCGCAGATATTAATGATTTTTGAATCGCTGTATCTGCTCTTAAATTAGCTAAATCTTCGTTCTGTTCTAGTTTATCATCAGTGATATCTCTATTTTGAACCATCTTAGCTTTATCTAAATTAATTCTAGCATCTGTTTCTTGTTGTTTACGTTCACTCTCCATTGCTTTTAAATCTACTTCTCTTTGTTTTAATTTAAGTAATGGATCATGATCAAATTGAGATGTAATTGTTTTTTCTTCTTTTAAAAATTCTTCAGTCATATCTGCAATCAATACAGCTTTTCTAGCTTCTATTTTCTGAGAGATTTGTTGAAGCTGTTGTTGTACTTGTGGGTTTTGTACAGCTGCTTGTTGCATTTGTGGTAACATTTGAAACTCTTGTGCAAATTCCAATTGTACCTGTTCTTGTGCCATCAATGATATGTGCTCCATAATATTTTTTTCTAAAGCTGCAGTAATGCTAGGATTGTTTCTAACAAAGTTACTAGCCATAAAATTTAAGTGAGCAGTTATGTGTGCTCTATGATCCTGACCTGGAAACGCTTGGAAAGGTTTCATAGCCATTGCATCAATATGTTCGATCGCTGGATCTTTTGGTTGATTCGGTGGAGGTGGTGGTAATATTCTATCAATATCCTTTACACCTAATGCTTCATACATTTTTCTATAACACATATATAAATTGTGCATTTGTGGATTAGACATTGCTAATTGTAATTCAGATTGTGCTAATGAAATTCTTTGTGACATTGAAAATATATTTGGATCGGCAACAGGTAGAATATCTACTCTGTCATCAAAATCTTGAACTTTAATATTTCTTTGTCCACCTACTACATCATACGGATATTCAGGAGGCAAATAAGTTTTAAAGATATTAGAAAGTAATTTAAATTCTTGTTTTAAAGATACATACAGTCTTTTATGGATTGCTGACATTACCCGTGAGCCACGCTCTAATAGGGCTACAGTCGTACCAACAGCTGCTGATTGGTTCCCGTCACCGACCTGCATGTCAGCAATCGACGCGAATCTTTGTCCTGCTTGAACGACAATTCCCATCAATTGCAATAATGTAGCAGAAGGTTCCTTATAAGGTAAGAATACAAATGCATCCTTTAAGTTTCCTCCTGGTGTATCTACATCTTTAAATTCACCTGGTTGTATGTTTGCAGCATCATCTTTTACTCTGACACCTCTTTGTTTAAATCCTGCCGGAAGATTTGATAATGTTCCCGCGTCTAATAACTGACGGAGAGCCGCAGTTGCAGTACGGCTCAATCCGCCAATCATATGAATGAGTCCAAGGCCATAAAATCCTAGTCCTGGCAGAAATTTGAAGTGGACAAAATATTGGATTTTATTTTTCTTTGGATCATTGGGCGCGAAGTTCCTTCTAATTGAAAGAACCTTCCGACTACCTTGCTCGATTGTAACGATGTAAGGTAATTTTATTCCTGTTGGTTCGCCATCGGCACCAACATCTTCGAAACCTTCTAAATCAAGGTCGACGTGGAATTCTAGTAATGTGTATAATGGTTCAACTCTTTGGGATTTAGTTAAACCTTCTAATTCTAATTCTTTTTTCTTTACTTCATTTGTAACTACGTCTTGAGGTTTATGTAATTCTATATCAGAATAAAAATTATTAACTTGTTGTTTACGTAAATCATTTTCTGACATTTTAATTACATGACAAACAGAAGTTGCATCTTGTAAAGATGTTGCTGTGTATGGCACGATTAAATCATCAGCTGGAACAAATTTAGAAACTGCTCTACCTAACAAATCATCATAATAAACTTTTTTAAATGTAGAACCTGCAAGAGGTAAATAAAATAACATTTGATCAAACTCTGGTTCATATTCTTTCATTTGATCCATGAGTTGATAGTTCATGAAATCTTTAACACGCTGAGACTGTTGTTCTTTCATCGGATTACTTGCTCCCATTACTTGAGTTCTTACAGGTCCATCAGCTGGTAATAATTCTTTATAAGCTAAAGCTTGAAACTGTGTTACAGCTTCTGCTAAAACTGGGTGTGTTGCACCAGATGCACCTTGGAAAGGTTCAGTTCTATTTTCATATTTAAATCCTAAAAGATCTAAGCCCACAGTGTAAGCTCTTTCCCAATCTGAACGAGAAGCTTTATACTCTCTGTAATCTGCTTCTAATCTATTAGCGATTGGATCAGTAATGTCTTCTGGTAATAAATCGTTTAAATTTGCAAAGTGATCGCCTTCTTCTGGTAGAGGCATTGCATTTGGATCAAAATCAATTGTAGCACCAGTTTCATCTTCCGTAATTTCAACCGGTCCTTTTTCTTTTATCTCTTCCGTAATATCGACTTGAGTCGTATCCGACTTTGGGTCATTCAAAATAATATTAGGGAGCGTTTTATCAATATCTGCCATTTATACTCCTATATTCTTTTAACACGATTATACATTGAAGGCAACCCTTGTGGATTAGGCCCTGATTCAGGTGGAATTGCATTAGGTCTTCTGATTCCAGCTATACCACCGCCTGCAAATCCAGTTAACCTTTTTTCTAATAAACCTTCTTCTAATTGTTTCTTTTCTAAAGCAGCTAATTGGTTAGCGTATTCTATAGGTATTTCAGAATAAGCATCTTGCAAAGATTTTCTTCCATATCCTTCTACTCCAGCTCCTAAAGCATAATCATCGAATATATCTCCAACACCTAATGCTTCTGCTTCTTCTAATACGTAGGGTTTAACATTAAAAAATAAATTTGTATTTCCAGCCATTTCTTCACCTTTATTTCTCATGTAAGATTCTAAATCTGTAATTGGAGTTACTTTTTCAGGACGACCTCCTAAATCTCTTAATTGTTCTTTTAAAAGTTCTTGATCTGCATCTTTAAAAGCTTCTGTAGTAGCTTGTTTATCAATTTTCTTTTCAAAATCAGATTTTACCTTATCTCTAATATATTTTTGTGTAGCAACTTTACCTTGTAGAGGAGTATCTCCTTCTTGATAAGTATAACCATAACTTTGATAATCTTCCTGAATTTTATCCATATTTGCTTTAGCTGTTTCAAATTGATTATTCATTAAGTCATGTGCACCGGTTCCAGGTGTCAAGTTTTCTAATGCTTTTTCTGTTGTTATAGCTGTTCCATAATTATCAAAATAATTATTCATAGCTTTAGTATGTTTTAAATATCTCTGAGCTTCTTTATCCGAAATTTTATCTAAATCAACTTCACCCCAACCAAATATACCTGCGGTCGTTGCTCTCTTAGCACCTTCAATATCTCCTGCAATTAAATGTGGAGCAGCAAACATAAATTCAATTGGTGCATCTATCCAACCAAAAAATTTAGCTAAACCTTTAAGCTTACCAAATTGTTTAGGTATTTTTCCATCCTTAGTAGCTTTCATTGCTTGATTAGTTTGTTTTTTTATATTTTCTTGAATCTCTTCCATTGAACAAACCAATCCATCAACAACTCCAGCTGTTGCAAATTTCTTTCTCTTACTTCCACAAAACCCATTTAGAATGTTTGCTTTTGTTTTTTTCTGTTTTTTTTCGGCAATGTTTTTTATATCACCTCTAAAAGTTGCTAATTCTGTTTTGCTTAAATCTCCAATTTTTTTGTTAATATCAGTAACAGACCATTTAGAATAATCACCACCAATTGTTCCTGTGGATTGAATATCCATAAATCTTCCTTGATCATCTAAAACAGAAGATGCTTTTCTCCAGTTTAATAATCCATCATGGTTTGGAAAGTTTTTATAATGACCATCAATAATTTTCTGAGCTTTCGTATCTAGTTTATCCATCTCTATATCAAATTCTTTAGGATTAATCTTTCCAATGTTTACATCATTTATTAAATCACTTCTTTGTTCTGTTAATGCTACTAATTGTTTATTAGGGCCAGATAATTGGCTATTCATTTGCTTATCAATAATTGTAAAATCTTGAGTTCCATGCGCAAACTCATCACCTATTGGAAATAAATGGTGAGAAGGAAACTCATCCAGTCCAGAAATTCTTTTGCCTGCCTGAGATATTAATAATTTTGCTTCTCTTCTTAGTTTATGTGCATCTCTTTCACTAGGAGGAAGTTTACTAAAAGTTTCTCCCAATGTTTTTTTAAAACGATTAATTAAATCATGAACACCTTTTTCTGAATAAGTTCCTTTAAAATAAGTTTCAAAAATTTGTGCATTACTTTTAACTCCAGCGTTCTTAGCTGCAGTACTAGTTTTAGGATACTTGTATCTTAAAATCATATCATCAAGAAATTCTTGCTGTAATTTCTCATCAGCAAAAATGAATTGATTATTGACCATGGTAACTTTCTTTTTATTCTTGATTAAATTCTCTCTAACAGCGTCTATGTTTACAGTCTTATCTTTATTTACAAGATTTAAAGTTATATCTCTTTTAATTCTACCTTTTTTTCGAGCTTTTTCTTCTGGTAATCCTTCTCCATAATCAGTTAAATGCTTATTAATCTTACGTCTCTTTTGAGCATCCCTTAAAATTTTATTTATATCTTGATCAGGATATAAAATTTCTGCTGCTTCTTTTACTTTTACATCTGTCCATTTATCATTTAAATTTTTAATAGCTTCTTTTTGACGAATAACATTGGCAGTAACAGCACCAGGTTTTTCACTAAACCCGATCCGTCCACCATCTGCAAGGTCCATGGACCGTGGTTCAAGGGCCTGTCTTAAAATAGGGTTCTTGATTACCGGATCACTGCTGTTCTCTAATCCGAATTTAATTAATTCTTTAAGATTCATTATTCTCCTAACATTCTGGCAACGCCACCGGATGCAAAGTCAATATCCTTTTGATTCACAGGTCTGGGTTTTGATTTCCCACCTATTTGACCTTTAATTGTATTTTTCCCAATTGCAAATTCTTCTACTTCTCTAAAATCAGATGCATGATCACCAAATTTATTAAAAGATGATTCTTCAAATTTTATATTCTCTGGATGTCCTCCAGTAAATTCTGCTTCTTCAACCCAGAACTCTTCTTTGGTTTTTTGAGCTTTATGTGGTTTCCAAAAACCCTTTGGATCTTTAGGGTCCATATGCTGTGGTAATATTGGTTCTATTTCTTCAGCCGCTTTATATTCTAATCTAACTGGTTGACCAAATTTACCATCTGCAAAACCATGTTTATCTATTCCAATATCAGCAACCACATTTCCAGTATCTAATTCCTGTGTTACATAAACATCTGTTTTTGAATTAGGGAGTTTAGTTTTATGAACAATGACTCTTTCTGCTCCTGAGTCAACTTCTTTACCTTCTTTAATAACTTTATTTACAAGGGGCTTGAACCACGCTGGCATGCCTTCAATATTTTTAATTGGAACTTGTGTTAATTCTTTTGCAACTTGTTTTTTACCCCCACCTTTTAATAAACCAAATAATCCAGATTTCGCAGCGCCTGCCGTTGCAGCTCCTGCTCCCACCATTTGTAAAAATAATCTTCGCATTTTATCTATTCCACCAAGTTTAAAAGGAATACGGCCACCTTCTGCATTTAATGGTCTATCTTTTGTAATTAAATTTTTATAAATATTTTCTAATTCTAAAAGTCCTTGTTCTGTTATTTTTGGAGCATCCTGTGGTCCAACTTTTGCCATTGATTTTGATAATCCTTCTGAAAACATTTCAGCGGTTTCTTTATCAATACCTTTTTTAACCATATCCTTTATCATCCATTGTTTATGTGATGTAATAGCATCCTCCGCTTTTTTTATATTTTTAGCTGAGGAAATAATTTCGTCTATTGTAAGAGCTCTATCTTTCTTTAGTGTTTCAGTATAGCCTTCAATCATTTCTTTGGCCAATGTAGGTATACCTTCTGGTCTATCTAACATTTCATTGAATTGTTTAGGATTTACTAACTTTAACATTTCTGTAGGGCTTTTTCCATGTTTAGATCCTTTTGAAAAATATTTTAACATTTCTTTTAATAAGCCTTTTCCTGCTCCAAGACCACCACCCATCCACATAGGCATTCTAACATTTGTATCTTCTGCAAGTAAATAACTTAAACCGGTTCTACCACCTTGTGCAAAATCTTCTGGATCAGGTTCAATATTTCTTTCAAAGATATGATCAGTAACGCTTTCATCATCTACAATTTTTTCCCGGTCTGCTTTTGATAAATTTTTATATCGACCCTCTCCTTTTAAAACTTTATTAGCTTCTTTCATCGAATCCATTGGTTTCATTTTTTTAATATCTGTAATAACACGCTCAACAGTAACTATTTCTTCTGCAAAAGGTTTACCAAAATCTGTTTTAATAACGTTTTTGCCAGATTGTCTATCTAACATGTTAAATAAATCGTTTGTAATTTCTTTGTGTCTTGGGTGTCCTGGGCCAATAACTTCATGTCCACCAATCGTTGGTCCTTTAGGTTTGTTAAGTTCAAGCATATATTTTATTTCTTGTTCAGATAATTTATCAAGATCTACACCTTGTCTTTTTGCACTGTCCACATATCTAGCATATTTGTTCATGGTAGTCTTTCGAATGTCTGGACCAATAGACATAATACCTGATGCTTTACCAGATCCTTTAACTACGTCTTTTAATATTAAATTATATAAAAATTTTAACCCTGACATTAATAATACACAAACTTCCTAGGCGCTTGTTTTTCTAATACATAATCTTCTGGGTGTCTTAAAAATCCACCTTGTCTAAAGCGCATAACAGCTTGAGTCATAGAGTCAACTAAGTCGTCATGATCACCATGCGGGAATGCTGCACATTCTTCTATAACTTCCTCCGCGAATTTCTGGTCAGGCGCCCAAATCATGCCAGATTCAAAAAGCGGAGCGCATGTATTTACTCGTACATGTTTATCATTTCCTTTGCTCGGTGTAAAGTTCTGAACGGGTATATCCATTTGACGAAGTTCATAGGTCAAAGGCAGTCCAGCTGCTTTTGCTTCGATGATAACAGACTCAGGATTCCAATATTTATACTGATCCAGTGCAATACGTCTTAATTCCGGGAATTCATACCTTCCTTTGATGGCATCTACTAAAATTAAATTAGCAGGAGAGTCCTCATTTGGATAAAAAACGCCCCAAGTGGTAATTGCACTAAAATCGGCCGTTTCTTTTTTCAAATAGGCAGTATCATACGATTGAATTACGTAATGTAAGTTCGGAGGTTCATCATGTTCCCATTTTCGCCACCATTCTCGCTTAATTATGGCTCCTTCTTCAGAAGTTGGGTTTTGCATCCACTGAGCGTTCCATTTTCCGACAGGTAATGTTGCTTGAACCTTTTCTAATTCATCTATTTTCCAATATTCAGGCCAAACGGACTCTTTTTTTGTTCCGTGGTCCATGATTGCCGGAAATTCGACCACTTCCCATTGATCGCCTTTTATTTCTTTTTGATTTTTTAGTAAAATTCCAGTCAAATCCTTTTTTGACCAACGTGTCATTACTAAAATAATTTTTCCACCTGGTTGAAGACGTTGACGTGGACCTGAAGTGTACCACTCATACGCATTTTCCATAGCAGTTGGAGATAATGCATCTTGCTCAGAGTGAGGATCGTCAATAATTAATAAATCAGCACCTCTTCCAGTGATAGCTCCACCAACACCAGCAGCAAAATACTCTCCACCTTGTGCAGTTTCCCATCTTCCAGCAGCTTGACTATCTTCTTGTAGTCTAGTTTTAAAAATTTTACCGTATTCTTCACTATCAATTAAATTTTTTGCTTTACGACCAAACCTAATTGCTAGTTCTCCAGTGTGAGTTGCTTGAATGATCTTTAATTTTGGATTACGGCCCACCATCCAAGCCGGAAGTAAGTATGAGGCAAACTCCGACTTAGTATGTCTTGGTGGCATGTTAACAATTAAACGAGTAATTTTCCCTGTTGCAAGGTCATTAAATTTTTTTGCTATGTGTCTATGGTGCGCGCCTTCAATGAACTCGGGCCAAACACACTTAACAAAGGATAAAAAATCTTCTTTCGCTTTATTTTGAATTTTTTTCTCTGCATACATCACGCGAAGTTGCAGGAATTGTTTACGAACGTCTGAAGGAAGCTTATTTATATCTATACTATCTAAATTCATACAAAATTTTTAAAAAATTTTTCGCACCTTTATAGGATGTTGAATAAGTTTTTACCACCATTGACTGTCTAAATCAAGCAATTCAACCCAGAGTAGTGGGACCCCTTTTTATTTTAAAGGGGATCAACCTTTTTTATTCGAAGTTTTTTGGAATTGGGTTTAGTATCTCTATTAAGGGGGGAAGCAGGGGCGATCACTCGCCCATGCTGTTGGTTGATGATTAGTCTAGTAAGACCATGTAAGCTTTGGCATTGTGTTTCATAAACCAATCCAAATGCTTACGCATTGTAGCCCAATGCTTGCTTGCACCTGTGCCTAATGTCTTATCTTCTAGTGTTGCCATTAGTTCACACATAAAGATTGCATCGTGCTTGCTTGCCTCTTGTTTAGTTAGCATAACAGACTCGCCATTAAATCTGTTTCTTCTTTCTTCTGTTCTATTATCTTTCTGTGTTTCCATGTCCTTGATCATATAGGATAGATCAAGCATTGTCAACTGGTTTGATTGTAGTTCTTGTTGCTTGATATGGTGTTCTTACATAGTCATTGCCATTATGTTGATATCTATAACTCTCATATTTTTCTTTTTCAATCTTAATTGATGTTTCAAGTGCCTTGGTCCTTGGTGCAATGGCTACGATAGCTTGCACGTGTTTATTTAAATAATCATGCAAACATCTTTGATTACAAAAATAAGCATAAATACTATTTCTAATCCATTCACTATTTAATGCAATCTTTCTAGTTCTTAGAACTTTATTATCGCCACTTCCTCTTACTCTTGATTGTGTATGTTGAGTATGACACTCAGGACCATGACACCAGTTATAACTCATGCTTTCCTCACACTATAATTAACAGCAGTTCTTGGGTGTTCTGCGTCAATATCCCAAAAATTATAGCAAGGGTTTCCTTTTAAATCTGTCCATTGTCTTGATTTAAAATTATTATGTTCATCAACTCCTCTACACATGGCAAACTTATTACGTGATTTCATAAACCATGAAAAGTATTTTATTTGTTTTGTCATTTCTGCCTTTCTGTTAATTATGGCTATCCTACCATAAATAGGATAGCCACGTCAATAGTTAATTTAAACTATTTTGTTGTTGTTTTTCATACAACAACCTAGCTTTAATCTTATCCTCTCTACTTGTGTTTTTATTCTTCATTCCTTTTATTCTATCAGCTAGATTTTTAGGATTATAGATTACAAGTCCAGTGCTATTAGTTCTGATTATTTCTGCCTCTTGGACATTTAATCCAAGTTCAGTACATAACTCAATCGCCTCGTCAAGATACTTATAACCTTTTAGACCAATTTTAATTTCTTTCATTTGGTCTAAAATAGATTTAATCCAATTTCTATGTGCCATAACAAATTGTGCTTTGGCTTGTTTCCATTGTTTAAGCATAAGAAATTGTTGTTCATTACAAGCAATAGAACGATCACGACAATACTCTCTACCAATTAAATCTAATTGATATTTTTCATTCCACTCTTTGCCATAACCAGTATCATCACTACCAAGATATTTATTATTTGCGTCTGTATATTTTGTTAAATGTGGGTTGCTCTCTTTGCCCTCTTGTTCAATCAAAATATCTGGGTTGCAATTATCTTGTGCTTTAAGTTCATCACGATACAAAGCATATCCATAACTTTCATCTTTAGAAAAACTATCACTATTATTACCACCGAAAGCACCACCTAAACGAAAGTCAAAATGTTCTTCAATAGTATCTTCTTTCATTATAGGTTTATTGTCATAATCTCTATCTTCTACCTGTCCTAAATAATGAAAATGAAAACAACTGTCTTTAGCAATAGTATTTACATTCTCAAATTTATTTTCAAGATGATATGCCATTTTGACATCTTCAGGTGTATAATGTTTTCTGACAATAGTTTCAGCTAAATTCCAAGCATTGTCATTCAACTCAATTTGATCTGCTTTGAGTTCATCATACTTTGTTTTTTCTTGTGTTGGTTCTTGTTCCAAGTGTACTCGCATACGATTTGCGATTTTATTTCTGTACTCTTGGTTCAGTCTTATTCTACTCATATATTACTCCTTTCATAATTATTTTTAATTTATCACTTGACATTTATTCTGTCAAGCATTATGTTGGATATTAATTATTTAAACCATTTATGAGTATTAAATAGTTGGGACAACTTCTGGTTGTGTAAGCACTAGGTAGTTTACTACATGAGCCAACAACCAGAACTGATCCCTGACCCTGCTGTGTATGCTAAGCTTGTAGTAACTACTGCAACGTAGGGTCTGGGATCAGATGTTGTAGCTGTGGGATTTAACCCACTATAATTCAGGTTGCAATGGACAGATGCGACATGGCCACAAAGCCGGAATGAGTGTGCCCGCCTGCATAGCACAACAACTGATCCCTGGTCTAATCAACTGGTGTACACAGGCGCAGGCTCCGTTGAGTAGCGCAGATTGGACCTGGGATCAGTGATCTTAGTGGACAAGTTCCTGACAAGATCTATTAGTGGCCAGTGGATTCTAGATAAGCCCGGCTGTGAAGAGATCTGATCACTGATCACCTAAAGCTTCAAGCTTCAAGCAGCAAGCTTGACAATGAGTAAATGATAATATAGGATAAGAAAAAACAGAAAGGAAAAAATGAGTACTAGAAGTAATATAGCAATAGAAGATCCAAAGACAAAAAAAGTAAAAGTTATATATGTTCATAGTGATGGATATCCTTATGGTGTTGGAAAATGCCTGGTGGACAATTACACCAATAGGCAATTAGCTGAAGAGCTTTTTAAATATGGAGATGCCAGCTACCTGGGCGATACTCTGGATGAATGTAGTTTTTATTCTAGAGACTGGAATAGAAAACAAGATCCAGCCAGAACATTCAGAGATGAGTGGATGTATATGGACGATATGAAAGGAGATGTATTTATAGAATATATTTATATCTTTAAAGATAATAGATGGCACATATCAACTCAAAAAATGTATAAAACTAAAGATGGCTACGATAGTGGTCGTTTTTGTTATTATACTAAATTTGAGCCTGTGGTCATGAACAAAGAATATATTAAGTACAAAGACAAACACGAGAAACACGCTGAAGTTAAGATGATCTCTAAAATTGGAGACATGTTAAAGGGTGCAGGGTTTGATGGTGACAATGTAATGATACAAGGTGGAAGTGCCAAAAAAACGAATTAGATCCAAACATAGTAATTTATTAAATTATTTCATCCATGATAAGCGGGACTTGAGTCCCGCTTACGTGCGTAGCTGTGAAAAGTTTCTAAAAGAAATAAGCCGCAAGCGCCAAGCCTCAAGCGGCAAGTATGAGTAGACAATTAGAAAGTTATGGAATTAATATATTACAGCTTCACGCAGCATGGCTCCTGGCCAACGGCTACAAGCTTCAAGCAAAAAGCTGCAAGCGGCAGATTAGAATGATTCTAATTAACAGAAGGAAAAAGCTACAAGCTTCAAGCGCCAAGCTTGACAAGCCTCAAGCTTCAAGCTATAGTAGGATTATAAAGGAGAAATTATGAAAATAGAAAAGTTCTTAAATAAAAAAACAAGCAAAAAAACTAAAATTGAAATTTTAGAAAAAATGCTGAAAGCGTGTGAAGCTGCAGGCGGCAAGCTCCCAGTAACGGACGCTAAAAAGATAGTAATAAAACATGCTGAAAAAAGAAGCTAGAAAAATAACCGGTGGACTGAGTGCACCCAACAAGATGCCTGGACCATCGATCAACCTGCCAGCGTGGAACTGTATAACTGGCCTCAAGCTGCAAGCTGTTAAAGGATCTGTTTGCGCAGGCTGTTACGCCATGAAGGGTAGATATAGATTCCCGAATGTACGTAAAGCAATGGACCGAAGACTGACAGCGCTGCAGGACCCGCGCTGGGTAGACGCCATGGTAACACTGGTTAAAGGCCAGCCCTGGTTCAGGTGGCACGACTCAGGAGACATCCAGAGCCCTGAGCATCTCAAGAACATATTCGAAGTATGCAACAGGACGCCAGAGACCAGGCACTGGATGCCAACACGTGAAGTAAAATTTTTGAAGCTCATGGACCCGGACGTCGTCCCTAAAAATTTAATTATTAGAATCTCTTCCCATATGATAGACCAGGGGCCCGTGAAGCACTGGCCATGGACCAG
>VTLG01007713.1_pt1 | contig 32485 bp, 43 predicted proteins | sample 4694571 | NCBI WGS metagenome assembly VTLG01 (sample SAMN12604809, study PRJNA352737) | marine metagenome | biome: ENVO:00000447; feature: ENVO:00000209|ENVO:00000569|ENVO:01000036; material: ENVO:00002151; isolation source: viral sequences binned using virsorter ...
AGAGGAACTACTGCCGGAGCACCTTCCAAACCTTACTACGTGGTTTGAGCAGTGGGACACACATGGCGGGAGCAAAAACCGCCGACTAACCAAGCAAGGTCTGTCGGGCGCTAGCAACAAGCTAGAGACGCTCGCGCAGTGGGAGTATCCCGCTGCAACTATTAAAGAGCTATTCACCAATCCCCACAGCCCATTCACCTTGGGCAACCACAACTGGGCTGAAAATCAGCGGCCCTACAAGGGGAGAATGCAGTGCTTTGACCATTACTGCCTCTTCTCTTATTCGTGCGGCAGTTGCGGCAAGTTCGCTTGTGGCAACAGTTGCGACCCCAGCGGCGTGAGCGCTGGCGGGTGGGGAGGTCCGCTGGGCTTGGTGCTGGTGACCACGCCGCAAACGTGGGCATTAGAGCGCGGCGCAATAACCGGACACGGCTTTGAAATCCAACATGCGGGGGCTTATGGAGAACCCATTAGCCCGACCAAACACTAAAACTCACCGTGCCCCTAGGGAGAAAGCTATGCGCACAGAGAGCTATCGGGGGTGGGTCATTAAATATGATCCACCCCCGGTGCCCTTTCGCAACTGCGACTGGGCATTTGTGCACAGGGATTTTGACGGAGCCCCCGACGCAGGGGACCACCGGTATGGCCACGCCGCCTCCGTTGTGGAGGCCAAAGCAGCCATTGACTCCCTCATAGAAGACGAGCAATAAGCGCTTTGCACCGATAATCGCCCCCTGCATTATTACAGTGTAGGGGGCGTTTGTCCCTACGGTTACTTAGGAGGGTTGACAATGGCGTTATCAGCTTACGAGTTTTACAAAGCCGAAATGCAAAAAAGGTTTAGCAAAGGAGAACAAAACCATCCCGCGCCCTTAATCGCAGGGGCATTGCAAAACCACGCCGACTTTATTGGAGCGGTGGCAAACAAACCGGGGACATTCCTTGTCTTTAACAAAGAAGATGAGTTTGGGCTGGAGGCCCCAAAAAATGAATGGACGATTGGGCTGACGGCCCCAGAATTTGAGGCCGCGAGGGCGGAATTTGAGGCCGCGAGAAAGTATTGGGAAGAGGAGATGGCCTACCAAAACCCCCATCCCCCATTAGGTAACATCGCGTATGCTCACGAAGTCGCCAGTTGGGGCGACCATCATTATGATAAAGATCTACATTGCTATGCCTCTCAGCAATGCCTTTACCACAAGGTAGAGGTCATGGCCTATGCGCCTGGGGATTTCCGCCTTAACGGCGTCTGCATAGAACCAGATTACAACGTTATTGGTGGGGAAATTCAGTATGTAACCCTGGAAAGCCTAGAGCCCGCCTACGGCGTGTATAAAGAAAAAACCGTATGGGAAGCTCCCGGGGGGCCGTACTCAAGAGCAAGCAGTGAGTGGTGGTGGTTTGTCCCTGCAAAGCATTGCTTTAGTTCGTATCCAAAAAATTGGCCCAATTTCTAGCACTTGACTAAACAGCGCTTGGCACCGACAATCGCCCAAAGCCGTAGCGAGCAAAACACTGCTCGCATACGCAGCATAAATCAAAAAGGGGGGGCCAAGCGCTCCCCCCAACTTTTTTAAGACAAAGTTTGCTATATAGAAGTGATATCGGAGATGAACGATCAACTTTTTTTTTTCTCGTCCTGTCCGATATCTCACTATCTCACTATCTGGTCTGTAAGTGACTGGAATACAACAATAGCGAGATATTGTCTACAATTTTATCTAGTATCTGGGTTTTGTTAGATTACAAAGGCTTAACTGATTTTGGTTAATTTACCAAGATTTCACGTTTGAGTGGGGCCCCGCGAAAAATTTGATCGCGATAAAAAAGTTGTGGTCCTGTCTCCGATATCACTTCTATATAGTAAAGTTGTAATAACCTGGAATGGGATCGTCTGTATGCCGCCTACCCCGGAAAGTCGTTTGTGGAAAAATCTGCGTCAAAACACTGTGGAGTATCCTATTCACTGGACGCGCCTGGAAAGCTGGTCTACTCCTGGGGTGCCCGACGTGCACGGTATGTGGGAGGGGAAATCCTTTTGGATTGAGCTGAAGATAGATAGGAACAAGAAAGTAAGACCAAATCTAAAGAAACTTTTGAGGCCCCACCAAATCTCGTGGCAGACTTCATATTCCAAGCACGGCGGGAAAGTCTTTAACTTGGTTCACCGTCCCACCCCCTCCCTCCTTGATCTATATCAGGGGGGATGGGGAGTGATGGAAGGGGAGAGTGAACCATTGTGGGGAGGAGGGGACAAAGACTGGAAAGGATTGATGGATCACCTACGATCATTGATTGATTAACGACAGTTTGATGGACAAACTGATTGATGGATCACTAATGATCGGGGACGATCCCCCCCCCAACCATAGGCATAGGTACCAGCACGATCGCTAATGATCAGGGCCGATGGACAAACTGATGGAGCAGTTTGGATCAGGAACGATCGTTCATAGGCATAGGCATAGGTACGATCATTGATGGATTGATGGATTGATGGATTGATGGACGAAGGTTTAAACGGTTCTTATTCGCAGTCGGCCCGCCGCCCCTGGCCCTCGGGCGCTGCCCGGCCCTGGTGCTGCCCGCCCCTGGTGCTGCCCGGCCCTGGTGCTGCCCGGCCCCGGCGCTGCCCGGCCCCGGCGCTGCCCGGCCCCGGCGCTGCCCGGCGCTTTAACTTTTTTTTAAAAAAGTGCATTTGGCACTTGTAATATTACAAGGGTACCCCCATATTACAGGTGTTGGCGGGGCCAACCCGGCCCCGCCCGTTAAAAAAGGGTTAACATTATGCCAACACCTACCACCAAAAAAACCACCATAGTTGGTACCGTTGCCGGTGCACCCCATGCAGCCCACGCCCTGCCAAACACTTGCACGCCGCAAAGCCCGGCCCTATGGGTTACAAGCGGCTTTGCTACGCCGGCAACAATAGCCGGGTTTGTTGCCAGCAACGGTGGCAACACCGGTGTTGTGTTTGTGCCCTACAAAAACAATACCAACCCGTGCAATTTGTACGGCTTAACCGCTAAGGCGGGCAGTACAAGGGCAAACTGTTTAAACACCATTAAAAACGGGGTAACAATTGCGGCCGCGCAAGCCGCCGCAACATACGGCCCCGCCAAGCCCGGCGCGCCCGTGCAAAAAGGGCGCCCAAGCATAAAAAGCGCTTGGCTGGCATGGCTGCAGGGCAGCTATAACCCAGCCAAGGGTGGCAAGCCCTTGGGCATGCTAGTAGCGTTGCCCAAGGCGTAACTTAACTAGGCGGGCGCACTTGCGCCCGCCGCTTTTTCTTTTGGGGCAACAATTTTCTGGGGCAAAAACATGGGCATCCTATTGGCAACCGGCGGGGCAGTCCTAGCGCTTTTGCTACTGCTAGCGCTGTCTTAGTAACCGCGCCCAAGTAATGGCCAAGTATTGGTAAGGTACCTAGCCCAACCAATACTTGGCCCCATTGGGTTATTACTTGGGGCCACCCCCCCTAGCGCTGGCGAGAGGTATATAGGCATCAGCATATATACGGTTCCCCGCGAATAATGTATGGTAAATTTCATTTGGCCGTGCACCCTGTAATATTACCCATGTACCAAGGTTGGAGATTTTTGCAATGCCCCCTGCTAGAAATGATTCCCAGCCCACGGTACAGACGATAGCTTTGCATAGAGAAATCAGCCAGTTGTCCACTAAGGTTGAGCGAATGCAACAGGATGTGCACCGTTTGTATAAGATGGTGAGTACGCAGAACGAGTCATTGAACCGTTGGCGTGGTATGGGTGCTGCGTTGACTATGTTGGGTGTTGTGTTTGGTGGTGTTGTTGGGGGAATAATAGCGAGCGTTGGACGAGATTTCTTTGGTAAGTGAACCTTAGAGGAGAGACTTAATGGGCTGGTTAGTTCAGGATAGTGTGGATGCGTGGCGTGATTTCCGCAGTAAGTCCAAGCGTTGGCAGTTTTTGATGGCGGCTTTGTTGGTTTTTCTGGTTGCCGCGTTTTTGATAGCTGCAAATAGCCCTTGCGCGTTGGAAGGTTTATCCACCCCGGAGGGGGCACCGCCTAATGCCGGATAGTTTAGGCGGACAGCTAGATAGCATACCTGAGGATAAGCTAAAGACGTTCGCGCATTTGCTCGAGCGGGCACAGCTCACCACGCAGAGCGAGGCGGCGCACCAAGATTTCATAGATTTTGTAAAGCTAACGTGGCCCGATTTCATTGGCGGAATGCACCATACCAAAATGGCGGAGGCTTTTGGGCGGATAGCTCGGGGCGAGCAGAAGCGGTTGATCATCAATATGCCGCCGCGCCATACCAAGAGCGAGTTCAGCAGTTATTTGCTGCCCGCTTGGTTGATTGGACGCCGTCCGACGTTGAAGATAATCCAGACCACCCATACCGCCGAATTGGCGGTGCGGTTTGGCCGCAAGGTGCGCAATTTGATGGACCAGGAGGAATACAAGCAGATTTTCCCCAAGGTTCAGTTGCGGGCGGACAGCAAAGCTGCCGGCAGATGGGAGACGGGCAATGGCGGGGAGTACTTCGCAGCGGGGGTTGGCGGTGCAATAACCGGACGCGGCGCTGATTTGTTGATAATCGACGATCCCCACAGCGAACAGGACGCGCTTTCGCCCAGCGCTATGGAAAATGCGTATGAGTGGTACACCAGTGGACCGCGCCAGCGCTTACAGCCCGGAGGAAGTATTGTTATTGTGATGACCCGTTGGGCCGAAAACGATTTGACGGGTAAGCTTATAAAGCAGATGGGCCGCGATGTGTTGGCGGACCAGTGGGAAATAATCGAATTCCCGGCCATCCTCCCCAACGACGAGCCAGTCTGGCCACAGTTCTGGAATAAGAAGGATTTGCTGTCGGTCAAGGGCAGTTTGTCCGTTGGCAAGTGGGAGGCCCAGTGGCAACAGAATCCCACAAGTGAAACCGCCGCGATTCTCAAGCGCGAATGGTGGCAGAAATGGGAGAAGGAAGATCTCCCCAAGCTGAATTATGTTATGCAGTCTTACGATACGGCTTACAGCAAGCAGACCCACGCCGATTTTAGCGCTATAACCACTTGGGGTGTGTTTCAGCCGGAGGAGGCCGGACCGTTCAATGTGCTCTTGTTGGATGCGCGGCGGGGGCGCTGGGATTTCCCGGACTTGCGGCGCGTTGCTTTTGAAGAGTATAAGTATTGGGAGCCAGAATGTGTGCTTATTGAGGCCAAGGCTAGCGGAATGCCTTTAACTCACGAGCTACGAAACATGGGTATCCCGGTAGTGAACTATAGCCCAAGCCGAGGAAATGACAAATTTACGCGGGTAAATAGCATCAGTCCGCTTTTCGAATCGGGCATGGTTTGGGCACCGGATACGAATTTTGCAGAAGAGGTTATAGAGGAGTGCGCTGCTTTTCCTGCAGGAGAGCATGACGATTACGTTGATACTGTTACGCAGGCTTTGCGCCGTTTTCGCGAGGGAGGGTTCATTGCGCACCCTGAAGATTACGAAGATGAAAGTGATCGTTTTGCTCCGCAGCACGTCTACTATTAGGCGAGGAACCAAACATGTCTAACCTTGATTCATTAATGGACGAAAGCTTGGTGCCCGCACCGACGGGGTTGCCGGAAGAGAGCTTGAGCTTGGAAGAGCTGTTCCTCGGGGACGATGAGGAAGGTGCCCCAGAGGAGATGGAAGTTGAGATAACGGAAGATGCCGATGGCGGCGCTACGTTGCTTTTTGGTGAGGAGGAAGAGGCTCCTTTAGAGGCGGGGTTCGATGAAAATTTGGCGGAGGTTCTGCCAGAAAGAGAGATTGGCCAAATTAGCAGCGAGTTGCGCGAGGCGTACCAGGATGACCGCGCGAGTCGCAGCGATTGGGAGCAGCAGTACAGCGAGGGCTTGGCACTGCTTGGCCTTACTTACGAAAATCGCACCGAACCGTTCCAAGGCGCAACGGGCGTAGTGCATCCTTTGCTTAACGAGGCCGTTACCCAGTTCCAGGCCGGTGCGTACAAGGAGCTTTTGCCTAGCGGTGGGCCTGTACGGGCGACAATTATAGGCACCCCCAACCCCGAACTTGAAAAAGCTAGCCAGCGCGTTGAAGATTACATGAATTATAAAATCATGTACCAGATGCGCGAGTACGAGCCCGAGTTCGACCAGATGTTGTACTACTTGGGACTTAGCGGCAGCGCATTTAAGAAGGTTTATTTTGATAACCAGCTAGGGCGCGAGGTGAGTAAATTTGTGCCCGCTGACGATTTGATCGTTAATTATGCGGCTACGGATCTGCAAACGGCGGAACGGATAACGCACGTTATCAAGATGTCGCGTAATAATGTTCGTAAGCAGCAAGTTAATGGTTTTTATGCCGATGTTGACATTACGGGGGACAGCGCTCAGGATACTAATGAGTTGCAGCAGCAAGAGGATAAGATCCAAGGGATTGAGCCGGTTAATGAGGACGACGAGCTCACCTTGATTGAGTGCCATTGCTACTTGGACCTTGAATCTTTCCCGGATATGGATGCGGAAAACGAGGAAACGGGCATTAAGCTGCCGTATGTTGTGACCATTTGTTTGGATACGAACCAAATTTTGGCCATCCGGCGGAATTACTTGGAAGACGATCCCCGCAAGGAGCCCTTGCAGTTCTTTGTACAGTATAAATTCACCCCAGGACTAGGGTTTTACGGATTCGGCCTAATTCATTTACTTGGAAACAACAGCCGTACTGCCACCAGTACTCTAAGACAGCTTACAGATGCGGGAACTTTAAGTAATTTACCCGCCGGGTTCAAGGCGAGAGGGTTGCGCATCGCTGATGACGCTAATCCAATTCAGCCGGGAGAGTTTAGAGACGTTGATGTGCCCGGAAATGACTTGCGTGGCAGCTTGCTACCGCTGCCTTACAAGGAGCCGAGCGCTACGCTGTTCCAACTTTTGGGTTTTGTGGTTGGCAGTGCTGAGAAATTCATAGGAACTACGGAAATTGGGCTGAGCAACCCCAATCAAGAGATGCCTGTTGGCACCACTATCGCGCTTTTGGAGCGCGGAGCCAAGGTGATGTCTGCGGTGCACAAGCGGTTACATGCCAGTATGAAGATAGAGCTGGAGCTTTTGGCGAAATTGTTTGCCGAAGGCGCTGGTAGCTACCCATATGATGTGAGTCCCGCTGCGCCGGAGATAATGCAAGCTGATTTTGATGTTCGCGTTGATGTACTCCCAGTCAGCGACCCGAATATCTTCAGTGCGGCGCAGCGGGTCAGTTTAGCGCAGGAGCAGTTTAAGCTCGCAACGGCTGCGCCCCAGATGCACAATATGTACGAGGCTTATCGCCGTATGTATGAAGCGCTGGGCGTGACGAATATTGATCAGTTGCTTACGCCCCCTCCGGAGCCGGAGCCGCTTGGGCCGCTGCAAGAAAACAGCAATTTTTTGAGTATTCCTGATGGCGGTTCCCCGCCACAGGCGTTTATGCAGCAGGATCATCGGGCGCATATATCTACGCACGTTGCGTTTATGCAGACGCCGTTATTGCAAGCGCAACCCGCGCTGGTTTCTGCGTTACAGAAGCATATTTTTGAGCACCTTACGATGATTGCCCAACAGATGGCGCAGCAGCAAGCGCAGCAACAGGGCGGACAGATACCCCCTGAGATGCTGACGAACCTTGTTGCGCAGAACGAGGCCCAGTTGATGCAGGAATTTGCGCAGTTGGTTGTGCCGCCACAGGATGAAGATCCGGTTATAGCGTTGAAGCAGGAAGATTTGCGGTTGCGTGAGCAGGAGTTGATAGCCCGTACCCAGGACGACCAAGCGGATATGCAGCTTAAACGGGAAAAAATGGTGAGCGATAACGCTATAGACAGAGAACGGCTACAGACCCAAGAGGATATTGCTCGCCAACGGGCTGATGTGGCGCTTTACCGTACGAATCTTCAGGCTGATCAGAAGGAGCGCGGTCTGTAATGCCTGATCGCCGTGGCATAGCTTCCTTAGCTGTTGGAGAAGAGAGCTTCGGATCTAAATTGATGAGATCATTGATAATGCTATGCGCCCCCGTCGCAAGCCACACCGTGACTTGCGACAACCTGAGGAGACTGTGAAAATGAAACAAGGTGGTGCCGTTACCGTTCCCCAGCGAGTGCAAGACCATTTTCTGGCGTACATCAACCCAGGTGAGGCTGCGGCTTTGCGAGCTATGGGCGGCGGGATAACCGCTGGCGGTGGCCAGCAGATGATGAATGGTATCCCGAGTTTTAATAACCCCCAGGACGATGAAGGCCAGGGAGGGGACCCTACCACACCATCAACATCGGCCATGGCTCTTGCAGAAATTTTGAGCAACACCCGTAATGTTGAGGACTATACGGAGTCCAGTGGTAATAAGCCAACGCTACGACCAATGTACTTTCATCCTTCGACAGGCGGACCCGGCGGTGATCCTGGTGGTGACTTATGGTATAAGGCGGTAAAGGCGACCGGATCCCAGGAATGGATGAAAAATACTTTTGGCAACAATATGGATATGTTGTCCCGGCCACAAAACATGGAAAAGATTTTAGCCAAGGCGTATGAAAACGTTGGCACAGCAGATTTGGCTTTGGCCATGGCGCAACTGGAAACTACGACTACCCCAGAGGGGCGTGTTCAAGAACAGGCTGCTGAGGGGGGCCAGTTTGGTTATAAAGCTATTGATAACCAGCCCATTACTTTGGCTCAGAATCAGGCAGATGCCGTTGCGCGTTATGCGCAAAGCCTTTTTGGAGATACGTCTCTTCAACCTGGGATGACGCCAGATTCACTTGGGGGCGTTTCTTTTCAGGGTGTGCCTATGGAAAATGTTTTAGATGCTATGTGGAGTGGCGGAGTATTAGGTGCGCAGCCGGGGGGTGGAACCATTAGTCGTATAGATGACAGAGAAGAGTTCGGTGATCAAGGTTTTGATTCGAAACGTTTCGGTGGATTAAAAGACTTTTTGGGTATGGACCCCACAGCAAGGATCCTTTCAGATTGGTCCAGTGGTACTTTATCAAAAGGCGAAGATTCTGTGTTTGATAACCCTATCAGTCCGGATAAAGACTTTGGCTTTGACACCCCAGACTAACCCCTGCTTTTAGAGGAAAGGATATCGGTATGTTAGAAGCGGGCAAAATTAAGGTTCCCCAACGGGTTAATGATCATTTTCTAGCTTACATTAACCCGCAAGAGGCTGCGACTTTGCGAGCTATGGGTGGTGGGATAACCGCTGGCGGTGGTCAGAAGATGATGAACGGCATTCCGAGCTTTTCAGAAGCTGAGATGTCCGATTATGGTGAAGAAAACATAGGAAGTACCCCTACTGAGACGAGCTCTGCTAGTGCTGGGACAGGAGGTGAGGGTGGTACCCCTACTGCGGCAGAGCTTGCAGAGCACACTACTGCGTTAGGGAAATCGATGTCCACGAGTATAACTGGCCCAGAAGGGCCAGTTCCTGATGCGGTAGTTTCTATGGCACAGGGTCCGGTTTCGCAGAGCCCACAGGATGTTCAAAGCTATTTGGCAGAGGTAGTAAATACACTCGGAAGGCGCGGTGTATTGGGTGGGATCGCCGAATTGATGGGAATGCCTGAGCAGACTGCTCTGATGGCGCAAGGTGCGAATGTTGCCTTGAGTGCGGCTTTGGCCGCTAACCCGGCCCTAGCTGGGATAGTTAGTTTGCCGGGCTTCGTTGCTAACATTAGAGATAAATATGGTAAGAGTGCGAAAAACCCAGACGGTCTCGAATTCGTAGATATTTTCCCTGGCGACGAAAACTACGGTAGCGACATCCCAGATTAACTTTTGTTTTCTAAAGGAGAAGAAAAATGATTAAAATTGCTAAAGCGTCCTCGGCTCCTGCCATAGAAGTCAATAAAGAAACTATCGTTGGCCGTGCTACTGGTAAAAAGGGGTTCGCCGACACCCAGACAACAAGCTATGGTGGCCCTAAAGAGTGTGCGAGTTTCCCCCCACAGGGCAAAGAAAAATCCAGCCGGGGCCGGGGCGCAATGGTGAAAGGATATAAGTTCCGAGGTGTCCTTTAATGGCAGACCTGAATCAGGATGGCGTGGTCACCCAAGAAGAGCTTGCTGCTTGGGATGAGCATGTCAAATTCCGTACGCAGAAGCATATCGCCCTAGCGGCTTTTATCTTCATGTTGGTTTTGACAGCATTGTTGTGTACGCCGCTTGTTTCCGAGGGTAGAGTTACCGCGCTTAGTGGCTTGATTAGCACCATGTACATCGCCCTAGCGGGAATTGTCGGCGCGTACATGGGCGTAACAGCGTGGATGGCGAAAAAATAATTGGTCACCTGCTTTTCTTGCTGGGAGAAATGAGGAGACCTTTAGATGCTAAGTCTTCTTGGAACGCTCATTGGATTTGGAACTTCCATCGTTCCAGAAATCTTAGGCTACTTCAAACAGAGGCAAGCCAATCAGCAACAGCTAGATATGCTGAAGGCGAAAGCCGAGTATGCCGCGCAGCTAAGTGAGCTAAAGCTACAAGAGCTAGATGTTGAAGCTGAAATAACTGAGACAAAGGGGCTTTATCAACATGATCAGTCTCTCGACTCTGGAACTTTTGTCAACGCTCTTAGGGGTTCTGTGCGCCCTGTGCTTACTTACCTTTTCTTCATAATGTTTGCGACTGTTAAGGGTACGCTACTGTTTGCTGCCATTCAAGATAGCAACGTTAATTTTGAAACAGCTATTTTGATGATCTGGGATGGTGAAACGCAAGCAATCTTTTCAGCTATCATAGCGTTTTGGTTTGGTAACCGCGCAATGTCTAAAGCGAGGGCGAGAATAGATAAAAATGCAAAATGACCCTAGTTTCTTTTTGTTTGAGCGCATGTTAAAGAGTTTGAGGGAACGTCGTCAAGGGTATGAAGAGACTATCGCTTATGGCGTTGTTGCCGACCACACTGCTTTCCGAGAGCTGAGAGCGCACCTCGCAGAAATCGGAATGGTTGAACAGGAACTCAGAGACCTGCTAAAGAGGATTGATGATGAACGAGAAAGTGCTTGAGAGCGCTTATGTAAAAGAAGAAGACCTTGTTTTAGACCCCACGCAATTGCCGGAAGCAGCAATAGAAAGATTGCCCCAACCTACCGGCTGGCGGATTTTATTGCTCCCTTTTAGGGGCATGAAAAAAGCGGGTTCTATCTTCCTTCCAGACCAAACTATCGAGCGAGAAGCCCTTGCCACTGTTTGCGGCTATGTACTGCGAGTAGGCTCTTTGGCTTATAAGGACGATGAAAAGTTTGGCGGTGTTCCTTGGTGCAAGGAAAAGGACTGGGTTATTTTTGGGCGGTATGCCGGTTCCCGGTTCAAGATTGAAGGTGGCGAAGTTCGCATTTTAAACGATGACGAAATTATAGCCACCATCTCCGACCCCACTGACATTGTTCATATGTAAGGGAGTAAGTCATGTCTACGACAGAGCACATGCACGATCTTCCCGTTGAGGAAGAAGCTGATGTTGAAGTTGAGGAAAAGGAAGACGAGCAAATTGCTTCTGAGCAAGAGGAAGAGGGCTCTTCTCAAGAGGATTCCGCAGACGCAGCGGAAGAGTACTCTGACTCCGTTCAGAAAAGGATTAACAAGCTCACTGGCAGATTGCGCGAATCCGAACGCCGGGAACAAGCGGCTCTTCAATATGCTCAAGGATTAAAGGCTCAGTATGACACGGTAGAAAAGAGAGCCCAACAATCTGATGAGGGCTTTATAAATGAATACGATAATCGGCTGAAGGTTTCAGAAGAAAGTCTGAATGATCAGCTAAAACGCGCCATTGAAATGGGCGACGTTGATAGTCAGGTTGACGCGCAGAAGAAACTTTCTGAGCATGCTTTTGAATCCAAGCGGCTTGAATATGCTCGGCAACAGATGGCGCAGCAAACAGCTCAACAGCAAGCGGCGCAGCAAGCGGCGCAGCAAGCAGCTCAACAACCGGCGCAGCAACAGCAAGCAGCCGCTAGAGAGCCGAGCCCAAAAGCCGAGCAGTGGAGCTCTAAAAACGAGTGGTTTGGTACAGATGAGCCGATGACTTTAACGGCTTTTAGTATCCATAAATCGTTGGTTGAAACGGAAGGGTTCGATCCAGAAAGCGATAACTATTACGCTGAGATCGACCGCCGCATGAGGGATAACTTCCCGCATAGATTCACTGAAGCAGACCAAGGAGGTGCGCAACCGCGTCGTTCTAACGTAGCTTCTACGGGTCGCACTGCTTCTGGTGCTCGAAAGTCAGGAAAAAAATCAGTGAAACTTACACCAAGTCAGGTTGCAATTGCAAAGAAACTTGGTGTATCTCTAGAAGACTATGCAAAGCAAGTTTCTTTGCTAGAAACACGGAGCCAGTAATGGTAGATAAAACACCCCGTGCCGCGTCAACGAGAGAATCTAGCTCTCGCCGTAAGCCTTGGACCCCACCATCCTCTTTGGATGCACCGCCCCCACCAGAGGGATATATTCATCGTTGGATCCGTGAAAGTGTCATGGGTTATGACGACAGGAAGAATATTTCTGGTAGACTTCGTGAGGGTTTCGAACTCGTTAGAGGGGACGAATACCCGGACTTCGAAGCTCCAACTGTCCAGGATGGAAAGCATTCTGGTGTGATTGGGGTGGGAGGTCTTCTTCTTGCCCGTTTTCCGAAAGAAACGCGTGATGAGCGCACTTCATACTTCCGGGAGCGCACCCGCCAACAGCTTGAGGCTGTTGATAACGATTTAATGCGAGAAGAACACCCAAGCATGCCTATCACTGCTGATAGGCAAACTCGTGTGACTTTTGGCGGGAGAAAGCCTTCCGTCAGTTCTGAAACCTAGCAAGGAAGGATCCAAAAAATGGCTAATAAAGATGCCGCTTTTGGTCTTCGTCCGTATAAAATGCTCGGTGCAGGGGCCAACACGAACGGGATTGTGAAGTTCAAGATCCAGCTTACGGGAACTGCCGGTACTTCTAGTGTTATCTATCAGGGTACTCCGGTTATTCCTCTTGCTAACGGTCTCATTGATATCGTTGGTGCGGCGGCTGGTGGAACTGTTCCGTTACTTGGCGCTTTTATCGGGTGTGAGTACACGGATACGAATGGTACACCGACGTTTGCTAACAAGTGGCCTGGAACTTCTTCGGTGAAGTCCAGCACTGAAGCCATTGCTCATGTCTCTGCTGATCCTGATCAGTTGTTCCTGATCAACTGTGATGCAGCGGCCACTGATGCAGCGGTTCATGCGAATGCCAATTTCGCAACGGCTACTTCTGGTGATTCCACAACAGGGATTTCCAGTGCAGAGCTGGCTGTTTCTACTCTGAACACAACCAACACGTTGAATTTGCGTGTTGTTGGGTTTGAAGACAGCCCCTCTAATGCTGATCAGACTGCCGCTGGCATGTTGGCCATCGTCCTCCTCAACAATCACTTTTACCGTTACAATGCGAACGGTACTGGTGCTGGTATCTAGGGAGATTTGCGATGCCAATTAGTCGTTCACAATTAATGAAAGAGCTCGAGCCGGGCCTCAACGCTCTTTTTGGAATGGAGTATGACCGCTACGATGACGAGTGGGCAGAGATTTTCGAAACGGAAAGCTCTGACCGTGCGTTTGAAGAAGAGGTAATGCTCGCTGGCTTTGGTCAAGCTCCCGTTAAGTCTGAGGGCGCGGCTGTCTCGTTTGACACCGCTAACGAAGCTTACACGGCGCGGTACACGCACGAAACCATTGCACTGGCGTTTGCGATTACTGAGGAAGCTGTAGAGGATAACCTTTACGACCGACTCAGCACTCGTTACACCCGTGCGTTGGCTCGTTCGATGTCCAATACCAAGGAGGTCAAGGGCGCAAATATCCTTAATAACGCTTTTGACAGCACCTACACCTTTGGCGACGGTAAGGAGCTTTGCGCTACTGACCATCCCACGGTTGGTGGTGGAAGTCTCCGGAATGAGCTGAGCACTGCTGCGGACCTTAACGAAACGTCGCTTGAGCAGGCGCTTATTGACATTGCTGCGTTCATTGATGAGCGTGGTTTGTTGGTGGCTGTTCAGGGCCGCAAGCTGGTTGTGCCACCGGCACTTCAGTTTGTTGCGGATCGCCTAATGGCTAGTACGCTTCGTCCGGGTACTGCAGACAATGATATTAACGCGATGCGTAACATGGGCATGTTGCCTGATGGCTATACGGTGAACCATTACCTCACCGATACGGACGCGTTCTTTATCAAAACGGATGCTCCCAACGGGTTCAAACACTTTGACCGTTCCCCGGTTCGCACTTCTATGGAAGGCGATTTTGATACGGGTAACGTTCGCTATAAAGCGCGTGAGCGTTATAGCTTTGGTGTTTCTGACCCGCGTTGCGTGTTCGGTTCTCCGGGCGCTTAATTCTAGGTTTATGCCTAGCAGGAGGGGAGGCCTTGTGCCTCCCTTCTTTTTTACCTACTATGCCGCATCCTGACAGCAAATGCTGACACTAGCCACGACAGGAGTTTTAAAATGGCTGTTCATTTTACTGGACCCGTTCTTTATGCGGGTAAAGATGGAACCCGTAAGTGGTTTGCAGATCTTCCAGTTGCAAACACCCCTGATTATGTCACCCTTATGGATGATTTTACTGGCATCGCGCTAGACACAACTAACGACTGGACAGTCGTAAAAGATTCTAGCGCAACCGCAGCCCTCGGCGCGGATGCTGAGAGTGGTACGCTTGTTCTTACTAGTCAAGCTACTACGGATAATGATGGTGCGAGCGTTCAGGGCAACGAGATATTTGCTCTTTCTTCCACCCGCGATATTTGGTTTGAAACCAAGTGTAAAGTGGGCGATTCTGAGGGAAGTGCCATTGAGCTATGCGTTGGCCTCACTGTGAATTTTGCTACAAACCCGGAAGCTATGCTGACGGCAGCAGACCGTATCGTTTTCCAAGTGGATGACGGTGATACCAACATTGACTGTGTCACAGAAAAAGATGGATCGGCTACCACGACGGATTCTGGCATAGACATTTCTGACGACACATATGTCACCCTTGGTTTCCATGTTAAGGGAACAGGTTCAGTTGAGTTTTTTGTCAACCGGAGCCTTGTGGCTACCCATACCGCAAATCTTCCGGACGATGAAAATCTTACCGTTGGAGCTATGGAACTTTCTGGCTCCGCAACCGGAACTAAGTCTGCTACGTTCGACTACCTCTTTGCTGCGCAGTCGCGCTAAGGAGTAAGTCATGGCAGAAAGAAAAAGAGCCCGAACTAAATCGGGAACTTTTATTGCGGATGATCCGTCTACCCCTGAAAATGAGGCTTGGGTAGAAGAAAAGCCGAAAGCAAAACGCTCCAAAAAACCCGCTTCTGCGGCTGCATTGCCCCCCGTGGGCAGTGCAGCTCGTAAAGCGATGGTTTTACGGGGCGAGATAAAGGAGTAGACCATGGCTGATGCGGTTACTTCGCAAACTCTTATCGATGGCCCTAAAACCGCAGTTATGAAATTCACCAACGTTTCAGATGGGGGTGGCGAGTCCGCCGTCACAAAGGTTGATGTATCAGCTTTAAGTGCGCTTCCTAACGGAACGGCTTGTTCTGGCGTTGTTTTAGAACAAATGTGGTGGCAGTGCATTGGTATGAAGGTGCAGATCTTATGGGATGCAACTACTAACCAGTTCTGCATTGAGTTGGGTGAAAACCAAAGTGGTTACCACGATTATCGGGTGTTTGGTGGACTTACCAATAATGCAGGGACCGGGAAAACTGGGGATGTTGCGTTTACTACGGTAGGAGCTAGCAGTGGGGATACGTACACTGTTATTCTTTCGATGAGGAAAGAATATGGCTAAGAAGAATTGGATTAAGGGGGCCATTAAGAAACCGGGTTCTCTTCGTCGTTCTTTAGGTATCAAAAAGGGACAAAAAATCCCGGCTAGGAAGCTCGCCGCAGCGGCGAAAAAGCCAGGAAAGCTCGGAAAAAGAGCACGCTTGGCACAGACTCTTCGTAAGATGAAGAAAGGATAATTTAATGGCTACGAGAAAAAAGAAGGCGACAAAGAATGCGACGAAGCCCAAAAAAATGAGGGGCGGTGGCGCTGTTCGTTTTGCGGGCAATAAAACGGGTAAGCGAGGAAATACTCGGCTTGCAGTTAAGTACTAGGTTATGATGTGTGCCTGAGTAGGGTAAGGGGGGCCGGGGAGTTTTTAATAACTTGTATCGCCCTTTGGAAGAGTGATCGCCATGGCTTTTTCTAGTTCTAAAAACTTCTCCTTAGATATCTCTGACTACATTGAAGAAGCGTACGAACGGTGTGGGGTTATTCCACGAACGGGGTATGATCTTTCCTCTGCCAAACGCTCCCTTAATATCTTATTTGCGGACTGGTCCAACCGGGGTTTAAATCGTTGGACAATAGAGCAGAAAACATTAGCGCTAGTTACCGGAGTGAACGCCTATCCAGTGGGGGATTTGGTAGCTACTGTGGCAGCGAGCGCTAGTTTTTCTTTGGCGGAGCAGATCACAGGCAGCAGCAGTGGCGCGACGGCAAACATTACCGCAAAGCCCTCTGGCACCCAGATGACGCTTACTATTCCTTCTGGCACCTTTACCTCTGGGGAAACGCTTACTGGTGGTACGAGTGGCGCGACCACAACGTTATCTGCTGCGCTAGATTTTGAAGATGTTCAGGCTTCGATAGACATTTTGTCTGCGGTCCTTCGGTTGAATTCGGGTACGTCCACTCAGTCGGACACTACGTTAAACCGTATTAGTAGGGATCAGTACCTTAATTTAACCAATAAGCTTACTCAGGCGCAGCCAACACAGTTTTATGTGGATCGGCAAATTACGCCGCAAGTACGGGTATGGAACACCCCCAACCAAACTTCTACATACGAGTTTGTATACGACCGTCTTGTTCGTATGGATGACGCTGATGCTTATACAAATGACGCGGAAGTTCCTTTCCGATTCTATCCTTGCTTAACAGCGGGGTTGGCTTATTACATTTCTATGAAAAGGAATCCGCAGCTTACTCAGTTGCTAAAAGCGCAGTATGAAGAGGAGTTTGAGCGGGCGGCTGCAGAAGATCGTGACCGCGCCAATTTAAGCCTTATTCCAGCCAAAGATTTCTATGGGTTTATTAGTGTATGAGCAGCTTATACGCGACAGGAAGGTATGCGCTAGGAATCTGCGACCGCTGTGGTCAGCAGTACCGATATCTTGAACTCCGGCTAGAGTGGAACGGCCTAAAGGTTTGCCCTGAATGCTATGAGCCCAAAGCCCCTCAGTTAGATCCTTTTACCCCTCCCCCAGATCCTCAAGCCTTGTACCAACCGCGCACGGATCGTAAAGAACCTCTTACCGTACCGGTAGGAGATGGGCGGATTTTCCCGCCTCCTAGCACTTCTTTTGGGCTAGCTGGTATAACGTCGCTAGGAACGGTAGTTGTGGTGTTGTCATGAGCTATACCTATGATCAATTAAAGACTGCGATTCAGGACTATACGGAAAACACAGAAACAACTTTTGTGAACCAGCTTGATACGTTTATCAAGAACGCGGAAGAGAGAATTTTTACGGAGGTCCAGCTTACCCTGTTTCGTAAAAATGTTTCTGGAGTCCTTACTTCTGGCAGCGAGTTTCTTACGCTGCCCACAGATTATTTGGCTGCTTTTTCTGTTTCTATCGTTAATAGCTCCAGTCAGGAATTTTTGCTGCGAAAAAATGTGACTTTCTTACAAGAAGTAAACCCGAATAGCGACACAACGGGGGTTCCAAAGTTTTATTCCCAGTTCGATTTGACCAATTTAATTGTTTCGCCCACCCCAGACTCAAACTACCAGATTGAAATTCATTACTATTATCGTCCAGATTCGCTAACAGCCGGGGCTGGTGGCGGCACTACGTGGCTGAGTATTAATGCTGAGTTGGCGCTGCTTTATGCTTCCTTATATGAAGCCTATACTTTTATGAAGGGTGAGGCGGATATGATGCAAGTTTATCAACAACGTTATGCGGAAGCGTTAAGCCGGTTGAAAGAGTTTGGTGAGGCGGCTGAAATCACTGATGCTTATCGAATGGGAATGGTAATGAGGCCTAAATCCTAATGTTTTCTGTTGAAACTTCTACGTCCGTAGCTCCTGTTTCCATTTCTGTGACCTCTAATCGAGGGCATACTGTGGAAGAGCTGGCGGAAATGTGCCTGGGCAAAATTGTTCATGTTTCGGACGCTGCTTCTCCGGAGGTACAGCAACAGGCCAGGGCTTATTGCGATAAGGTGAGGAATGTTTTAGTTTACTACATGAAACAGGCCGTCGCTTCTGATAGGACAACCACCTATAATCTGCTGAAGCAACAAGGGCATGAAGACTTAGCAGAGCTGATAAGGAGACTTTAAATGGCCATCACCCAAGCGATGTGCACTTCGTTTAAAAAAGAGTTGATGACTGCTACCCACAACTTCACCACAAGTTCAGGAAATACCTTCAATCTGGCGCTGTACACAAGTTCTGCTAGTTTGGATGCGGCCACCACTGCCTACACAACCTCTAATGAGGTTTCTGGGTCTGGTTACACCGCTAAAGGTGCAGCCTTAACCAATGTGACTCCTACGACAAGTAGCACGACGGCCTATGCTGATTTTGCTGACCTCACCTTTAGCACTGTGAGCATTACGGCAAGAGGAGCTATGATCTTTAACGATAGCGCCTCTGGAGATCCTGCTGTGTGCATTTTAGATTTTGGATCGGATAAAACGGCTTCTTCCGGGGACTTTACCATTCAGTTCCCAACAGCGGATGCTTCAAACGCTATTATTCGCATTGCATGAGGATAGTTAAATGGCTTTGGTTGTAAAAGATCGTGTTCGGGAAACGACTACGACTACGGGAACGGGCACAATTACTCTTGCCGGGGCGGTAACCGGGTTTGACGCGTTTTCTGAAATTGGAAATTCCAATACAACCTATTATGCGATAGTGCACCGTGCCGCTGACGAATGGGAAGTGGGCGTTGGCACATATACGTTGAGTGGAACGACACTTGCGAGGACTACTGTTTTAGCAAGTTCAAACTCTGGGTCTGCTACTAACTTTGCTGCCGGAACTAAGGACGTTATTTGTTCCTACCCTGCGGGGAAGGCTGTCTATTCAGACGCTTCTAACGTTGTCAACATTTCCAGTGTTTCCATAACAGGGGGCACTGTTTCTGGCATAACGGACATTACGGTAGCTGACGGTGGCACAGGGGCCTCAAGCGCCTCTTCCGCCAGAACCAATTTAGGTGTGGCCCTTGGCAGTGACGTACAAGCTTATGATGCTGGATTAGCTTCTATCGCAGGACTCACCACTGCGGCTGATAAAATGATCTATACTACAGACAGCGATACATACGCTGTTACAGATCTGACCTCTGCCGGTAGGGCTATTTTAGATGATGCTAATGCCAGTGCACAAAGAACAACGCTTGGTCTAGGGACGATGGCTACGGCGGCTACAAGCAGCTATTTGGCTCTAGCGGGGGGGACGATGACGGGCAACCTAGTTTTAGCGTCTGCCGGAGTTGAATTTAATGACGGAACAACGTTAACGACTAAACCGACGAGTTTTACAACGGGCAAAGCCATCGCGATGGCTATAGTTTTCGGCTAGGAGTTTAAGTATGGCTGCTCCCAATATTGTCAACGTTGCTACGATTACAGGCAAGACATACTACGATGCTTTAGCAGATACAAACCTAACCAGTTTGGTTCTCAATTCCGCAACTTCAGGCAAAGTGCTTAAAATCAATATGCTGATTGCATCGAACGTAGACGGAAGTTCTGCCGCAACGGTTGATGTTTCGTACCATCCAAGCACGACGACAGCCGTCGGCAGCACTGTTAGCAGCACAGGATACCATATCGCTAAAACGGTTAGCGTTCCGGCTGACAGTTCGTTAGTGATTATTTCTAAAGACACGGCTATCTATATGGAAGAAAGTAGCGTCCTTGCTGTCAAAGCGTCAGTGGCTGATGATATAGATATAGTAGTCAGCTACGAGGAAATTAGCTAATGGTTCGGCCAAATGGCGGAATTATCGGGAGTCAAAATACGCCATCGATATCGGTGGCGAGCGGCATCTGGGCACAAAATGACGTTTCCCGAGCGCGCCGCGAGGGCGCTTGGCCCGGCCCAACGTATAATTGTGATTACTTGCTCGCGGCTGGCGGCGGCGGGGGGGCCTATGGCTGGGGATCTGGTGGAGGCGGAGCTGGCGGATTTTTAAGCTCCTATGCGACCACTCCATCTCGAACCGCTCAATCTCAACTGAGCTTAATCGAGGGGAACACCTACACAATCACCGTAGGGGCTGGGGGATCAAGTATTGAGGACACTGGATACCTCGTTGGCGGGTCGTCTACGAATGGAGTCGCATCATCCATAACCGCGAGCGGACTGACGACGGTCACGGCGCTCGGCGGGGGATACGGAGTATCTTATTATGACCGTGCCGATGGGAGGAAGCCCGGCGGCGACGGCGGCTGCGGCGGGGGTGGAGGCACTAGATTTGATCACCTGACGTGCTTAGGCGGAAATGGGCAGCATCCGAAAGTTTCCTTGTTGCTCCACATGGACGGGACAGATGACGCCACGACCTTTACCGACAGCGGTCCTGGCTCGCATACAGTAACGGCTGTGGGTAACGCAAAAACGGAAGACTCACAAAAAGTTTTTGGCTCGACGAGTCTATATTTGGATGGCACTGGCGACCGCCTTGAGATCGCGAACCACGCGGATTTTCGCTTCAAAAAACAACCATTTACGGTCGAGCTTCGCGCTCGGTGGGACTCTGTATCTGGGACTCAGACACTCATCGGCCAGGAAACCGACTCAGGCGCAGGCTGGAGGATTGAGAGTAGTGGTACGACCCTCCGGGCTTATGGAGAGGTTGGTGCGAATTGGATTAGCCTCGGTAGCGGTGCGACTTTGGCTGCTGACACTTGGTACTCTATTGCTTTGGTACGCGATGACGACTCTTTTCTGCTTTTTCTGGATGGTGCCCTGCTCGACACCACTACAGATAAGGAAGCTTTCTACACATACAACCAGACGGACGAGGAAACCAACGCTTTGAAAATCGGTGACTCCTCTGGTGTCAGTCAGCCATTCGCTGGCTACATCGACGAGGTCCGAATCACACGAGGCCATGCTCGTTACACCGCAGCGTACACTCCCGCGACCTCCGCGTTTACAGATGGCGCTGACGCGACTTTGCCGCCAAATACAGGACAAGACGGCGGATTCTGTAACGGCTACAGCGGTTATTATGGAGCCCCAGGGGGGGGTGGAGCCAGTGCTGAAGGAACCCCCTCAGGGGGAGGCACTGACCTAGGACACGGGGGGGCTGGCTACGCCTCCTCGATAACTGGCAGCTCCCTGTCCTTCAGCGGCGGTGGCGGCGGCGGCATGTACGATGGCCTTGGCGTCACCGCCACCGGAGGGTCCTCAGTAGGTGGCTCATACACTCGAAATTCGGACGCGACTGTTACGGCGACCGAAGGCACGGTGAATACTGGTGGCGGTGGAGCTGGCACTCAACATGGCGGATCAGGCGTAGTAATTCTGCGCATGGCGACGTCTGACTACACTGGCACTACTACTGGATCTCCGACAGTCACTACTGATGGTAGCGATACGATTATAAAATTCACCTCTTCAGGAACGTACTCGGCATGACCCACTTTGCTAAAGTTCACAACGGAATCGTCACTCAGGTTCTTGTTGCAGAGCAAGATTTTATCGACAACCACACAACAGGCACTTGGGTTCAAACAAGCTATAATACCCATGGAGGAATCCATTATGCGCCGAACAGCAACACTCCAGATGGTGGTACTCCGCTCCGTTTCAATTTCGCGGGTATTGGATATACCTACGATTTAGGGAGAGAGGCTTTTTACCCGCCAAGACCATTCCCATCGTGGTCTTTGAACGAACTGACCTGCCTTTGGGAACCGCCAGTGTCTATGCCTGATGATGGAAAACACTATTGGTGGCAAGAGGCTGAGGAGCCTAATGAAAAAGGTGATCCGCATGGAGAGTGGGTGGAAATTACCGCATATAGTAACGCCCCTTAACGAACTACTGAAAAAAGGTGGGGCCTTTTTAGGAGTTTAAAATGGCTAATCCTAATATTGTCAATGTTGCGACAATTACTGGTCAAACTGCCGTTCAGGCAGTTGGAACCAGTGCTACTGCCATTGTTACCAACTCGGCTTCAAGCGGCAAGGTTTTCAAGGTAAATCTTCTAGTGGTTTCAAACATTGATGGGGCTAGCGGTGCAGATCTCACTGTTGACCTGTATAGGTCTTCAACAGCCTACCATATTGCCAAAACGATAAATGTACCAGCAGACGCTTCCTTGGACGTTTTAAGTAATCCGATTTATTTGTTGGAGGGAGACGCCCTCAGATTAACGGCGGGAACCGCCAGCGATCTTGAGGCGGTTTGTTCCTACGAGGAAATTAGCTGATGTCAGGTAACGGCGGTGTTATCGGACCGATAAATACGCCGACTGTAAGTACAGCGTCAGGTGTTTGGTCTCTATCTAAGCAGCAACAAGCCAAGGAGGATAGTATTTGGCCGGCTCCTTTAACTGCTTTGTTTCTTGTAGTCGGGGGCGGGGCCAGTGGCGGTGGGCAATTCTATCACTCCGCAGGGGGAGGAGCTGGAGGCTATTTAGAAACGTCTGTAGCGATTCCTCTCACAGACGGGGCCGTCTATACTGTGACTATCGGCGCTGGGGGTGCGTACCCTTCTAGCTCGACGCAAGGAAATGCCGGATCTAGCTCTTCCGTTTCTGGAACGGGAATGACGACGGCGACTGCCCTTGGCGGCGGCGGCGGTGCCCGTGGGTATGGAAACTCTGGGGCCCCTGGAACACGAGACGGGGGGTCTGGTGGTGGCGGCGGCGGCAATTCTGGAGCAAGTATGACGCTGGAAAGTTACCAAGGAGGAGGCGGCGTACAGACCGCCCCAACTTCAGATTGGGGAGCTTACGCCAACGATGGCGGGGACAACGAATATGGCTCTTCGCAAGCCCCGTATGGCGGCGGTGGCGGTGGCGGAGCGGGGGCTGTCGGGGGCAACGCGCCGACCGATGGAGATCCCGGTGCTGGTGGGGCTGGAAGAGCCAGCAGTATTACAGGAGCGTCGGTAACATATGCTGGCGGTGGTGGGGGATCGGCATACCTTGGGTTAGGGGGTGCTGGCGGCGCAGGAGGCGGAGGCGAGGGAGAGGGTGATTCATCTACGACTGGAAGCGGAACAGCCAATACTGGTGGTGGAGGAGGCGGGAATGATCGAGGGGGCAACTATGGCGCGGGCGGCTCTGGAATTGTGATTATTCGGATGTTGACAGCTCAGTACAGCGGCACGACAAGCGGTTCTCCTACCGTTACGACAGATGGGTCTTTTACCGTTCTGAAGTACACCTCTAGTGGAAGCTATACAGCATGAGCCCGTCTGCCAAAACAACCAATGAGTTGAAACTAGCACGGGTTTCTAGCTATGACATATAGTGTCCAGCCCTTTTCTTCTGTTGGTTTCGGCTCCATAGGTGAGCCGGAATACTTAGATTTAACGGGGCTTTCTGCTACTGGGGCGGTTGGCTCTGTAGGCATTGATATGACTCTTCGTGCTTTTCCCACGGGGGTGAGTGGAACAGGGGCCCTAGGCAGCGTTACAATTAATCTAACGACGAATATTTCTTTGACCGGGCTTTCTGCTACTTCTTCCCTTGGAAGCGTGGGGCTTGTGTGGAGTTCTTCCCTTCCGGTTAGTGGGGTTGTTGGAACCGGAAACATAGGTGATAATCAAACAGTGAATGTTTGGGGTGAAATAGTGCCGAGCACCACGACTACATGGACAGAAATTGCTGCATAAGGTTCTGCTATGAGCACATATACCACCAATACCGGTATCGAAAAGATTCCTACAGGGGGGCAGTCAGGAACCTGGGGGGCTACTACTAACACAAACTTTGACATTATAGACCGCGCTTTAAATGGTGTGGGAGCAGTTACTCTTTCGGGGAGCACCCACACCCTAACCACAAGCGACGGGTCTACCTCTGATGGGCAGTTTAAGCTGATTGTATTTGGCGGATCCCTTAGTGGGACCAATACAATCACCATTGCACCAAACGACGCGGATAAAATATTTTTTGTTCACAACAATACTTCTGGCAGTCAGTCCATTGCCTTCAGCCAAGGTTCTGGCAGCAATGTGACAGTGCCCAATGGAACGACCAAGATAATTTATGCTGATGGAGCAGGGGCGGGCGCGGCTGTTTCTGATCTTACAGATAGATTTAGTATGGCCAACGTAGATATTGATGGTGGTGCTATTGATGGCGCTACTATCGGTGCAAATAGCGCTGGGGCCGCAACCTTCACTACGATTACCGGTTCCGGCGACGTCACCATCGATACGAACACGTTAAAGGTCGACACTTCAAACAACCGTGTGGGTATCTTGCAAGCTAGCCCAACTGTTCCTTTGGAAGTTGGTGGAATCATTTTCAGTAGCACGGGGGGAATTAAGTTTCCCGATAGCACCACCCAAACTAGTGCGGCAAGCCCTTACACGAATGTGTACGCGGTCACTTCTGGTAGCAGTAATGCTTATGTTCTTGCCCCAAGCCCCGCATTAGGAGCGTATGCGGCCGGAAACAGGATCATTTTCGAGCCCAATTTTACCAATACTGCAAGTGCGACGATTAACGTGAGCAGTTTAGGGGCCAAAACAATCAAGACCGTGTATGGCGAGGCACTGGCTGGAGGAGAGCTTGTTTCTGGAGGAATCTACTCTGCTGTTTATGATGGTACGGATTTTCTCCTTGTAAGCACCGATAAAAAGTTGCGTGGATGTGTGGTTGTTACCGATGCAGCATCAACTAGCCATGATTCTTGGACACAGCTTAGTTTTGTTTCTGGCGACATCAAATATGATACGAGCAGCATAGCGGATGCGACCAATAACTACTTTACTATTCCTGATGATGCGAACGCGGTCCTGATGACAGCAAGCACTATGTTGGCCGCATCTGGCGTCTCAGCGATTGGGGCGGGGGTTGCTGGTGCTGCCGGTGTTCCAGGAACAGGAGTTTCTGGAAATTATACTCTAGCTGCTGCAAACATCTCTGATAATGCAACGTATAACTATAGAGGTATTCGAGCTATTTCCGTAGCAAACGTGTTTGAAATGCCCCTTATAAACTCTGGAGCTACTGGTGGTTCTAGGAGGCTTTATGCTTTTAAATATATGGCTCTGGCCGCTGGTTCAGGAACAGCTCTCCTACCCCTGACGGTAGGTATAACTATTTTGGAGTAGGCTATGAGTGATGCCCCCAGTTCGTATATCTCAGTTGATCTTGAATGGCATATGCCGACGCTTGCTAAACTTGCTGGAACAACGTCAGATCAGTGCTTGATTCGTAACGGCAATGATTTCCACGCCCCCGTAAGCCAATCAGTTTTAGACTCTGCAAAACAGCAATACGCTGCTAATGCAGCCGGGTATCTTAGCGATGCCCAATGGGCCGGGGTTCGTGTTGAGAGGGATAGATTGTTGTATGAGTGTGATTGGACACAGGCTTCTGACGTTGCTTTAGCTTCTTCAAAGGTTATTGAGTGGCAAACATATCGCCAACAATTGCGGGATATCACTACGCAATCTGACCCGTTAAATGTCACATGGCCAACTAAACCCTAAAAAAGAAGATACGGGATGCCGCTTACTAAGCTACAGTTTCGTCCTGGGGTGAACAAAGAAATCACTTCATACTCTAACGAAGGCGGCTATTTTGCCAGTGATTTGGTCCGGTTTAGAGACGGCTTTCCGGAGCAGATTGGTGGATGGATTAAAAACTCGAATAATCAGTTTTTGGGTACTGCGCGTGCCTTACATCCTTTTGTAACGCTTGCTAGGACAACCTACGTTGGGCTGGGGACTAATTTAAAATACTACTTGGAATCAGGCGGTTCCTACACAGATATTACGCCTATTCGGGAAACAGCAAGCGGCCTTTCTGGCCCCTTTTCTGCTTCAAATGGAGACGCTACCCTTACGGTAACCGATACTTCGCACGGGGCCGTTGCTAATGATTTCGTTACTTTTTCAGGCGCGACTGCGCTAGGGGGCAATGTAACAGCAGCTATTTTGAATGCAGAGCATCAGATTGCTACGATCACAGATGCCAACACCTATACGATTGAACTGAGTGTTACAGCCAATGCCTCTGACTCTGGCAATGGCGGTACGGTAACGGCGGCTTATCAAATCAACACCGGATTGGATACCGTTGTTTTGGGTTCTGGCTGGGGGGCTGGAACGTGGAGCTCTGATGGTTGGGGTGAAGCGAGTACGGTAAGCGTTGAAACAGGAACCTTACGGCTTTGGTCACACGATAGTTTTGGCGAAGATTTGCTTATAAATGTGCGTGACGGGGCCGTTTATTACTGGGACGCAACGAGCCCCAGTACCCGAGCGGTGGAAATCGGCACCATATCAGGTGCTTCTGGAACGCCCCAGGTAGCTAAACAAATTCTGGTTTCGGACAAGGATAGGCACGTTGTGGCCTTTGGTTGCGATTCAGAAACTGATCCTGGAACGCAAGACCCCTTGTTGATTCGGTTTAGCGACCAAGAATCTTTTACTGATTGGACAGCTACTTCTATCAATACGGCTGGAGATTTAAGGTTAGGTGTAGGTACGACGTTTGTAGCAGCGGTTGAAACCAACCGTGAAATGCTGGTTTTCACCGATGTTTCTTTGCACAGCATGCAGTTTATCGGGCCACCGTTTACTTTCGGTATTAACCAAATTGCCAGCAATATCACCATAATGAGCCCTAATGCGGTCATTGCGGTGAACGACGTTGTGTTTTGGATGGGTATTGAGGATTTCTACGTCTATGGCGGTTCCACCAGTAAACTACCGTCCACTTTGCGGAGCTACGTGTTTGACGACCTGAACTTATTGCAGCGTGAAAAGATTACCGCTGGAAGCAATAGCTCTTTTGGTGAGGTTTGGTGGTTTTACCCAAGCGGTGATAGCGATGAAAATGATCGCTATGTGGTTTACAATTATGAGCAACGGGTTTGGTACTATGGGAACCTTGTGCGTACTGCTTGGATTGATCGCGGGGTTGAAGACTTCCCCATGGCCACTGGGGCTGACCGCTACCTTTACATGCACGAAAATGGACTCAACGATGGTAGTAATGATCCAGCTACCGCTTTAGCTTCTTCTGTTGAAACCAGCCAAATTGATATTGGAGACGGAGAACAGTTTATGTTCATCCGCCGAATGATCCCTGACATTACGTTTAGTGGTTCTACGGAAGCTTCCCCCGCTGTTTCTTTCACGTTGGAAACGAGGAATTTTCCAGGGGCGAATTTCAATGAAACCGATTCTAATGACGTTACGCGCACGGCTACGTCTCCAGTAGAGCAGTTTACCAACCAGATATTCGTGCGTATGCGCGGGCGCTCTGTGGCGTTGAAGATCGAAAACAGTATGACTGGGGTTACATGGCGGCTTGGTTCTCCGCGTGTTGACCTCCGGCCGGATGGGCGTAGATGAGCAGCCGATTATTAAACTTCAACCAAATACTTCCTGTTCCCACTGCGCAGTATTCTATGCAGCTACAGGAAGCTTTGATTCGGGCTGTTTACAATCTGCAACAGAACATTCAAACCCCTGGTGAGCAACGAGGGACGAAGATTACGCTAACCAACCTTCCGACGGACGACCAAGGCTTGGAGGTTGGAGCGCTTTACCGGAGAGGAAACCAAGTGTTCATCACTTTGGCGGACTCCGTTTCCCCTCCGGGGACTTCTGGCACTGGTGCTATAGGATCTGTGACCATTGCTATAACTTGATAAAAACCATAAGGTACGATCATGCCTGGAATCGCCGCCTACGCTGATCAATCATTGGTTCCGCAAGGGGCCATTGCGGATATCCGCAGTGCAGCCAATATGTTGGAGCAGTTTGGCCGCGAGGGCGATATTTACATTGTCCACGCCGCAGAGGGTGAGACCGTGGTGCCCATGGAGGTGCTGGAAAAATCCCCTCGTTTAAAGAAGATGCTTTTTGCCCAAATGCAGGAGATGGGGCTAGCCCCTGAGCGGTATGTTATAGGCAATAAGCTGAACAGCATCAACCCGGTGACGGGTAAGCCGGAGTTCTTTTTTAAGAAGCTTTTTGGCGGAATAAAGAACGTTTTCAAAAAGGCTGCTCCCATACTTGGAGCCATTGCTGGATCTTTTATCGCGCCTGGAATAGGATCAGCTATTGGTGGTGCTTTAGGCTCTTTGGGCATTGCTGGCTCTGCTGCTATCGGCAAAATTGCTGGATCAGCCCTTGGTGCGGGTATTGGTAGCTTTGGCGCGAGTAAGCTTGCGGGGCTTGATACTGCGTCTGCACTTAGGGGGGCGGGTTTATCTGGTTTAACGGCAGGTCTTTTTAAAGGAATTGCTCCTGATAGCTTTGACAACATTTTTGATATTTTTGGAGGCGAAGAAGTATCGGCTGGGATGGATCAGATGAGTCTGCCAGGGTCCACTGGTAATGATCTGCTTAGACCGACAACTATGCCTTCTATTCCCATGCCTTTAGAGAGAGGAGCAAACCTTAATCTATATGGGCCAAGCTTTTCCCCGAAAGTAGCCCAAGCTGTTGCTGATTACCCGAAAACGCTTCCTGGTTGGAGCCCTAGCCTTAGCCGACCAGGGGCGCGTGGGATGGTGAAGCAAGCTGGGGGAGTGTGGATCACTCCGGAGGAATTTCAATACATTCCTAAGGGTCCCGAGCCTCTTCCTCCTGTCCTTTGGGAGGGGAAATCCTTTGGAATGGATACGCGGAACCCCCGAATGATGGTTCCTGATTCCAGCGGGAGGCTCAGGCAATGGTTTGGAGATGCAAGCTCTAATCAAAAACTCAGGCCAGATCTGATGGCCCTATCTTCGCCTTCCCCAGATTCATGGGCTGGGATGCCTTCTAAGTCTACCATGCCTTTGCCAGATTCAAGAATCATGACTTCCGCGCCGTCCGATTTTGAATGGCCGCTGTCCGGCATGCCTTCTACGCCTTCAGCACCGTCTGTTGCCGAAGGCTGGAGTGACACAGGTGTTGGCGGTGCCCCCATGTTATCAGAAGAAGAGATGGCGAAGGCTTTGGGCACGAGCCAGTACCAGATGGCGGTTGATACTACAGCTATAGATGAATTTAGAAAACAACTTGCTGAACAAGCAGCTCCTTCCACGAGTCGGCCCGCACTTGCACCAGATGCTGTGAAAGATCTCACTCTAGGTGATAAGATGTTTACTAGCCGTAGGGCACTACCCGCTACTCAGGGTTCGACCCCCGCAGAGATAAGGAAAAATTTATGGAAGGTCGTTAGACCAAATGTTCAACGATCCGGTGACGAGATTGTTACGGGCTCCCCTTTTCAGGTGAGGTCTAGACCAGGAGCAACAATGGAGGAGGTTCAATCGGCAGTTAGCAAGGCTCGAGCTGCCGGTATCCTTGATAGTGAAGGCAATTTGGTTCCACCAAAGCCCATGCCTCGTCCGATCTTTGAATGGCCGCTGTCCGGCATGCCTTCTACGCCTAAAGCTGATCCGAACATCATTAGTAGCCAAGGTTCTCCAACGCCACAAGCGACCCCCATTAGTAGCCGAGTTTCTCCAATTGGGGCTCGTGAGATAGTTGGCTTTAAGTCCCGCGGAAGGTGGGGTCCGGGACAACCGATCTATGCATCCTCAACGGCTAGTCCGACTCCGAACATAATTGATCGGACACAGATCCCGGGAGGAGGGAGGAATACAATGGCTCGAGGAAAGGGAGACCCGACCCTTGACTTCGCGGGAGTAGGGACCAATAATGCTGCTAAAGAAGCTGTTATGCTGTCTCGGGAATTTCCACAATCCAGAGCTCCGAAAGGAATCTTCGGCGGGACCATGGCGCAAGATGCTTGGGACTATATAAAAGAAATTCCTGGCGATTTGAGAGATTGGGCGCTAGATCCGAAGAACAGAATGGCGGTTCTCTTCGGTCTTGGTGGCGCTGGGTTGGGTGCCTATGGCGCTTGGCAAGAAGAGCAGGAAAGAAAACGGTTGGAAGAAGAGCAGGAAAGAAAACGGAATCAGTTTGCTGCGTATGTGAACCGTGCCCAACGGCAGTTCACACGGCCATCTGGGCCTCGCCAGCGTCGGAGTACGATGATGGCGCAAGAAGGCGGCGGTGTTCCAGGGCAGGGCTTAGGTGACATTGTTCCAGCCATGCTAGAGCCAGGAGAATTTGTGATGACTAGACGGGCTGTTAAAGGTGCTGGTAACGGAAGCCAACGCGAGGGCATTAAGCGCATGTATGCCCAAATGCGTGAGCTTGAAAGGATTGCGTGATGTCTACGATGATGGCGGCACCTGTTGATACGCAAAGCTTTTCTGACCTAAAGCCCCAAGAACAAATCACCGGAGAAATCCTTGGGGCAGGGCGCGGCCTTGCAGACTACCTGTTTCCAAGGGATGCGGAGGGGAACCCCCTTCCCTTTGACAGAGATCTTCCTGGGCTGTACGCCCCTACTATGCAGGATGCTCCTGGGCTGCAAGAAGCAATTGATGCTGCGCGGCAGGGCCTGGGCCAATACTCTCCTTATTTCCAAGGGGGTTCTGACCTTATCACTCAAGGCGCAGAGGCGCTCGGTGGTGCAATGCCCTTTGCACAGGCTGGTTTTGATGCCGCAACGCAAGCTGGGGGGCGAGCTGAACAGTCCGCTTTAGCGGCACAGATTCAGGCTAACCAACAAGCGGCGCTCGGCCAAGGCATTGCTAGTGCAACCTTGGGCAGAGGCACGGCGGCTGCGCAAGGCGCTAGCGCGAGAGAGCAAGCCATAACACAGCAAGCCATACAGAACGCTTTGGCCACCCAACAAAGAATGAGTGATCTAGCCGGTCCTGGCGGCACGGCTGCGTTTATGGACCCATTCCAAAGCGCGGTTATAGACGACACCCTGCGTAAACTGACGGAGCAGGGGCTAGAAGCGGAAAACCGTGCATCTGCACAGGCTGTCCAATCGGGGGCCTTTGGCGGTTCAAGAAGCGGAATACAGCAAGCAGAGCTGGGACGACGGCTGCAAGAAACAAAGTCTGACTATCTAAACCAAGCGATGAGCCAGAACTTCTTGCAAGCGCAGCGAGCCGCTCAGGGTGCCGCAACACTAGCTCAGCAAGGCGGAGGATTAGCCCAACAAGCTTATGGCACCGGTTCTGGCCGTGCGATTGCGGGCGGACAATTGGGCGTAGGCGAGGCGGGGCAAGCGGGCCGCATCGGTTTGGGCATAGGAGAATTAGGCGGAAATATGGCGCTACAAGGTGGACGCCTTGGCGCTGGAACCACCATATCAGGTGGTCAGCTTGGGCTACAGGGCGGTCAGCTTGGCGCACAAACGGCTACGAACGTTGGTAGAGGCTTTGGTGCCATGGGCACAGGGATGGCCGGTATTGGTGAGGCTGGAACACAGGCAATGGTTAGGGAAACGCAGGGCCTTGGTAGGTTGGGCGGTACTCCCTTGGATATTCTTAGTCAGGCTGGTGAAGTTCAGCGTGGCAATGTTATGTCTGATCTTTATGGCCCTGTGCGTGACTTTAGTATCCTCAGTGATTTTTACCGTGGCGTTCCTTCTTCTTCTGCTCTCCCCGCTGCGCAAATAAGTACTGGGCAAACTAATCCCTTTGCTGGCGCGCTTGGCGGTGGATTAGCGGGTCTTCAAGTCGGAAGCCTTTTTGGCCGAACATAAGTAAGGGCTGAACTATGAGCACTTTGCAACGTCCTCTGTTCAACATGCCTCCTGGAATGATGGAGGGCACTGGCATAACAAGCATGGCTATGGATGCTCCCCCGCCGATGGCTATGGATGCTCCCCCGCCGATGGCTATGGATGCTCCCCCGCCGATGGCTATGGAAGGCCAAATGGCTATGGACGAGCAAGCAGCGGCAGACCTAGGCGGCATGCTTGCAGGGCAGTTGGCAGCGGGCGTAGAGCAGACCGAACAAAACATTGATGCGGCCGAAGATTCCGTTGGAATCATGAATGCGTTGCGGGGTAAGAACCAAACGGAAGAAGAGTACCGTGACGAGCTGGCGCAGTACGTTGGCCCTAATGACGCCAAGTACACCCCTGATAGTGTGCTGGCCCTTGTGCAGCCGACCATGGCCATGATGGAAATGGGTGATATGGCGGCAATGATGCCGGGTGCGGGCGAAGGTGGCCTTGGCGAAATGATGGCTGGCCCTGATATGGCGGCAATGATGCCTACTAATGATATGGTTGGCGGTGTTGCAGAAATACTGCCCCCTAGCGATATGCCCGTTGCCGAAGGGCCACAGGTGTTTGGTATTGAAGAAGAGATATTTGGCAAAATGCCGGTGCAGAAGCTCCAAT
>VTLG01009457.1_pt1 | contig 32471 bp, 29 predicted proteins | sample 4694571 | NCBI WGS metagenome assembly VTLG01 (sample SAMN12604809, study PRJNA352737) | marine metagenome | biome: ENVO:00000447; feature: ENVO:00000209|ENVO:00000569|ENVO:01000036; material: ENVO:00002151; isolation source: viral sequences binned using virsorter ...
GTTCCTGCCACCGCCTATCCCCATGGTAGAAAGAGGGGAGGAAGAAGTCAAGAACTAAATGATAAAAATGTTTCGTCGTTCAAGAAAGATTTTCCTTGACATCTCCTAAGGAGATACTAAGATGAGCCACAATGACAGGGTTCGCTACCTGACGGTCATACACTGCCAAGCGAAAATCGGGCAGTATAAATATACGGGGCTCCCCTCCTGAGCATGAGGGTGAACAACTGCTCACCAATCACCCCCAGCAAATCCGCTGGGGATAACCCAAGAAAACAAACATGATTCCAACACCAACCAAACTAGCCTACGCCGTGATTCCCCCGAATAAACTGGGGACTAATGGCTGGCTCCTAAGCGTACACAACACGCACCGAACTGTAACCATCCACCCGTGGAACAGGGAACACTTCTGGATTACAATCGACATCGATGAGGAGGATAAGAACTTCATCTTTCGAGCCCACGAAGATTTCTTTGGGGGTAAATCCGTCGATGTACCCGTAGAGATTCTGGAACACAAAGAACTCTTAGACACTCTGTCTGAGAAACTGGACTCCTTTCTAGAATCCGTGAAGGAATTTCACTCATGTTAGTAGGGAGTCAAATCCTGTGCCAACAGTGTGTTGGTGAGGGGAAGCACCAATGCTTTGAGTGCGGAGGGGGCGGAGTCATACAACGACAATGCCCCCGATGCCTCCTGTTGTATAAAGAGTTTGGTCTTAACTGCACCACCTGTTCCGACCCACAATGGGATGCTCATGTAGCCTGTCCAACCTGCAAAGGTGAGGGCAATGCCCCCTGCTCGCAATGCGAGGGGACAGGGGGATACTGATGAGGTCAATCGAAGACATCACAGAAGAGAGGGGTAACGATTACGGGACTCCTCTCGTAAACCACACAAGGACTGCTGGCTTCTGGTCTGTCCTGTTCGGAGTTGAAGTAACTGCTGAACAGGTATGCCTTGCCAATGTCCTACAAAAGATTAGCAGAGAGATGCACGGTGCTAAGAAGGAGGACACCCTTGATGATATCGAGGGGTTCATTCGCAACATCCGAAGCATCCGAGGAGAAACAAAATGACTGATACCTGTGATTACAAATGGAGATTAAGCAAGCGTTGCAACTCCGCTACCTCCGTCATCATCGAGGCAGACCCAAGTGGACAGCCCATGGGAATCTGCTCGAAGCACTTCCTGAAGATGTGTGAAGATGACGAATCCCTGTGTGTCCAAGCGGCACGGAAATGTGAGGCTGAGGAGAGCGATGAGTAAATGTGACCACAACTGGAAACACCTAGGCTTTGCACCTGAGTTCTGCCAGCGACGCTGGTGGTGTCGCAGATGTGGAGCCCTTAAAACAGAAGACATCGCCGACAAAGGACGATGCGATTACCAATACCCTACAAAGGAGAAACAAAATGAATCAACTAGTAAGAACCACGATGGCTCTTGACCTAGTGCGACGAGCAGTAGGCGGAGACATTGAATCTCAAGGGGTGGCTGTGCTTTACAATGTAATGAACAACGACCCCGACCCCTTAACAATCAACGACCTGATGCGCCTAGTCGGTGCGTCTCATGGCTCCATCTCAAGATACCTAAGACTGTTAGGTTCTGCGGATGACCACCCCCGTGGTGGCAAGTGTCATGAACTGGTGATGTGCGTGGAAGACCCAAGTGACCGACGGCGTAAGTTGGTAACCCTGTCCCCTAAAGGGCGGCGGCTACGAAGTGCTCTGTCCTCCCTGCTTACTCATGTCTGAGAAAGAGCGAGAGTCGGAGGTGCTGTCTGAGGCTGTGAGTAGACAGCGTAAGAAACAAAACAGGTTGATTGCTCAACAGCAAGAGACCAGCACCCCGACTGGTAGCATTGCCCTGTCCCGTGCCATCCTCCCGTTGTCAGTAGGAATCTCTGACTGGTTGGATGGTAGCGGTGCAGGTGTGGGTAAGAAACTTAAGCCCTACTTCAGACTGTTAAGCCCTGAACTAACAGCCATGGTCATCGCTCGGTCTGTGTTGGACAGCATCAGCAGGGAGCGGAAGAGAACTGCGTGTGCGGGGGCGATAGGCAGAGCCATCCAATCCGAACACCAACTCCAAGCCTTCAAGAAGAACCACCGCTCCCTGTTCGACAGGAAGATGATGGGACTTGAGACGGAGAAAAATAGAGAGAAGGAGAACTTACTTCTCGCTGAAGCCAGACGCATGGGCGTGGTTAACAAAGCATGGAGCAGGGATATCCTAGTTGGTGTTGGGATGACAGGACTGATGCTGATGGAGAAGCACACGGGTATGGTCAGCCTGTACACTAAGACAGAGAACAAGAGGCGGGTGGGTATGGTTGCCCCGACTGAGGACATGAACGCATGGCTCAAGGAGAGTTATGAGAGGAACGCACTTAAGGCTCTCACCTATGAGCCGATGACTACCCCTCCTCTGGATTGGAAAGATAACTTTAGTGGTGGATACCTGCTGTCTGAGTTTCAGACTAAAGGGTTTGTCAATGCTAAAGATTGTGGAGACTATGATGATTTGGTGTACGATGATTGCCCCCAAGTATTTGACGGGGTGAACCACATCCAAGCCGTGCCGTGGAAAGTAAACGGCAGGGTGCTTGATGTCATTAAAACTTTGTGGAGTGAGGGCTCCACCCTTGGGGGTCTACCTGAACCTGACCTCCTACCTGAGCCGACGGTTGGAGACAGCCCAGCCAAGGAGGAGTTGGTTGTACATTACAGAGAACTCCAGCGGGTGCGGGTTGCGAACAACTACAACTTGGGTAGAAGATATCGCTTGGTTCAAACACTGAGGCTGGGAGATAAGTACAGGGATGAGCCTGAGATTTACTTCCCGCATCACCTAGACTTCAGGGGGAGAGCCTACCCACTACCCTCCATCATGAATCCCCAAGGTTCTGACACGGCTAAAGGTGTCCTCATGTTTGCTGAAGGTAAGCCCATAAACACAGATGAACAGGCAATGTTCTTCATGATGCACGGAGCAAACACTTGGGGAATCCGAGGCACAATCCAAGAGCGTGTTGAGTTTGTTAGGGATAACATAGAAGCAATCAAAGGATACGCATCAGACCCCTTACTCCATACAGATTGGGGTAAGGCGAGCGACCCCTTTCAGTTCCTAGCGTGGTGTTTCGAGTTCGCTGCGTGGCAGAACCAAGGGGTTGCTTTCCTCTCTCATCTCCCCGTGGCTATGGATGGGAGCAACAATGGTCTTCAGTTGATGTCCCTCCTCCTTCGTGATGAGGTGATGGGAGCCAACACTAACTGCCTACCCTCGGATGAACCTGCCGATATCTATCAGACAGTGGCAGATAAGGTAGTAGATATTCTATCTCATGAACCGTCGGCACATAACCTAAGACTTCTAAAGTATGGGGTAACAAGAGAGTTGATGAAGAAGCCTGTCATGGCTGTGCCATACGGGGCTAACTATTACAGTATCGTCAGGATGTTTAGGGAGACCTTCTATCAGTACATGATAGAGACTGGTAACTCTCCCTTCGGTGGTAAGTATCAGTCCCATGCCACCGCCCTAGGCAGAGCAACTTGGGATGTCATCCAAGAAACCATGCCCCGTGCTTTGGAACTTATGCGTTGGCTCAAGGACACCATCACTCCTGCATTGAACAACAACACCACGGTGTCATGGACTACTCCCATTGGCATGAAGGTGTATCAAGGATATAGAGAGACAGCTCGACACCGCATTGTTACAGCCATCGGCTCTGAGGTGAGGAAGGAAGCGTATTTTAGAGAGCCGTTGAAGACCCTATCTTACCGAGAGAATCGTAGGTCAGTCTCTCCTAACTTCATCCACTCATTAGATGGCAGTGTGATGTTAAGTACCGCCAATAAGATGAGAGACAAGGGAGTCAATGCCATATCTATGGTGCATGATTCCTTTGCCACCCACGCACATGACGCACCTGTCCTATCCGTGGGTCTGAGGGAAGCAGTGGTAGATACATTCAAAAATAATCCACTGATTTCCTTTGACAAAGAGGTACAAGGTCTGTACCATGAACCAAACAAACCCAGTCTACAGCCCCTGCAAGTAGGGGAGCTAGACATTAACAAAGTAAAGAAGTCCCTGTACTTCTTCCATTAAAACAGGGAAGTAAGAAATGTTAAAATCAAAACGAATCACCACCCCGTTAGGAACAGCTTCATACCCGTCGCTGAACCCTGACAACCCCGACACTCGGTTCAATGAGCTGGGTGAATACAAAGTAAAACTTAGTGTTCCTGCTGAGGATGCAAAGGACTTCATTAAAGAGGTCAAAGCTTTCCACGCAGAAGCCAAAGAGTTTTTTAAGAAAGAGAATAAGAAGCAGAAGCTGAAAGTCTGCGACCTCCCAATCACAGCCGAGCTGGATGATGAGGGGGAGCCGACAGGTAATGTTCTCCTCAACTGTAAACTTAAGGCTAAGGGACTAAAGAAGGACGGCTCTACCTACACCAACAAGCTGGTGTTGTTTGGCTCCGACCTCAAACCTTTCAAGCCTGAGGGTCTCATCAGTGGAGGGACTACCATGAAGGTAGCACTCAACTTGTTCCCTTGGTACACACCTATGCTTGGGTGTGGAGTGTCATTTAAGATTGACGCTGTACAGATTATCGACTTGGTTGAATACTCTGGTAAGCCCACGACCCCTGAGGGTTTTGGGTTCGAGGCTGAAGACGGCAACGCTGTCTCGGAAGAACAAGTAGAAGAAGTAGCTCCATCTGGAAACGACTTCGACTTCTAAATCATGTTGTACCTTCAGCTTGAGCAGAATCCTGTTCCTGCTTCTCGCCCACGGGTGACCCGATGGGGGGTGTACTATGGGAAAAAGTACACTGAGTACAGGAAGGGTGCTGGTATCGCAATAGCCAGTGCTGTTAAGGAAGCTCAAGCTGAGGGTTTTTTACCAATCAACTCAGCCCTCATGATTGCCCAGCTTTTTGAAGCGGAGCGACCAAGGACTACCAAGCTGGATTTCCCCAGCTGGGATGTTGACAACGCAAACAAAGCCCTGTGGGATGCACTACAGGAACACGGAGTAATCAAGGACGATAAGAACATCCTTGCCTCCATAGAAATGAAACGATGGACATTGACACAACCACAAACACACATTCTGATTCGGACTCTAAGTTCGTCGGACATGAGCCATGCCCTGAGTGTGAAAGCTCGGACGCTCTTGGACGATATGATGATGGGCATGGCTACTGCTTTAGCTGTGGATATCACGAACAAGAGAACGGAGTAGCCTCGACGGAGAGGCTTTCAGTACCTAACTCTCTGCTCAGTTTAGAGCACAAGCACCTACCTAAGCGTGGTCTCAACGAGGAGACCTGTAAGAAGTGGGGGTATGGCGTGGCTACACACCACGGTGTACCAGTACAGGTAGCCACCTACTGCAACGACAGGGGAGTACCCGTGGCACAGAAGCTTCGGATGCCTGACAAGTCCTTTCAGATTCTTGGTGATGCCAAGAAGATGGGGCTGTATGGCGAACACCTTTGGCGTGGTGGGGGAAAGATGGTAACCGTAACCGAGGGGGAGATTGACGCTCTCTCTCTGAGCCAGCAGACAGGCAACAAGTGGGCTGTTGTATCCGTACCTAACGGCGCACAAGGAGCACATAAAGCTGTAGCCAATAGCCTTGAGTGGCTAGAGTCTTTCGAGTCTGTCATCTTCATGTTTGATAATGACTCGGCAGGACGGGCGGCGGCTGAGAAGTGTAGCCTTATGCTCTCAGTAGGTAAGGCTAAGATTGCTACGCTACCTCTTAAGGATGCCAACGAGATGTTGGTGTCTGGTCGTGGAGCTGAGATGGTTACTGCCCAGTGGTCTGCTAAACCCTACCGACCTGATGGTGTGGTACTTGGGGAGGATATGTGGGAGCAGGTGTCGGAGGTAGATACCTCTGAATCTGTGCCATATCCTTGGTCTGGTCTTAATGAGAAGACCTACGGAATCCGCAAGGGTGAGCTAGTTACCCTGACCTCAGGCACAGGGATTGGTAAGTCCAGTATCTGTCGAGAGGTAGCCCACCACCTGATTACTAACGATAAGAAGGTGGGGTACATCGCACTTGAAGAGAGTGTTAAGAGGTCAGCCATGGGAATCATGGGCATTGAATTGAATGTCCCCCTCCACATCCACGGGAATACGGTGGATGAGTCTAGGCTTAGGAAAGCATTCGATAACACCCTAGGCACAGGCAACTGTGTACTGTACGACCACTTCGGTTCCATGGAATCGGAGCGGCTGATTGGAAAGATTAGGTACATGGTCAAAGCCTTAGGTGTTGAGTATGTATTCCTTGACCATGTGTCTATCGTTGTCTCCTCCTTTGAGGAGGGAGATGAACGAAGGCGCATTGACTCCATCATGACCAAGCTCCGCTCTCTTGTTGAGGAGCTGGACATTGCTCTCATCCTTGTGTCTCACTTGAAGAGACCTGAGGGTAGGGCTCATGAAGAAGGAGGGAAGACTAGCTTGGCACAGCTCAGGGGCTCTGCATCGATTGGACAACTGTCTGACTTGGTGATAGGCTTTGAGCGAGACCAGCAGGATGAAGAGACATCCGACATCACAACTATCCGAGTCCTTAAGAACAGGTACTCAGGGGAGACAGGAGTGAACTGCACCCTGAGATACACCAAGGAGACTGGGAGACTAACAGAAACAACAGCATTCGCTGAACAAGCAAGGAGTGCATTCGCATGAAACAAGAAACAAACATCACATGGAGTAACCGAGGGTTTCACAACTACGAGGCTACATACAAAGGAGAGCGGGTCGCATACATCTCGCCTACCTTTGGGAACATCAGCAAGAAGGGCAGATACAATGTCCTCCTTCTAAAGAAAAACACTAGGCATTACTGCGAAACCCACGCAGAAGCGAGGGAATTTGTGGCACTTAGTATGGAGGCAGAAGACCATGTTAAGTGATGCGCCTATCATTCTGAAACCAAGACACAAACATTACAGGGCGGCACTGAAGGAATACACACACACCCGCCCAGACCTACTAGAAACAATGGGACAACTGAAAGAGAAAACACCTGACATCCTCATCTTCGACATGGAGACTGATGGACTGCTAGACGAATGCACCAAGATTCATTGCATTGCTTTGACTGATACACAGGGGGAGGTCTCCCTGTTTGCCAGTCATGACATACCGATGGCTCTTCACCACTTAACCAACGCCCGTCAAATCATTGGACACAACATCCTAGGGTTTGATATCCCTGCGATTAAGAAGCTATACCCTGAGTGGCAGACACAGGCTTCTATCAGGGATACCTTGGTGATGTCGAGGCTTGCCTACCCTGACCTCATGGAGCAGGACTTCAAGAACGGCAACATCCCTAAGAACTTGAGGGGTAGCCACTCGCTGAAAGCTTGGGGCTACAGGCTCAACGAACTTAAGGGTGAGTTCAGCCACGAGGATACCGACTGGTCTGAGTACACCGAAGAGATGGGAGACTACTGCGTTCAGGATACTGTGGTGAATCTCCATCTAGCACGGAAGCTGAACAAAGAGAATCTCCATAAAGCGTCCATCGAACTGGAACAGGACTTCTTTGTGTGCCTAAGGGACATGGAGAAGAACGGTGTCCAGTTTGATACAGAGGGGTGTGCATCCCTTTACGCAAAGCTCCTCCAGAGGAGAGACGAAATCACTGCCGAGATGGGTAGCATCATACCCCCTAAGGTGGAGGAAATGAAGTCACCCCAGTATTGGGAAGCTTCCGATGGCTCAAGGTATCTCACCAAGAGTGCCGCACCGTCGGCGGTTAAGGCTTCACTCAAGAGGGGACCGAACAAGGTAAAGGAGACTCCCTTCAATCCCAACAGCAGAGACCAGATTGCTTCCTTCTTCATAGATAAGTACGGTTGGAAGCCTCAGGACTGGACACCCACGGGTAAGCCCATGGTGGACGAGAGCATCCTGAGAAAGACTGGATACCCAGAGGCTGAACCCATTGCTGACTACATGATGCTCACTAAGAGAATCGGGCAGGTATCAGAGGGGGACGCTGGATGGCTCAGGCTTGTTAAGGGTGACCGCATCCACGGAAGGGTGAATCACAACGGAGCAGTGACTGGGAGATGTACCCATTCCTCCCCTAACATGGCTCAGGTTCCATCAACAAGGGCTGAGTATGGGACGGAGTGTCGCTCCCTGTTCACTACCCGAAAGGGATACAAGATGGTGGGGGTAGACATGAGTGGGCTGGAGCTCAGGTGTCTCGCTCACTACATGGCACAATGGGATGATGGAGCATACACCCAAGAGATTCTCTCAGGTGATATTCACTCCGTTAACCAGAAGGCGGCTGGGCTGGCAACAAGAGACCAAGCCAAGACCTTCATCTATGCCTTCCTGTATGGGGCAGGAACAACGAAGCTGGGCGAGATTACAGGGGGAGGAATCTCTGCTGGTAAGACCATGCGGCGGAAGTTTCTCTCTGCTCTACCAGCTCTCAGGAACCTTAGCTCTGCTGTCAAGGAGGTGGCAACCACTAAGGGTAGACTCACAGGTCTAGACGGGAGACCCCTTCCTGTCAGGTCACCTTACTCAGCCCTCAATACACTGCTCCAGTCTGCTGGTGCGGTAGCCATGAAGAAGGCAACCTCTCTAATCGTAAATGAGATTAACAGGCTGGGACTAGATGCCAAGCTTGTGCTCCATGTACATGATGAGGTACAGCTGGAGGTTCGTGAAGACCAAGCAGAACAAGTAGGAAAAATGGCTTGCGATGCCATGGAGAGGGCTGGACAATACTTCTCTCTCCGTTGCCCCCTAGCTGGTGAATACAGAGTAGGAGATAACTGGGCGGAGACTCACTAGAAACTTGGTGCGATGAAAGCAGACAACATCAATCACCCCGAACATTACAACATCGGGATTGAAACTACCGACTACATCATAAGTTGGAAGATGGATTTCACAGTGGGTAACATCATTAAGTATGTTACCCGCTACCCCTACAAAAACGGTGTCGAGGACTTAAAGAAAGCCCTTTGGTACTTACAAAAACTAATAGAAACAGAGGAAAAGAATGAAGCAGATAGCAGAGATTGAGCGTGATGTGGTGGAGTTCGATACGAACTACCCCGCAAAACTTCGAGTGTATAGGAATGGACACATTTCTATTTCACAGGATGGAGAGGAGGTGTACCTCCCCTTGAAGACCATGAGTGAGATGTTGGGTGAAGCCAACAAAGCCTACTTAGTAGACAAGGAGATGGAACGGTTCTCAAAACCACAATAAAAAACTTGAAACCTAGAGAAATAACGATACATTAATGACATGAAACAGACACACCCACCACTACTACTGATTGATGCCGATGTCCCTTTGTACAAAGCATCCTTCGCATCCGAGCTTGAGACCAATTGGGGTGACGGGCTTTGGACCCTACACTCAGACCTTGAGAATGCTGAGGTGATTTTCAGAGACGAGCTTGAGAAGATTACTGAAGCCTTTCCCAAGAACTATGGAACAATCCTGTGCTTCTCAGGCTCGAACAACTGGAGGAACGCAGTCCTTCCAGAGTATAAAGCAAACCGAAAGAAGAATAGGAAGCCTGTTGTCCTCGCCGCACTCCGCAAATCAATAGAGGAGTCTTACCTCACCATGAGTTTGGGAGGTCTAGAGGCTGATGACATACTGGGTCTGTTCTCTCAGTCAGGGATTATGGTCTCTATCGACAAAGACCTAAGGACTGTTGCTGGGTTCCACTACAATCCTAACAAGCCTGACGAGGGTGTGTGCGAGGTCACTGACGAAGAGGCTCACTACAACCACATGTATCAGACCCTTTGTGGGGATACTACTGATGGATACAAGGGATGCCCCAGTGTTGGTCCCAAGACAGCAGAGAAGATTCTCTCTGACCTTCATCCCTCAGATATGTGGGGTGCTGTTACCCAAGCCTATGAGAAGAAAGGTTTGGGGGAAGAGGATGCTATGGTTCAAGCCAGAGTTGCTAGAATCTTACAGCCCCTAGAGTACGACTTCTCCAGCGGAGAGGTGATACTTTGGGGAACAGAAGAAGACGATGAGTAGGTTCCCAACTGAAATCCGCCTTCTCGGTGTGTCAATACCTGTGAATGTTTCTTACTGTAAGTCCAAAGACCCCCTCTCTGATGATGAAGAGGTGGTCTTTGGCGAGTGGGACATGAACGACATGACCATTACATTAAACAGTAAGTGTTCTCCTGTCCACTCTAAGGTTACCTTACTGCATGAACTGGTCCATGCAATAGACGATATGCTGGGGTTGGAGCTAGACCATCAAGACATCTACTGTCTGAGTCAGGCTCTGTATCAGCTGGTGTCTGACAACCCGAAGCTTGTGGATTACCTAGTTAGCACCGAACTTCCTGTCATACCAAGACCTGATAAGCAGGAACGGGACAGCAAGGGTTCTGAAGATAGCAGTCCAAAGGGATACTAAGGGCTCCCTTATTTGCGGGAAGAACAGGACTAATACGATACTGAGCCAGCCAAATCTCCAGAGACTCTCTGGGTCAGCCAGCTTGGTGATGTTCTGAGCCGCCGACGGTTCTGGACCTGAGTCCCCTGTAGAGGGGAGACCAAGAGCAGGAAGGGAGCAAGCCGTTAAGAATAGTAGGGGGGCGTACTTCAAGGTGTCACTTTGTTATCCAAGCCATTACTCCACTAACGGCGGCACTTAGAATAAACACAGCTCCCAGTAGAGCAGACCTTGAAGACTCAAGCTCCCTTAGCCGCTCATCATGTCTTTGTGCTGTCTCGGCTTGAGTAGCCATGACAGACGCTAGGGTCTCAATCTTTCCTTCGAGTCTCCCCAAGGTAATCAATACTTCTTTATCGTTTTCCACTATTCTTTAGATTTTTCTGGGAGGTCCAGTGCTTCAGGGACAGAAGAGATGACCGACTGGAACCCAATAAGATTGTGGAGTGGAGCTAGAGTTTTCCAATGCCTCCAGTCCTGCTCACTGAACTTGTATTCAGGGTTCACAACAGGAGCAATCAAACTCTTAACTGCGCCTTGGGCAGAGTTAAGGATAGCCATAGATGGGGAGCCAGAGAAGATGTCTGAGGCTAGACCTGAGGAGCGACCATGGGAAAAGACGGGGTTCATTCCAGCCATTCTAAGACCTGTATCAAGGACAGGTGCGCCATAGGTAAACCACCCAGAGCGGAACAACATACCCTTAGCAATCTCATCAAGAGTTAGGTACTCCTCCATCTTTTCTTTATCGTGTGCGTATCGTGCAGTAATAGCTGCAATGTAGGACAGACCAGCGAACATAGAGTTGGTCAGCATAGAGAAGAAAGCTCTCTTGTCTCCCTCAGACATTGCTTGGGTGTACCCTAAGAACTGTCCTTCATAGGCGGAGACCATAAAGGTACGGAACTGGAAGAACATCCTACCCAGCTGACCTTGAAACTGTCGGGGGTACTTGCCTTTTGAAGATTCGTGGATAACTTTCTTTGTGTGTAAGTTTAAAGCCCACTTAAAAGCCTCAACTGCTTCTATATCTTCCCACTTATCAGTGTTTAGCTGTCCGATTTTCTTCCCACCTTGGGCGGCATCATAAAGTCTTCCGTGCCTCTGAACCATCTGAACGATTCGGATTGCCATGTCTTCAGTTAATCCAATCTGGTGTAGGTGGATGTTGGAATAAGGAACACCTCCTGCAAGGACACCGTTAATTAGGTTATCTGAGAAAAGGACAGCGGCGTAATGTCTCTGGATAGCATCAAGTGCAAGTAGCCCACCCCACGACAAAGCTTTGTCCCCTAAATTATCTAGCAAACTCTGTAGACTTGCTTCGCCATCATTAACTAGGTCTGTCAACTCTCTGTTTAGGACAGAGACACGCCCGTATTTAGGGTGAACGATTCCAGCAAATAGTTGTAGGTCGTGTGGAAGACCTTCTGGAATCTCCCCTTTAATCACCTGCTTAACGATGTCCCAGAACTCAGGGACATTCCGTTTAAAGGATTCGATGGATGCGTTAGCAACTGCCTGTCCCATTTCCGCAAAAGCTGCGATACCAAACCCAGCCGCAAATGCGGCAAGAGACAGCTTCTGAAGGAATACTGCGGCTTCACCAATCCTTGTTGTTGGGGGGTCGATGGGGATTCCTAGGATAATCTTCCGTGCATGGTCAAAGATTTCCAGAGCGTCTTTGTTGTTTACTCCTGAGTTAAGTAACTCTTCCTTAAGAAGATTTCTAATATCTTCCATAGGCATAGGAGGAGTATCTTCAGGAAGACCTAAGAAACCGTTGAAGCGTCTTCCAATCTCGTGCGTCTGGAGTAGACCTAAGACTCTTCGGGTGTGTCTCACAGTAAGGGACTCTACATCAGGGCTGATGAAATCCCCGATAGAGATTCTTTCAGTAGTGCCGTCCTTAAGAACAACAGTCTTGGACACACTCCTGTCCATCTCCATCCTCTTTCTTAAGAACTGAGGACCCTTTGCCCCCTTGCCCATCTTCTTGAGGATTAAATCAACTGTCTCATCAGCAATAGAAAGGTCAGAGCGGATAAGTCTTTCGAGAACTACAAGGCTCTCTTCTCCAAAACCTCCGTTACTCATGTGGTCTTGGTCAAGAGCTTGAGAGCGTACACTTGACACATACGCCCTGCCCATAACCGAAGATTCTTTAGCGGACAGTTTTGGGTTTGCCTTACGAATAGCTTCTGCGAACAGCTCCACTACAGGCTCAAGCCCAGCAGTCCGAATCTTTTCAGACATTACTTTAGCTTTCAGGTGAACTGGGAGGTATCCCTCTGCTTTAAGAAGTTCTTTGGTCAGCCCGTTCTCGTGCAGTCGTTTAGCCAGTTCTTGATATAGCTCTGTGTGTGCCTTAACGGATGCTAGTACATTAGGGTCAGAGCTAGTCTCGATTCCGTGGATATGGTTTCCAACGGCTCTGTTGAACTCAAGAACATCTAGCCTGAACGCTTTTCTTTTAGCCAGCTCCATGATAGAGCCTTGAGCACCAGACCTAGAAAACACCCAGCCTTTGAATGCAGGAATATGTACTTCCTGCACTTTAGAGGCGAGAATTTTGAAGTCTGCATCCGCCATCATGTCTGCGGCAGGGATAATAGGCACAGTCTTTCCCCCCTCGATGTTGACAATGTTGGATTGTATCCCAAGAATCTGAAGAACTTTAAGAACATCACTACCAGCGTTCCACATCTCTGCGACGAAAGACATGGACACTCCCCCAAACTGCCGAGCCTTGACCATGCCCAGCTCGTCAGGTAGCCAAGCTCTCATGGCGGCTAGGGATTCCTCAAGACTCCTCGGTTCAGGAGCAGGTTCAGGTGCGGGTTCTCCAGCTCCCTCAGCTGTGGGGGGCTTGGTGGGTGGGGCTGGAGGTTCAGCTGGGGGTGAGGTGGGGACTAGACCAGTCTCAGGGATTACATCATGTCCAATAAGTTTGATGTCATCAGGGTTAAAGACTACATGAATGTCCCCATCGACAACCCCATCGTAACCCTCCATCTGGAGTGCCTTAGTGAACTCTTCGCCAGACACTGAGTCTCTGATGGCAAAAATCCAGCGGTCCAGTTTATCATCTACCCATGCTTGGTTTACAGCACCCTCTCTTCTTAGGACAGCTTCGCTTAAGAACTTCCTAGTCTCTGGACTCCAGTCCACCGATGTGCCGACCAGAGGGTTTTTAAGATTGACATGCGCTTTGTATGTGAATCCCCCCTCTCCTCCCGTGTATCCAAGGGCTTCGCTCTCATGCGACGACAAGTAAATCCCCTTACCATACAAAGAAGCGGCTCTTTCTACAGGAGAGGGGGGGAGTACTAGCTTGGTCAGGGCTGGATTAGGACTCCCGTGGTAGAGAACCGTAGGCTCTCCCTCGGTACCAACAATCTTAGAGCCTTTAAACCACTCTTTAAACTCCGCATCACTCAGCACTGGAGCTTTCTCTGCAACAGGTTTGCTAATCTCCAGAGGGAACCTACCCTCTGCAACATGACCTACAATCCTAGTGAGTTGGTCAGAGGTGAAGTCACGGGTACTCTCTCCTGTATTCTTAACCGTATTCTTAACGGTCTTACTTCCTTTCTCAGCCCATAAGGACTCCTGACCAATAGCGTTGATGACCTCGATAGAGTTCTTCCTGTGTTTGGGAGGGACTACTACATTGAGGTCAATAGAAGCTTTGGTGGGGTCTTTGTCAAACTTAAATACCCCCACAGTGAGATGGTCTAGCAACCACTTCCTGTCCTCGAAAGCCACAAGCTTTTTCTTCAGGAAATTAGAAATCATTTCACTGCTGAGGAGAGGTACATCTACATTCCAAGAAACAACTGGAACGATGTCTGCCTTCTTACCCTTCTGGGGTTTTCTGGTAGTACCGTTGAGGTTGAAGGTGTGTCCAGAAACTCCTGCATTATCTCTGATAGATTTAGCTTGCTCTAGAGCGGTGTGTACAAAAGCCTTGCTATCAAACTTACCAATCTTAACCCGCCGACGGTGACCGACAAAAGGAACATTCCTTAGGAGAAGGAAAGCAGGAGCATCGTGTTCGTTAATTTTCTTAACTAGCTCTTCTTTACTGCGACCCTTAACTCCTAGCTTGTTTCCTACCTCCCTCAATTTTGCCATGCTCATAGAGGTGCTCACCTGACCAGTAAGATGGACATTCACTGCCTCGATAAGAGCATCTTTGCTCATCCTAGAGCGACCCTTGATTCCCAAAGCCGTGGCAACCTCGCCAATCTGGGCTTTGGTCATGTTCGGTGTTACTTCCCTAGGAGGCAGGATAGTTGCTGGCGGGTACGCCATTGTCTCCGCAGGAAGGATGTGGCGGGACGGGTCGATATGTGTTTCAAAGTCTACGACCCACTGAGGAAGAAGACCAACCTTCTGCTCTGCAAAGGGGCGGTCTGGTGGGGCAACATACCCCTCGTCTCCTTTTACTTTCACAGACCCGTCTTCATTGAGAAGGCTCTTGTTGAAGTTGACCCAAGAGTTCTGCCCTCTAGTCTCTGTGACCACAGCCTTACGAGCCAGAGGGGAATACATTGTAAGGTGAGTTCTGATTGCAGTCTCCTCTCCGATGGGTCCAAAGGAGTTCCCGAACTCTCCATGACCGAAAAGGTCGTGAACAAACCTGAAGAGGTCGTTATACAACATCATCTTACCGTTCACATCTCTTATGCCGCTTTCCCTAAGGAGGGGGTTTAGTTCTCTTTCCTTAGGTGTGATAGGGGCTTCCCCAAAAGCTCCCTCAGTTTGGAGAATCTTAATAACTCCGCCGCCCCTGAGGTCCTCAAGCATATGAGCACTGCTGGCATAAGGCTCGAAACCTTCATGGAAAAGTTCCACACGGTAGTCTGTGTTCTCGACAATGAACTTGTACTGCTCCATCGTTTCAGAAGCTGCAGCTTCATAGGCTGCCATGACCGCAGGATTCTCTGGGTCATGTTTCATGTTCTCAAATGCTACAGCAATCTTCTTTGCTGTTTCTACATCGAAAGTTTTCTTCGTAACCTTTTCAGGAACAGCCAAACCAAAGTTTTTCTTCTGCCTGTACTTCCTAGCCACCTCTACAACAGCAGATACGGGTGCATTGGAGGGAGCAGGACGAGCAAGAATGGGCTGTTTTGGAGCAGGACCTACAGCACCAAACCTAGGGGTCCGTACAGTGGCTCCTTCAAAGGGAGCGGAGGATGGACCGCCGTAAGGGTTTCTTGGGTTACGGACAAGGGCAGTGCCTCCGCCCCCTAAGCTTTTATTGGCGGCATTCTCTAGAATAGTACCAAAAGCTCTAGAACCGCCGCCCACGATAGCTCCTAAAGCTACAGCGTGTAACACAGAATCTGGGTCGGTTACTGGGTCTACCTCTGCACGAACAGCCGCTGAGGTTCCAAACCCTAGACCGAACTCTGCCGCCCTCCGTGTAATAGAAGGGGCGGTGGCGTATTTATGAGCTGCCAATGCTGCCTTCTGTAACTCTTTCACCACCTCATTTTTGGATATCTTCCCAGCTTCCAACATAGGTCTCAGTTCAGCCATTCGCTTGTTAAGCCTAGCTTTTGCAGTAGCCACCCGTGTTGCGTTCAGTACCCTACCCTGAGCTGCCGCTGTCCCAGCAAGGGGACCGATAGCGAAGGTTGCGTAGAACGCAGGGTCAAGAAGGTCACCCACAATCGTAGCCGCAATTCCTGTGAACCCGTGCTCCGCCACAGCAATCTCACTGTTCATCCTCCCGAAGATGACAGCCCGACGATACTCCGCCTGTTCCATCGACTGAGCCTCAGCAATCCAATCGTTGTAGTCGATTGGAATATCAGAAGTAAAATCAACGAACGATTTCTCCGTCCATGCGAAAGATGGGTCAGGAGAAAAGTGAGGCTCAGTAAGCCTGTTCAGGGAGTTAGACCAGAGAGTTCCGTGACCTACACGAGTTGCAAGTTCAAGGGTGTTACCAAGAAATCCTCTGTCTTGTAGGTCCTCAACAGCTTGCTCTGCCTGAATGTCAAAGGTTGTCTTTGGGGGAGACAGGGTGGGAGCATCCTTGTGAGCCCTAAGGTCTTCAACAGGGTCTTGGGGCTCTTGGGGGTCTAAGGGACTGCCAAAGACAACCTTCTCTTGGTCTTCGTTATCGTTGTGTAGAGGCACTGTCTCTCAAATTAAAGGGGATGAAACCAATAACATTTTTCAGTTCGTAGTCTGACCGTTTTACAGCGGCATCGGCTCTGATTTTAGATACAGCGTCCTCTTTTCTAGCCATGTCCTTAATGGTTTCTGCGTTCAGAGACCTCTCAAAGAGAGCATCTACGCCAACGATAGAGCGTCCGTCTTTGTCCACTACTATGTAGGAAGGGTCTGCTGTTCCATTAAACATGGTGGCAAACCTGACCTCATCATCGACTCCAACATCATACACAGTATGCAGAGGAGGTCTTCCTCCATGATTGGAGCGGAACTTACGAACAGCCAGTTCCTTCTCAAAGTCTTGTCTGTCAAACTTGTATGTGTCTACGCCTTGGAGGAAGGGCTGAACTGCAGACTTAAAGGATTCAATGCCTGTATCCCGACGATGCGTTGGGTGCTTTCGAGGAGGAGCCCCCCTGTACCCTGCTTCAAGAAGCTCCTCATGCGACATTTTCTCGACATCCTTAAGAATAGCTTTGTACTGCGTCTCGTCTGTGCTTAGCCAAAGACGGAATGTGTCGTTAAGTTCTTTCTCAGCAAGCTTGACTCCATCTAAGTCCATCCCCGCTGGAATCTGGAAGGGGTATCCTTCCCTAGCGATGATGTTCTTATCGACCATATACTCACCTGTCTTCTCTAGGATATCATCCTTGTCTAAGTGGGGGTTATTCGTAGCAATAAAGGTATAGATGTCCTCTGCGTAGGATGCGAAGTGGACAGGCATCCTTTCCAAGTTATCTCCCCACTTCCACCAAGAGGATACCTCATCATCAATCGCTTCTTTAATTTCTTCTTGGGTTGCTGTCCTAGCTGTACTTACCTCCAAGTCAGGCATTTTGGAGGGTAGGTCTCTGATATCTTTTTCCTTAATCCATATAGAAGCTGTTTTTAAGAGCTCCTTATCATCTGTGCTCAAAGTCAGTTTATCCATGACATTTGTTTGAGAGCCTGAAGCCGCCTCATAGATAGCAACAGCCTCAGTGACAAGTTGAGGGTCAAAGGAGATATTATTGTTCTTTATCAAGTGGGCTGCTAACTTCAGCCTATCGTTCAGCCTTGGGAATTTAGAGACATCCATGCTAGAAAACCTAAGAAGCACCTCACCCCAATCGGTATTTCCTTGCTCGTCTGTAAACTTTTCTATTGTCTTTTGCTCGATTCGTCTCCTAGCCTCCCCTTCCGAGAGACCTGTCTCTTCTTGGTAACCAATGAACGAATTTGATTGTCCACTGATGAATGCTGCGTCAGCTTTCTGTAGGTTGAGTTCAGCTGCCTCAGCTTTACGAACTTCAGCATAGTTCTCCCGCAGGGTTTTAATTAAGGATACCTTTTTAGAGTCTTGGATGAACGGGTGGCTCTTAATAGCCTCCTCTCTTTTTGTTACTTCGTTCGGGGTCAGCCCAGACAGGTCTTCCTCAGTCATCTTATACAGCTCTAACTGTAACTCAACCGTGTTACCAACTCGCATGATATTTTTCTCAATATCTTTGCGTGAGTTAGCAAGGAGCTCTTGAACATCCCTTCGACCAATCAGTTTACCCGTCCCTGTAGTCAGGGATGCGAGAGCACGGAGAGATACAGTAGGGTTGTCCCCGTTAGTGGCTTCTTCAATGAGGTCTGAGACGATGGAATTTGCAACACTCGACAGAGTGGAGGGACCCATCTTATGCGCCGCTTCTAAAATGTCCTGAATCTCATTTACTCTGGGCTTCAGACGCTCATCAACCATCCCATCCCGCATTTGCTGAATAAGTACAGGTCCGAAGTCTTCTGGCTTCCCGAAAGTATACAGGCTACTAACAACCTGCTCATCTGACAGACCCGCAACATCGGTCACTACGGCTGACAAAGACTGGCGTAAGAAGGAAGAAACAGAACCAGCATCGCTAAGGAACTGTTCTTTAAGATTTCCTACCGCAGTGACTTTATGGGCGTTGCCCTGCTCTAGTCCATACTGGTCTAATCCTCTAGAGAAAGCCTCTAGTGAAATGCCTCCCAGCTGATTATCCGTAACGAATCTGTCTAACTCCTCTTGGTAGAACGCCGTATTTGCTGCGGGGTCTAGACCAAACCCATCGTCTGTCTCTAGCTTAATCTTGTATGCAGTTTCAAAAGAGTTCTTAAATATAGAACTCATAGCAGTGCCTCGTCCCGTCTCAGCTCCTAACATAAAAGCTTCTGGACTGTCTGGGGGAACATCTGATAACGGGTGGTCTTTCCCGAACTCTTCGCCAGCTTTAGTTTGTGCGGCAGACAGTTTAGCTTCAGCTACCTTACTCCTCTGGATACCCTCAGCTAACTTCATCCCAGCTACACTGAGCTTACTGATTCCTTCAAGAACAGAAGTATCAGGTGGAGGAAGCTGGAGAGCTCCTGCACGGAAGGTATCCCCCACATTCTGCAGGGGCTGAGTTGGGCGGACTCCTAGGTCCCCCTCAGTTTGTTGTCTACGAACCATAGTTTGTTAGGGATAGATAGATTTTCCTACACCGTAGCCCTGCATAGCAGAGCCAAAGATGTTTGCAAGTTTACCGAAGGATGAGGGTCGGGGTCCCGCTTGGACCTGAACAAGCCTTGCCTGTGCTGTTTGTTGAAGTTCGTGTGCCTGTGCACTTGCCACAGCTTCACGATAATCCTGCTCTGTTTCACGAACTCCGATAGCTTTAAGTGCGTCTTTGCCAAACTGTTGCTGGAGTGCTTGGACAGAAGCTGATTCTAAAGAAAGACCTTTAGCTCGTGTAGCAGCTGCTGCTTGGAGCTGCCTACCTTTACTCCTGATAATCTCCTTCTCTTCTGTGGCAGACCTACGCTCTTGCTGTACCCTAGTAGACAGTTGTTGTTGGCTTAGGGCGTAGGCGGCTAAGGCAGACTTCTCTCCCCGTTCCTCCATACGCTTTCTCCAAGCATACTGGTCATCAGCCGCTTGATTCTCGGCAACGGCTTGGACAGCCATGGCAGTTGCATATAATACTGGGTCACACATTTACTTTAATCCTCGCAAATTCATAAAAAGTTCTGCTTTCTGCTCCATAATCCTCCACCTCTCTAAACAAGGTGAAGCCCATCCAGCGGAGCCATTTAACATGGACGGTATTTCTTGCATCTACAAAGTTAGTGAGTACCTCATAAGGCTCTCCAATGTTCTCTAGAACATCCTTGCAGTTGCGTAGGAAGTAGGACCTAACATCTTTGATTTTATTCGTACCCAGTAGCCACACGATACCAACAGAAGGTTCCTCCTCCTTGGCATCCACAACTCCAAAGATGGCGGCTGGCTCTCCATCAACCTCTAAGGTTCTAGGGTCTTTAGAAGTCTTGATACCAGCCTCCAACACTTCTTGTGGGCTGACATCAGGACCACAGCAAGCCTGAAGTTCCCTCAAGTCAGCTGTTCTTAGGTTAGGAGCCATCCTAGCGGCATCCTCAAACATAGACTCTCGTACAGAAACAGCCATCAGATTCCAACCCTCCGACTTCGCCCATTGTACTGAGATTCGTACTCCACACTTAGGAGCTTCACAGGGAACGGAGATGTAGATGTAATAGTCATCGCATAACTATCGTTCTTAGCGTGGATAGGAATCCTAAAACTATCAGAATCTAACGGAATTGTTCCCTGAAGGTCTATACCAGCTTTGTTCGAGTCAGCCGTGAAGGTATAGGTGTAAGAAGTCTTGGCTGTAGGGGCTACTGAAGTTGTAAAGGTATTCGTCCCATCATAAACAACATCTGCCGAGTGGATTTGATACCTCCCTACATTAACTAAGGACTGTCCTCCACCTGTGGACTGGCTTTTGTACACTGGTTTTGAGAACTTGTAAGACATGGTATACTCCTTACCAAACCAGATATGGTTAGCCGAACCTGTTTTATTTCCAGAAACCTGAACAGTACCTAGTGCTGGATTGGGAAGAAGAAGGGGTACAGCAACTCCTCCCGCATCAGTTGCGGTTGCCTTGGTGTACGCATAGAGTGTATCAGCAGCATCCCATGTAAAGGGAAGAGTAAAGGTTGTGTTTGTTGTGCTTGAGCTATAGGCAGCTGTCACTGCAGCTGAACCTGTTCCATTCGCTCCGTCGTAAGATACACGGCTGTCTAGGGCGGTCACAAACTTAGAGTGCAGGTCTGTCCTTCCTGATTCAATGACCATCTTATAGACAATTGTGTTTCCCCCTACTGGGTCTTCATCGTCAACAGCACGAGACTGTGTGACAAAATAAACTACATTATCTACAACATGAACACCAATGATTTGCTTCTGGTCTAAAGCGTTATCTCCATTTAATTCTAGACTAAACTTAGACCAAGAATTTAATAGACGCTCATTACCACTGTCCAAGAACTTATAGACATACACATCCTCCATATTATTTTCTGTAGGGTCTGGAAGAGCAATGACCAAGTTTTCTTGGGGCATCGTTACAACCATCCTCACAGTATTTGGAATGTATTGAGGAACATGGTCTGTGATGTCAAAGGCAGTATAAACATCTGACTCAACATCTCTAATAGTCATCTCCTTAAGACCTGAGAATCCTCCACGACTGTAAGGAAAAAAGAGTGACGAACCTAAGATAGCAGGTGTAGCGTTTGGGTCAGACTCATAGTAGGATGATTGAGTCATGGCTACAGTCTTAGGGGTCAGTGCTTGCTGTCCTGAGCCGAGAACAAACTGGTTCTGGTCTGAGAACAGGATAAGATTTCCCTTGAAGGGAATAGCGTGGTTAAGGTTAGCTATTGTAGTAGAGGACGAAGAGACATCAATAGGTGCTGTGTCTAGTAGGTCCACAACTGTGGTTCTAAAGAAGTTAAAGAATTGACCAGTCTCAGAAAGGGTTACGCTCTCTCCAGATAAGAACCCTAAACGGTTCTCGTAGAAGAATACATCATTGATAGGAGTACCAATGAAGCTGGGGTCAGAGTTAGTAAGCTCGTCTCCAGCTTTTCGACTGTCCCAAGAGAACGGGCGATAGTCCGAAACACTAGAGATTGTTATAGCTTGGTCATCAGCAATAACACCACTAATGGGAGGGTCGATGGTTACAGTAACTTCTCCATTCTCAACTATACCCCCAGTGACTACTTTTACGGTGGCTGAACCAGCAGTAAACCTATCTCCAGCCTTAATCTCTAGACCGTCTGTGAGACCATCGAGAGTCCATGTCACATCACTTGCTGCGATTTCTCCTTTAATAGTCGCTGAGATAGACTCCTCTGTTGGGAGACTAAATCCTGAGTCGCTGGTGGTAGCATCGGGCTCTGCTGTACCGTCGGCGGGTTTGAAAAGAAATGACCCGTCTGATTGACGGATAAGAATGTGGGGCATTACAGAAGGGTCAATAAGATGTTTCTGCCGAAAGCCGACGGTTTCTTTCCAGTCTCCATCACCAAAGGTTTCATTAAGACGAGTCTCAAACCTAACAAAGTAGTCATCCACAGCATCTTCAGCACTGCCTACAATCCTCAACTGAAATCCATCGATGCTTCTTGCGGGTAGGTCAGAGAAGTTCTGGGTACTTTCCTTGAACGCTTTAATATAGGTATCTCCAGCAGAGTCGCTAGCTCCTAAATCATAATCTTCTCCAGCAGTATTAGTTACAATAATAGTGGACTCCTCACGAGTAAAACTGAAATTGGCAAAGTCGGCATTGCTGTGAGTATTTTTTAGAACTATAGTAGCCGTTCCTGCGCCCCAAAAGTTCTTGCTCTTAGTCAGGATGTCTTTTCCCCCCAGCGTTTCTAATTCTATCCACGCAGGTATTTCTGCTGCTGTGTGGTCAAAAGCTGCGTGTTTTTTAATTTTGTACTGTTCGTTTATAACAAATTTTGCTGTGCCTAAGTTAAGTCCTCCTGCGTCATAGTAGTATTTGAAATGAGTGCTTGAAGAAGAGCCGCTAGTTCCTAAACTTGTAAACCAGACAGGCTGACCAACAAGGTCACTACTTGCTGGAGTTCCACTCAACGCATCTATCGAGAATCTCATCGCCTTCTCGGTATTTCCTGCCGCCCAGATGTTTGTACCTAGGGATATATCTGTACTCCCACCAGTGCCTAGAGTTAGTGCGCTATCTGTAAGATTACCGATAGTTGCATCGTCTAGAAGTTTAATAAGTTCTTCTGCAATATAATCTGTTTTAATTTGGTCTACATTGGTAGCGTGAGATGAATGCGATAACTCTGTTCCGTTAATGTTGATATTATAGTCAGTGCTAAAAGCTCCCTGCCTAACATGGACTATACCAGTACGAGAGGAAGCTTCAGTGAGAGTGGTCTCCATCTTAGGAGTCTTCTCTTTATTCACAATAAAGGTTACATCCCCAGAAGAGGCAAACTTAAAAGCCGACTCTGGATTAGTAGCAGTCAAATAGCCTAAAGCCGCAGTGTCATAGTGAACATCCTTTAGTACATTGTTCACGACATCAAACACAGATAAGGCTTCAGTACCAGAACTGGTAGCCCTCACAGTAAGGATGTACTGCTCCGAAGTATCCCTGTTAATCAGGTGCGTAGAAGTATCTAAAGTCTTAGTTCCGTTATAATCATCGCCTAGATTATCAGTAACAAACTCTGTCGGAGGTCTCTTAATCAGACCCTCAACAGGAGACGAGTACGCATTTACCTGCTCCTCACAGTTCGTAGGGTTCCGTAAGGAATCAGGCTGTTGAGAAACTCCGTTAAGGAGATTCGGAACGGAGGAGTTTAAGAGACCCATTTATAGTGCAGGTCCTCTCATGACAGTCTTGTACACATCATAAGCGTCAAAGATTGTGTGGTCTCCAGTCTCGCCTTCCATATCCTTAAGGTCAGCTAGAGCCCTGAACTCATCCACAGCATTGTACTGGTGATGAAGTTGAGAGCCTACCATACGGTCCTGAAATAGTCGGGCAGCTCTGATTGTGATGTAATGCTTGGCAGCTTGAGGGATACCAATGAAGTCAAGTAGATAAACAATACGAGCCTTCACCTTATTCTCAAATATAAAGTCGTTGTCCTTTTTATTGAACAACCTTGTTTCCCCTGACCCAGAATCATATCTCTGGGTAACATCCTGACTACCAGCTCTGTGGTTGTCTAAGTCGATTCGAGCAATATCAGTTCCAAGGACGATATGGTCTGTTTCATTGGGGGTTAGCTCTACATCATAATATGTATTAAAGTGCCAGCCCTGAGATTGCACCTCTCTGTTAACCTCATCAAAAGTCTGTTTTGCCATAACGACATCAGCAGAAGAGCCAGCGTTAAGCACAGATTGCGTAGTGGGAGTTTCCCCCACTGTTGCAAGGATGGTGTTGATTGCGTCTAGTTCAGTAGTTCTAGCGGGTGCAGCCATGGGGTCCTATCGATAGATGTAGATAGTGATGTCGTTGGAGTTTGCTGAGGACTTAAGACGAACCTTATGGGGCAGTACATCCTGAGCAATGAACCCAGCTGCAGTGCCTGTGGCGTTCTGAATCTGACCAGCAGCTCCCATATCTCGAACAACAGTGTCATCAGCGTTGATTAGTTGCCATTCAGTCACTCCATCCGAGACAGCCCAGACACACCGAGCTTTGCTTAGTGGGAGGACATCAGTTGCCTCGTTGTTCTGTAGAGTATATGTGAGGACTGTTGGGTCTCCTTGGTCCTCGAAAGTACCATCGTAATCTCCATCCCCTGTTTGTTGAGGATAAGAAGTAATTTGGGTGGGTTTTACCATTAGTTAACTGGGTCGTATGTAAGGGGTGTTTTAGAGCCGAGAATTTTTGACACATGAAGGTCTAGATATGCAAGGTGTTCTCCTGAATTAAAGCTTAACCATAAAACAGATTCTGGAGGAGGGTTGGGGACATATAGCGATGAGCCTGAACTCCCAGATGACCATGTAACTCCATCAATGCCGTTCCAAGTCATTCCTCCATCTCCTGCAGCATTTGGAAGAGTGCGGTATCCTGAAGCGTCAGCGTTCTTTTCGCTTGGGTACGCCCATCCTATTCTAAAAGTGACAGACTTAGTACCGTAAACAGCTTTGTGAGATTCGATATCTGTTCCACTGTTCGCCCAACTACTAGAACTGATACTAGCAGTTACTGATGTGTTACTGACTAGAGTTAGAGTTCCTCCTTTATAGTCACTTATCCATTTTAAGCCAAGATTCTCTCTGTCAATAATGATTTTATTGGGTGTTGAGGATGTGTCTATTTCCTTAATACGGGCGGTCTTGGTAGTCTTTCCTGTTTTACTGAAGGAAACTAGCTCTTCGTCAACAAAACCTGAGGCATCATCTACATGAACCGTTCCATATCTGTGAACCATATTCCATGCAGTGATTAACAAAGCTTTGGCATCCCCTGTTGTCAGAGGTTCCGTTCCATTTGTCAGTCCCTTTGCGGTATCATCTGAGTCTCTTGAATATCCGAAATAATATCTTATCTGAGTCCCCCCCGATGTATGGTGCATACTGTATGGTGCTTTTCGTGCCATTATTATTTTATATTCAGTTAACAGGGTCGTATTTAATTGGTGTCTTGGAGCCAAGCACCTTTCCTACATGAATGTCCACCTCTGCGAAGTGTTCTCCTGAATCAAAGACTAGCCACACAACAAGCTCGTTTGGGGGGTCTGGGATATATATTGTATTAACATCCCATCCAACTCCAGTGCCGCCGCTGTCTCTAAATGTAATCGACCCGTTTCCTGTTGCTTGTCCTAGGCTTCGGTATCCTGAACTACCCGCATAAAGTTGACTTGGGTATCCCCAACCTGCCCGAACAACTAAATCTTTAACTCCGTAAGTAGCAATCCTAGTTGCGTCTATGTCCGTTCCGTTGTTGTTTCCTGCGTCAGAAGAATCGATAGTTGCGGTTACACTTGTGTTGCTATCTAGAGTAACTGTTCCTCCTTTATAGTTACTCAACCAGCGAAGACCATAAGATTCTCTGTCAAGGATTAACTTATCTCCTGATGAATCTATATACTTAACTTTTGCTTGTTTTGTGTTTGCCCCATCCGAGTCTTTTAGGGTTACAGTCTCATCTGCCACAAAGCCTGTTACATCGTCCACATTAACGGTACAGTATCTGTACAACATGTCCCATGCAGTCACATAAACTGTAGAGGCATCTCCTGTTGCTAAGGAGACGGTTCCCTGAGCCATACCGCCAGCTGTATCATCGGAGTCTCGCCCAGAAGCAATACCAAACTTATACAGGTATGTCTCTCCACCTGATGTGGCGTACATATTTGAGGGTGATTTTCTCGCCATTTTTTCTTTCTTGGGGGTTAGGGGGTATCCGAAGATACCCCCAAGAAAATTAGTTATTAGTTACGCCTTATCGACGATACTGATAGCAGCTTCGGGGCGGAGAACTCCGTGACCCATTGCATACTTAGCAACCATCAAAGTTCCTTGACGCTCAATTTGGTATTCAGACTCAAGAGCCATGTCCTTAAGCTTCACAGTTCCAACCGCAGAACGGTGGAATGCGACACCTTTAAGACCTCCAGAGTCTGCTGTGTAGTCGTTACTAGAACTGACACCACTCTCTTGAGAGTCACCTGCGGCTCCTGAAGTTGGCAGGTTGTTGGACTTGTAAATCTCAAATCCAGCGACCATAGGGACACGACCTGAGCCGAATCCAGTACCACCAATATCAGAGTTTGCGACAGTCTTAGCAACATCAAACCCATCAGTACCGTTACTGAGAAGATTGTAATACGCTTGTGGTCCAAGAATAACGAAGCGGTCCGTGTCAGGAACATTAGCTTCATCCAGCTTTACAGCGCAGTCAAACATAGCTGAAATCAATTTAGCTGATGGAATAGCTGCAGTGCTTCCATAAGTGCCGTCGATTTCTACATCTCCGCCACCAGCCCCTTGAGGAGCAGCGGCAGATGCTTCAGATGCGACCTGAACAACACTCAAGAGTTGCTCATCTGCCTTCTTAGCAAGAGCGTAGCCAAGCTTACGGGTGTACTCAGAACGGAAATCGTAGTGATTCTTTGCTTCGTCCAAGCTGTCAATGAATGCAGCCGAGACCAGCAAATCATCAATACCGATAACCCGCTCATTATGTTCAACAGCCGCACGAGTCTCATCTTCAATGATAGAGTTTCCTGCGGTATGATATTTAGCCTCAGCAGTACCAATTACAGGGAACTGAGCAGTCTTTCCAGACGAAATTGTGCGAACAACATGGAGCGGCATCATAACATTCGCAGTCTCGAATGCGGTGATTACCTCTCCAGCGAATTGCTTGAGGAAAAGAGCATTAACATCTCCTGCTCCTGCTGCTTGTCCCAAGCGTGATTCTGAAAGTGCCATGATAAAACCTCCTTTGGTTTATGGCGTTAAAAAGAAAAAATTAAGTAGTTTGAATACAGCTTGGGTTGTAAAGGTGTCCGACTTATCGGGCTATAGACCTTGACTGCTTCAAGTGCCGCTGACTACATGATGTCAGAAGCGGCAAGTTTCTGTTGAACTTGCTGACGGAAGGCAGGGTCAGAGTGATACTTGGGGTTAGCCATGTCACGCTTCATTTCTGCCATAGAAGCATACGACGAGGTTCCAGACCCCGAAGTATTCCCCTTGAGTAGTGTAGGTTTCGACTTATGTTCCATCGCATACCTAGCATGAAGACCCCGAACTGCACTCACAGTGCGGTTTAGGTCTCCTGATTCAACAGCCTCGTCATAGATAGCCACCTCTTCTTTAGTAAGAGATTCAGCCGCCCATGAAACCATGGCTGTATATGAGTCTTCTCCGCCCACCTCGCTAAACACGGATTGGCGGTACTGGTTCTGAAGAGCCTCAATGCCCTTCAGGTGTGCCTCAGCCATTTCTCGGCTGACTCCTAGCTTGGCTAGACCTTCGTAATCAGAGTCATCTAGCTCTCCATTTTCAGCATACCTCTGAGAGAAGTGCTGAATGTCTTGCGAAGAAAGCTCTCCCTCTGGTGTTTCCTTGGGAGCTCCTAGCTTCTGCTCTAGCTCTTTGTACGCTTTAGCCAGTTCTTCAACCGACTGAAACTTTTCAGGCAAATGCTCAAGCCGTTGAGGAGCTTCCTCAGTGTTTTCATCATTACCGATAGACAGCCCATCGCCGCCTTCTTCAGTAGTTCCTTCAGTTTCTTGCGTTTCATTGCTGATTTCCTCTGCTGGATTGTTAGGTCCCGTTTCTTCGTAGGGAGCTTCTAGTGATTCTGTTTGACCCATGTTACTGCGGACCCTCCTGTGCCGCTGGTTGTTGTTGGGCGGTTGCTGTCAGAGACTTCATAGCCTCTGGACCCAGCTGTTGCATCATCTGCATCTGCTGTGCCTGTTGAGCTTCTGCTTGAAGCTCTTCTTCTGACTTAACGAGACCAGCAGTGTCGATACCGAGAGCTGATGCTCTTCGGGACAGGTACTCGCTAACATTAACAAAGTTCTGTAGAACCTCAGGACCTAGAACTTGACCGATTCCTGCAATAAAGGAGTCGAGTTTATTCAAGTCTTGTCCTCGTCCTAAAGCCTCTACTCCAGTTACTACTACGGGAGTGACCATTCCTTTAGGAAGTTTAGGTAAGCGGTTAGTTGACTCCATACGAGCCATGACTATTCGTACTAGGGGTAGCTGGAACTCTTGAGAAAGAACAGAATAAACTCCTCCAAGCTGACGCTCAATAGCTTGAGTGACAAGACGGACTTCCTCAGCAGTTACTCTTTCAGCTCGACGGATGGCAGACTCAGTGAGCATGAACGCATAGTTCAGCCTCTCCTGAATCTGGTTAATTGTCTCAAACGCAACCCTAAAGTCTGCGTGTTTCTGGGTCTGTAGGGTAGTGACATCTCCTGCACTTCCGTCAATGATTGCCCCATTGGGTGCTTCTGCAATTCGTGCCTTACGGGTTGTCCCATTCGGTGCGACCAGAAACAAAAGCTTGGCTGATGCCGCAGAGCCCTCAACAATCGCTTGCGTCAGACCCTCAAGTGATTCCAAATCACCAAGGTACTCCTCAACATAACCTCTACCATAGTCCTCGCCGTCAACACGAATGAAGCGTAGTGGAACATAAGGAGACTTGCCGACAGCGAACTTGCCCTCAGAATCCTCCAGACGGATACCACCAATCTCTTGATATACTTCAGTTTCTTTATTGTCTAATGTAGTGATAGAGGTATACAGACTGACAGTATCAACATCTGAAGGGTTTTCTGGGAGCTGTGCTCCTTCTGGAGCTTGAGATTTGGGAACCTCCTCCTTGATGATGATGCGTTCTACATTACCCATAGGGTCACGCTTAACAACAAAACGGTCTAGATGAAACACACGCATACCGCCGTCTTCAGGAACATGAATAAGGGCGTTACCTGTCACGACTAGGTGACGGAACGCCTCGAATGTTCCCACACGGAAGTTGTTTGTTTCAATATCTCTCATCACTTCCCGTTCCATCTCGGCAAGCGATGTTTCAACCTCTGTCTTTACCTCGTCCACACCTTCGATTTCTCTTCGAGCTTTACTGTCAAGCAGGAGGCGAAAGAAGGGAGAGTTGGGGGGAAGAAGACCTAGCAACATAGCTGATGCCAAGTTGTTCACGCCCCGTGCACCAACAGATTGGTACGGTGTAGGAAACTTCTGTGAGCTGTGGTTTCCCTTTTCTGTAACAAGAGTGGGGATAGTGAGAGCAGCTGAACGACGAGCCCGTTCTAGGTATGGCTCCCTAAATCCTTGCCACTTCTCGTAGGTAGCTTGGGCTGTTTCCATTACTGAGGAATGTTAAGACCTCCCCCTAAGCCAAAGCCTTTAGTGTTTAGGCTGGTTCGTCGAGGGATGATAAGTGAGGATTTGCCTCTGCGTCTACGCCCATACTCTCCGATACCCGATGCTCTAGGGTTTTCTACTCGTTCCGCAAGAGCCTCTGGGGGAGGAGGTGGAAGAGGAGCTTCAGGAATATCAGGGGGCTTTGGCGAGCTAAAACACATATTAAATTTCTAACGAACGCTCATTCTGTATAGCGTAAATCTCCCGAAGTAAGTCTACAACGGAGCGTCTTCCGACATTGTACCAGACCTCTCTCTCCGTGTCAAGAAGATTCGGGCATTTGTTCGGGATTAGTTTTTCCAGAGCGTCTAAGATATTCTTAGGTAGTGTAGGAAACTGTTCCTTTGTTATAGCTGGTGAGTTATCTTCCATTAGTCCATCTTAAGTAAGTGTTCTGATAGCAAGCCTGATGTGTTAAAGAAGCACATTCTTTGTAGAGCAAGACCTCCCTGTGCCAGTTTCTCTCGTGCAAACTCGTTGCCTGACTCTGGACTACCGCTGAGGAAGAAGTAGATATCCTTATTCAGCTCTCCAGAGGCGTGGGTGTGGTGGTGACCGACACTAAGGAACTTCCAATCAGGGATATTGTGAGTCCAACCCATAGCTTTCTTGTAGATTGCAGCGACATTAAAGGGACATCCGCCTCCAATCTGGTCTCCGTGGACGCACATCATACCGTGTCCTGCAATCTTCTGGACAACAAACCACTCCTCGGAGATATCCCAGTGTGCGTTAGTTACTCCAGCGATTTGGCACATAAGACTAGCTGTATTGTAAGCCACTAGGTCCCAGTTAGTCTTTCTACTGTGTCCCCCTCCCTTGAATCCAGACCTCCCATGGTTGCCATGTACACAGGCTACCTTAATCTTAGGGACTAAAGGCGATAGTTTGGTGATGACATGGGTAATCATCTTGGGTACAGTCTTAACTGCTTGGGTCCACAGGTCTTCATCAATCTCGAAGGGCTGTCCAGCAAAGATAGCCTCCCCTTCAACCATGTCTCCCTGTAGGACAATGTGGAGAACCTTGGGGTTTTCCTTACGAATCAGAGCTGCAGCTTGGTTGGTCAGCTGTCGGACTCGTTTACCTGCTACCTCTGTACTGTAGGTATCTGTTTTCTTCCCTACCTGCCAATCTGAGAGACATAGCCAAGCTTCGGGGGATTGTTTCTTATTCCTTTTGCGTTTCTTAGGGGGCTGTACAGGCTGGACCTTAACGCTTTTAAGGGCTTCGGTCACCGCTTGGTTGATAAGGGACTCTGTTGTTTCCTGTTTAGCCAGCTTATTGTACGCTTTCCGTACCTCTGTCCTAAGCCGCTTTAATTCTGCCTCGATTCCTTCGTATGGAGTAGGAGATTTTTGCATTGTGGACCAGCTCTTGTTATGGTATACTGCCCGATATGAGCGACATTATATCAAATGAAACTCCCAGTGTCAAAGAACTCCTGTCTGAACTCCACGAAGTATTGGCTAAAGAGCTGCTTGTCCGTCTTAGGTGCGGTGATGCTACGAGTGCTGAGATGTCTGTGGCGGTGAAGCTTCTGAAGGATAACGATGTCTCTGTTGTTCTAGAAGAAAGCAAGCCCATGCTGAATCTGGTAGAGGCTCTGCCTTTCACAGAGGAAGCCAAGAAGAAAGCTGAGTGAATCTCCCCAGTATACCCAAGGAGTTGCAGGATTTCCGCAACTTCGTATATATCGTATGGGACCATTTAGGTCTTCCTAGTCCTACCCCTGTACAGTACGATATTGCTGAATATGTCCAGCACGGTCCTAGGAGACAGATTGTTCTGGCTTATCGGGGAGTAGGGAAGTCCTACATTACCTCAGCTTATGTGGCATGGCGGCTCCTTCTAGACCCCTCCTTGAATATCTTGGTGGTCTCAGCATCCAAGAACCGCTCTGATGACTTCTCCACCTTTACTCAGAGGCTGATTAACGAGATGCCCATTCTGGCTCACCTGAAAGCAGGACCAGACCAAAGGGACTCTAAGATTGCCTTTGATGTGGGACCAGCTCCTGCTGCTCATGCCCCCTCAGTAAAAGCCGTCGGTATCACAGGGCAGCTGACGGGCTCTCGTGCAGACCTGATTGTAGCAGACGATGTGGAATCTCTGAATAACTCGGAGACTCAGGGGATGAGAGAGAAGCTGGAGAACCGAATCAAGGAGTTTGACTCAGTTATCAAGCCTGACGGAGAGATTAAGTATCTAGGGACATACCAAACAGAGATGTCCATCTACAAATCCCTGCCAGATAAAGGATACCAACCCCGTGTCTGGACAGCTAGATACCCCCATCCAAATAAAATCTACGCCTACGGGAGTGTTTTAGCCCCCTTTGTAGTAGACCGCCTGACAGATGATGAATCCCTTGCAGGTAAACCCGTAGACCCAGACAGGTTTGACGAGATTGACCTGACAGAACGGGAGCTATCCTATGGACGCTCAGGGTTTGCCCTGCAGTTCATGCTGGACCCAAGCCTGTCTGATGCCGATAGATACCCCCTAAAGCTGAAAGACTTGGTTGTCATGGATATTGACCCAGAATCAGCCCCAGAAAGAGTCATCCACTCGTCTGCCCCTGAGAAGCGTTTTAGTGGGCTCCCAAGCGTCGGGTTCTCTGGGGATTACTTCTACCAACCTTTTGCAGTTGAGGGAGAGTGGACCCCCTACCGTGGCTGTGTGATGACGATTGACCCCAGTGGGCGTGGAACCGACGAAACTGGGTACTGTGTCATGTCCATGTTAAATGGATTCCTGTATGTCCATGAGTGCTCAGGTATCTCAGGGGGGTATACAGAGGAGACCCTGACAGAGCTGGCTGAGATTGCCAAGAAGTATGCAGTTAAGGAGATTCAGGTGGAATCTAACTTTGGTGACGGGATGTTTAACGAGCTGATGAAGCCGTACCTGAAAAGGATTTACCCAGTCACCCTGTCTGAAGTCCGACACTCCACCCAGAAGGAGCGACGA
>VTLG01012947.1_pt1 | contig 32462 bp, 59 predicted proteins | sample 4694571 | NCBI WGS metagenome assembly VTLG01 (sample SAMN12604809, study PRJNA352737) | marine metagenome | biome: ENVO:00000447; feature: ENVO:00000209|ENVO:00000569|ENVO:01000036; material: ENVO:00002151; isolation source: viral sequences binned using virsorter ...
TGGCTTCTTAATTCTTCTAGTTCTTTTAAGTTGTATTCTTCCATTTGTTTTATTTGTTTATTTTTTTCTTTTATAGTTTGTTTTAAATTATAAGTTTGTTGAAGTTTTTCCATTTTATTTGGTTTTTAAGTTTATTTATTAGTAACATTTTATTTAGTTTTAAATTTATTTACGGCTCTTTTACTTATCCAATAGTTTCCGTATGGATCGCTAATTTGATATTCACTAAGTAAATATTTAGCTTCTTTATATGTTTTTGCTTGGTCTATTGTTTCTGTTCCAATAGAATTATTAAATTTATAATTTATATAGTTCATTTTGTTTATTTTTAATTATAGGTCTTTTGATTTGTCTTGGAGTAGGTGCGACCATTTTACACCCTATTACTATTTTTTGATAGCTCAATTTATAAATGATACTCGGTAACTCTGACCTTTTACTCGTTTTCCTTTAGTTATTTAAATAACTTTGTAATCATTTATAGTATAAATATAATAAATTATTATTTAATTAACAAATAATAAACAAATTATTTTAGTTAATTTTATGAAATCTTTTATACTTATTCTAGTTGAAAAATTAATATTATTAGTTAAATAAAATTTATTTTCAACCTCTTCAACACAAAAATTTTCTTTTGTATCGTAAAGAATTCTATTTTGTTTAATTCTTTTTATATTATTTAAAAATTTTTCTTTATTTGCCATCTTTTTTGTTTAAAAAGGTTATTAAATTAACTTGCAGAATTAAAAGACTTATAATTAAGCCAATTTTAAAAAAGTAGCTTTCATCTGTTCTCATAAATTGGAATAAAATATAAGGAATCCAAGTTAATACAAGTATTTTTGTTGTTATTTCAGTAATTTTTTTAATTGTTTTCATAATTCTATTTTTTTAAGGTTTTCCGTTAATTCATTTATTGTCTCTAATACACTTTTTAAATGTATTTTTAAATATTTCTTTTCAATATCATAACCAGCTTTCCCCCATTCACAATCTTTTTCCATATTTTTTATACAATCAAAAGCTAAGTCTAGTCTTGATTTAATGCTACTCGCACAACCTTGCGAGGTTCCGAGTAAACTGCTATTTTCTAATCTTCTTTTAAAATTCATTTTATTTGTTTTTTAATATTATTAATTTCCTCAATAGATATATTATGACAACCTACTTTTAAAAATCCATTAATTGCAGTAACCAGATATTTATTATCTATTTTTTTACCTATAATTTGCCTTTTTTCTATTAAGTCTATAACTCTTCGAGCTTCTGTAATAGAAACTTTTACTCTTTGGCTAGTTTCAACGTAATTTTCTAATAAATTAACCCTTAAAAAATCATTTCCAGATCTGGAAATATAATACTGTGAACTATTAATTTTAAATTTTCTCCATTTTTTTAAGCTTTCAGCTAATTTCTTTTTTTCTTTTACTTTCCTGGCTTTTTGATCTGATAATATTTTTTCTTTGTAGCTTTCAATATCAGTATTAAAAATTTTATATAATTTTTTGATTTTTCTGTCTTCTGACATATTAAAATTATAAGATTTTATTTTTTGCCAAGGATCTAAACTATCTAATTTATTTTTTTTATAATAAGATTTAAATTCAAAATAGCTATTAAACAAATTTTGAATTTCATTTAAATAATAATTTGCATTTTGTCTAGCTCTAGGTAATTTATTAAAACAATAATTTAACTCATATAAGACCGAGCCTGAATTTATAGACTCTGTAAAGAATTGCTTTTTATCTCTAGTAGCTGGAATTAACATATTTATATGTCGTGCTGTTGTGTTACTATATCCTTTGTCATTTATTATTATAGCATCATTATTATTTATAATCTCACCTAATAAATAATGAGAACCATAAGAATAAATTAAATTATTTTCAAAATATAGCGTATCGGAATTATTCCTCCCTCTTTCCTGATTTTGTAGGTTGAAGACGTGGACTAAATCGCTGTTTGTAAATACTGTTTTCATTTGTTTTATTTATTTAATTGTTAATAACTAGACAAATATAAACAAAAATATTTAAAAAACAAGCCGAATGAAAAAAAAAATAAAAAAAAGTTGAATTATTTTTATTCTAAACAAAAAAGAAAAATGAAAATGTATATAATTAAGGAACGCACACGCAAATACAATAAAATTTTCAATAAAACAAGAATTTTAACAGAAAATTTAAACCTATTTAACCCAATGCGTTTAAGAAATTATATAAAATACCCCAATGTGTTTAAGAATATTAATCCTAATATGTTTAAGAACCCAATGCGTTTAAGAACCTATTGCGTTTAATAAAATATTTTACTATATTTGAGTGTAAGTAAAGATTTTTTTGTTTGTATAGTTTATTTAGTTAGAAAAGGAGGTTTTAGGACCTCTTTTTTTTATCTGATAACATAATTACCCTTATTAGAATTTGCTTCCAGGTAAACAAGCCCATAACGTATTGCATCTAATGTATGATTCCATTTATCAACAGGTCTTTCATTTTTATTATGCCATACATAATGATTTAATTCTTTAATTATATTCTTAGATCCAGGATCTACAATAATATTATAGTCCTGAACTAATGCAATTCCACTCAAAATACTGCCTTTTCCCTTTACAGTAGCCTTTACATTACATTTATATGTATCTTTCATTTCTGACAAAAGCCTTGGCTCAGAGTTATCGCATATTATTAGCTCTTCTCCAGCAAATCTTCTGTTTTTTTCAGCTATTTCCTTAGTAGAAAGCCCTGCTTTTACGAAATATTCCTTTACCCACATCATTTTTTTGTCTTTATTAACACTAATTTTGCATAAAACTGTAGGATCTATAGAGAATCCAAAATCTTGACAGAAAATAGTTTGGTGATAATCGTTAAAATCGCCAATAGACCAATTATTATATACAACTCCTTCAGCTTTATCAAGCCATCCTCCTAAAATTTGATGATTGTATCTATCTGGTCTTCTTCTTCTAATATCTTCTAGCTGTAATAAAAAAGATTCAGATAAATGATCTATATTATCTTTAAAAGTTGTATGTAAATATGTTACATTATCTTTCCATTGATTTATTCCAGGATTTACTCCTTTTGCAGCATAAAATCTCTGATAAATCCAATGTTCTTTTGTTGTTGGATTTAATATAAGCATAACTCTATTTTGTTTATTTTTTGCTCTTACAGATTGATCTATCTTATCAAAATCATCTTCATTGACTAATTCTTCAGCTTCATCCAAAACAAACGTTGTAATACCTTGTAAAGACTTTAAAGCAGCAGTTTGATTCCCTGCTGAGGTTCTTATTCCCTTAAATATAATAGAACTTCCTGTAGAAATGTTCAATATTTCATCTCTAGTTATTCTAAAGTGCTTTGCAATACCATATAATTCTAATTTTTCTATAAATTCAGGTATAATTGAAGTAGCAGCAGATACCATTGTATATCTAGTAAAAAGAATTTTATGACCTTGCTCCATTGTTAAAAAAGCAAGAAAAGTATTTATAGCAAAACTTTTTCCAGATCCTCTTCCTCCAGTAATAATAAAATACCTTGTATCATTCCCTAAAGCATTATATTTTTCATTCAGAATCGGATTTTTCATCTGGAGTTATATCAATTATGTTATCTTTTTCTTCTTTATTTTGATTTCCCTGGAATAAATTAACAATAGGAATGTCTATTTTTTGTCCTCCAGAAGTATAATCTATATTTTCAGAAGGTTTACCATATTTGTATTCAAAAAGAAGTTTTAAATGAGCGAATGATTTCTTTGATTGTTTGGCAAGTTCATCCCAAGCTTCTTCTTCAGATCCAAAGACTTTTTTCATAGCATTTAAAGCATAAATACCTATTCTGTCTTTTTTAGCATCATTTATAGTAGAAGGAGAAGCATTAACTTTTTTAATAACAGAATCACCTTTCTTTTTTCCATTATGTCTTCTTCCATCTGTTTTTTTTATGTATTTATATTCTTTAGGTTTTCTCCCCATTTCTTTCAAGATGTTTATTATAAAGCCATTTATATATAGACCATATTACAACAGACCATTCTTTGTCAGAATAAGTGCTTTTAGAAGTGTTTTTTCTTCCATTAAAAGCAACAACAATTCTAAAACTCCTACATTTTCCTTTACATCTCTCAGAAGGAATAGGATATATTTTATATCCCTGTTTGAAACACCAAGATTGAGCTTTTAAATCTATCTCATTGGGTTCAGACAAGGATAATCCTTCTTCAAAACTCGTTAAATTCTTTTTTGTTTTTCCAGTCTGGTTCATATTTATCTAATAACAACTTGTATTTATATTTTAAATTTTTATATTTTGACTCATAATATTTAAGCGGATCTTTTTTTAAATTCTCATCTCTGTCTCTTAAAATATCTTCTTTAATTTCTTCATAAACAGACAATACAGGTTCTTTATAAAATTGTAATTGCTCAAATTTATTAATGCCATAAAGAACAGAAGAATGATCTCTATTTACAGTTTCCCCAATAGATTCTAATGTCATCTTTGTAAACTCTTTTAATAGCTTAAAATAAATTGCCCTTGCATAAACAACATTTCTCTTCCTTGTATCTTTGTTTAAATGAACTAAACATTTTTGTTCAATCATTGATTTTATTAATTCAGAATTTATCATTTGTTTTAATTTGATTTATTTTATATCTTAATTCATTAATAGTATAATATTTAGCTTCATCTAAAGCTTTTTTTATTCCAGCACAAGCTTCATAATTTTCTATTTCTTCATAAAAAAGAATAGAAGCCCTTAATTCAGAAAATGAAGCACCAGAAAACAAATCTAATAAAGCTGTAAAATAATAATCATTAATAGCCTTATCATAAGGTTGTTTTTCTAATGTACTGTTTAGGATCTTCCTCTTCATTTATAAAATATTTTATATATCTTTCTATCGACTTATTAACTTTAAACATTCCACTTTCTATAAATTCTGTAGAAGTTTCTGCAACTAAAATTTCTCCAGAACTTTTTTCAATAACAACAAATGTAAACTTACTAGCTTTAAATAATTTGCAATAAACATAAGCTTGAATATCATAATGCCATTTATTTTTTGCGGTCCACTCCCAATTAGACAAATCAGAAGTAGTTTTTAAATCCACAATTTCGTTTACATTTTTTCCTCGTATATAATCTGCTTTTGCTCTAAAAGGAAGCCCTGCAATTTGATCTACAATAGGAACTTCCGCTAATCCTCCAGTAAATAATTCAGAAACTTCTTTAGAATTATTTATAGATCTTTTTAAATTCATCATAGAATTATATTCTTTTAATAAAACAACTTCTTTATTGCTACTATCACTTTTTTCTTTAAACAACTTAGTTGTTCTACTTGATAAATCTAAAATTTCATATTTTTCTTCTACTAATTCTGGCTCTAATATTAATGTATGAGCTAATCTGCCTTCCCTTAAAGCAGCAGAATCTCTTTGAACTCTATTTATTGAATTATAATAAGCTTTAGGGCTTTTGTATAATTCTTTTACAGAACTAGAAGATAAAGCTGTCTTCCCTAAATAACCATAATAATAGTTATCTTTTTCTGCTTCCATCTCTGCTGTTTGCTTATCAACAACACTTCCATCTAATAATACAAGGTTAGTTTCATAAGCTAAATTATATGCAATATCTTCTAGTTTAAATATTTTTCCCATAATTAATTGCAATATAATAAACAATCAATTAACATCAAAATTATTCTACAGTTGGAACGTCTGTATATAAAGATTTAATTAAAAATCCGTCTATTGGAGAAATATTAGAAATAGTTTTATAAATAATTTTACTTATTTTTTTAACTTCATTAGTTTCTTTTTTTGTAGATTCAGTTCCTAATTCTGTATATAGAAACGTATCGATCTTTTTAAGTTCATCTACTTTTCTCTTTATAGACCAAGTTTTATAAGATTCAATCTTTTTTATTTTCTTTAAAATGTCCATAATTTTTTTCGATTAATTTTTGTAAGTTCGCTAAAGCTCTCCAGGCTATTTTTACATCGTGATACAATCCGTCAGTATCTAAAGTTCCTGCCTGGAGCAAATGCCTTGTTAAAGCATCAAGTTCGTCTCCTGATTTAGACCTATCCCAATGAAGTTTTTTTCCAGGATTGTGTTGCTCATTACCAATCCTACTACATTTAGATACTTCTTTCAAAGCATCAGGAAAATATTTAAGTACACCAGAATAAACAGGCATACTTTTTCTATTATTGTCAGAGTCTTTAAGGATAATCCTATCTGCTGTAGATGTAGAATAATATCCATCCTCTTCCATTTGTTTATAGTGTTGTAATAATTTGTCTTTTATACTCATAATGTTTCTGCATCTATAACCTCTATTAATGCTATTTCTTTTTCAGTCCAAGTATTGTCTTCAAACTCAGTTGTTTTTCTAAGTCTTTTTTTCTCCCATTTAAAATTTAAATTATATAAATTAAATCTATATATTCCGTTTGGAGTCCAATTTATATAGATAGGAATATCTAAATTATCATCACATTTTTTTATTATAGCGTCATATTTCTTTTTTTCTATTAATAAAGAATCGTAATGCGTTTTTCTACATTTAAGCTCAATTCTATGAAACTGCTCAGGACTATAACAATCCCATCTACTTATAGGACTTTTAGCTTTTACTAAATCTTTATAGTAATTAGCTACAAGCCAATTAAACAAATCCTTTTCATTCCAAATGCGAAAAGAATTTAACTCATTACTTTTATTCATATTTTATAAATATTCTTTATATGCTCTTTGTAATTTTGCCCATACTCCATTTGCAAAACAAACACCACAATTAGTCGTTTCAGCGTTTTGATGAAAAACTCTGTTATATATTTTAATAAGTTCTTGTTGAACTTCAGGAGTAACAGTTTTTAAATTATCTACTTTATCAGATAAATAATTAAATTCTTCTTCAGTAAAACACTCTGGTCTATAATAAGGGAATAAATGATTTAACTTGTCTTTACGTTCATCACAACCGCAATCTTCACCTGCAATAAACTCTACAACTTTTTTAACTCCTGTTTTCTCTAATACCTTTTCTACAGAATCACCCAATCCTTTGTTAGATTCAGAATGTTTCTTTTTCCATTTTTTATATTCTTTTGATCTTTTGTCTCCTTTAAATTCTTCCATCTTTTTTAAATTAAATTATAATCTCCATTTGAAAAATCTTCATAATCTTCTTCAAATTTATTTTTTATATATTCTTTATATTTTTTACAACTATGAAATATTGATGTTAATGATATTGTTGTCTCTTCAGATAATTGTCTCATTGACAAATCAGATAAATAATATGCCTGAAATAATTTTCTGTCATACCAATAATCCCAACTATCAACTTCTTTTTCTATTTTACTAACTAATCTTTTACTTGAGGATAATCGTTCCTTGTTTGTTTCTTCATATATATAGGGTTTAAATATTTTTTCATCCCCTTCATAGATTTCCTCTAAACTTGCAGTTGGGTTTTTTGATCTTCTGGTTTGATAACTAATCCACATATTTCTCAATGTAACCCAAATATAAAATCTATTAATTTCTTTAGTCTCTTTATAAAAAACTTTTGATTCATCTTTTATGTACTTATCTAATCTAAGATATAATTCGTGAACAAAGTCTTCTACTAAGTGTCTGGGAATACCTATATTAATTCCCATAGATACCCATAATTTATGTTTCTTTCCTAAAGCTTCTAACATTAAACAAAGCTATATTAATTAAAAAAAATCCTAAAGAAATTTGAATTAAATCAACAAAGATATCTTTGTCTGGAGTTTCTACTTCTTGTATAATATTAATTCCAATATTAAATCCAATAATTCCTTCAAAACTAAATTGTGCTTTCATTAAACTACATTTTTATAATAATAGGTAAATAATAGAACTGCCAAATAAATCCATATTGAAACAGTTGCAAAACAGATTAAACTGAAAATTGCTTTTTGTATAAAATTCATATGTTTTAGTTTTTAACATTATTAATAAATAAATTTTAATTTTATATAATCAATACTAGAATAAAACTTCTTCATAGATCTTACTTCAACAATATTCTGATCTTGCTCATAAATAATTCCTTCTAAAGCATCAAACAATGCTTTGTTAAGGTTATCCTGAAGGTCAGGTTTCGTAACCTTCGGAATTAATCCATTCCTTTTTTTTATAGGAATAGATTTTAAATAAGAGTAACTATAATGAACATATTCGCAAATTATAGGAGTACCCCTTTCTATAATAACCCAATAATCAGGTAATTGTTTTTTACATAAAGATATTATTTCTTTTTGATAATTAATAATTTTTTTTGGTTTATACTTTATTCCTCCTCTTCCAACTCTAAAAGATTGATGAGCTTCTGGTCTTATAGGAAAAAATAAATCTATTGAATTCATATATTTATAAAAGGATCTCCATTAATTAAAGAAGGTAAATCTCCAACAACTTCAGGGTAATTATCTGAATTTATTCTAAAAGCAAAATCATTAAAAGAATATCCTCTACTTCTTTTACATTTAACAAGAACAAGTGAATCATCTTCAGAATCATTTTTTAAAGCTATTTGAGTTTCTGTTTTCTTTTCTAAAAAACTACCTAAATGCCCAGTAGGTTTATCTGAGTTCCAATTGCTATGTATAACAGTCATAATATGTATATTTAATTCTTGTGTCCACTTCATTAAATATTGAACTAAATCAGAAGAAGCTTCAATGTCATTAACGTCATTTATTAAATCTGCAATTCCGTCTATAATAACAAGACCTATATTCTCTTCTTTATATAAATGCCAATTTATAAATTCTAATCTTTCTTTAGCAGAATATTTTCTAAGAGCAAATGGTAAATAATTTTCATCTGTTTCAGCCATTTTAACAATTCTGTTAAATGTCTTTTGAGCGTGAAACTCACCTTGCTCAGTATCATAATGTATTAACTTTCTATCTTCTCTTTTGCCTAAAATATCTTTTCCAAATTCATTTTTATCAGAAAGATAAACACTAGCCATTAAACAAAGAAAAAAAGTTTTTTTATTTTTTGGAGGAGCTTGTATAAAACTAAAATTACCATATGTCGCAATATGTAAGGGATAGTCAAAAGGACCTCCAGTAGAACCTTTAGATATAGCGATAGGAGGATATTGTAATTCTTTGTTTGGATCAACATAAGACTCTTTTTGTATCTTTTTAAATAATTCATCATAATCAATCCTTATTTGATTGTACTTCATATTCGTTTGTGTTATACCTTATTAAGTCTTTAATTGTGTTATTAAAAGAATTTTCTATTTTATTTATATCTACTTGCTTTTTATTTCTAATTAAAGATTCACAAAAAACATCTAAAAAAAAAGACTCTTTCCATTTGTGAGAAGGAGTTTCTAGTATCTCAATAAGTTTAGTTAAAACAAAAAGTTTTACAACCTGCCAATTAAATATTTTTAAATTATCTTTTTTTAATTCAAATATTTGAACAAAAGCCCAAGATAAAACTCTATTCAAAAAGAAATTTTCTTTACTTCTTAATTCTTCTAATTCGTTTAAATATTCAATGATATTATTAAAAGCCTGTTTGTCATTTGAATAAATAATTATTTTATCTGAATCAAATCTATTAATTAAATAGTTAATGCTTTTATCTATAGCAGTTTTAGATTTCATTTGTTCTTTAATATTATAGGTTTATGTTTATACCCAAGGACTATATTTATATTGTAATCCCAAAAATTCCAAGGAATAGGATCTCCTTGTTTTAACTCTTTTAAAACAGTTTTCTTTTTCATATAATAAAAAAGGAGGTATTTAACCTCCTTTTATTTTAATTTTTAAAAGGGAAGGTCATCCCCTGAATCATCTTTTTTTTCTGCTACGCTTATGTTTCCATCAGTCCAAAAAACTTTACCATTTCCAACATAATTCTTTTTTTCTTTATTTTGCCTTTGTTCTTTAGTTTGCTCTTCAAACATAGAAACATTTTGACCATATTCGTTGGTAATGTCGCTTATAGAAATAGTATAATTTTTATACTTTCCATCTTTTCCTTTTATTGATATACCTAGTAATGCACTCATATTATTGTTTTTTAATTATATTATTGTTAGTTAATAACTTATATCTTACATAACCTGATAAAGTTAATCTTAATTTTTTTGCTTCTTTTATTAAATTTGATTTATCCTCTTCAGAAACTTTTACTTGTATTGTTTGATTCCAAGCCATATTAATTAGTTTTAATTTCTTTTAATTCTTCCATAACAGAAACAGGTATTTCTATGTTTTTAGAAGATAATTGTTTATTAACAGTTTTTAAATCTCCACCATTCTTTAAATAAGTTTGTATTTTTTTAAACTTATCAGAGTCTTTTTTTAATACTTCCTTTTTTTTTACAAGTTCTGTTTTGTTGTGAGTATTAATAGCATCAGAATCTTTAGTGTCATCTAAACAAAATAAATTTCCTAAAGCATATTTTTTAGCATAAGAAGAAGCGGCTCCAGACTTTTGTGGCATCTGCATACCCTTTGCGTTTAATTCTATAAAAGCACCATCTTCCGCTTCTATAGATGAATTAGGATCTTCAGCATCTATTATTTTAGCTGTTGATTTTACATAAGGCATATCAACAACATTAATAGTAACATTAGAAGTTTTTACACAAACTTTATATTTTTTTAAATAAGGTTTTATTGCTTCTAATATATCTTCAGCACTTCTGTAATTATAATTACCAAAAGTGTTTCTTTGATTTTTAGGTGCTTTTAACTCTGTTTGAATAGCTAAAAGCTTTTCTACAATATTCATAATAATTAGGTTTTTAATATTTCTTCTCTAATAATCTGCTTATAAGTATCTGGACAAGGAGATTTAATATCAGTTAATTCAAAAATAAATGATCTAAGCCTTTCATTTTCTTTTGTTAAAACATCATTTGCTTTCCTTAAAGTGTCGTTTGATTTTATGTAATAATCAGATAAATTATTAAAAGACATATTTGTTTATTAAATAATTAATTTAATGCAATATAAAAAAATATTTTCTATTACAAAAAAAATATATTGTTATGTTAATAAATAAATGATTAATTGATTAGCCAAATGCAAGGTGGCTTTTGATCGTCATTATCACAATGTATATATTTTGAGGATAATCCTATTCTAACAAAACCAGCTTCTAATAAACAAGAAACTATTTTATATCTTTTGGTTTTATCTTGACAAAAAATATGACAAGCCCTACCTATTCTATGACTATTAGTAGAAACTCCTCCCAGTTTTTCATTAGTTATTTTATTTCTATATCCTGATAATATTTTGAATTTTAATCCTGAAAGTCTTCTTGCTTCGTCTAGCATAGATAAAAATTCTCTATCCATATATCTATATCCAGATCCAGGAACTCCTTCACAATCAAATTCTTCATAATTAAAAAATCTGAATTCTGAATTAGTCATCATAAACAGTTAAACACAAATCAACAAAAGGAATATAAAAAACATATTCTATGCAATTTTTTTGAGGATAAGACCTAAAGCCAAAAAGAATGCCATTATAAAATCCTAAAGAAAGTTCCCAATCCATTATTTTTTTATTGCTAAGTTATTAAAAAAATACATATATTTGTTATAAGTAGTTGTAGATCTACTTTAAAAACTACCAAACTTACATCACAATAGTAAGATGTTTGGATCAGATAATTGTTAAAGTTTTTTATAGGGGGGATTTTTTTCTTTTTCTTTTTCTCTTTTTTCTTTTTCTTTTTTATTATTTAAATATATAAAATCCCAAATTATATCAAACATTTTCATATTTATCTTCCTTGTCCTTTATATCTTTTTAAATAATTTTTACTAGATTTTAATTTAGAGCTTTTCTTTTTAGAATGTATTCCTTTTCTTTTTTTAGGCTTAGGTTTTATATATACAGTTATTGTTCTTCTAGCCATTTATTTGTGCATTTTGTTTCCAAACACTTTTTCGATTCCTCTACTTCCAAAATAAGCTGAAAAAATTATTGAACCTAATTGAGTTAAACTAGAAATATCATACTTTAAGAAAAATCCAATAATTATACTTAATGTAATTAATATTAAAATTACTGGGCGTACATTAGACGTAAGCCAGTAGCCACTTCTAGCGTCTGCAACCCATCTTTTAGTAACGCCATCTATTTCACTACGTTCAAGTTTTAATTTTTCTAAGGCAATCTGTTTATCAGCATCAGACATATTTGATCCGCCTATTATGGCTTCTATTACAGATCCTACTGGAGTGTCTTTAGCTATAGCTCCTACGACTGAGGGAATTTTGTTTAAGAGAAATTTTCCAACATTTGTATCTTTAAATTTCTTTTTCATAATATAATGTTGAGCCTACTGTATTAGTATGTCCAAATAACACCTTGTGCCTTATCTTTATCGGCATCAACGTGAATGAAATTGTTCGATATTCCAATTCTAGTGAATCCTGCTTCGATAAGAGAGGTAAGGATTTTATGTCTAGTTGAGGAATCAGGAATGGATATGTCAACAGCGAGTCCTTTACAATGAGACGAGTTTGGACTTGCAGAATAGCCTTTTGCTTTAAGAGCTTCGTTGTGAGCTTTTGTTCTATAACCTGAGGTGATTTTAAAGGGAATACCTGCAACTCCCCTAGCAAAATCGAGCAATTCCAAAAACTCAGGATCCATATTACGACCACTATTTGGTAAATCAGGCGAATCAAACTCTTTAAATTTAAAATAATTCATATTTTTTTCCAATCATTTTCTAAAAAAATTCTTATATTTTCTATTTTAAAATACTTGATATTATTATTACTAATATAAATAAATGTACTAAAAAAAATAACACTTTATTATTATTATATTGTTTTAAATACCATCCTTTAAAATTATTTATTTTTTCTTTCATAATTTATTTCTTTTGTCATCAAAATCCATAGCACTTTTTAATATGATTCTATCTAAAATATTATCATAATTTTCTACCATTTGATTTTGTAAGTTAATAATCATTTTTTCGTATTCGTCTTTATTTTTGTGAAGCTGTTCAATAGTTAATTCTAATTTTTCAACTTTAGCCTTCATAGCTTCAACGTCATCTGTTTTAGTTCCTGTAATACTTGAAATTATAATGGGAATTGAAGCAGCTATTGTACCAATTAACATCATAACAACTTCCTTGTTGCTGTCTAAAACAGGAAATTGTAAAAGAGTAACGATAATCCCAATTACAAAAAGAAAAATAAATAAAGATCCTGCATAATGACGAATCTCTTTCGCTACTCCATTTTTTGGCATCATTTTTTTAATTTTTGGTAAATTGATACTATAGTATATATAGCTGTAAGAATTAGAACTATGGTCTGTAATACTGCATTAGCTTCATTCATTAAAGAAAAAAGAATTGCAAATCCATTAGCCATATATATTCTTAAATCTAACACGTCTCACTTGCTAAAGTTGAAATATTTGATGCACTTAATGCTGAATTATAAACTCTTAATTGGTCTATATGTCCATTAAAGAAATTAGCATCATAACTTGTTCCACCAGATGAATATTGCATATACCCTATTGTAGTAACGTGTCCTGTATGATACGCAAGACCTTGCATTGTTGTAGTTGCTTCACTTGTAGCACCTTTGTATAATGTTACAGCACCTCCAGTACCTGCATTTGTACAAGCCACAAAAGTCCACGTATTAGTTGGAACTGCGTTTGATGCAATTATTCTTGTGTATGCAGTACAACTTGCATCAGTAGGATAAGGATGAGCGCAATCGCCTGAATGACCTGCAAAAGTTAATTTTCCGTTTGTATCAATATACACATTCCATCCTCTACTTGGACCACCAACATAATCATAAGTATTCATTATATTATAATTTCCGCTACTTGGATAACTTGAAACTCTTACCCAAGCTGTAATAGTAAAAGCAGAAAGATGAAAGTCATTAGCACTTAAAATTATTTTACTTGAAGATCCATTAAATGAAGCTGAATATGAACCAAACTTTTTTTCACTTGAATCAAAAGTTACATTTGCTGTTGAAGTTGCATTATACGAAGAACTGCTTGTAGAATTTCCATTATTTTCCATCTGGTACAATGCAGTACCGCTTACTGGATGGTCTAAATTAGATGATGTACAAGTTTCTGCTGCGTCCTGAAATAATCTTTTATTAAAACCCATTATTTAAAATCTGGTAATTCGTATTTAATTATATTTGTTTTTGTCGATAACGCATTTATTTCTGCTTCTTTATCTGCACATTCTGACCTTAAAGCTGATCTTGAATCTAATACACTTTGGTCAGTTGAGTTTCCAAGTTCTTGGTCTCTAATTATTATCCAATCTGTTTTAGATAATTTTTGACAATAAATTCCTTTTAACTCTTTTATTTTATCAGTTTTTAATTCTGAAACCGACGAACTCCAAGTCTTATTCGTTTTGGAATAAATAAAAACATTATTATCAGAATCAAAACTTAAACTTCCCAAATTATGTATTTGAGCATCATAATCGCTTGGATATTCAACATCATAAAATCCGTGAGTTTCTAATTCAGAATCTGATAAAGTATCAAATCCACAAATCATAGCACCCCAACTTTTAGGTAGACTATTATAAATTTTTATATTTCCGTTATTATCTTTTCTTGCTTTCATATTTTTATATTATTATGGAGTTGTATCTGCTGTTAATTTTCCTACAGAATAGTTTACAATAGCTGCTGCATCTGTATCATCGATACAAACTACTTGTATTACATTTTTTTCAGCAGTATCAAAATCTGTACTTCCTACTTTATAAAAAGTTGTACTTGAAAAATCCGTAGCTAAAGTTATTGCTGCACTACTTAAAGTTCCTGTCAATTGTATATCTATAACTTGACCAAGTTTCATATTTTGAATAGTTAACGTAGCTGTAGCTACATTTCCTGTAAGCAAAAAACTTGTTGCTGTAGAAGCGTTTAAATTTTGATCTCCTGTACCTGTACTTGTTGCTTTTGCAGTATATCTATTTTCTAACATACTGTGCTCAACTGCATCATTAGCTATTGTTACTGCTCCTGCATTATCCATACTTACATCCCCGCTTAAAGAAGCTGCTGTAAACCCTGTTCCATTACCAATTAAAAGTTCTGTTGTTGCTACCGCTTTAGCAGATAAAACACCACTAGAATTTGCATCTCTTACAATAATTGTATTTGCTGCGGCATCTGCTATTTTTGCTAAAGTAACATTAGCATCAAGGATTTTTGCAGTAACAACTGCATCATCAGCAATCGTTAATGCTCCTGAGCCTGTTACATCTCCTGTATGAGTTGCATTTTGAGCAGTATTTGTTACAGTTACATTTCCTGTTGTTGCATTTACAGAAATACCTGATCCTGCATTTACACTATCTACGTCTCCTGCTATTCCAGTAGCCCAAGTAAAAGTTCCATCAGACTGAGATGTTAAAACCTGTCCTGAAGAACCATTTCCATCAACCGCTAATTGAGTTGCAGTAATTCCATCATCTGCTATAGATAAAGTAACAGAAGTGTCTGCTACAGATGTTTTTGTTAAAGGCGATGTTGCTGTAATATTTGCGCCCTCATACAATTCGTCTTCATTATCATTTACTTTATCGAAAGCATCTCTAATTGGATCGCCTGTTCCATCGTTTGCTGTTGTTCCGATATTTATTGCTTGTTTTGCCATTATTTTTAAATTTGTGTTACGTCTGCTTTATAATTTGTTGTGTCAGCTTTAAATGCTACTCCTGAAATAGATGTTCTATCTGCTGTTATTGAAAAAGTATTCCAACACCCTGGAGCAGAAATATCAGGAATATCTCTTGTTGTGTAAACCAAATCAACACCAAATGAGCTGTTGGTTATCATTGAACAATATACTTTTCCCCAATTAATGCTGTTAGCCATTATTTTTTATTATTTTTAATTTTTCTAAAAACCTAGTTAATTTAACTATATTTTTTTCTTTTGGTTTATATTTTTTTACAATACCCATCCACTCAATGTATTAAAATCTTTATCAGGGTACATTCCTGTATCTTGATTTGCAGTATATTCAACATATAAATTACTGTTATCATCCATATAGTCCATAAATCTGTTTGTATAAAACTCAGCAAAATCTTTTGCTTTTGCTGTTAAAGAATCTAATTCGTCTTTAGATATAGTTTGACTAGATTCTGACATATGTTTAAATATTCCTCCATTATTTATTTGATATGCACAAAAAGGAATATAAGCAGATTGACTATACCATATTAACATAGGTTTTATATAACTGTTTAATAAAGTTTTATAATCAGAATTTGCTGAATCATCTAAAGTTCCTGCAATTATTATATCCATTATTTTATCATACAATTTTGTTCCTAAATAATTCTGAATGTAAACATCTTGTGCTACTTCAACAAACTGAATTAATTTATCTTCATCAAGAGTTCCGTCTATAATAGACTTTCTCTTTAATTCCGTCATTGTTATAAATAATGCTTTCATTGTTTTTTATTTGTTGGATAAGCTCCTTTATCTGATCTAGTCCAATTTGCTTCTGACATTTCAGGAGGATTTGTTGGAGGAGTAAATCCTTTTTTTATAGCATCCTTTTCAGAGACTTCATTAGAAGCATTAATTTTTTTCTTATAAACTCTTCTTTCCCAAATATGCTTACAATTTTTTCCACCTTGCCATTTCAAAAGACTATAACTTCTTTTTTTATGACCTAATTCTCTATTTACTCCTTTAAAACTCATTAGGTTTATATCTTCTAGTCTAAAAACTATATTTTCTTTAGACAACTTCATCATAGTAGTACAAAACTTTCTTGAGTTTACTGATTTAATTTTTTCCTTATAAGAGTATCTAATTTTATATCCAGAATTATCTTGTTTTGATTCTTTTGTAGGTTTAGCATCCTTTTTTGTAGGAAGAGCTGAATTAGATAAATTAGTTAATTTATTTATATCAAATTCTAAATTGTCTTTACCAACATCTTCTTTATAAATTAATTCCCAATCATCTTCAACTTTTTCTCCTAAGCTTTCTAATTGACTTAATAAATCTTCGGCTTCATCTTCAGATAATTCATTTTTTTCAACAGAAGATAATTTTTCTCCTGTTTCTTCTTCTCTTTTTATTTTAGTTGCAATATTATCTAATTCTGTAAATTCTATAGGTTGTAATGTTATAAAATATAAATCAAGATAAATTCCATTATACGATAAAAGTTCTTTAAAAGAATCAATTAATAATTGTTGAAAAGGTCTTATAACCATATTGTCCATTAATATGGAAGCTGTTCTTAACTCTTCTGCATTGTTTCCAAAACCTGTATTATCTTTAATTCCTAATAAAATTGGAGAAACTATTCCGTGTCCAATCATAATTTTTTCTCTGCTTTCTTTAGATAAAAAATCATATTGTGCGTGAGCATCAGGTAAATTAATAGGCTCTATATTTGATTGATTTGCAGACTCTTCGTTAAAAGCTAAAATAAATCTTCCTGCATTAGAAGATCCGCTAAATTTATCATATATTTTTCTTTCTATTAATTCTTGTGTTTCATCGTTAGGAATACCATTATTAAAGTTTATAAGCATTGATGGCTGTAATCCATTTTGAATATTACTTAAATGATAATTTGATACTTCTTCTTCTAAAGCAGCGTATTGCAAACACCCTTGATAATCGACAGGGCTATAGTAATAAAATCCTGCTTTATAAGGTTTTATAATATATAATTCTATTTTTTCTGTTTTACCCCCATTTCCAAAAGTAGGAATCCTTTTTGGTTTGTCAGAAGGTTTTAAATTATTCCAATCGTGAAAATAATAATATGCTTCAATTTTTCCATTTTTTGATTTTTCTGCTCTAAGAGTTTCCATTGGAAAATGTTGTAAAGAAGCTATTTCTTTTTTTCTCGCTTTATAAATAACTTGAACAGAAGCTTGTCCTAACATTTTTAAATCAGCAGTTATTTTTCTTACATCACTATCTTGTAATAAAGTTTTCATTTCTCCAAAAGATTCTGGCTTTTCTTTTGAATTAGTTGCATCTAAACCTCTTCCATAAATCATATCAGAGATTCCATTAATACACCTGCTGTTTGTTGGACTACCTAAATATCTTTCAATTAATTCGCCAAAATAATTATTATCACTTCCGTAATCAATCCAATTTTTATTATTAGATTCAACTACTTTAGGAATTTCATATCCAGCTAAATTAACTACTTTTAAATTCATACAAATATATATTGTTGACTACTATCTCCTGAATCACTTTCATTATATTGACCATCATTAATTGTATATTTTTGGTCTGCATCATAACTATCTGTACAATAAGCTTTATCTCTAAACCATAAAGTTGATCCTTTGTATAATTCTAAATAATACATTCCATTATCTACTAAAAACCCTGCTGTAGAAAAAGTACAATCTAAATTCATAAAATTATTATTTTCAACAGCATTTACTGTAATTGTTTGAGATTGATTTGTTCCATCTCTTGTTAATTTAAGTGTTAATCCTGTTGTAGCTGTTTTAACTCTAGGAACAATACTTATTGTTTGAGAGCTTGTTGTTGGAGTTAGTCGTACCATATTAATATAACTAAAAGAATCTTATTTTGTTTTATAAAAAAAAATGGGGAAAAATCCCCATTTAAAACACACATTGTTTTTAAGAACTCTTATTAAGAATTAGTTCCTACTGTAATAGTTTCTGTAGCAGAACTAAGTCCAGCATATGGATTTGCTGCTGTAGCTCCACTAATAAAATTAGCAGGTAAAACCTCCATCGCTGTAAATGTTAATGTATATCCACTTAAATCTGACATAGATCCTCCAGTTACTATAGTTCCTCCTGTAACATCACATCCGTGTTCTAATCCCATTAAAAAAGCATTATTGTTATTATCTAACACACAAATATGAGGTCTTCCATAAGCCATCAATTTTAATTCCTTATTATCTTCTTTAGATAATTTTTTAAGAGTTAAATTTAAAGTTTGTTCAAAGTATGTTGTTCCAGTTTCTCTTGAACTCGTAATTGTTTGTTCAAAAGAACTATTACCTTTTACTACATATTCAAAAGCAGTAAATGTTCCAGATGCATCAGTTATTTCGTCATTTGTTTGCGTAACAGTACCTAAATCTCCAAAATCGGTAAAAAATACTTTTTGTATTCCTCCAACGACATCTTTACAAGGTTCTTTACGACCAATAGTTAAATCACAAGCCATTTTTTTATATTTTTTTAAATTAAAAAAGGATAGGCAGGAGCTATCTCTTACCTACCCTTATTTTAAAGATTAATAATTAATTATGCGTACCAAACAATATCGCTACCAACAGCGTGTTGAATACCACAAGCAAATCTCATAACCACTCTTACATTTTGTGATCCGTCAAGGTCTGCCATATCTATAACTTTAACTTCGTTTTGGTCTGACATTAAACCGCAACCAAAGAATAAATTTGATTTTTCTGCTGCAATAGCCTGTTCGTTTGCAAGACCTCTTGCATAAACTACAGGAATGCCATCAAATTGTAATCCTTGACCTTCTGAATACCAACCAGTTCCTTTGTTATCAATACCTGCTGCTCCTAATCCACTTGCACCAAATCCGCCTAAAGCTCTAATATAAGCTTTATAGATGTTTGCAGGAACATAAATTTGTAGATCATCTGCTCCATATACTGCTGAAGGAATTGCATCTACAATTTTACCTAATTCTGTAATTACGTTTGAAGCTGTAACAGGACTTCCTGATACATCTACTACATCACTATCAGCCGCTAATGTTACATTAAAACCATCAAATTCTCCTGCTGTGCCATTTGCTCCATTCCAAATATTGTTTTCAATTTTTGCAGCTACTTTTGCTGAAACGTGTCCAATTAAAAAGTCAGCAAAACTTTTTGGTAATTCATCAAAAGCTGAATATCCCATTTGTACTGCTTCCCAATCACTTGCAAAATCTTTCTTACAAAGCTGTAGGTTTACCTGAAACTCTTCCATTGTAAGAACTCTTTCTGTTAGTGTAACAGTTGATGTTGCTGAAAAATCACAAGTAGCATCTTTCACTATTCCATCAGTTGCTACTTTCTTCATTACTTCTTTATGTTTTATATTAGGTTTGATAGTAATTAATCCTTGACCTAATGTACTACCTGCAAGTAAAGCCGCAGAAACATATTTTCCTGCAAATTCTCCAGCGTAAGTAGTTGTTATACTTGTTGTTGTTGCCATTTTTTATATTTATTTTATGTTAGCTATTTGTTTCATTACTCTATCTAAAGTCGTACTTCTTCTTCTCTGTTGAGAATGTAATACTTTACCTGCTGTTTTTTCTTCTCCTTCTGGACTGTGAACTAAAGGTTCTACTTCAGTTTCAACAGAAGATAATTCTTCTTTAGGAACATCCAAGGTTTGATCTACAGGTTTTATCATTCCTCTTAACTGATCTACAATTCCCTTTAGTTCAGCTAATTCCTGCTTAGTAGCATAAATGTCTTCATCTAGCTCTTCTTTAGTTTCCTCTTCTGTTGAAGCTTCTTCAAGCTCTACAGAATCTTCTTCTTTTATTTCTTCTTTGTTTTCTTCAGATAAAAGAGTTTTTTCTTTAACTTCAGAAGTTTCTTCAGTTTTTGTTTCTAAAACTTCTTCTTTAGTTTCCTCTTCTACTTCAGCTCCTAAAAGAACATTTTTAAATTTCTCTACAATTTCAGTTGCTTTCATAATTATTATATATTAATATTACTTATTTAATAAGTTGTTGTTGTATTTTTTATCAACCACGACTATTTGTTATAGTTCTTGGGCTATTTGTGTTATTTATAGTTCCAGCAGAATCGCTTGATCCCATAGTTACACTTCCCACTCCTTGTGCCTGTAATGTTCCATCACAACATTCTGACGAATAAGATCCGTCATCACATAGACATCCTCTTCTTTTCCCTTTTGGAGAAGTAGAAGAAACTGTTTTTTTCTTTTTTCTTGCCATAATTATTTTAAATCTAAAGGTTCTCTATTTATTTCTTTTAATGCTTTTGGAGCAAAAGTTAAAATTCCAGCATCACCTCCCCAGGCATCCCATAATAATTTTCCGCAACCTTCTCCATACTTTTGGTTTTTATCTCTTTTGAATCTTACATAAGAAGCCATATGAGCAATAAACCATCTTGAAACTGGTTCTCCACTTGCAAGAAGTTTTGCAGCTTCCCATCCAGATTTAGTTCCACAAGAAGAATGAGGATTATTTTTTTTAAAACTTAATGCTCTTTTTGCATTATTTTTAACAGCATCAGGATAAGAATATTTTTTTTCTGATAGTTCTGTTTTTTCTAATGAAATAATTCTTTCTTCTTCTTTTATATTTTCTAATTCTGATAATAATTTTTTTAAAACTGTTTCGGCTTCATTTTCTACAATATGTTTTTCACAAGGCATATACCAAGTGTTTCCTTCATATTCGTGTTCGTGATAACCAATACAGCCAAGTTCTTTAGAAATTTCTATTGCTTTGTCTATAGAAGAATATGCAAGTCTATCTTCTATAATTGCAAAATCTTCATTAATAACCATACTTTTAAATTTTTCTTTAATAGACTCTTTTGGTCTTTCTGCTTTATCTGCAAAATATCCTTCAATAGAAAATCCTTTTATTTCTCCTTCTTTTACTTGGTTCCATATTTCGTCATTTAATACTTTTACAGAAATCATCCAAGTATTTAAAGGAAGATCCATTTTATATTTTTTAGATTTATCTTTGTTTTTATCTTCAATAATCCAAGATTCAACAACAGACATTCCTTTTAAAACGTCCTGATGTTCTAATGTTGAATTATTTTGATTTCCTTTCATTAAAAAAAGCTCTGAAGCTTTTCTTACAGTCTCTTTTGAAAAATAAATATAGTATTCTCCATCATCATCTTTTCTTAATATTTTTCTGTCAGGAATTAATGCTGGACCCATTAAAATTCTTTTTTCCGAGTCCACTTCAGCTAATTGAATTGGCTGTTTTTTTAATGCAATAAAATCTTCTTCAATAGCAGGATTTTCAACTACAGAAATAGCTTCTATTCCGCTAAATTCATTTTCTTCATCTATAATTAATTCTATAATTCTTTCCATATTATTATAACTCTTTAATAATTATTGTGTCTTAAATACTATCCAATACTAGCAGAATCTAATACTTTATTCTGAAGTTCTTGCATACTTGTTATATCATCACTAACAACATAAGCCCTAACAGGCTCTCCAGTTATATCAGATATTGTACTAGCTAATTGTGAGGTTTGAGATTGACCTACAATATTAAAATTAGGAACATTAGCTCCACCTTCTGAAATAGATTCAGATGAAGGAGAAGCAGAAAACTCTCCTGCCTGAGCATTTAATTGTGCTATTGCAGCATTAGCTTTCTGTTTAGCAGAAACAAACATTCCTGCAATTACAGCAGATTGAGCAACCCAAGCAGCAATCATAACAGGATTAACTCCTGCTTCAGCAAGAGACTTACTTCCCTCTAATGATATAACTCCAGAAGTTACCAATATTTCAGCAGCTAATTGAGCAGCCATAATTCCTGCTTTAATTTGTGCCATTTTTAATTCTTGTTTTATAGACTGTTCATTTATTTTTCTTTTAGCTTCTTCTGCTTGTTCTAAAATTCTAGTTCTTTCACTAGCAGTTAAATTTTCATTTGCTAAAAGCTTTTGAGTTCTAGCATCTATCATAGACAACTCTCTTTCTCTTTGAGCTTCTATATTTCCAAACAAAACATTATTTACTTCTTGAAGTCCATCAGCAGATTGTTTTATTATAGCTAAAACTTCTTTTCTTTCTTCTAGAGCTTCTTTTCTTCTTAAAGCTCTCATTTTATTAGCTAATTTTTGTTTTTCAGCAAAATGTTTTTCTAATTCAGAAAGCTCATCATCATCAGCTCCTTTTCTTATAGATTTTATTACTTTTGTAAAATCTATTTCTTTAACTTTTTCCCTCTTTTTTACTTTGTCTTTTTTGTCTTTTATTATTTCGTCAGCAAGTTCTTCAGCTTCTAACATATCAAGCAATCTATCTTTATCTCTGTTTAATTTATCTTGCTCTTCTTTTGACTGTTTTTTTAATGTAGCAATTCTAACATTTAAACCTAATTTAACTTGTTCGTCTAATTCTTTTAAGCTAAAAATTTTGTCTTTATTGGATGTAACTATTGATAGTTTATAAGTCTCTTCATTTTCAGCGTATTTTTTTCTTTCTTCATCTATTTCTTTTTCAAGCCCTAACTGTAATTCTACTTCTTTTGTATAAATTTCTTCTAATTGAGTTTGAATTGCTGCTGCCTTTGCTAGTCTCTGTAAAGATTTAATTTTTTTATCAATTTGTATTCTTGATTCTTCAGTTAATTTTCCATTTTCATCTAACTTTATATTAAATTCTGGATATTGCTTATTAAGTTTAGTAACAACTCTATTTAATTCTTCTTGACTTAAATTTCCTCTATCTATTAATTGTGTTATTGTTGATAATTTTCCTCCTGCTTTAGCTAAAGCTTCAGCCAATTTATCAGTTTCTTTTGCAGCTCCGCCACTACTCATAGACCATTTTTCTAAAAGAGTAATTGCAACTTGAAGAGCAAGTACAACTCCTAAAGGACCTCTTAATTGCATCCACAACAATTTCATAGCGTTTTTAAATCCTCCAGTTGTAGCAATTAACGTAATAAATAAAGTTGACATTTGAGATAAGTTGTTAGCAATACCTCTTATTCCATAGTTTACATCTGAAATGGTTCTGGTAAATTCTGTTAAAACAGCTCCAGCCAAACCAGTTTTATTCATCATATCAAGGTTTTTCTTTCCAGCATTTTGAGCTGCCGCACCTTGTTGATCTAATCTTGTTTTTACAGAAGCAAGAGCTGAATCTAAATTTTTAAAACTTTTAGTTTGCCCATCAACAACTTGTTTGATTTTTCCCTTATCAAGTATTTCAAACTCAAAAACAACGACATTTCTACTTGTAGCCATATTTTCTTCTTTTTATTGTTTTTCTAAATTCCTTTATACTTTCAGGTAATTTATGACTTCCTTTAGCAAAATCAATTAATTCATCTACCCCATAGTATTCTTCTAATTTTAATGTTTCTATTAATGTTTTTAACATAATTATGTTGTATTTACAACTGTTGCTCCTCCATCAGAAGCAGTTGAATTTTTATCTGTTGTCATATTACCACTATCTACTGTTGCTCCTAATTTAGATACATCTTTAATATAATATCCATAAGAAGAGTCTGAAACAGGTCTGTCTCCTGTATCACTTATTACATTTAATAATTCAAGCTCTGATATTCCTGTTAAAAAATTTGTTTTAATAGAATTTATTCTATAAAGTCTATCAAAAATTATAATATCATCTGCTAAAGAAAATGTAGATAAAAAAGATAAAGGCAGTTTTGCTCTATATTTAAATAATCTTTTTTCTTTTGTAAAAACTTCTTCTATATAAGATTTATAATATGTTTTAAATAAAGAATTAACAGAAGGAGTTAAAGCATATTCATTATCTTGTATCCCAAAATTAATACTTTGACTTGTGTCATTTAATTCTTCAGAATTAGATGGAGCATAATAAGTATTAATAATACTTTTCCCAGTTACAGCATTATTTGAATCTTTTGCTGTTGCTATAGGTAAATTTCCTTGAATATCAGTTTTAACTCCATAAAAAACTAAAGGATTGTTTGTTACTAAAGGTCCGCTTGTTTGTCCATCCGATTCAAAACTACCATCTCCACAATATCCAACAATATATTCAGTTGGATCTCCTTGAGTTACAACATCCCAAGAAGCTAAAGTTCCAGAGCCATTTTCTTCAGTTACATTAACTTCCATAGATCCTGTTGTTGAATTATATGAAGTTACTCTTCCAAACATATTATCTCCAGAATTAGCTGTAGAAGAAATTCTTACTAAAGTTCCAGAATATAAATTAAGAGAATTTGAAACTGTAAGAGTTTTACTTCCTAAGCCAATAGCAACTGATGTTGTAGAACTTGTTGTTATATTAGTATCTTCATCATCAAAAAGTCTGTGAAATTTCATATGTTCAAAAGGAACTTCTACTTTATAAGACTTACCATCAAAAAATCTATTATCTAATCCTTTATAAAAATCATCTCCCCAAGCTTTACCAAATCTAGTTAAATGATCTTTTGCTAAATAAGTTTCTTTTCCTAAATATGTAAAATCTATATCACTAAAAGGAAGAACTGTTGATACTTCAGAAAGAGAAGAGTCAACATATTCTGTTATATCCCAATTTTTAGTAGAATCACTATAAAAACTATCTAAAGGTTTAACAACTATATTTGAGCCATCTTTATAAGCAATTAAATTAAACATCTTAAAAAGTCCAGTTAAAAAATCTATTGTTTTTATTAATGGAACTGATTTTGTTGGTTCTACCTGTAAAGAACTAGAAACATTTAAATTTCCGCTTTTTAAGAAAGTTAATGGACTAGAAATTTCATCATAATTTACTATTTTTTGACCTGTTCTAACAAATAAAAATTTAGTGTCTTTTTTCATTCTAGCTTCAATATTCATAGTAAGCCAAGTGAAAGTATAATTTGAAGATGTTTTAGATTCTAAATAAATAGTATAGTCTCCAGGAGGAAGTCTGTCATCCCCCATAGTTAAGGTTTTAACATTTAAAGTTGCTCCTGCTTTATTTCCCTTTAAAGGACTTATAAATTTAGGCAAAACAGTATTTCTTACAAAAGGCTCTCCATCTTTATATAAAACTAAATCAAATGGAGGATCTGTAACAGGAACTTTAACGTCAACAGTAATTCTATATCCAACAGCATTTTTTTTGTTAGAAGGTCTTAGTCTTAATGTTGCTCCAAAATCCATAATGGTAGCTTGACCATTTTGCATCATATATCCATCTGTAGGACTTATTGTATTAAATTTTAATTGATTTGAAACTTTGTTGTCTGTTTCTTTTACTTCATCTCCTTTAAGACTATTTCCCCAAACATATAGATTATTTATAACATCATTTGATTGTGAAAAAAAATCAGAAGAAAATGACAGAGATGAGGAATATCCATTAGCTGTTGTATATTTATGTTCTATTGCTTTTAATATAAAAGGAACTGAAATTGCTGGTTTTAATTCTTTCCACCAAACTCCTCCCATTGAAGAAGTTTGATTTAAATATAAATTATTTAAAGATTCTGCCGAACTATCATATTTTAAATTTGTAGAATGAGTTATTAAAGGGTAAATTAAAGCATCTGTATAAGTAGTTGAATCTACAGTAGCATCTAAACCTTCCTCGGCATAAGAAACAACATTAGCAGAAGTGTAATCGTGAGTTAATTTAGAATCTAATAAAGTTAATGCTTGTAAATTATCATCTCCTAAAATATCTTTTAATTCTATTGTATCACTAAAAAAAGTTACTTTATAAGAATAAGGTTTATTGTTTTTTAATATTGTTGATTCTATTTTTAATTTTCCTGTTCTAAAAGTTTGATAATTTAATTCTAAAACAGCATCTATTTTTTGCCTTGCATCAAAAGAATATCCACCATCACTACTATATATTTCAGGCATATAAAAATGATCTAATATTTTATTGTTAACTCTTGAAGCTGGAATTGTAAAAGTTTTTGTATAAGGAATAAAAACTTTTTGAATATCTTTAATATTCTGAATACTTTCTACAAGAATTATACTTTCAAATTCAAATAATTCGACCTGACTTCCTTCAATATATAATTGTAGTTTTTGCATTACCTAACTGAGTTTATTGTGTCAAATGAAAAATCAAAAGAAATTGTATAATTAATTAATTTATCATTAAGGCTTGTTCTGTATCTAAAAGACTTTGTTCTTGGAATTGCCGCTAATTTATTTGATTCCCAAACCAGCCAAATATTTTCACTTAAAAATAATTCTTCAATAGTTTTATTAAAATCTTCATTAACATAGCCTGTATTTAAAGATATGTTTGTTTGTCCTTGAATATTAAATCTTTGAAATTGAGATTTTTCTGTTGAATATGTTGCAGAAGATGTAATAATATTTCTTTTAAAAGAATCATCTTTAACATTTAATAATTCATTTGTTGCTTTAAAAAAATACATTTGTTGTATTACTCCAAATTTGTTAACAAAATAACATTGAATAGGAGTATATTTTGGTTCGCAAACAGGCTGAAGAGTTATTGTTTTTAATATTGAGGATTGTCCATCGTTATAAACAACAATATCGTAAGGAGTATTGTTTGTGTTTGGTTGAAAAGTAACATACTTAACAGAACTTGCTGCTGTTTGGTCGTAATCACTTGCAGTATCTACTGTCGTTTGACTTCCGTTTCTTGTATATACAATTTCTATATCATCTTCAGTATAAAAAGGAATTTCTATTGAAGTTCCTTCTGGAACATAAGTATAATTAGAAGAAACTAAGGCGTGTCTGCTTAATTCAGGTTGTGTTCCTTCGCTGAAATAACCATATCCGTTAAATGATAAATAATATTCTGTTGCCATATTTTATGTTATTGTTGATTCTATTTGAACCCATTTAATATAATTTTTGTTACTGTCTAAAGGAAGTGATATAGTAGGCTCTAAATATTCTTTAATAATTTGAGATAATTCAAAAATTACATAATCATTTGAGCCAATAGGTTTTTTACTTATTGATAAAACAGCAGTTCCTTTATCTGTTGTTTTAGTTCCTGAATATATATAAATATCTAAAGCCACACTAACTAAGCTAGATTGTTGATACTTAATGTAAAAAGGACTCCTTGTATTTATTTTTACTTCTGGCATTTTTAATATTGTTTATATGAATAAGGCGCCCAAATAGGAAGTTGTCTTCTTTCAACAATAATTCCACTCTGAACTCTTACTGCAATTAAATACCTAAGAAAGTTTGCTCCCCAAGCCTGATAAGACTGAAGACAAGCATCTTTTAAATCTTGAGGTAAATCATCATACGCATAAGGACCTGGAGATGGAGCATATTGATTAAGCCAAGGTCTTACAGGTTTTAACCACCATCCATCAGGACAATTTTTAACAAAAGTTTGAACTCCTCCGTGCAATTTATATATATGCATATCACAACCTAGCTGCCAAATTCTTGTTGTTAATATATCTCCAGTTCCTCCTTCATTTTGTAATTTAGCATACATATTTCTAATAAACCAAGTAGGATTGCTTCTAAATTCTTGAAAGCCATTATATATATAATTATTATATAAAGCATTTTTTAAAGACGTTCCGAAAGGAACAAATCCTCCCCCTGCATCTAAAAAAGTTTGAGTTATTCCTGTTTCATAAACCTCTATATTTACTTCAACATTAGAAGAAGTACAAGATCCATTACTTATTGTATAGAAAAATTTATCTGGTCCAACTCTTCCAGTATCAGGAGTAAAATTTATAAGTTTATTGTTAAATATAGATCCAAGAGTTCCATAATTTGGAGGATCTACGATAGTAAAAGTTATGGGTAAATCTCTAGGATCTTCTCCTTCTAAAGTTATTTGTTCTGATGTGTTTTTAGGAACTTTAATAGTAAAATCATTTCCAAAAGGACAAGCTGTTGCTATTTCGGCTTTTAATTCAACCCATTTAATATAATCTTTATTGCTGTCTAATGGTAATGTAATTGTTGGTTCTATTTCATCTTTTATTAAATCTGTTAAATCAAAAATTACATAATCATTTCCAGGAATAGGAGTTTTATATAAAGAATAATTTGGGTTTGCATTTTGTCCTTTTCCGTCATCTTTTAATCCTGAATATATATAAACGTCTAAAGAACAAGAGACCATTCCTGACTGTTGAAACTTCCTGATAAATGGGGAAGATACGTTTGCTTTTAATTCTGGAACAAATGACATTTATTTAATATTTCTGTTAGTTTTTTTTAAGTGAGCGTCTATGTCTAATAAATAAGATTTAGATATATCGTTTAATAATTTTTTTTCTAAGCTGTCTATAATAAATCTTGAAATTCCTGCTCCTTGATAATTAAACCTTTTTATAGTTCCTCTTTTTTTAATAGCAGCACTTATTATAGTAGCCCATTTATTGTCATTTATTGTCATCCCAGCAGTAAGAGAAACAATTCCTTTTGCTTTAGCCCATTCTTTTATTTTGTTAATACTTGGAAATCTTCCTGGAGGAGTTCCTTTATCAACAGAATCATAATAATCTAAAGCAGTTACTTTTATTCCTGCCTGGTCATATGCATTAAAAGCTTTTGCTTTTATAGAATTAGAAAGTCTTCTTGTAGCATTTAAATTTTGCTGTTCAATACGTTCTCTCATTTTTTGTTCTACAATAGGAACGTATTTGTCAAGAGCTATTTTTAAATTCTTTTCTAGCATTTTATATGTCGTATTCTATATTAGGAATTTCTATATTAAATGTAACAGCCCATCCTGCTAAATCATTTTCATATCTATCTTGAAAAGGTTCTGCTACTGTTCCTGGAGTTACTCTTAAATCTGCATTATATAAAAGACCTCTTTGTAAATGACTTTGTATGTCATTAACAACTTGTAATTGTCCATTTAAAACATCTTGTAAATTATTATTACCATAAAAAGAATCAAAAGAACTTGTTAATTTATTACTGTCAACAATATCGGCTGCAATTATATTTATAGTTACAGTCATTATTTTATCATCAAAAACTGTATTTCCTAAAATAATATGAGCTAAAGGATATATTGTAGTTTTATTTAAATCTACATCCATTATATCTCCAAAACTTACAGTATTAGTAATTCCGTTTGCTCTTAATCTGTCTTTTATATTATCTAGTAAAGCATATAATTGTTTCATAATTTTTATTTTATTGATTACTTGTTCTACGCCTTACAGGTGTATTTCCTTTTAAAGTTTTATCAAGAACTTCTATAACTTCTTCTTTATCTAATTTTAATTCAAATGACAAATCTGCTGTCCATTGAAATTTAAGTTTGCCGTCTATAATTAATATAATAACTGGAACAGCATTAATAGTAGATTTTAATTGTGGAGATTGGTTTTCTAATAATGCGTAATCTTTTTTTATAGGAATACCATTATATTCTTTTGGGAGGGTACTTAACTTTACATCATTCCTTTTGTTCCATTCTGCATTTATTTCTAAAAGTTTTATTTCAGGCTGTTGAACACTAAATAAGAACATCATTAAAATTACTAAATAATTCATCTTTTCTTTTTTGTAGTGTTAATCTCATATAATCTTTCTTCTATTTTATCTAAGGTTTTACCATTTTCATCTACCTTTTTTTCTGTGTTTAAAATAGTTTCTCTTATTAATTGATCTTTTAAATCGTATTCGGTTCTGCTTACTTCAGGTTTTGGAAGTTCTTTTGCTTCTTCAATATCAGCTTGTAAAGCAAAATAAAAACCTACTAAAGTAAATATTCCAACAGCTATCGCTATTAAAGACTTAATACTTACCTGAAATTTTGTTTCTTCATTTATTTCTTTCATTTATGTCTTTTTATATTTTTTTATATTTTTTAATTCTAACTCGTTTTTTTCTTTTTCAAATTCTAACCAAGTTAAAGCTGTTCTTAAATAAAGTTTTGAGACCTCTTCAAACTTTGTTGCATCACCTCTAGCGATCGCATAAATTGATTGATACCAACCCCATTTTCTTCCAAAGTTTGCTTCAAGTGAGTAGTTTTGCCCTCCTTCATTTCCTTCCCTAAAGAGTCCATCAAATGTTTCGACAATCTGATCCCTAAACGATAAAAAAAAACCGCAGCACCTAAAGTAACATCTAAAGGCATATTTTTCATTACCTCAGAATATTTATCGGAGGACTCGTAATCCTCTATCAAATACATATTTCTTTTTTCAGAAATTACTGGTCTGTATAAAACAGCCATAGCTTTATGCATATGTTCCCATTTGCCAATATAATTATCTAAATCAACAAATTCTCCTAAAGATATATCATCTAGCTTAGGAATAAATCCAAATTCTATTTTGACTCCTTTTGAATCAATCATATCAAATCGGTGGATTAAGGGAGTGTTTTGATTAAATAAAGAATTAATATGATTTATTAATACACTAAAATCTGTTAGTTTTAAATTATAAGCTTCTTTTAAGGTTAAACCACAAAATATTTCTAATACTTTTAGATTTATAAGCTCGTCATCTTTAGCATCTTTATTTTTATCTAATATATCAACGTATTTTTGATATTTGTTTAATGGGATAGCTCCTAGAGTTTTTGGAGCTTCAAATCTTATCTTTGTACTCATATAATTATAACCTCTAAATTGCTTTTTTGTATTATAAAGAAAATACAACAAAATAAAAAAAAAGAGTTATATTAATATAGTAATAGAATTGGAGCTGTATTAACAGCGACAAATCCAATTCGAGCTGAATATTATATTAAGTGGCACGGATAAGTGTATCTTGTTTTAAACAAAGATTTAATTTATATTTGGCATATTGTTAATAATAGGTTTTCATTTGTTTAGCATCCCTTAGATTCGTGGAGTCTAGGGGATTGTTTTTTGTTGATTTTATTAAACTGCACTTTTCTACCCCCAGCAATCTCATTTTACGTTGATTTTTTTAAATTGTACTTTTCTACCCCTGGAAGTTGCATTTTACGTCTTTTCTTTGTCCTTGTCCTGGAATCACGTCAGAAGGAAACGAAAACTTTGATTTGAAGTAAGGATTTTTCAAACCCATAAAAAAAAGCTCCCTGAAACAGAGAGCCTTACAAAATAATTTAATTTTTATTTTTATTCAAATTGATCCTCTTTTTTGTCGGCATATTCACAAGCTGAATTGTATAAATTTCTGTTAAGACATTGCACATAGTCAACAAAAAAATTGAACCATTCTACTTGGCTTCTTAATTCTTCTAGTTCTTTTAAGTTGTATTCTTCCATTTGTTTTATTTGTTTATTTTTTTCTTTTATAGTTTGTTTTAAATTATAAGTTTGTTGAAGTTTTTCCATTTTATTTGGTTTTTTCGTTTAATTCTTCTTTAAGATATTTAGTTAATCTTTTTAAAGTATCGTTATCAATCCAATTTAGGAAATTATAAGGATCAAAATTTATAATATACTCGTTGTTATCGTAATCGTTAAACCCAACAGTAAAAAAGGGGTGTTTGTCTTTTTTTTCTGTTTCAGAATTTTTAAATTTTTGAGGGCAGGTCATCTCTGTAATTTGATCAACCTCCACCCAATATTGATTAGATGTATAGTTTTTGTTTTTTTGGTTTTTAAGTTTATTTATTAGTAACATTTTATTTAGTTTTAAATTTATTTACGGCTCTTTTACTTATCCAATAGTTTCCGTATGGATCGCTAATTTG
>VTLG01003534.1_pt1 | contig 32431 bp, 42 predicted proteins | sample 4694571 | NCBI WGS metagenome assembly VTLG01 (sample SAMN12604809, study PRJNA352737) | marine metagenome | biome: ENVO:00000447; feature: ENVO:00000209|ENVO:00000569|ENVO:01000036; material: ENVO:00002151; isolation source: viral sequences binned using virsorter ...
CAGCAAAAAAACCCACCTTAAACCACAGCTCTAACAACGCCCTCTCAAACCGCCGTTTGACCGTTTGCGCATGCAAACCCCGCATGCGTCCGATCCTCGCCCACTTTGGCCCCCTGCTACTCCTAACGGCACTATGCGCACACGCCCACACCAACCGCGCGTCATCGGCATCCATCGCCTGCGTAATCCTCAAAGCCCAATCGTAATTGCGCACCTCAATGCTATTAGCCGACCCCCACCCCTCATCTTCCTCATTATAGCCGTAAGCCAGTTGCGGCTCCGGTAGCATCTCAGGCCACGCGCATCGCACATCCAATCCCAACCCACCTGGCAGCTTCCGCTCTGTAATAGCCGCCTCCATAAACAACCCCGCCAACCCATCCACACCCGCGCAATGCTTTACAACCTCAACCGCTACATTTTTCTCAATCATAAAAATCTCCACAAAACGGCCAGGATGCGACACCGCAACACCGCATTCCTAAGAGAAATGCGGTTTTTGCGGTGTGATGCCGCATTATCCGCAAACACCGCATTTTCGTTTTTGCGGTTTTTGCGGTGTCATTCCAACACCCACGCAACACCATCGCGGTAGCCAACAAATTCATCGCCAATGAGATTATCTGCCGCCCGCCGAAACGCGGTGGACTTATGCTTGCTCTCGCCGCTTAGCACCTTAAAGGCTTCGTTTTTCCATTGCTCTTCTGTGACAATCTTCCCCCGGCTGTCGGCTACCGACACGCCAGAATCTATCAACGCATTGGTTAGTGCCTTCAGCACAGTCTTTTGCACCTTGCCGCTAGGCCGCCGCTTCCGCTTTTGTGTGGCAACTGCCGCATCCATAACCACGCACGACGACACCTCTTTGCCCCGCGTGTTTACGCCTAGTGGCACCACATGCAACGAGAAGCCAAACGTGCCATCGATCTCAAGATCACGCTGCTTTGTCACTGTAGCCACCGACCCATTTAAACCACCGGCCACCTCAATCTCGGTGTCTGTGGCCGCACGTAGCGACGAATGCCCACGCGCACCCCTAGCCTCATCTTTGCCGGTATGGTGTATGAGCATAACGTGGCACCGCGTTTCCGTTCGTATGCGGTCACAATTGCCAATCAGCGCGCCCATATCTTCCGACGAGTTCTCATTGCCGCCAGCGATCACACGCGCCAGGGTATCAAGGACAACCATGCTGGCGCCCTTGAGCCTTGCCGTGTTTATGAGCCGCTCGACCGCCTCATCATCATTGAGCAAATTGACCGACACCGGGATCACATGGAACGGCACCTTGCCCTCAATCTCATAATGAGACCTGAAGGCCGCCACACGGTTGCGAATGCCATAGCTCCCCTCAGCCGCCACATACAGCACCGGCCCCGCTTCAACCTCGCGGCCACGCCATTGCCAGCCAAGCGCAACGTGCAGCGCCAAGTCCGCCGCAAAAAAGGTTTTGCCCACGTTGCTGGCCCCGTACACAACACTCATGCCGCCAGCAATCAGCACGCCCTCAACAAAGTCATCGGCACTGAGAACCGGCGTAATCTCATCGGCGTCCAGCGTGTTGTAAACAAAACTTGCGTCCAACTCCGCCGCATTAAACTCAGGGAACGTGCGGACGGCGGCCAGTAAGTCGCCCTTGTCAGCGTCCAACCAATCGGACACGTCGCTTTTTGCTGGCATGCCGTCGCACACGGGCGCCAGCACCACCGACCGGGCTATGCCCTCAAGCGCCGCACACGTTTTCTCGGCACCACGACGGCCCGCGTCATCGTTGTCCGGTATGACAAACACATCCTTGTCGCGGAACCAGCGCAGCGCGCTTGGCTCCCAAGATGATTGCGCGCCGCCGCTTTTGGTTGTGGCAACCAGCCCCGCATCAAAAAGGCGATCCACATCCTTTTCGCCCTCAACCACAATGACATAATCACTCGCTAACATGGCAGGCAGCCGGTATGGCAATCTCTCAATGCGGTCCATGCAACCTTTGCCCCGTCGCCATTGACCGTCAACCCAGGCGCGCGGCTCAAAAAACTTGGGCATGTAGCGCATTACCTCGTAACGCACCTCGCCATGCTCATCGCAATATGTGTATCTTTTTACCACCATGCGCGCGACATTGGGCGCAAGCTCTACCTTTGCATCCTCAAAGTGGCCGCCTTTCCACTCCTCAAAGTCGAACCACTCGCCCGTTTCAAGGTTGACCGACTTGCTGCCCTGGCGTCCAAAGCGCATCTCCACGCCTGACGACAGTGCCACATTCGGCTCGCCAAACAACTCACGGGCTTGGGCTTCAATTGTCATTTCAGCGGCGGCAATCCAAACGGGTCTGTCATACTTTGCTCAAACTCCGCTTCAATCTTGCGGTCAAAGTCTGGCCGCACTTCGTGCAGCCGCCCGACAATGGCTTGTAAAAACGTAAGCCACTCCTCCTTACTCATCGCAGCCAAGTCTGACTTGCCCAAGCTATCCAAGTACTCACCGCCCGCACTGCCGCATTGCAGGAGCATCTCATTCTCTAAAGGCAACCAATCCGTCATCTTGTGTGTCTCCCAATAATCACGGCACCGCCGTGAGCAGAACCAAACATCGTCACCAACGCGCCCAATAAGCCGCCTGCTAAACCCCCAACCACGGGTGCGCCGAAAACACACCGGGCAAAGCCGCGCGCTACTCGGGGTCAATATCGCGTAACAAAACTTTTGTGACCTCGCCGTAATTGTAAAAATCATCAAGCCGGTCAGCGAGTTCCGCCTTTACCTTTTCTGTGTCCAAACGCTTTTGCGGGTCGGTTTTCACCTCAGCCTCAACAAAGGCACCGCGCACCAGGCCACCAATGCTTTTGATTTCGGCAGCAAGCTTTTTCTCACGCGCCTTTAAAACCTTTATCTTGTCCCGCACCTCGTCCAACTGATCAGGCAAAGGCAGGTTTGTTGCTGCGGTTTTCTCAAACATTGTTTTTTTCTTTAGCTAAATCATCATGTAAACTTTGGGCGTTGCAATCAGGATCAATTGGAATTGCTACTAATTCATGGTTGAGCTCATAAAGCATCGCCTCAAGCGTTGTAATGTTTGGAAGGTTGCGGCCAGTTTCGATGTTCCGAATTGTATGCGGATGAACGCCCACACGCCGCGCTAACTCCTCTTTGCTCATTGCCTTCTCGCGCCGCAGTCGGCGCGTTGTAATGCTTACCCACGTTTCACGCTTCATTATTTTCTCCCCTGTCAGTCCATTCTTCATCACCATGCCGATAGCTCACCGTATTAGCGGCGTCATCAACGGCCACCACCTCACCCTTCACAAAAGCCGGTCGGTAGCGTTGCTGCTCACAACCCGCTTGCTGCTCTGAAAAGCTCAAAAGCCTGTCGTAAAAACGGCACCGCCACGCGCCATTATCGACCGGCTCACTCCACACGCATGTGCGGCAATTGCGTACTGGCGCGGCGCCGAGATGGCACACCTCGCGAAACTCACAAAAGCGGCAAAGCCAATAATCACGATTTTCGCTAATGCGGTCGGGCAGTCGGTCGCGCTCAAAAATGATTTGGCGCGCACGCTCCACATAAAACTCGGCAGCCTCACGATTGAACTCCGTGCGGCAGCTTGCCCAACGTCGACCGCCTGCCGACGCAACGACCATATAGCCGCGCGTCCTGCCTCTATACATCATATATACTTGATGCTGCCCGTAATATGTCTCATTCCACTCACGCAGCGTAGACTTTTCGCCAACCTTAGCTTTAAGTTTCAAAAACTCAGCAAACTTTTTGTCGCCCGTGCATTTGATCTCAAGCACATGAGGTGTTGCAGGCGCTTGATAGATGCCAAACGTCTCGCCATCCAAATGCCCAAGAAAATGTCCCTTGTGATCACTAACCTCAATTTGCCGACCAGTGTCTGGGTCGCGGTCTATAACCGTAACACCCGGCGCCATGCGCAACCGCTCAATAATCAAATCCTCAGTGCGGTGGCCATCGGCAAACCTCTTTAGCGTATTTGCATTAAAAGGCTCGCCGCCAACAATTGAATGCCGGTACGCCGCTTTGCGCGCGCAATCGCCAATATATGAGACACCCAAATATTGTCGCGCTTCCCGCGCGTTTTCCCTTTCCTCAAGCGCCTTGTCAGCGGCCTCAAGCGTCGGGTCTTCTATTGTCAAATCAACCATAATCCCTCCGTAAAAAAGAGGGGGCGGGTCCAGCAACGTAACCCGCCCCCAGTTTTAAGCCCGCCAGGGAGGGGAAGCGGGCTGGGTGGCAACTGGTGCCGCTGGCATTTGGCCGCTTTGCTCAAGCACTTCGCCAACCGTGGGCGGCAAGGGAGCTTGTGCGGCCTGCGCGGTTACTGGCGCAGAGGCAGAGCCAACCGGCATGTATCGAGTGATGACGTTTTTATCGGCGTACCCATTGGTGCCAGCTTCAATATCCACGCGCACCATTAACGGCTGCAATAACATCTCTGTGCTGTCGGCAATCGTGGGTTTGCCAAGAGCGCGGGCAATCTCAGCCAAAGTGCCGTTCGCCATCTCAACGGCTTTGGGGTTACTGTTCCAAAGGTTCAAGCGATCCCAAACCGAACCGGCGCCCTCAATCTTAACTTGTAACTCTAGGTAGCTGTTGCCGGGTGTGGACTTAGACTCCTTCACCTCTTCCGCAACGATCTCGGCCTTGTACTCGCCGGGCTGAATCAGATCAAAGCCACCCGTGTTCGAATTCATGTCAATCTGTGGTAACGCAACCATCAGGCCGCCTCCTCTTTCCTGTAAATTTCTGAAACAAGTGCATCCCAACTAAGCGGAAGCTCGTCGGGGATCGCATACCGGCTTTTTGCCACGTAGGCAGGCCTCTCGGCGGTGCGCAAAACGCGCTCACCCGTGCCGACCGCTCGCGTTACCTTGCGCCCAAAACCGCCGTCGATTTGCTTGGTGGAGGTACGATAGGTTGCAAAGCCAATTAGGTCGGCTGCCTCCATGCAAACGTCCGCCGCCTTGCGATGGAGTTTAATCTCATAGCGGTCATACGCTTCGCTGTTTGGGTCTTCAAAACGCTTAATATGCGAATGGGCTAACATGACGACCGCCATGTTCTTGTGCTTACGCAAGTGATTGAGCCCATCAAGAAACGACCGCCAAATGTCTATGGCATGCACGTAACCCTTGCCGTACCCCAAGTCCTCAATGCTGGCGATCTTGTGCGCCGCGCAAACCCGCTGCCATATCAACGGCTCCAGCCAATCAAGCGAGTCAATAACGACCGTTTCATACTGATGCTGCTCGTTAGCAAGCGCTCCGATTGCGGTCTCAACGTCTTCATAACTGGCCGCTATCGGAAAACGCGCGGCACCAACTACATCAGCGCCGTCCTCGGTTTGTATGAAGATTGGCGCTGGCGCACTGGCGCCAAAAGTTGACTTGCCGACTCCCGCCGGTCCATACAGCAAAACTCTAGGCGCTGCCGTTGAGGCACCCGTAATAATCGATGACAAACTGCTCATCGTTGAAGCTCTCCCTTCAAAAGTTGGACAAAGAGTTGGTCTTTCAGAACCCAGAGCCGCTCTTTGCGGTCGGCCCTAACGACAACAATGTCGCTGTCGTCCTGTTCAAACGCTGAATAAATTACGGAGAATCCGTTCTTTCGGCGCTTGGCCTCTACCCTGAGACCATTGAGGACAATGTCGCCGCTAAACTCATCGCCAAGCTGTTCTTTGTAAGCGCCCGAGCCAAAAATACGGCGGCAGTCAAAGCCCTGCTCTTCAGCCCAAACCACCACCTCGCGCTCAAGTTCGTATCCGCGCTGTTTGTTTCTCCGCCCCGTCACGTTGCCCTCGCCATCTCATAAGCGCGCTGCAAGTCGGTGACAGTCACCATGCCCTCGGTCAATTGAAAGATGCGCTGCGTCATACGCGCGCTTGGGCGGTGTCGGCCGTGATACCAAAGCGTTATCGTTGTTGCGCTTGTATCTAGGAGCGCGGCGGCCTCGGCCCGCGTCAAACCTCGATTGTCTAACCATTCGTTGAAAAGCATAATTGCATTTTGCAAGTTTTACTTACGTTTACATACGCCATGTAAGATAAACTTGTCAACCGGTAAAAATTGGCAGATAATAAAGTTACGGAAAGACGCGAAAAACCGCGCGCCTAGGGAGCCCTGCATGCGACAGAATCGCATAAAGATTCTGTGCGCCGAACACAATTTACCCGTCGCACAGTTGGCAGAGAGAATCGGCATGCAGCCCGCCGCTCTCCGTCGCTATACAAGACAAGAGGCACAGCCGCGCCTTGAGCTTGCGCAAACAATCGCAGCCACACTTGGTGTCAGTGTCGATGATGTCTTGGGTGTGAAAATTGGCACGGAGTCAACACAAGCACCGGCACGCCGCATGCCTTTATATGGCGCGGTGCAAGGCGGGATTGGCCACGAAATTACCGACGTTACCGATCCCATTGACTCAATAGACACGCCGTCTTGGCTCGCAAGCGTGCCAGATTCTTACGCCGTATTTGTGACGGGCAACTCAATGGAGCCCCGTTTTAGGGCGCGCGAAATCATCTATGTGCATCCTCATCGCCCGTATAGAGAAGGCGATTATGTGGTTGTGCAGTTACAAGCGAATGGCCGCGTCCACGCTATTGTGAAGCAGTTTGTTGAGATGACCGACGACGAAGTTATTCTCAAACAACACAACCCGGACAAAGAATTACGGCATCTGCGTAGCACAGTCGCCGCAATCCATTTGGTCGTTGGGAGTTATTTTTCGTAATTCTTATTGACTTACGTTTCGTAAGTCCCGTATTGTCCCCTCCAGTGCCTTACAACGCTGGAGAGAGCAATGTTACGGACAATCCTTGAAGGTATTACCTTTGGTGCAGTTCTTGTTCTTATCTACATCAGTTTTTTATTTTTAGCTGCCACGAACGACAGCATGTGGCAATCGTGGGTGATGCAATGACACCCGCACTTATGGACGCCCACGAAGCGGCAGAGCGTCTTTTTGGTTCACGGTCACGCGCAAACTACAAGCGCGTCTTGCGCCTCATACACGCCAATCAATTGGAATATGTGCAACTGAAAAAACGATATTGGGTGTGGCGCAAGCCGCTCGAGGCCTTGTTGTGAGTTGCCAAAAGTGTGGCGGCACTGGCCTAACGAGGACAGGCGTTGTCTCAATAACGTGTGAGGATTGTGATTGTCCCGACGTTGATCAGATAAACCCGCCACATTACCGCAAAGCTAACGGCGATATTGACGATTATATTTGCGATATCGTCCGCGATTTACCGGGCATTGAGGCATACCGCGTTAGCCAGGTAATCAAATATCTCAGTCGGTACAGGCATAAGCACGACGATCCGCGCACCGATATAGAAAAGGCAAAGTGGCACCTCAACCGGTTGCGCAACTTGCTTTTTGCCAAAGAGGTGGCGGGCAATGAGTAAGCGTCTGGTCGTGCTTGAAAGCCCGTATCGCAGTCGCGTTGAAGGACAAATCAATCGGAACATCCGTTACGCGCGGGAATGTATGCGTGATTGTTTAGCGCGGCACGAAGCGCCAATTGCGTCTCACTTACTATATACGCAAGACGGAATCCTTAACGACGACGATCCCGATGAGCGCAACCGTGGCATCAGGGCAGGACTATCGTGGACAAAAGTTGCCGACGCGACCGTCGTTTACATCGACCACGGCATAAGCGAGGGCATGTTGCTGGGCATTTTTGAAGCCCAAGAGCATGGCGTGCCGGTCGAGTTTAGGCGCTTGTACAATGACTAGCCCGGTCGTCATTGGCGATTGCACGCTATACAGCGGCGATTGCCTTGAGGTTATGCCAACGCTGAACCCTGTAAATTGTATTGTGACTGATCCTCCGTACCCCGTCACTCCAACCTCAAAAAATCATTTTACTAATCCGGGCATGATTAAATCTGGTTGGATGATGAACGAGTATCCAATGGGTGATGGGCTAATGTTTGAATGCCCTAAGTTTGATGATTGGTTGCCTTTAGCTTTTTCTGCCGCTGATGAAAATGCAGATGCTTATATCATGTCGAATGATAAAAATTTAGCCGCGATGCAAATAGCGGCGACACAATGCAATTGGAAATTGCACAATGTCTTGGTTTGGCAAAAGCCAACAGGCGTGCCTAATCGCTGGTATTTTAAAGACTGTGAGTTCACGCTTTATTTGTGGAAGGGAAAAGCAAAAACAATAAGAAACCCTGGCAGCACGCAAACGTTTAAAGCCTCTCATACAAAAGAGAGAAAACACCCTAGTCAAAAGCCAACAGCTTTGTTTCAGCATTACATTGAAAACAGCACAGACCTGGGTGATGTTGTTTTAGACCCGTTCATGGGTAGCGGCACAGCTGGTGTTGCATGTGCCAAGCTTGGCAGAAAATTTATAGGCATCGAAACAGATCGGAAGCATTTTGATATTGCTTGTGACCGCATCGGCCAAGCGTACATACAAGGAGATTTATTTGTTTCTGCGCCAATGCAACCAGTGCAAGGGGCGCTTGTCTTATGAGCCGAAAAAACACCTCAACCGTAAAAGTCAAAACGCAGTTCGGCTCGTTCTTTGTCCATGTGGAAAGCAATGACGCGCTCAATGGCGCAAGCGGCGTTTGGATATCAAAACAACAAAAACTTGAAGACTCTGAGATTGATAAATTGGTCAATCAAATTATTGAGGGCGTACACGAGGGCATCGATGCGCTAAGCGTCGATCAATCCTAAGCGGTCAAAACATTTTGTAATCGTGAGCCCATCCCGGTCGTCGGGCGTATATCATCAAGCCAATGCCCGTACTGTTTGCGGGTAAAGGCGGCGTCTTTATGCCCCATCGCTGCCGACACAGTTACCTCGCTCTCCTTTAAATCGTAGATCAAAAGCGAGGCAAAAAAATGTCGCATATCGTGCCACCGGATGCGGGCAACGCCAGCCCGGTCGCATGCTGGGTGCAAGATCCGGTTGCGCCATGCACTGTTATCCACTTGCACATGACCCGCGCCCGTTGGGAAAACCAAATTGCAACCGCGCTGCGCTAGGGGTTGCATCTCACGCCACTCAGCTAAGCCGCCCGTGATCTCCTCTGTAAGCTCGAGGCGCCGCATGCCCGCCTTAGTTTTTGGTGGGCCAATGGTGCCGCCAGTTTTGCGCGCCTGCCTTATGCTTATGACACGGTCATGCAAGTCTACGTGATCCCACGTGAGTGCCGCCTGCTCACCCGCGCGCATGCCGGTGTAAGCCGCCGTTGAGACAAGCAAATGCGCCCAGCTATTGTCGTTTCGGCCCGGCGTCTGCACGTTTTCCAAAATCCTTGTAATGATGCGCTTGCTGATGCGCGCACCAATGGGATCAACCGCTTCGTCTTCATCCGGCAAGGGTAGCTCAATGCCGGTCTTGCCGTTCGCTGGATTGATCATTAGCGGGTCGTGCGCCAAGTACCCATGCACAAGCGCATACTTGATCACCTGTCCAAACACCGCATAAATGTTGCGGTTGGTTTTGTTTGCGCGCTTCCCAAACAAAGCTGGCACAAGCGTGTTTTGGACTGCGCCCATGCGTATGTCTGCCATCTTGGTTTTAGCAAGCGGCACACCGTTGTCATGCGGCGCAGCGTTGAGGTGCTTTATCGCGCTGATTTTGTTTTTGATCTCGCCCTCGCCTAAGCGCCGCCCCTGCAAGCGCACGGTGCGCTGATGCTCGATAAACTCGTCTGCAACTTTGGCAAAGGTTGGCGTGGCGCTGCGCACCAAATATGAGCCGGTGATGCGATACTCTTCAGCGGCGGCAGAGTGACAGGCCTCCGCCTCAGCCTTAGTGGCAAAACGTACTGTCTTGCCACCAAAGCGCCGTAAGTCGGCAACCCAGCCTTTGCGGTTTTTTTCGGTGTCCGGGCGGACGCTCATAAATTAAACGCCAAACACAAGAAAAAAAATTGCAAGCGCAGCCAAAATAGCAACGTATAGCGCAATTTTTAAATATGTGGTTAGATAGTAATGAATCATCATGTTCTCCTTAATTTGTGATGATTGAAGGCGAGGCCGTGGGTGCGGCCTCGCTTTCGCGGCTGTACGGGCCGCAGAGGCGGCATGAGTAGCCAATGTAATAACCTGCCGCTGACATCAGCACTTGCGGGCCTGCATTCTCACAGATCGCCGCATCGCACTTAGCCGGTGCGCCTGTTGCTATCGTCTCGCCGGGCAGTGTCATGCCGATACACTCGCGGCGCTGTGCATTTCAAGCTGTCGTCTGCGTCTTTCCAAGTCTCGACGCATCTTTTCAATCTCTGCGTGCTTTTGAGCTAGTAACCAAAGCATCTGCAAGTTGTCTTGACCGCTTTCGCTGTACGCACATAACTTGCCGTTTCTGTGTTTAATGCGAGTGCCGGGCAGAAGGTTTTTTAAGATTTCTTCGTTATCAACAAACTCTCGGATTTGCGCAATCTGTTCGCTAGAAAGCAAAAACCATTCAGTCCGATCTGCCGTCCAATGATTGTGTCGCCGGTCGCTTGGGTTTTCTTGCCTACACATTTTTTTGTCAAGAAAACGATGCAACAGTCGTTCTACCGTTGGCGCGTTTGCCATACGTTCCGAGCAAAAAATAATTCTCAAGGGAAATGGATTGCCGATCTGCAGCGTTTTCAGCCGTTCGGCAGGCCGCGTCGAAACGCCAATTTTTACGTAACGTAAACCGGGTTCTCTAACATCGTGCGGAACTTGGCACTCTGCTAGGTAAAGAGCTTTGGCATACATGTGCTTTCCAATTCGCGCAAAAACATTCGTCAGATTTTCTGTATGTGTGCGTCTCGATTTGCTTCAAAGCATTCGTCGATATAGTGGGGGAGGTTGTTTTCCATCACTGCACTTCCCCATCCGCTAGTGAATCAATTTCAATTATTTCTGATTTGCGAACGACAAAATCCGGCCATGTATTAAATCGAACAGTCGGTTTTCCATTGGAGAAGCCGTTGACCTTCCGCCAGACCGCTCCGGTAGGGCCGCTAAAAGTAGGAGACCGAAACTTAATTCTGTCTCCTATTCTGATTGTCTCTACTTTTTGTACTAATTTTATTTTCATGGGCATGTACTCCGCTACCTTTTCGACGCCACGTGATCGATGTCGTCCCTCATCCGATACCCGCTTGATCGGCGCGCTCTCAAAGTCCAAGCAAGCCTCTTCAACCGTCCTGCGGGTTCGATAGCCGCTTTGCCACTTGACCCACCGGTTTCCTTCTCGGTCAATTGCATCAGCGCACCATACGCGGGGGCGTAGAAATTCATCCCGGTAAATTTCATAATTTTGTACTAATCTTATTTTCATGGGGTTGCTCTCCTCTGTTGATAATTACTTATAGTAAGTTTTTCTTATCATGTAAACATAAAAGTGACCTTCAGGTTATTTTGCTCCAAATTAAATTTTAAGGCTGAATGCTCCACACATGCTCCAACCAACAAAAAAAGGCCTAGCCTGTTATGGCTAAGCCTTTGATTTCATTGGTTGCGGGGGTAGGATTTGAACCTACGACCTTCAGGTTATGAGCCTTAACAATGGGCTCATGCTCCACCAATAAAAACAAAGGCTTATAGCCTGTGCCCCTAAAAATACACAATTATTGGCGGGAGTAAAGAGGACTGTGTGGGACTAGATGGAATAGGGCGGGAAAGCAAAATGCTCCAAATTTGCTCCAAACCCGGCAAAACCTGAAGGTCAATTAAGCCTCAAGCGGTTTTTGAAAACAATCAATTTTTGCAATAGGAACATTTTCAAAATGCTCATTAGCAAAACTTTTTAACTCTTCTAAATTTGTCGCAATGTGTTCATAACATTTTTCAACGCTTGAAAATTGAAGTAGTTTATTATTTAAGTGTGTAACCTCTAAAGCGTCATTTGTTGAATTAATTGGGACAAACATTAAAATTATAATAATCCACATCATTTTTTTGCTGCTCTAATTTTTTGCCGCAAAGTGCCGTAATCTAAAATCATGCGCGCAATCGCACTGCAATTTTTGACAACCGTATCTCTGGCACACGGAGTCAGATGTTCAAGTTCGTCAGCAGCACGATCTTGCAAACTGGCGGAATACGAGACAATTGGGGGAGTCACAATTACCGTTTCGCCATTTTCACTGCTTAGATAGTTGAAGTACGCTCCGGTCACACTTGCAGACGCTCCAAGCACGCTAGACACAGAAGTGAGTGTCACGCAGGCGTTTAGCTGTAGAAGGCAAATTATCATCAGCAATAGAATCCATGCGCTGGCGCGCCTCTTCGACCGCTTTACGCTGCTTCGCCTTAGCGAGTGCCCGCGCCACCCAGAAGGCGGCAATGGCGGGGATGGCAACCGCTGCGCATCCCCCCACAACAAGCCAAGCATTCACTCTCCGCCCTTTTCTTTAATAAGGGTTGCGGCGATCCCAGCCAGGGCGCCAACGATGACGGTTATCTGCGTGAGCATTTCGCCAGGGAGCGAAATCCCTATGGCAGCCATCACCGAACCAAGACCGGCCATCGTTGACGGTTCTTTGAGCCGCGCCAAGAGCATTTGGACAAGTATCATTTTCGTCTCCTCAGTATGACCAAATCATTGGTCTGTTAGTGGTGGTTGAATCGAGGTGAATAAATCGTCCAGAATTTTTTTGCTGAACCCCGAATCCGGTGAAACGCCCGTCCATCATGGCAAGTCTCAAAAAACGCACGGCATCACCTCGGCTTATGGAAATATCCGCCGCCTTGCCTGACGAGTGCGTGCCGGTGCCAGGTTTGCGTTTTCGCGCCTCAACTGGATGGTTCGCACAGCGATAACCGCTTGACGGCGTTATGGGTCCGAATTGGTTGCGTAGGTCTTGCAGCGCGTCCATGAACTCGCGGTCCATATCGCATTCGCCACAATGCGAGCATGCAAACTCGTCGCGTGCGAAGTTTGGGTAGCGATCCCAATTTTCGATCATGTTTTGCCTTCAGATTTGGTGAATGCACGCTAGCGCCGTTTTAAGCGCCGTCTGTGCGTTTTGCCGTCTTTTGCTTGTGACTCATCAAAGCGATACGCCAACGCGCATCTGTGGCTTTCTCAGAGACCCGTTTTTCAGTTAATGCTTACTGTGCCCATTAAATCTATCACGTAATCCGTTCATAAAATCCCACATTGAAGTAATTTGCTTGTTTACTACATCCATTTCGGCGCGCAATTGCACAATCGATTCCGCTTGTTCCTGAGTCCACTTTACCAACCGCAAATTATCAGCTTGCAAAGTGTCAATATCTTTTCGCATCTCACTAATCTGCGCATAAGATCGTGACGCATGAAAGATTAATGCTCCAATGAGTAGTAGCTGCTCCCAATATTGCGAAATCATGTCCATGAGATGGATTCCTGCCAAGATTCACGCTCGCACCCCGCAATAAAACGATTTTTTGATAGCCTGGTTGATTTAGACGTTATCGCGTTTACATGTCGAAAAATTACGCGCCTAAACGGCAAAGCGCACAGAGCGACAATATCGCACTTTTCTATGGTCACTTTCGTTTTTACTTTTGAGCCACGAGAAGTACCAAAGTGGAATAACGTGCTATCTCTTGCTTCAAGCTTATTAGCTGTTTTTACCTCAATTCGCCAATACCGATTATTACAAAACGCCAACAAGTCAGCCCCTTCAGTTGGGGACACCATGGTCTGAATTTTCATCTCAATAAGAATTGCCGCGCAGAGGTATTCCCCTGCTTGGCCAATGGTTGCATTCACTCAGCGTCAACCAAAACCGCCGCTAAACATTCTTCTCCCCCAGGGTGAGAAATTGTAATAGCAGCCTTGCCAGACAATAAATGCATCCATACAACAATAAGCGGTCGCTTTACATCTGTTTTGGCAACCAGTAACCCGTGGGTTACAGAATCAAACTGCGCAACGGTCAATGCCTCAGAAAGTTCACGACTTGACCAACAAGGCATAGTCATAGTGGCAATGTTATCGGGGCGCGTAATTTCAAAATCTTTTGCGACAGATGGCACCGTAAAACAAACTAAAAAAATTAACACCCGAATAATCATTATTTTTTTACGGTTTCGTCGGCCAAGACGGGTTAGATGGATCAGAAGTGTTTTCTGGTAAGTCTCTTAATTGAGATCGATACCTTGTCTGCTCTGATGTCATTGTCGGTGAATCCGGCAGTGCCCACCAATCAGTTTCGGCGAGAAAAGCATTCCGCTTTTCGCGCAACGAAGTCCATGCCCGGTCGGTCGCGCCGTCCGCCCAAGCTTTTTCGGCGGCCTCTAATGTCTTGAGTTCATCGCCAGTTATTTCAATGTTTTGAGAGCCGCTCGGCGTCACGACCGTTTTGTGTCTAGACATTGTCAAATCCTTAACTGTTCTTTATGCCGTACATTTTTATCTTTCCGTCCGCCATATTTCCCGAATTGAACTTGAATTGAACCGCATTGTGAACCGCAGCGGTTAAATGAAATCCCCAGGTATGGCCCGCCGCTCCAACATTGGTGCCCTCTTCACCCACCCATTCAAAATAAATTGATGTCCGTTTTGCGCTGTCATTCACGTTCCACACATACAAGTTCCCCGTGACACCTGCGTCTGCATCATTGCCCATTCCGCTGCTGATTTGGATTGTAGATGCGCTTGTTGATTCAGTGTTTCCACCGTTGCCGCTGGCGCCTATGAAGAAGTTGGCCGGGATCACAAAGGCATAGCTGCTACTCAAAAACGATGAGCCGTTGTCAGTGCTGAGAAGCATATGAAGCTCGGCACCGTCTGTCGCGGGCCGCATCCCGTTGAGCACAAACATGTAGTTGTCATGATCGCTTGACATCAACGAAGTGAAACTGATGCTTGCGCTGGAGCTAGCGGTTGTGCTTCCAAGAAATTCAAGAGCACCAGCCACAGCCTGAAACGTCGGAGCCGCGCCCGCGCCGTTGCTCGTCAACACCTGCCCGCTTGTTCCGGTCGCGACGTGCGCTGGGTTCCCCGATGCATCGTAGGTGATTAAGTTACCGTCAGTGCCGCTGGCCATCTTAGCCAAAGAGATTGCATCGTCAGCAATCATTGCGGTGGCAACTTGAGCGTAGCTTGGGTCTGTCCCGTCAGAGGTGAGGACAGTGTTTGCTGATCCGACAGCGAGGCGCGCCGTAGCATTGCTTGAGTTTCTGACGATGATATCGCCGCGAGTCGTCATGGGATCTGAGAGAGAACCGGCGTTTCCTGTACGCACAAACGACACAAGGACAGCATCGCTATTGCTGAAGCTGCCGTTTGATACAACGTGAGTCACCGCCAGTTTCACAAAGCCTGAAGCGTCGGTCGATGCACCCGATATTTTGTACGTTGCAAAGTTTTGTTGAGCCGCTTTTTTGACGATAGTCACCTGTCCGCGATCTGACGTTTGAGTGCTGTCGTCCCAAGTGAGAATAAACGCACTAACATCGGGATTGCCGGCTGCGGCAGTCGAGTCATCGATAAAAATCTGAGAGACACTCCCCAACGTTCCATTATTTAGCCGAATCACGCCTGCGCCAGGGTCGCTATCAGTTGTAGTCGTAGAGAATGTATAGGGTAGACCGCCGATTCCATCAGTGCCATCGCTTCCGGCTGCGCCAGAACTGCCGGTCGATCCCGTTGCGCCGGTCGATCCCACGGGGATTCCGAGAGCCAGCGCGCCGGTCGTGCTATTAAAGGAGACAGTCGCAGCTTGTGAAGCGCCACCCGATACCGCTACGTTGCTGACGCTGACCGAGCTTACGCGACCCGTGGTTGCCTCCAGCGAATTGCCGTCGCTGCTAAAGCCCAAGAGTTTTGACGCGCGCGTGCTGGCGTCGTCAGTAAACTCAGGCGTGGTTATGCTGTTGGTTTTGGAAACCTTGAAAGAGCGGTCAATCTGTTCTTGAGCTCCTTGAGCAATGAACGTTAGGCGGTCAAGCCCGTCCTCGTGGCTATTCGCTGGAAACGGGTCGTTCTCAACGTAATCCGTTCCCTGAGTTAAACTAAGATTTCGTCTGATTACGACCGTTTGCCCACTTGCTGGCGTGTTACCACTTGTGAAAGTAACAGTACCTCCAGCGTCGTTACCGGCTCCGCTAACCGTGTAGTGAGTTGTAAGAGTTTTTATTGTCTCCGCACCATCGCTAGCGCGAATAATTACCTCTAGGTCAGCGTCAGCAAAAATTTTAAAATTATACGCAAACGCATTTGTGGAACCATTTCCAGAAAACGAAACTTTGTTATTTGTGCTGCTTACACTCAATTTTCATCTCCTTGCAGCTGAGATGGCGATCTCAGCACTCTTACAAACTCTTGTATGGGTTCACGCAAAAGTGGGTCCTCAGCTGCAATTGCAGACAGTCTCCCCATATGCGCTGAAATAGCGTTTGGATTTGTTATTGGAGTTGTTAGCCAATTTATAAACTTTGGACTTGTTATAAGTTTCGCGGCAAGGCGTGGCGCAAGAACAGCAGATAGCGCGCCTAACACACCGCCAGTTTCAGCCTCACCTCCGGCTGCCATGCTTATGAGCCCACCACCCAAAGCCTGCAACGACATATAAGTAATCATAATTCTGCCGCTGTTGCTGGTGTTGGCAAACTTTTCAACGCCTTTAAGAGATGAAGAAATTTCTACTAAGTTGTCTAAACCTTTTCGCATGTCGGCGTAACGCTTTCCGCCAAACAATGCATCTTTTGCCTCATTTGATATTTTACTCCAATTTGTAACAAACTCGTTGACAGAAAAAACCTCCCCAGCGGCGTCTTGAGCGCCAGCGCGAGCTAAACCCATGTTATTTAAAAAACTAGCGGCGATAACGTCCCACTCTTCAGGTTCAAATTGTTGACGCATGCGCCGCAATTGTGACCCGCCATCACCAATGCGCGACATGGCAAACGTGTAAGCACGTTCATCACTATCGAGTTTTCCAATCTTGTTGAGAGTAACGCCCGCCGTTGACATGAATTTTTTATAATAACGGTCGGCACGAGCCATAGCTTTTTCAGCTTGCGGTCCAGCATATTTGGCCGCCGCCGCCAAGTCTAAACTCATGGCAGAATAAACCTGTTTAAAAACTACATTCTCTGCGCTTGTTGAGCCCGCAAGGATTGGGTTGTCTAAATTCTTTCCCAAAGCGGTGCGCAAGGCGCGCAAATCCTCAAACCGAACCGTGTTAAGTATCTCTTCGCCAGTGCTGTTTAATTCAACCTGCCGAAGATATCCAACGGCCTTCCCAAGCGATTCATTTAATGCTTTGGGCGCATTGGCTAAACGAGACTCAAGCTCAAGGCGTAACGCCTTTACATTATCAATGGCAACCGGCGCGTCCTTGCCAATTAAGTCCATGACCTTGTCGTACTGAATTGCCGCCGTGCCATCAAAGCGGTCACCCGCTCTTTCAGCGGCTTCGCGCACAAGTTGGCCGACTCCTTGTTTTGTGCGTGGCGTACCAATTTGATTAACTACGTCATCGGAAGCTAATTTAATTTGCTGTAAAATGCGCTCAGCTTGTTCTTGCAAAATTGAAGCACTAAACGGATTAGATTCAGTGGTTTTTTCTAGCAGCGCAATGGTGTTACTGCTTGAAACCGTGGCGGCGGATGGTTCAATGCGCAAACTGCGAAACTTAGAAGCTAACTGCGCCGCCCTTTGTGTACCACCACCCAAAGCTCGCTTAACACCTTCGCCAACCAACTCTCCGGCACGTTGGCCGCTTGCGGCTAAGAAAAACTCGGTTACAGGTTGCAACGCGCGATCTATAACGCTACGCGTATCTACACGACCACCAATTAATCCCGCCGATATATCAAACAACTCCGCGCCGACAGCGGCACCAATTCCAGCGCCGGTTGCGGCGCCGCCGGGTACAGTGACAGGAGCGGCAGGGCCACCGACTAAACCTATTAACCCGCCTCCAGCCGCACCAAGACCCGATGCAACTGCAACGGTTGCCTCCTTTGCCACACTGGCCACATCGCCAAAGTCTAAGCCTTCAGGGTTGTATAAAGTTATTTTTCCGGTTTCTGGCTCCGTATAAATAAAGTTGTTGTCGCCATATGGTATGGCGTCAGGGTAATAGCGTTGAATGTTTGCCAAGCGGTCTTGCGGGGCAGCCGATCCAACAATTGCACGAACAGTGGCGGGCGAACCAGACTCCCCATCAATAAACGACTTAAACCTGTCTGATTCTAAAAAGGTGCGAACAACATTTTGCCGTTTTTTATCTGTATCCGCTGCACTGGCAGGTATATCAATGGCAATAGGTCCGTACTCAATCCGCACAAGCTCATCGGCAGGCGCGGGCGGGGCTTGCGGCTCAACAACGCCCTCAGCGTCGTCAGCTACTGTGGCGCCTTGCAGTTCTGACATTTGCTTGCCTATTTACCCAGCGCGTTAAGTTTGAATACTTTTTTGGGTGGCGGGGCGGCGGCAGGTTGCGGCGGGCCGTCTGTGGTCGTTAGCTCTGGTTCTGCGCCGGGCGTAGGTGCGGGTTGTTGCTGTTGGGAAGCGCCTAATTCAATTTGGCTTAATACAACATTCGCCGGGTTAAAGCCGTATGTTTCCGCAAGTTTTGTATATTGCTGTTCAAGCCCTCGTTGTGTTTTTGTTTGCGCCTCTAATATTCTGGCCGCCTCCTCAACAAACTCTTGGCGGGCTTTCGAGCCTAACCGCGTGCCTTTTACAACGCGATTATAAGATGCCTTGAAACGCTCAGGAATTGAGGCCGCAAACTGCGCAGTGTTAAACTCGCTTTCACGAACCACCGAACCAGGGTCTAGCATTTTCATAAAGTTGAAAATTAAGGCTAGGTCGCCAGGAGCGCTTACATTTTGCCCAGCAATTTGCACTTTGTTAAATGCATCTCGAACCGCAACAAAATCTTTTGAGCCCTTGATAAACTCTTTACGCAACGAGGATTCATCCTTAAATGCGCCGCCCTTTGTGCCAATATCAACGCCTAAGATTTTTGCCTTTTCGCTCATTGTGAGCGGGCGACCTAAAATTATTTCGGCGTTGTTTATTTTTCTTTGATTGTCCGCCAAGCTTTTATTTTGGTCTTCATCATATTTGATGAATTGACGCCGATAGTTTTCTGACGCACTTGAATCAAGCGACACGCCAATGCCTGGACTACTAAACAACTCGCGCGCCTCTTTTATCTGCCCCCTAGCAAGAAAACCATCAAGCGCGGCCTCAATAAGATCTTGACGCCCGCCCTCTCGTGCAAGTTCCTCTTGTTCTGTATTCATAAAATTTGAACCGGACTCACTTATTGTTTGATCCAGCAATTGTAAACTTTGCGCTAAGGCATTTGGATTTGCATTTGTGTCAACAACGAGCGCACGCAAATCAGAGCCAATCTGCCTTTGAGCGTTTTGCGTTTGAGCTTTGCGATGCAATTTACCAAAATCTAAAGAATGCTTAGTGCGCAATTTTTGTAATTGCATACTAAGCTCTGCTTTGCTTTCTGTGGTTCCCTGATGAGAGTCAAGAACACTCTGCATCATCTCATCAGTTTGGCGCATAAAGTTGCTTGCTGTTTCTTCTGATGCCATGTTTTCCTCTACGTTAAATTTTTGCACAAGGCCTGTAAGATTTGCGTCAAAGTTTGTTTGCGCTAATTCACGAAAGCGTTTTTGTTCTTTATCAATAAGATTATTTCGGCGATTTGTTTCGGTGATGGTTTCTTGTGCAATCTTGTTTATTTGTTTTTGCGTAAGATTTTCATGAGCTTTGGCTAAAATTGGATCTTGTATTTTGCCCGACAAAAACTCCTCAACCGTATCAGCCAAATTAGCGCCGCTTTGCATTGCAAGCGATAAATTTGTTTTGGCGACACGTTCAAAAAAATTAGTTTTCTTTTTTTCAACAATTTCTGGCCCAAAATCACCTAAGGAATTACCCAAAAGTGATAAAGCACGGCCAAGCGCCGCATCGCGACTGCTAAGCGAGTTTTTAACGTCAGAAACAAAATCTACAGAACTGCTTAAATCTCGATCAAGTAACAACTCTCTTTGTTTCACAACGCGCGCGTTGTTGGTTTTTGTAAACTTAATTTTGTTATTGAACTCAATTTCGCGCGCGCGTGCAGTAAATGAATCTCTTGCTAAGCGGTTAGATAATTTTGCTTTAAATTTGTCGACCAATAACCGACTGCGGTCAGAAAATGCTTTTTCAGCATTTTCCATATTAGGATTTTTTAGCAACTCACTTTGAAGTTTTAATAACTCTACATTTAACTCAACAGAGGCAGCAGCCGCCTCATTGTCGGCGCCAATTTGCGCTTTTTTAATGGCAAAAGCCGATATCTTTTGACCAGCTTGCGAAAGTTGTTCGCCCGCCTCAGCAAAAGCTTGCGCCGGAGCGGCAAGCGCAGAAGCGCTAATTTGCGCAGTAGAAAATTGACGCCCGCTTCCCTTTGGAATAGGGCGTTGAGATTGATAAATGGGGACTTTCATTATGCAATCTGCACTGTATCAAATAAGCCGCTTGCTAAATTAGCAAAAGAAGAAATAGTTTGAGTGCGAGCTCGCGTGTTCGCCGCAAGACGGCGTTGTCCGCCTTCAAGCAACGCAATTTCTCCCTCTAATCTTTGATTTCTAGCTTGCTCTCTAAACCGTGAGGCGTCGGTTGCCGCTTCAAGTCCAATAAGTTGTACGTCCTCTTCCGCTTCATTTGCATTTTCCAACAAAACTTGCAACGGCGTGCCACTTGTCGCAACAACTCCACCTTTTCTAAATTTTGTTGCTGTTGACGCTTGCAGTCTTTGAAAACGATCTCGAAAACGAGTTACTTCGCGCTCCCCAATTCGCTCTCTTAAAGCCGCCTCTTGTTCTGCAACACGAGCATTTCTATCTCTTATAGACTTATTAAATTCGGCAGCTTGTAAAGCGGCAGCACCTTGCGCTCGAGACCCGGATGCCTTTGCACTCTGCCCCGCAAAATTAATTGCAGAACCGGCTAACGATAACACAGTTGGAAAACTCATAACACCCAAGCCCACCTTTCAAAATCTTCTTTTTCAATTCCATATTGTCTCATGGTTCCCTCGTGTTGCATTCCCAAATATCGCGCCAAACGATTGGCATCTTTCCAATCACTTCTAACAGCAGCTTGCACTCGGTGAAGTCCGTTATCGGTAATAATTTTTTTTAACCCCTTTTTTACAGCACGAATTGCAGCAACCTTATGGTCTTCAATTTTTTTAGAAGCCAAAAACCAACCCTCGCCAACGCCACTCCATAAAACATAAACACCGCTTACCACTATAAGATGTCCATTTTCTATGCCCGTAAACGCCATATCTTGTTGCACAAGTTCCGGAATAAAATTTCCAAAATTTGGCGAGGGCCTATTTTTGTCGTTGTTTAATTGGCCTTCTACCAAAGCAAATCCATGCTCTGCCTGAAACGGAACAATTCTCACTGATCAAAAGTGCTGAGCGTTGCAAACACCGCGAGAATTGTCATAGGTAACGGTTGGTCTTGCCGTATTGTAATTTGGCCATCTGTGTCAAATGTGCTATTAAATTCAATCTCTTTATCACCGCTAAATAATGCAATCGGAGAATTCATTAAATCCGCACTTGATCTAAACGGCACAATGTCAAGATTGTTTATATCTCGACCAACTTTTAACCCGACCGTTTTATCTAACCTAACCGTAAGCTCATTTATGCGTTTTATTTTTCCCTGGGAAGTCCCCAACGCACTGCCAGCGTCAACTCTCAAAGTCTCAAGAGTTGAATTATAACTTAAGCCCGCGTGCGCCTTAGTAACGTGCCTTTCTAGACTGATTGCGCCAGATGCAACTGTTCTGTCTGGATGAACCGAACCATCGGCAAGAACGCTAACGCTTTCACCTTCAAGGTGTGCAAGACCGCTTAAAGTCTGAGCAGCCTGAGTAACCGTTGTGCCGTTATCGTGTGCTACGGCAACTCCTACAACACCACGGGCACATCCTGTTAATTGATTGCTTGCATTACCTGTGTACGTAATAATCTCATTGTTAATTTTTACCGAGCCACTACTTGGAAAACTACTACTATCAATTAAAGTAATAGTCGTGTCGCCCGCTGAAATGCTATTGCTTAGAGTTGAAGAAACACCAGTAAATGTTAGCGATGAATCTACAAACACGGCATCTGACACATCTGTGCCAAATTCCATATTTTGAATAAATTCAACATAACGCTTTGTTGCTCTGCCTCCGGTAAAATTTGTAATTTTTAAACGAACCGGGTCACTGGTAGTTGTAACAAGATTTCCATTCCCTTTTCCAACGCGCGTGATCGTTATCACATTTGCCGGTGGGTTAGCTGCCGAAAAGTTAGACGACGCTGCATTAATGCACGTTTGTATATTGTCAGCTGTAACTGCATTACTGGAATTTGTAAAAAACTTGCCCGCATCAGGAGTTCCGGTTCCAGATCCTTGACACGTAAAAGTCTCCGAGATTCCACTGTTAGTTGTTAGTGTAATAGTAGCGCCGGTCGCAATATTTGCAAAATCCGTTACAGTCAACGTGCATGTAGCTTGAGCATCGATATCACGTTTGATTGAAAAATAAACCTCGTCTTCGTTTAAGTCTCCAGGCGTTGAGGCAATTGATTCAACCACCGCATTGCCACCATCAAAACTGCCACCGATTATTTGGCGCGTCCACCCTACAATTTTTTCCTCACGCTTATAAGTCATACAAGCTAGCTGACCGTCACCACGGACCCCCCACAATATCGAATCCGGCTCTTGTTGATAAACTAAATGATTGATTCCGCTTTCGGTTATATGTTCGCTGATTAACGAAAGGTCTGGTGCAACAAATCCATCAACGTCAAAATTAAATTGCAACTCCATAACTTTTCTTTTAGCACGCTGCACAAACAAAACTGCATTTCCCGCTTGCACTGGCGATTGATCAGCGGAGCCGTTAGAGGTTTGTTGTTTAATCTGTATATTAGTAGGAGTTATTGGATCATCAAACGCTCCAGCCCGAGCAATAAACTCGCCTCCGCTGGTTCCTACAATTAAATTTCTAGTACTAGAAAGAAACCGGATAACATTCACAACATTTGATCCAATTGTGACAACGATGCCATCGTCGTCTTCAGTACCAGACTCAAAGTTTTCAAAGTCATCGCCTTGACTAAAAAACAGCGTTTGCGGTTGCGTCGATGTACCCGCGAAAACGAGGCGCTGCTCGTAGAACGTAACCGCACGGGGGAAGCCCGTGGTGTTGCTGAAGGCGCCAAGCGAAAAATCAACAGTTGCCTCAAGCTTACCTTGAATTGTAAATGCTGAACTTTCACTAGCGCTTTCGTCTGCTAGGTCAGCACCTGGCGCGAGCGTCAACACTGTGTCGGTAACATCAACAATTAAATGCCCGGCCGTTGTGTTGTTGGAACTGGTTCCGCTAATAACGATGGTTTGGCCGTTCTCAAATCCCTCATCAATAAAATTTCCTGCGGTGTCTTCAATTCTGTCGTTATGTTCAAGTCCAGTGCTGTCAGGGTCGCCTTCGTGAAAACTTAATGTTGTAGTCGAGTAGGATGGTAAAATTTCAACTCGTCCATCTTCAAGCTCTTGAGCCGTGCCATCTACAACAGTTGCAGAGGTAAAACTTGTAATTTTAATAAAGCCATTAAAGATTTTTACAAGACGCCCAACATCCGAACTCACAAAAGTACTAGCGCTAGCCGTTAGCCTGATAGTACCGTCTCTTGAATCCGGGGTAAGAGTAGTGGCAGTTATGTTTGGATCAAGAAACGGGCCACGGGCCGTGGTAACTTCCGTAATAGTCCAGGCAGTGTCGCTCGTCCGGGTAATTTTTTGAATTGGATGATTCGGACTTACAACATACATAACATCAGCTGTTTGAGCGTACTTTAAACCATCTAAATCTGAGGCGGTGTAAACTGTTGTAACCTCAACGGGCGAGCCTCCCGATTCTATAATTCCGCCGTCTTTATAAACTCGAAAATAAGTTGGCCCAAATTCCAAAATGTAAGTCTGCTCAACATTGAACTCGAACGCAATTAATCGAACTTTATTTGCGCTATTTTTTACCTCAGAAATAAAACGAGTTCCCGGCCTTCTGGTGACACCGCCGTGTGATTGCACTAAAAAATTTTCAACTAAAGCGGCACCGTTATCATATTTTGAGATATCTGTGCGCCCAAAAAGCTTTGGGCTCATCTCGCCAGTTGTAAATGTTGAAAATGCCTTACTAACTTTTGGCACGCTTATAGCCTCGCTGAAATAAAGATATCACTTTCACTGTAACCAGCGCGGTCAATGTTGATAATATTATCAGGGGTTCCCTCTGTTGCATCAACAAAGCGAGCCTCACTAAGTTTTCCCTGATACAAGGAAAACAGATTTTGACTTAAAACTGCACTGTTAACTAAGGCATACGAAATGTCCGACGCTAATCGGGCGGATAACGCCTCAATTAATAACTGATCGTATTCATTTGGATCAGTTACCCTAGCTATAAAAATCATTTTAAACGGCGTTGTGCTTGATACAACCTTGCGACCTTCAACACGGAAAACCGTGTCCGGGTCGTCACTGCGCAAAACCCGTAAACAAAACGGGTCAGTCGGCAACGAGTGTTGATGATCAAACTCAAATTCGGGAGTGTCTGAATCTGCGGCCAAACTTGTTCGACGGATTAAACAATTCCAGGGATGAGATCGAAAAACGGCATCTCTTACAAATTCATAGCGTTGATTTAATACGCGGGCGGCACGACTGTCTTCAGTCAAAGAGACAATGTTGCTGGCGCCAATCATGTTCAGAGCGCTGTTACAAATGTCAACGTCAGATGCCATTGGGATTCCTTAAAAGAAGCGGGGGGCTTTTGCCCCCCGGTTCAGTTAGTCAACGATATACGTAATGATAAAGCTAAGGTCGCCAGCCGTATCACCGGCAGCGTCAAATTTTAGCCCAACCAAAAAATGCCCCCCAGGATCGGTAGACTCACCGGCATCCTCAAAGACTTTTTGGCCCATTGTATTAATATCGCGAGCTTCGAATGCGACTTCAGTGCCGGTAGTTACGGCACCGCGAAGATCGGTGATGGCGCTTGCATAGCAGTCGTCATCTTTTGCCGTTACATTGCCGTCACTCGTGTACAAGCCAACATCGCAAGTGTTGGTTGTGCCAGAATCCAAGTCGTCGTTAAACAATTTAATGCTTACAACGGCAGAATTCGTTGGAACAGGAGCCAACATCACGGTGTCTGTTGCCGATAAATCCCCTGCCGCCAAAGCGATGGTGCCACACGCAACGCGCATGGAGCCGCCTAATTGGTGGGAGTCTGATTGTACCGGAGGGTCTGCAACGAAATTCGAAGCAAGAGTCTGATTTACATTAGCCATTATTCAGTCCTCCTTACTCGGAACAAGCTATTTCCACTACTTTGTCTTCCTCCATCCGAGTCGAGCCGAATGAAGCACAGTAGTAGATCTGTGTTGAAAATGACTTATCTGCACGCTCTTCGATGCGGGCCATGACATCTTTGCCAACGGCGAGCTTTATGCCGTCCTGCGCAAACGCATAGACTAAGCGGTTGGAACTGCCGTCGACCTTTAGCCGGTTGGAAACGATAAACTCGAAACCGACGAAGGTATTGATGTCACCCTGGACGAGAGCTTTCACAGTGTTGAAATCTGAACTTGTGACAGTTGTCGAGTTCAACAGGTCTTCAATTTGCTCAGGCGATACAACAATGTATCGCTTAACGCTGGGGTCAACGTCATTCGCATCCAGGAGCTTTTTTGCGGAAACGAGTTTTGCAATCGTAAGCCCTGCACCGCCAACAGCAATTTTTTGACCAGCCGGAAAGGACGTTGTAGTGCTACCGTCTTTTCCGGTTTTTGCATCGCCGCCCAGAGCATCAATAATTTCATCATCCATGGCACGCCCAATCGCAGCGGCGGCGGCGCGGGCATAGGAAGATGTCGGATCAATCAACATCCGGACTTTGTCGCTATCGTCAATCAAATCCGCCCATTCGAACGTGGTCAAAGAAACCTGACGTCTGCTGTGGGGGGTCGTAACGAGTGGGGTATCTTGGTGCCGACTCGTTCTGGCTACTGCCGCCGCTTCCCCGACCTGGTCAAAAAATGCCTTTTCTCCGGTGACGCTTTCAACGTCGACGGCTGGTCGCAACAGACTTCCCATCTGTTGGCTAAGCATTGAGACGTTTGATGAAAACTGATTCACAAACGCCGTAGTAATTTGGGTACTCATGTACCTTTCTCCTACAGTTGAGTTGTTGAGACGTTTGCGTAAGTTACCGGGCAAAAGCCCGACTCACTTGCTGCTTGGGGCAGCTACTCCGCGTCACTCACACGCTTGCGCCGGGGGGCTCTTGCGGGCTTATCCTCGGATTTTAAAAACTCCATGTACTTTTTTGCCAAGTCCACGGGATCGTTTACGGTGCGCGCACTGCCAAACTCAACGGCAAGGCGCAGACATTCCAAACGCAACTCCACGCTATCCATGAAGCTGCTCTCTCAAGCGCAACACCTCGCCAACTACACGGTCGTGGTCGGGGTGCATTTTCTCCCAATAAGGAGAGCTCTTTGCCGTCATCTCACTGATGCGCGCCTGCAAGTCTGTTTCGCTAATGCCCGGTCGGCTGTCACGACCGGCAAGCTCATCCTCGGCAAACTGGTCAGCAACGTAATCGCTGAGCTTAACCATAAAGCGAACCAACTCAGGACTATCTCCAAGCATAGTTCCATCCGCCAACTGTATCTCGGTTAAGTCAGGCGCTTCAAACTCACGTAACATTTCGTTAGCGCGCTCTATTTTGTCTTCAAACTCGCCGCCAAACTCTTGCCGCAATTCTGTCTCAATTTCTTTACGTTTACTTGCAATCGACTCCTCAGACATTTTTGTAACCTGGCCAGAAAACTCATCATATTGCTGAGCCAGTTGCGCAGCTTGCCTATTCGATAACCCAGACTTATGAGCGGCATCGCGGAACCATTCCGCCATGTCACCAGACAACTCGCCAAGCTCATAGTCACCGGACTCAGCCGGTCGTCCGAGCTTGTTGTAAACCAAGTCCCAATCTTCATCGGTTGCCCAGTTGCCAGGGATGGCAACCTTCTCCGCGCCAACCATTTTTTGCGCGTTAATAAAACTTTTGGCCATCGCCTCAACGCTGCCAATCTGTTGCAACGATGGGTCGGCACTTATCTCAGGCGGTAATGTTGAAAGCCAATCTCCTTCGCCAGACGGTGCCTGCCCGGTCTCTACCGGAGCTTCCGCTACCTGTTCTTCGGACATTTGTGCTACCTCTCTTTGTGATTTTCCTTGATAATTGAATGCAAAAACAACACGACATCGCGTTGCCCTTCTCGAAACGCCGTCTCATCTGAGTTTGGCGTGTAACTTGTTTTCCACAGACCAAAGCGGGCGCCCAAGTCCTCAAGAACTTTTTGGCCGTCTTCGCTGTTTAGGACTGACCGATAAGTGGCTTTCAAATCTTTTGGCGTCATGCCACCGCGCTAATAGCTTGTTGCGCCTCGGGGCTTATCTCATCCACCGCTCGCACGGCGGGTGCCGCATTACCAGCCGCCTCGGCCATTTGCTGGGTTGCCATCATTTCTGCCTCGGCTTGCATGGATATTGACCTTTCTTCACGAATGTTTGCAACCTCACCGTCGCCTCGCACCACAGTAGCGGGCGTGCCGGTGACCTTGATGATGTGCTTAGCCAAGCCATCGGTGTCGAGATAGTCGCCAACCGATTGGTCAAGATTCATGAGCGGCATCAAGAACTCAATCATTTGTAAGATGCCTTGTATGTCGCCGCTGCGCTGCGCTTTCGCCAGTGGGCTTACGTACTCGATATCTATGTTGCCATCGCGCAGTGCGGCGGGTGCTGGGGCAAATGCCTTTTGCGCGCTGAGTATCTCAAAGCAACGACCGATAAGCGGTTGAAGCAGTTCAGCTTGAAGCCTGCCGAGAACTGGGCCGAGCAAACGCATTTTTTCTTCAGTGCGCTGAATGACCTCGGTCGCCGTCATTTGCGGGCCTTGACCAAGGATCAATTGGTCAACATAAAACGCGGCGCGGATCGCCTGACGACGCTGTTCCAATTGCAACTCGCCAACCGGGTTGTTTGCTCCGATGTTTAGTTGCTCAATGCGGTCGCGGGTGCCGCTGCGATAAAAGTTTAAGCCGCCCGGAGTAGTGCGAACCGGCATCATAAATCCGTCATCAGGAACCATAAGCGGCGGGTGAATTTGCAACTGCGCCGCCCGTATCACTACCTCGGACATCTTATTAATCATGCGCGTGTCTGCTAATGCCGTCATCGCAGGAGACCGCCCGTAGCCCATCTCAAACGAGGCCTTGAGGAACCTCGGCACACAATATGGGAAAGAATCAAAACCCGACTCCCCAATGATCATCTTGTCATCGGGGTCGAGGTGGACCGAGGCAAACGGCTTATTGGCTGAGTTGCGCTTGCGCGGGTTGCGCACATCACGGGGTGCAACAATGTGCAACAATTCAATTTCAGCGTAAGGGTCTTGTTCGTTAAGTTTTGCAATTCGTTGTGTAACCTCTTGCTCACCGAACTGCCGCACCGCTGCGCGCGCCGTCGTTTTGTATTTTCTGAATACAGTGTCAACGCGCCCTTGCTCGTTCTCGCTAACATAACACTCCGCTATGTGCCGCGTGGAAAACCTAAAACCGTTGTCGTTGTCGTTCTCAATAAAAATAACAGCGGTCCCAAACGTAACCAAATCGCTGTAAAGCTCATGGATTTGCTCTTGGAAGTTTGAGCGCGCCAAGTGCTGGTACATGACATCGGTCGCGCCTTCCAGCCACTCCTTTGCCTCATCATCGCCGTTTAGCTCGTCGTTCTCATAACGCAATGAAAACCACGGCGTTGCGGCGTTGGTCAGCATGCCGTGCAGGCTGGCAGACATTAGCTCAGCGGCGTGGATTGCCGTGCCATCATAAATAAGCTCCGTGCGCTTGTCGCCGGATGTGCGCTTTTTTGTGATGTCGGCCTTCCTGGGAACGATGTAGTCGGCAATCTCTTGCCAATGGCTTTCCCAGTTCTGGCGCTGTGTCTGCAATGTGCCGTAACGCTTCATAAGCATTGCGGCGCGTGGGTCATCCATTCTATTGGCCTAGCAAAGTTTTCTTGGTTGATGCACCGGCAGCAGCCAGAGAACTTTGGTCTGCAACTCGAGCCGCTTGCAATCCACGCTTGCGCGCCGCACGACGCTGCACGCGCTCAGCTTCCTTTGTGTCTTTAGGCTTAATTGGCGGGTCTGGCGCAATCGGAGGCGGCGGAGGTAACGGGGGGGGCGGAGGAGGACTCGGAGGCGAAAAGAAACCCATTATGTTAATCCTTGATGCTGAAACGGGTTGTAATTCATGTCTGCAATTCTTTGCGGCGGCTTGCCGTCAAAAGTGGTCATGCGCTCCATGCCAACGCTCATATATCGAAAGCTATCGGCGGCATGGGATGCCCAATCATGAACGGGCTGGTCTCTAAACTTGCGGGTGCGCTCGTTATAGGCGCGGTGATAATGGCGCAGGGCTTCAAGGCCCTTGCGAGTGTTGTCACGGTCAAACCAACAACGCGGGATCGTCATGCGCGCGGCATGTATGCCGTCCTCGACCGGCAGCCGTGGCACAACCCGAAAGTTTAAGCCCAGGCTATACGCTGCCTCGCGGCGGCTTTTGCCGGTGCCTAGCTCTTTGACCTCCAAGTCATGCGGGCCGTAATGGTTGCCGTATGTGTAACCCTTGCTATTTAGCTCCGAGATATAATGCGGCAGGCCTTCGCCACGGTTCTCGTAGTAATCAATCACATGGATTTGGCCGCGCCCAATGTTTTGGGTCATCCAAATGCTGGTATAATCGTGCATGCCGATATCCCACCACGTATCAACTTTGATTTGCGGTTGGTGCGGCACACTGGTGATGCGCCCCTTGTCGTCAGCGTCTTGTAACTCTTTGCCAAAAATGGCGCCCGGTACGTTCGCAACCCAACTACACTCAAACTCTTGGTTATACTGGTCTTCCGTCATTGTGACGCGTGCAGCTGCCAGTTCTTCCTCATCCAGCAAGTGGGTTTGGCTGGCCTTGTACATCTTGCGCGCCCAACCTTTGGTGCTGGCCGCCGTCTCCCACAGATCGTGAAAGTAGTTATGGCCGTGCGGCGTGCCTAAAAATGCACAACTGCCTTTGCGCTCCGCCATAGCGGGGCGCAAAATCTCAGGAAACAAACTCTCAGGGCAGTCCGCCGTCTCATCAATGACCGCCATATCCAAATAAATGCCCCTGAGACTTGAGGGGTTTTCCGATCCCAGCAAGGAGATGCGGGCGCCGTTCGCCAGGTCGCAGCGCAGTTCCGTCTCGTGGTATTTGGTGCCGGGTATGCGCTCGCTGAATTGTTTTAGGTAGTCCCAAGCCACGTTTTTGGCTTGCCGGTAAGTGGGCGCCACGTATGCCAAGCGCGGGTTGGGTTTCTTTTCCTCAATCGCGCGTTTTAATAGGTGGTTTATGGCGCACACGGTTTTGCCAAACCGGCGGTGCATCACCAAAACACAAAAGCGATTGGCATCAAGTAGCTTATGCACCTCGCGCTGTAACGGGCGCGGGGTGTAGCCAATGTCGATCTCGTTCTTTTTTGCCATCAGTGTATAGTTTCACTTGGCTCAATGTAATGCGGTTGCTCAAACGGCGACATTAGCATTTGCAAAAAAAATTGCGCACTCTCTTGATCTTCAAAGCCATCAAAAAACACCGCTAAACGCACAGTTCCATCCGGCGCATTGACGCAATAAGCACTATACATTAGCAAATTGCCTAGCTCTTCTCATAACGCCTTTGAATTGACGGCTGGATTTACGCTACTTTTTTTTGCCATATTTCTTTGAGTTGCGGCGCATCATGGAAAAGTATTTGCCGTCGAGCTTGTCTTTGGGGTTGGCCCTTTTGGCCATCTTTTTTTGCTTTATTGAGTAGGGTCCAGGCATTACGCTTTATTCCTTTTGCTTATGGCGGCGGACTTGCGTTTTGCATCCGCCTTTGAATTCGCGCCCCACGCCTTGAGAGAGAGCAACAAGCGCGTGGGGCGCCCCTTTTCGTCGCGTTCAGGGCCACGCATGTTGCCCATGCGCGCCAAAAAGGATGCACGGCGCGGGTTGTCGCCGCTTTTTACCGGGCGCTTTAAATCGCTGCCGGGGTTAGCGCGCTCACAATTGCAATCTTATTTTTTCCGTTTATAAGATTGAGTTGCACGTTTTGTATTGGCGCCCGTTAAACGCATAATCGATTGCATTTGTTTTTCGGCAGAGCTTTTTTTCTTAGTGGGGCGGTTGCGCTTACTTCCGTAATTGCTTTTGACTTTAGGCATATCTATCTCCTGTACCAAAGGGGGTTAGGCAGAGGGCAACGGTGCCACTGTCGGCAACGTATTATGCCGACGCACGCGGCGCCCAGGTCTGGCGGGGGGTGGGGGGCCGCCGTCAGAAAATGGAGACCCCCCTCCCCAGGTCAGCAACCTGAAGGTCAACCCAATGTTATCAGTGGCTTATCCCCTAAATGGAGCAAGGGTGGAGCATTGCCAATTCCGCCCAGCTTTGGGGGGTTGGTTTTTTCCAGATTATGGGAAATCTCGCGCGTGCTGCTATGCCTACACAAGATGTGGCGTCAACGTGTTGTTTCGGTATCATTGTCGGACACCAGCTTAACCACTTCGCCCTTAGGCTTTTCCTCAACGGGCTCCTCATCCGCACCCCACATCAACACCACGTTGCCGCCGGTATCCACGTCCTCTTTCTTATGGCGAACTCCGCGCGGTTGCATGCGGGCAAATGTCCACTTGAGCGTATCTACCTCGAGCCGCCTACGCTGCACCTCGGCGTTGGCAAACTTGTTGTCCATGTTCTCAGGCAACGGCTGCCTGGCTAAGTCGTGCATCTCATCGGCAAGCACCTCAGCCCCAATGGCCCTTGCCCTTGAGTACATTTCAAAAAGCTCTTCATTACGCTGCACGGCTTGTAACACTGTCACCCAATGCGGCATCTTTGCATCGCCATCACAAATCGACCGCAACGACTTGCCCGTGGCCAACGCATCGCAGATTGGCCGCATTTTTGTTTTGGTTAATTTACCAGCCATGCCCACAAAAAAAAGAGCCACTGACATGGCTCGCCTCTCCTTTCTCGAAAACAACCGTAAGACTCAGCATTTTGCGTCATCGCCCCACAGCGTAATAAAAAATTACGTTATTTCGCGTGCGTCGTCAACACCCTCAGCAAAAAAACCCAACTTAAACCACAGCTCTAACAACGCCCTCTCAAACCGCCGTTTGACCGTTTGCGCATGCAAACCCCGCATGCGTCCGATCCTCGCCCACTTTGGCCCCCTGCTACTCCTAACGGCACTATGCGCACCCGCC
>VTLG01005901.1_pt1 | contig 32431 bp, 49 predicted proteins | sample 4694571 | NCBI WGS metagenome assembly VTLG01 (sample SAMN12604809, study PRJNA352737) | marine metagenome | biome: ENVO:00000447; feature: ENVO:00000209|ENVO:00000569|ENVO:01000036; material: ENVO:00002151; isolation source: viral sequences binned using virsorter ...
ACATTACCGTTTGGTGTATTGTCTATACCAAGTCTAAGTGCTGTCACACTTTTTGTTGCTTCTTTTTCAGATATATGAGGACTTATCATAATCTATCAGTTTGTAGTAACTCTTCTAATTCTTGCTTGTTTATTTATGACTGATTGTATTTCTTCTACAGGTATATCTATTTCAAGTGAAATACCACCATCCCACCTACCAATTAAGCTTCTATCTTTATACAAAAATATAACAGGTACAGATTTAATTTGTTGTTTAATGCTTGATTTTTGATCTTCTAAAAGAGCAGTTACAACCTTTGCACCTTTAATTTTATCTAGGTGTTTATAATCGTTTTTATAATTCCACCCACTATTTATGTGAAGCACTGTGTATTCCTGACTACTGGTTGTGACAAATACAAATAGTGCAATCAGGACAAATATCTTTTTCATTTTTGTATGATTTCATATAATTTTTCATCTATTCTATCTAGTTTTTCTGAGTTTTCTTGAACCTGTTCTGCAGTGTTTTCTATTGTTTCTCTTATTAATTGATCTTTTAGGTCATATTCTGTCCTAGTCAATTCAGGCTTTGGTAGTTCTTTTGCTAATTCTATTTCAGCAGTTAATGTAAAGTAAAGCCCTGCAAGTGAGATTGCACCTGCTAAAATAAGTCCTATAGTTTTTAAGTCTAATTTTACTTGAGTTTCCTCATTAATTACTTTGCTCATTTTTTTCTATTTCTTCATAAGAACCATCAGAAATATTTATATTTACTTTTCCGTATTTTTCTTCAAGCTCCTTTCTTAGATTATCATATTCTTGCATAACTGTTGTAAATGCGTTTTTAAGTAAGTCTTTGTTTATCTCAATATTACCTAATTCTTGTTTTACGCTAATTATCTTTTGCTCAAATGATTTGATTTTTTCTAATTCTTGATCTTCTATTTTTTTCATAATAATAATTTTTATCTAATATAATAAATTACCAGTTAGGTCGCAAAACCACGTCAGTTGGATTTGCGAGCACAGATAATTGATCTGATAAATTTTGTTTCATAGAATCAACATCTAAACCAGATTCTAGCCAATTTATAACATCTGACTCTTTGAGATCATCATATTCAATGAAGTTATCTTTATCGTATTCAACTGAATAAGTACCAATCATACTTACTGAGTTGTCAGACTGATCTGCATAATAACCCCAATGAATATTATAAATTACATTATCTTTAGAATCTTCTTTTATTTTTGCATCTAAAGCATTAATGACCCATTTATAATTTATTTTACTTTTTGCCATAATTATTTATTTTTAAGTATTTCTATTTCTTTTTTAAGCTCTTGTATTGATTGCACTAAATAAGGAATAATACCCTCGTAATTTAATGCTAAATCACCATCTACATTTTCATTTACTAAATTAGGTAAAACTTTTTGCACCTCTTGTGCTATAAATCCTGCATCTTCTTTTTTACCTATTTTGTGAGCATCTGATTTATCATTCCAATCAAACTCAACAGGATTTAGTTTTTGTATTTTGTCAATACCATTTGATATTGTTTTAATATTTTCTTTGTACTTGATGTCTGATGGACTTCCGTTTTGTGTAACTACTCCTGCTGCAACTATATTACCATTACTTATTACAAATTGATGTCTTGTGTGTATGCCACCTGAGCCATCGTAATCTCTAAAGAATAAAGAATCGCTGCTAGTTCCTTGAAAATCAAAGAAAGCGTCAGAGTTATTGGTATGTAATCGCATACCTCTATTTGAAGAACCTGGAGTTATAATATTACCTAGGTATAAGTCTCCTGTTCCTGATGCACCTATTAAAACATCACCATTACCACGAATTTGCATTCGAGTAGTACCATTTCTAGTTGTATTATTTGCAGCTGTCTTGAATAATATTTTATTCATAGCATTATTCTCATCTAAACCACCACCTATATATAAGTCGTTTTGAGAATTTCCTGTATCATCAATAAACACTAAACCTGAAACTCCCTCCGATTCTCCTGATACATCAGAAGTGAAAGATAACTGCTTAAATCCATTGCTACTATCTATAACTAGGTTTCCTCCTGCTGTATTATTACCACCTACGCCTGTTCCAAGTGTTACTCTACCAGAAAAAACAGCATTATCGCCACTATGAAAACTTAATGATGCATTAAAATTATCGTTATTATCAATTCTACCTAAAAACAGACCTCTATCTGGATTGGTTGTTGCACCACTATTTCCGACTATTTTTATTGCTCCACCATTTGCAGTACTTTTAATAAACCTTTCAACCCCATTATTAACCAATCTTATATCTCCTGCGAAATCTGTTGCACCAGAACTAGCTAGTCTGATTCTATCAGAACCAGCACTTTCATCTCTAATTTTAAAATCTCCACTATCACTTTTAATTGTATAATGTCTTGAACTATTTTGTAAACCAATATCAACTACGCCAGATGTTGAATTTGATCCTATGTGAATTTTTGATGATGGGCTTGAGTTTGATATTCCTACATTACCTCCTTGTTCAAATCTTACTATTTCACTTTGTGATGCACCCATACCTGAGCCCTTTGCTCTAAAAGTAAAATGTCCTCCGTGAGCACCATTGTCTATTACTCTAATACTTGCAGCAGCATCAGGATTTGTGCCTGTTAAACCATAGGTTGTAAAATCTAAATCTACAAAAGAACCTGAGCCACCTGCTGTATTATTTAAATGTAGAGCAGTACCATTTGAAGTTATAACGTTATGTTGTAAATCTGATGGGGAATTTGTACCAATTCCAACTGCATTGTTTTTTATACTCATAGTCGCGCCAGATGCAGAACCTGCTTGAAAATCTATCCTATCTCCGTTATGTACATACTCAATCCTACCTATATTAGTACCATTGTCTTGATACTTAATTAATCCACTTCTGTTTGCAGCATCACTATTCATAACTATTTGAGGGTCGCCACCTGTCGTAGTAGATAGTGTTAAAACTCTGTCTCCACTTCCTGAGTTGTCTAAAGTAACATCCTTAGAAAATACATTTTTTTCTGTTCCACCATCAGCTCTATAATATTCTGTTACACCACCACTCCCATCATCACATTGTATAGCTAAATTGCCATCATCTTGAGATTGTCTTAATATAAATGCACCTGTTAGATTGTTTATAAATGAATTACTGCCATCGTGGTCTATTTGTAAATCTGCTGAATTTCCGAATCTAGCTTTTCCACCATCAGCAAAGTTTATGTTATTAGCACCTAACTCACAATTCCCTCCAATATTTACTGTACTTGTAAAAGTTGAGTTTCCTGTGCCATCAATAGAGAATCTTTGTACACCTGCTGTTGTGGCAGCAAATTTACTTGTAAATGCTACGCTTGTTGGAAAACTTGTAGAACCTTGATCTGTTAAATTTGGTACAAAAATTCCCCCTGTTTCTACTATTGTATCTAAACCTGCAAAAGTACCATCATATTTTATATAAATATCAAAAACATTACTTGAAATATTTACATATCTAACCTGCTCAATAGTATTACGATTACTATTATTGTTAAATCCGTAAAAATGTCCATCAAGTGTTGTAGCACCATTGTTACCCCTAATATGTATGTAAGTTACACCAGAAGTATCATTACCAGCGCCAAAACTAACTGTCCCTAAAACTTTAATGATACAACCATTTGATTGAGATAAAGTTAATCTTCCAAGTAAATATACATTACTATTACTGCTTGTACCACTAGCAGTATCAATATTTACATTATAATATTTTGGAATTATACCTCCGTTTACTGTAACATCACCTGCAAAATTTGCTTTTGAGTTTGATGATTCAATATGTAAAGCATTTCCACCTGTGCCATAATTAAATATAAAAAAGTCATCACTTGACACACCTCTTAATCCTGTAAACCATTTTATTGTGCCATTAGTGAAATATTCAAAAGTTGCACCACTTGTATCATTTCCTCTATCGACAATATAACTAGCACTACCTGTATTATCTACTTTAATTGTAGAACCTGTCGTAGTTACATTACCTCCAAAAGTTGCACCTGAATCTACTTGAAATATACCACCACCACTTGAGTTTTCTGATAATCTTAAGTTTTCTCCACTACCATATATATCCCATTGTGCAGTTCCACTACCTGCATATAATCTAACATAGTCTCCACTTGATGAGCTTGTTGATATAAACTTTTTAGATGTTGCAGTAACATCACCTGCAAAAGTTGCTGGTCCTCCATCATCAATTTGGAATAATGTTGTGCCATTTTCTTGAACTCTAAATATATTTCCTCCTGATTGAGCAGCTACATTTATTCTTAATCCCGACCCCCCATTACTAGCTGTTGCTTTTATAAGAGGTGCTGTTCCTGATAATTCAATATGTCCTTCGGCACTATTTGTAATTCGCATTTTTTCACTAAAACTTGCACCAACATTACTTGTAGCAGTACCAAAACGTAATGAACCCCCAGTATCGAAACCAATAGCAGGGTCGGTAGCACCTGAATGTAAATACATAAATTTTGAATCACTTCTAGCAAATATTGCATATATACTAGCATCTCCTCCGTGAACGTGAAATTTGTTATCAGGAACAGTACCAATTCCTACTTTTCCATCTTCTTGTACCCTCATTAACTCAGTACCAGCGTTGTGTGTGCTAATTAAAAATGCTCTATCTGTTTGGTTGTTATCGTTGTCTATATCTATTCTAACAGATGAATTACTTTTTATAAATTCAGTAAATACTGCACCTGCAAAACTTGCATCACCATCAACATCTAAGGTATGTGTTGGAACTGCAAAAGGGTCTGTGTTTCCTATAATAACTTTTGGTTCATCTGTGCCTGTGTTATGTATAGCCATAGCACTTGTATAATTTGTGCCATTCACACTAAATGTTAAAGCACCTTTATGCTCACTTCCATCAATTATCCTTGAAAAAATACCTGAATAACTTTTTACTCCATTATTGGCAGCATTATTACCTCTAAACTCTACAACACCTAACGTATCATTATCCGCAGGTGCACCAGCATTTCTATATAAAACTAAATCAGGTGCTGATGCAGCTGATGTATCAGTTCCTATCAAAAGTAAATTTTCTGCTGTCGAACTTGTACTTGATTGTATTACTGGTGTTGATGAGCTTGAAAATACAGCTTGAGTTCCTGTTAGACTACCAGTTACAATTACATTGCCTGTTAGCGTAGGGTTTGTTACAATACCTATTTCTAAACCTTGACCACTCGCTGTTGTTTCTATTTCGTTTGATGATCCTGTTATTGCAAACACTTGACTATCTAAATCAACCGAACCTGTACCACTTGTGCCACTAAAATCTAAATCTTGTATTGTTACTTGGTTGTCAACATATGCAGTCGTGGCTATTTTTGTCGAATTATCACTTGCACTTTGAGTTGTAGCTATTGCACCATTTGCTAAAGTAACTACTCCACTTGATGCACTAATAGTATTACCATCAATATTTAAATTATCAACTTGTAGATCACCTGTTACAAGTACATTACCTGTAACATCTAATTCTTTACCACTTGCTGCTGCGCCACCAATACCAACACCTGCTGTTGATAAAAATAAAATACTATTATTACCAGAGCCATCAGTTATTTGTTGAGCAGTAGAACTTAAAACAGTATTAGCACTTGTCTTTAAGAGACCTACATACGTTACCGATATTTGTGTGTTTGTTAATGTTGCCATTGACTTTTAAATATGTTATTAATTTTTCAATATTTTTTTTCTTTACCTTATATTTCATAGTACCCAACCATTAAATAAAGCATCTTTATCAGGATGAATGTCATCATTTGTGTTACTTGTATATTCTGGAAACAAGTTTTGATTAAAGCTCATATAATCAATAAATCTTCTTGTATAGTACTCTGCTATATCTCTATGTTTTTCTACTAGGTAATCTACTTCTTCTTTACTAACACTTTCTGCATTTTCAGAAATGTGCTTACTAATACCACCATTTTTAATTTGATATGCTGCAAATGGTAAATAATCAACCATTGCAAAATGTATCAGCATAGGTTGTATAAAATCATTAACTAAGTTTAAATAGTTTCCTGTAAGTGATGCACCTCCTGTACCTAATATATCATTACTTATTTTGTTGTATAGATCAGTACCTAGATAGTTTCTAATATGTATTTGTTGTGCTATTTTGACAAATCCAATAAATTTATCTATATCAGTTGAGCCATCAATAATTGAATTTCTTTTTAAGTCTATCGGTTTTATGAATAATGCTACTGCCATATCTATCTATAATTAGGATGATGACCATTGTTTGGCATATCCTTTGGTGCTACTTTTGCTTTTTTATGACCTGCTGGTCTTGGTCTGTAACTCTTTGGTATGCTTTTAACTTCATCATAGTTTTGTATTTTCTTTTTCATTGTCTTAGATTTTAACCTATACAATACCTCACTAAAAAAATGCCCACAATTTACTCCACCTTTATATTTAAATAAATCATATGCTTTACCTTTATGCCCAAATGATTTGTTTACACCAGCTCTACTAGCTTTATCAATATCTTCTAATCTATATACAACTCCTCTTTGACTTCTTGCCATCATAATTCTACAAAACTGTCTTGATTTACCACTAGAATATTTTTGTGAATATTTATATCTTACTTTATAAAGTGATTTATCTAAATAACTAAAACCACTTTTTTTACTATCTATACTTTTCTTTTCTAATTGTTGCTCTTTACTTTCTATATTTTTATCTGCCCAAACCTCTATATCTTCGTTCTCTGCATCGTATTCTCTTGCATCTACCTCTTCCCATCTATTTGATATTTGCTCTCCTCTTAACTCATCTAATATAATGTCAAACTCTTCATCTGATAAATCTTGTTTATCATCAGCTTCACAACAGACCTTTTGAGACAATTTAACACCTGTTTCTTCCTCTTTCGTTTCTTCATCCTCTACATTCTCCAAGTCTGTAAATTCAAGTGGTTGTAAGGTCTTAAAATAAAGTTTTAGAGATATTTTATTATATGCTAATATTTGGTCAAAAGAATCTATAAGTAAATGTTGAAAAGGTCTTATAACTGTATTGTCTAATAATATGGATGCAGTCTTTAACTCATCTGCATTATTACCAAGACCTGATTGATCTTTAATACCTATAAGCATAGGGCTTACTATTCTATGGCTAACCATAATTTTTCTTGTGCTTTCTTCACTTAAGAATTGATATTGTTGGTGTGCATCAGATAATTGTACAGGATCAATACTTGCTGCTGTATCTGCATTGTCATTAAAGGCAAGAATAAATTTACCTGCGTTACTACTACCCGAGAACTTTTGTGATATTCTTTGTTCTATCAGTTCTCTTTCTTCTTCATTTGGCACACCATTGTTGAAGTTTATAAGCATACTAGGAGACATTCCATTCATAATATTATTTAAATGAAAATTACCTACTTCTTCTTCAAGCTCTGCATATTGCAAACCACCCTGATAATCTACAGGGCTATAATAATGATACCCTGCTCTATAAGGTTTTACATACAATATTTCTATTGATTCATTACTCTTACCAAATGCAGGTATTCTTTTTAGTTTGCTTTGTGGTTTGTATTCTTCCCAATCGTGAAAATAATAATATGCGTTTATTTCTCCATCTTCTCCTGACTTTTCAGCTCTTAATGTTTCTACAGGAAAATGCTCTACTTGTGCAATACTGTTTCTATCTTTTGAATAAATAATTTGCATTGAGCATTGACCCATCAACTTGAGATCGTAACAAAGTTTTCTTATACAATCATTATTAAATAATGAAATCATTTTTGCATATTCATCAGGTTTTTGATTACTATTAGTAGCATCTAAACCTTTACCGAATATCATTGCTGAGACTGCGTTTATAATAGCATTATTAGTTGGACTTCCGTTATACCTGTCTATGAGATATTTAAAATAGTTATTGTCATCGCCATATCCTATCCACTCTTTGTTTTTATATTCTACAACTTTAGGTGTTGTATAACTACTTAAATTTATAACTCTTAAATCGTTCATACTATAATGTAATCGTTATCGTGTGATCCTGTTGTTTCATCAAAAGTAAATTCACCACTATTTATATCATAGTAATTGTTATTTGCTTGATTAATAGTTTGATCTGTACAAAATACTTTGTCTTTATAAACAATACTACTACCACTAAGCAAACTCATATCATAATATCTACCTTCTTTAAGTACAGGGCTTATAGTTGCAGACAATCTTTTAAAATTACCACTATCAGATGCACTTACACTTGCAGAAAACACTTCTTTGTTTTTACTTGTATCTCTTAGTTTTAAAGTATATGATGATGCGTATGCTCTTGGTATTACATCTATATTTTGAGCAGATGCACTTGTAGTTAAAACCTTCATACTTATATATCGAAATATAAAGGTTATTTTGTATAGATGCAAAAAAAAAGAGGGCTATTGCCCTCCTTCTTACTCAAATAACAAATATTAATTTACATCAATTTGTGTGCCTTGACTTTCTGCGTTATAAGCTGCAGTTGTTATAAAGTCTGGTGCTTCTGTTTCTTGTGATACAAACGTTAATGAGTACCCATAAAGGTCTCCCATTGCTGCACCATTAGAGAAAGTACCTGTTGTCAATTCGCATCCGTGATCTTTACCCACTAATCTAAAATTGCCATTATAATCCTCTACTATAATGTGAGGTCTTGATACTGCTAGTAATTTAATTTCTGCTTGAGTTTTCTCTTCTTGGAAGATTAAGTTCATAACTACTGATGTTTCATAGAATGTTGTACCATTCTCTCTTGATGATGTTACAGTAGTATCCATTGTTGAGTTTCCTTTTACATCAAATTTCATAAATGTAGGTGATCCACCAAAATCAGTAATCATATCATTTGCAATAGTTAAAGCACCTAATGTACCGAAATCTGCAAACGTAATAGACTTTAATCCACCTACCCCTGATTTACAAGGCAACTCTCTTCCTTTTGTTAAGTTACAAGCCATAATTTTTAATTTTTATAAAAAAAGGTAAGTAGGCATATACCCACCTACCTTCTTTATGTTAAACAATATTAAGAGTATAATACGATATCTGATCCAATTCCGTGTTGTACTCCTGCACTTCCTCTCAAAACAACTCTTACGTTTTGTGAACCATCAATGTCAGCCATATCAATTAACTTAACTTCTTGCCAGTCATTCAATAGACCTGTTCCAAAGAATAAGTTAGATGATTCTGCTGCAACCATTTTGTCATTACCTAATCCAGGTGCAGTAAATAGTTCAATACCTTGAAAGTTCATCTCTGTTTTTCCTACGTTATAAAGTTCTCTATAACCTAAAGCTGCTTGTGCTTGTATATAAAACTTAGCTGCACTTGTAGGAATATAGATTTTTAAATCTTCTCTATTGTAAACTCCACTTGGAATAGCATCAACTACTTTTCCTAATTCAGCAACGATATTTGAAGCTGAAAGTGTAGTACCAGAAACATCAACAACATCGCTGTCTGCTGCTAGTAATGCTTGAAATCCATCAAACTCACCTACGTTTGCAGTAGCACCTTGCCAAATGTTTTGTTCTACTTTCTCAGCAACTTTTGCTGCAACTTGTGCAATTAAGAAATCAGAAAATCTTCTAGGAAGATTGTCATATTGGCTAAAGCCCATTGACGCTGATTCCCAATCTTGTCTGAAATCTTTTTTACATAGTTGTAAGTTTACTTGAAACTCCTCTGGTTGTAAGATTCTTTCTGTTAATGTTACATTTGAAGTTGGATCAAAGTCGCAAGATGCATCTTTTAAAATGCTATCTAATGCAAGTTTTTTGATAACTTCCTTAAATTTAATGTTAGGTTTTATACTAACTCCCCCTTGTGATAATGTAACTCCACTCAGTAAAGCTGCTGCGATATACTCACCAGCGAACTCACCTGCATATGAAGTTGTTATACTTGTTGTAGTAGCCATATCTTTTTAATTTATTAATTTATTATAATTCTCCAACTGTTATAGATGATGAAGCGTTACCATTCCCAAATAGGAAATAGCTTGTACCATCAGAGTGTATTTCAATAAAATCTCCGATGCTTTCTGCACCATCTTCAAATGTTACCTTGTCAACTGCATCAGCTTCTACGATTGCGCCATTTACAATTACTCCACCATTAATAGTATCTCTATTACTAGCTGGAGATTGTACAACGAAGTCAGTAGAAAATGCTGCTGATACAATAAATTTAACTTTAAAACCTGCACTAGGTGCTGGTAAAGTCATTGTATATCCTGTTCCAGAAATCTTAAAAACCTTTCCTGAATCTGATAAATTTAATGAGCCACTTGCTGAAACTAATTCATAGTCATCAAATATTCTCATTACATCATCGCTTACGTGTTCTAATACTGCCATAATTATTTATATTTATTTATTTACTATTTGTTCCATTACCCTATCCAACGTGGATAATCTTCTGTTTTGTGCAAACTTGAAACCTTTACTAGATTTTTCTTGCTCTGGGCTATGTTTTAATGGTTCAGCAGCAGGTTTTGACAACTCCTCTTTAAGAGCTTCTTTTTGTTCTGCTTCACTATTTAAAACTTCTGTTACTGCTAAAGAAACTTTTTCTTGAAGATCACTTGACATCTCTTCTTTTTCTTTGTCTTTATGATCCATCATTTTATTGATATGCTCTTTTAAGTCATCCATCTCTTTACGAAACTCCTCTCTAGTAACATATCTCATTTTCATTTTATCCTCATCCTCTTTTTCATCTTCTTCGTGTTCAGCATTTTTGATTTCTTTAATCATACCTTCTTCTTCAATAACAAGAACTCTGTTATCTTCTAGTTCGTACTCACCAACTGGTAGAGCAACTTTTTCATCTTCAGTTTTAATAAAAACTTCTTTACCTGATTCAAAAACTTCTGCTTCCAAAACAGTTCCATTCTCTAGTTTGAGCTCTGCTAATTGAATATCAGATAGCTCAACGCCAAGAATGTTTTTTACTTGTTTTAATACTTCTGTAGCTTTCATAATTATATATCGCTTTTTAAAATTTATTTTGCATTTTTAACTTGATCTTACAACGCCATTTATGTTTGCATTGCTTCCACCCTTTAACGCACCAATGCCTTGTGCGTGTAATTCTCCTGTACAACATTCTATCTTGTACGTTAACTTATCTTTACAAAGACAAGCCCTTCTTCCACCTTTTGGACTTGTATAGCTTGGTAGTTTCATTTTTTCTTACTTTTTGGATGTCCTTTTGGTAACAAATCAAAATCACCTGTATATTTAGGATTTTGTGGTCTGCCATTTCTAACTAAATATAAATAAGCATTCACTCTCGCTTGAGCCCAAGCTGTTGGTGATTGTATTCTTGGACTATGCGAAACATTGAACGCACCTAGTCCTCTTTGAAATACTGACTTTAATTGACCTATTGTAACACCATAACCTAATTTTTCTTTATATCTTTTGTTAAAGTCATCAGACTTTTTTTGTAATGTAACTTCATCTTTCTTGCTTACTTTTGCACCTCTACTTGTAGAAGCATCTCCTTTTGCTGTACCCTTACCTTTTGGTCTTGGATTAGGTGTACCTGACTTTGGTGCTTTTGGACTTTTTCTAATACCTCCTCTTGGACCTATCTCAGCCATTTTTACGCACTTGTGTTTTTGATAATCTTTTCTGTACCCTTTAGGACATTTATATTTTTTGAATTCTTCTTGTGTTAGTGCGTGTTGCTCACAAGGCATATACCAAGTCATATCTTCAAACTCGTGTTCGTGTATGCCATCACATCCAATATCTTTAGCAATCTTTTCTGCCATATCTTTAGATGCGTATGCAAGTCTATCCATTATAATAGCAAAGTCATCGTTTACTTTTTCACTATATAATTCTAATTTACCTAATTCTTTTAATTTTTTCTCTGCGTATCTTTTACCTGCTAGTCCACCCCACAATAAATATGATATTGTACCACACGCTTCTTTATCTTCTGGTTTGTAATATTCTTCAGCTCTTGATAAAAAAGAATACATACGTGATACTGTTTGTTCACTAATTGCTTTACCTTGTGCTAATTGTTGTGCTCTAATTTTGCCAACATCAGTTGCACATTTGTTGTTTACTTTTTTGTTTAAGTCTATACCTCTTTTTGCATTGTTCTTTACTGCATCTGGGTAATCACTAAAACTTTCAAATATTAATCTTTTACCTTGCTTGTATCTTTTGTCGTTTCTAATAATACCTTTTACTTGTGATAGTAATTCTTCTGCTTCTTCTTCTTCTATCTTTGCTAAGTCTTTTATTGTTTGATCTTTTGGTCTTTCAGCTTTATCTGCGAAGTAACCCTCTATTGAGAAACCTTTAACTTTACCTGTCTTAACAAACTCCTCCCATATTTGATCGTTGTTTACTTTTACTGCACCTACCCAAGTACCTACAGGATATTCAAGACCATATAAAGCAGTCTTATCTTTTTTTGTATCTTCTACAATCCAACTCTCTACTAAAGAAAGACCTTTAATAGTATGTTGGTGTTCTAATGTAGAATTATTTTGATTCCCTTTTTGTAAATATATTTGTGATGCTTTTCTTACAGTGTCTCTTGAGAAATATATATAGTATTCTTCATCTCCATTTTTACGATAGATAGGTTTGTTAGGTACAAGTAAAGCACCTAATAGTATTTTCTTTTCTTTATCTATCTCCTTGAGTGCAAGTATCTCACCTTTTAGTGCAATAAAATCTTCTTCTATTGCTGGGTTTTCTACTATACTTATTGCTTCGATACCTGTTAAATCCTCGTTGTCATCTAAGATCAATTCAACTATCTTCATAATTATATATCGTTATTATTAAGTGTTTTTGTCTATCCTAATGAACTTTCTTGTATTATGTTTCTATCTAAACTTTGTGCAGTTGAAACATCCCCTGCAACTACAAATGCTTTTATAGGTTTTTGTGTTGCATCTGCTAATGTTTGTGCTAATTGGTTTTCTGCACTTGCACCTACTATATTAAAAGATGGTGCTTGTGGTGTTGGTACAGATACACCTCCCCCACTTGATCTAGCACCTAAACCTGAAGGTGGTGCAGGGTCTTTTGTAGATGTAATAGATTTAACATTCGCTATACCTGCTGCTACTACTGCTGCTGCTTGTATAAAATTAAATGGTGGTGGTGCAGATTTTAAAGCTGTATTTGCTGCTGCAAAAGTATCTCTAATGGCTTGTACTACTGCTATTGCTTTTCCAAACTTACTATTCTTTCCTACAATAGTAGCTAATGCACCTAAAGCTGCACTTGTTTGTTTTACTTTTGCTTTACCTAATTGTTTTTCAATTTTTATTTGTTCGTTTGCATTTTCTTGTTGAAAAGCTAATAGTTCATTATTAGCATCTGCAAATGCTTGAGTACCCTCTTTGAATAATTTTTTTCTGTTTTGTAATCTTTCTTCTTCTATTTGTCTTTCAATTTCTAAATTATCTTGTAAAGTTTGTAATCTTAGTACTTCATTTTCTATTTGTTCAGCATTAAAATCTCTTTCAACTTTTGATCTTTCAGCTTGTGCATCTATATTAGATTGTGAAAGTTCTTGTCTTTCTCTTTCTAAAGCTAAATCATTTACTTTTTGTTCACTCAAAAATCCTGTAACAGTAGCTTCAACTGCAAGTAATTCATTTTTTGCTTCTTGTAGGGCTATTGCATTTGCATCATTACCATTTTTGTCAAATTGTGCTTGGGCTGCATCTAAAACAGCTTGTGCATTATCTTTCATTGTTTCGCCCTGTTCCTCCAATACTTCTCTCAGTTTATTGTTGGCTTCTATCCTTTTTTCTATTGTGTTTCTTTCTTCATCTCTAATTTGTCTTTGTTTCTCTGCCTGTATATCAAATTGTTCAATTAAACCTTGATTTATTACTGCTGCTTTTTCTGCTGATTTATTTAATTCAACATTTGCTTTGGCTGCATTAACTGTTTCTGTTACATAATTTTTTGTGGCTTCAGCAACCTTTGTAACTGTTTCTACTGTTTTGTCAAAGCTATCATCAACACCAGTAACAACATCAAATAATTCTTTACCAGCATTTTTAGCATCCTCTGCTGCACCTGCAAAATCACCTTTAAAAACTTTAACTACTGCTTGACCTAAAAAACCTATTGCATCTAAAGCAGACCTAAATCTTTCCACAACATTATCTACAATCGCTTTACCAAAATCTTTTATTGATTGTATAGGATCATCAAAAATACTTTTGAAAGTATCAACAACGCCACCTACGTTATCAAACAGGAAATTGAAAAAATCATTAAATGCAATACTAAGAGTTTCAAATGTTGTAGCAAAAAAATCAACTACAACTTGGTTTTGTCCTAATGTTTCTTTAAAAAACTCAAATGCTTTATTTAGTGCAGTAATAATCAAACCACCTTTTAGTATATTAGAAAATTTAAAAAAACCTTTACTTGCACCATCGGCAGAGTTTTTAACATCTTTTAAACCTTCATCTAATTGTTGTGTGGCTTGTTGTGATTGTTTGTTTAATTTTTTTAACTCTTTAACAACATCACCAAGACTAGCTTCTGCATCACTTGTTTTTGCTTCAACATCTATAATTATTTTTTTTGCCATCTTATATCTTTTTTAAACTGTTTAAATGTACCCTTTATTGTTTTTGGTAATTCATATTTACCTTGTGCAATTCTAATGTTTTCAGTTTCACCATCTACAAACTCTAATAATTGTAATATACCTTGTATCATTATGAAATTGTATTTATTTTAGATAACAACTCTAAACTACTTTCTCCTGTTTGTAGGTTTGTTGTGATCTTGTTAATTATAAACTCTGTATTATTTATTACAATAGTATCTGCCAACTTATATCGTAGAAGAAACTTTTGTGGTAACAACGCTTTGTATTTTTTTAATCTTCTTTTATATGTAAATACATCTCTTATATATTGTTTGTAAAAGTTTTCAAATAGAGTAGATGTTTCTGGTGTATCATTAAATGGATCTTCTTCTATACTAAAATGTAAAGTTTGACCTGCTGTAACTGTTGTAAAGGTTGTTGTTATATTTGCTTCACTTGTAACTGCCGATGTCCTTTGTAAGCTACCTGTTACAATAGGATTAATAGTTGTAGAACTATTTGGACTTACGGATACTGTTACATCTGCAAAATTAGTAGGGTTTAGATATTTGAAAGATACTGCACTTGATTCACTTGCATTTACTGCTATAACAACACTTTGTGTACCAGACTTAACATTGCTAGGTCTGTTATATGTTGTTATTGTGGCAGGGTTACCAGCACTTTGACCATCTAACATTTGTATTCCTTGACATAAAGTTGATTCGTTAAAAAATAATAGAGGTTTATTTACTGTTGGGTTTTGGTCGCTATCTACAAAGAAGCCATATCCTATTTTTGTAAAAGCACTTCCATTTACGTTTCGTAATCTTTCAAAAAACATTTTTTCAAATGGTAATGATATACGATAATCCCTACCTCTATTTAATCTTGGGTCTCTACCACTATTACCAATACCACTTGCTTTAACACTTCCTAATTGTCTATTGTTTAGTTTCTCAAAATAAAAAGCACCAAATGTTTTTGGGTCTGCAAACTTAAATTCTATATCGTTAAAAGGGACACTAAAATTACTTTCGCTTTGTGTAACATCTACAAACTCGGTAATATCTCTATTTGTACCACCTGCATAAAAAGAATCTAAAGTTTTTACTACAACATCACCATAGTCATCACTTGCAAGATCACTTTCTATAAAAGCTGTAAGATTAAAAGTTTTAAATAATCCTGTTAAAAATTCAAGTATGCTAATATCTGGTATATTGTTTTGTACAAATATTGTTTCTACTAAACTATCAGGTTCAACAATACCAGCTAAAACTGTTGCTGTAAAATTATCAGCATTGTTCGACTGACCTTCTGCAACTCTTGTAAAAGAAAGCTCGTATGTAAGATTTAAACTTGTTTCAGTTGTTTCTATTACAAACTCTACATTGTGTTGCATTAATGGTTGAGTGAAATCTGAATCCCCTTCAAATAAATGTTGTAGTCTTATAAAACCTGTTTGTTGATATGTTGCTGCTGTAATTATCTCTCCAGTACCAGCTCTTCTTAATTTTGCTGTAAATTTTTTATTCGATGTTTGTGGAGTAATTTTCCAATTTATTTGCATACTTTCAATAACGCCTATCCTACTTTCAAGTCTTTGTGTTACAAATCTGAATATACCCCCATCAAAAGTTGGTGCAAAATTACTTGTAGGTAATATAGAAAAGAACTCATTAACTGTACCTTGTGTTGCTGTGAAGCTTTGTATTTTATTAAGTATTATGTTAGAAACATTTGATTCATTGCTTGGTGTTACTCCAATCTCTCCTTTGTTTCTATGTAGCCACATATATAAATCTCCAAACATACCTGTCTCTTTGAAAAAGTCATCACTAAACTTTAATCCTATTGTTGGGTCTTGTGCTATTACATCAATAATATCTATTACCCTCAATGCAGGTTTTAAATCATTAAATGTAAAACCCATAGTGCTTCCTAATCTTTCTGTTGCACCTGATCCTGATGTTGCTTGACTACCACAACCATCGCTAAATAAGTTTCTTGTTGTGCTTGATCTTTCTTGTGATGTTAAAACTCCTTGTGCAGAGCTATCAAATATAAACCTATTTGTATGCGATATTAAAGGGTATATTACGTGAGCTTTACTTGTTGCTTGACCATTAAGAACATTTACAAAACTTTGTAATCCTTGTTTTACAGTTGATACATTATAACTATGATCGAACTGCGAAAAGTCTAACTCGGATAATTTTCTATCTTTTATTTTGTCTTTAAGTGTTACAGTCTCTCCAAAGAATGTTATGTTGTATGATTCAGGTTGGTTGTTTTTTAATTTGACACCATTTAAAACTATATATCCGTTTCTAAAGTTTTTATAATTTAATTCTAGTATAGCTCTTAATTTTGTGTTTGCATTAAATATAGAATCTGCAATTAAGTTTTCTTCTATATCTGTTCTATAATAATGTCTAAATAATAAATTGTTTTTACTACTTGCTGGTAAACTAAAAGACTTACTAAAATCAGTAAATACTTTTTCTATATCTCTTATATCTTGTATTGTTTGTGTGAGTGATACTTGTTCATCTTCAAATAAATCTAACCTTTGATAATCAATATCTGTAATTAAATTGATTTCATTCCATAATCTAAAAGCATTCTCCCAATTTATAGCTGTTGTATTCCACAAATCTGGATCAGGTTGTGGGTTGTCTATCTTTATATCTGGTATTAATAGACCTAACTCATTCATTATCTTATTGTATTTATTTTATCAAAAGCAAAATTAAAAGTCATTGTATAGTTTGCAAGTCTATCATTTAGTGATGTTTTAAACTGTACACTCTTATCTTGTGGTATAACAGGCAAGTATTGATTGTTTTTAAATAGCCAACATCTTTTAGTAAATAATATTTCTTCTATAACTTGATTATAACTATCGTTTACATATCCTGTATTTAACACAATCGTTTCTCTACTATTTATGTTTCTGTTTTTATATTGATGCGCGTTAATAGAATAAGTTGCACCTGTAGTTAAGGTGTTTGTTTTAAACTCTTCTTTTTCTACATTTACACTTTCCAAAGATTTTAAAAAGAAATTTACTTTTTGTAATGCACCTGATTTGTTTACAAACACTAAAGGTAAATTAGTAAATCTATTACAAGGTTGTTCTTCTATTGTTATTGTTTCTGTTGATCCACCTGTTACAATATCAACACTTGTAAGGGTTGCAGTTGTACTAGTTGCGTATGCTATTGCGTTATTAGAATTTGATACACCTGTCGGTACTGTTACAGTCGATACTGTTGAACTGCCATTTTTAAAATTTACAGTAGTTGCACCTGATAATGTATCACTACCAGAGTTTACACTTAGGTTTGCTAATACAGGTATATATAATACTTCTTGAAACTCTCTAAATATTGTTGTGTTACTCATTAATGTTTTTAGACTTCCTTTATGCCTTGTAAGGTTTTGAGTTGTTGCACTATTTGTTGTTTGTGTTATATCAAACCCTTCTTCAAAATATCCTACCCCATCAAATGCTAACATAATTGTAGTTATAGCATCTAACGCACCATCTGCTGGATTTGATCTTATAGGTGTTGCCGTTGTTTGTACCCATACATTAACACCATTACTACCAAATGTACCACTAAAACTATATGCTATATAATCTTTTATTAATTCTCCTATTTCAAATATCACATAGTTGTTGTTTGCTACTTCATTTTTTATAAGCTCATATGTTGTTGTAGGACTTGCATTAAACGCACCACTATATATTGCTATTGTTAATTTACAACTCGCAAGGTTTGTGTTTTCTACTTTTAAGTAAACAGGACTATTTATATTTATCTTTTCTATTGCCATTATAATTCTTTTTCAAAGTCATTTACAAATGATGCGATTAATTCTGGTGGTAATGTTTTAAATCTTTTCTCAAAAGGTTTTGTAAAAAACAAACTAGGTTTTATACCTCTACTATAAATGTTTTTTGCTATTACATATCCCATTGCATCATATCCTCCTTTTGCAAACTTACCTGTCTTACCTTGTCTAAATCTTATATTTTTTGCTTTTGCAAATAAAGACATTCTTTTTACAAATTTATCAAACGTACCTCTACTTGTACCACTTCCAAATTTAAATTGTGAGTTTGGTGCTTGTTGACCTCTTATTTTTGCGTTTGGAGATACTTTAGATGGGTCTTTACCTTTTACACCTTCATCTTGATAAACACCATAATCTTCCATTATAAATTGAATTATTATACCAGTACTATCTATAAGTGGTGGAGTGAAAGCTAAAGAGTTGTAAAGTTTCTTGTTAAAGTTTTTTTTACCCTTTGTCAAATTACTTCTTGATTGCTGAATCACATATTTAGCAAAATTGTTTAACACCTTTTTTGTTTCTTGTAATTCCATTAGCAAATACTTATATCGTTTTGTATTAATATATCCATAGTACACGCCCAGCCACCTAATCTGTTTTCAAACCTTTCGTAAAATGGTTCGCATACAGGATCACCCTCTAATTGATATTTAGATGTATATAATGAACCCCTACGTAATAAATGTATGATCTTGTTTATTACTGCTAATTGTGTATTTAATACATCTTGTTCATTATCATTACCTACAAAAATATCTGTTGTTTCATCTTTATATTCGTTTACAACATCCATAGCCATTAAAGTAATATTAAACACAAGAGCTTGTTCTTGAGCTGTAACTGTATTTACTATAATGTGAGCAAGTGGGAATATTGTTTGCTTAGATAAATCTATTTCTGTAATGTCTCCTGTTGTAACTGTATTTACATTAGGGTCAAGTAACAGATTTGTTTTTATTGTATCTGTAAGTTGATAAAATCCTCTTATACCTTGATTGCTCATTTATATTTTCTTTTTAATTGTTTAGCTTCTAACTCGTTTTTCTCTTTCATAAATGTAAGCATCATTAATGATTCGTGCATACCTAGTTTAGTGATATGCTCAAATCTCGTAATATCTCCCTGAGAGAGTGCGAAAATTGACTGATACCATCCCCATTTAAGACCAAATTGTGCATTTGCTGTTGTGGTATCTCCCCCTTGCTCTCCAAATAAGATGTCATAACTCTCGACAAGTCGATTCCTAAACGATAAAAAAAAAGCATACTACCAAACACTATATCCATTGGTAAATCTTTAAAGACTTCTGATCCCTCTGCTTTATATTCTTCTATGTTATATTTATCTTTATAAGTATTTACTATTGGTCTATAAAGAACTGCCATAGCTTTTTCTACTTCCTCCCATTTAGATATATATGTATCAAGATCAACATACTCTCCTAATGTCATATCATCAAGGTTTGGTATAAAACCATACTCCACACCATTCAAAACAAATCTTCTTTTAAGTTGTGGTTTTTGTTCAAACATATCTGCAAGTATATTTGTAATTCTATGCACATCTTTTGCTTTCAAACTGTATGATTCTTTATGTGGTATGCCACAAAATATTTCAATCATCTTAGATGCAAGAAAATGCTCATCCTCATTGTCTTTTTGAATCTGTAAAAACTTTTGATATTGCGATAGTTTGATTTCTGATAAACTATTAGGTACAGTTATTTTTATTCTCATATATATATATCGAAATTAAATCTCGATTTTAGACAAAAAAAAAGGGGGTATAAAACCCCCCTCAAACAACTAACCAAAATATATATGAAAAGATTACTTTATCTTCTCACTAAAAGGCTCTTTAGGAAAAGCCTTGCTCTTAACAAATTTAAAATATTTTTCTTTACTTACAAATTCTTTTGTTAATGGATGTAGATATAATTTTTTCATTTGTTTTCTTTTTAAAAAGGGGGTTTTACACCCCCTGTTTTTATTAATTAATAATTTCAAAGTTTTTTTCTATCATTTTTTCTGGAATAGTATCTTCAAAAAATGAGATGTTTGCATAACCATAAGGTGTATCTTCTTGCAATCTTACAAGTGTTCTACCTGATTTACAGATTGTTTTTTTTACAATTTTGTACTGTCTTTTTTTTGTATTTTTCATAATGTTTTGTTTTTAATTATACTCAAATATAATACTTTTTTATTAATTGACAAAATTTAATAACTTTTTTTTATATTTGTTTATATGAGCAAACTTAAAAAACAAGTAATTTTAGACATTTTTAATTATCCTATAGGTATAAAAGTAATGGGTAAAAACATAAAAATTCTTAAAGTAAATAAAAGTCAAGCTGACAATTTAGTTTGTAAATATCATTATTCAAAAAAACCAACTACTAATTCTTTTTTATCTTTTTTGGTTTACTACAATAATAAAATAAATGGTGTTTTACAGTTGGGTTATGGTATAAGACCTAAATCTAAAGGCTACTTTGATTATAAAGAAGTGAGAGAGTTTGATCGTATGTGGTTGTCTGATGAAATGCCTAAATATTCTGAAACAATAGTAATATCTTGTCTACATAAATATTTAAAATTAGTTTTTCCTGAAATTAAGTATTTAATATCTTATTGCGATACATCTGTAGGTAATACAGGCACGATATATAAAGCAGCAAACTATAAACTGATTGATAAATTAAAAGCTGATTTTTACATTTTACCTACAGGAGAGAGAATACATCCTGTAAGTATGTGGCATAGGCATAAAACTAGAAGATGGGATTTTTTGAAAGAAAAGTACAAAGGCATAAAAAAAGCAGAGGGTTTTCAATTAAAATTTATCTACAAACTTAATTAACTATCTTATAACATATCTACCTCTGTTGGGATTCTCTAGTTGCATCATTAAGGCATAACGAGCTGCATCAATACAATCAGGATGTATGCCAGTTGGTTTTTGAATATTGTTTCCTTCTTTATCTTTATCCCATACATATCCTTGTAATTCTCTTATAAGATTCTTTGATCTTGATGTTATGTATATCTCGTTTTGGTTTATTAAGTTGATACCATAGATTACGGAATCTTTACCTTTAGTTACAGGGAATATTTTATGACCATAACTTCGAATCTCTTGTATTGATTTAGGTTCAGCACTATCTGCATATATGTTTTCTAATATTCTTTTGTCTGTAAGAAAATGACTTATATCTCTATTAAGCATACCCTTTCTGTAAAGTAGCTCATCAAATATGTAGGCATTATTCCATTTGTATAGTCTTATAAATGTAGATGGATCAACACTATACCCAAAGTCTAATCCTGCACAAAGAAGTCTAGCATCATTAGGTATATTATCTATTGACTTCCAATCAGGAATACAAGCACCCTCTAAACTACCTATCTCTCCTAATCCATATACCTTCCACCAATTTGCCCAATAAGTGGATGTCTTTGATTTTGTTCTTGCTTTCTCTATTTCTTTTACAATCGTATCTGACAAGCTCTCGTTGTCTTTGTAAGTAAGTGTAATAAAGTCTGTATCTTCTTGTCCTATCAATTCTTTATCTACCCAAAATAAATTAGTTGGATTGTAGTCTAGCCATATATCACCTGATGTTCTAATTGCTAATTGTTGATATGATTCAAAGTTTATATTGTTGCACTCATTAAGAAATAAGTCTGATCTTCTTGCACCTCTAAGTTTATCTGGTTGATCTGTTGAAAAGAACTCTATATAACTACCTGTACTAAATTCGTATTTTAAAGTACTTCTATTGAACTTTCTTTCATCGTACCTATGCGTACCTTTCATAATGCTTAGAAAGTCTTTTAAAGCACCTCTACGTAAGTGTGGGATGCTCTCAGCTACAACGCTTATTTCTTTGTATGGATTTTTGATTGCATAGTCAATAAGGATCATTAATATTGCAATAGTCTTACCTGCACTACTACCACCTCTAATAATCTTGATTCTTTTATCAAGTTTTCGTAATCTTTTTACTGCTTGTGTTTGCGTGAACATTAATCAATGAATAAAGGTACATCATCGTTTATATGTATATCTTTTGTTTCTTTTGGTCTGCCTACATAATAATTATAATAGAGCTGTACATATTTATAATCTTTTTTCTTTAGACCTTCTTTCAATGCTTCATATGCCAAAGGTTCTAATGGTTTTAGTTTTTCTATTAATTGCAATTCTTCTGTCTTTGGTTTTCTACCTGCACCAATTCTTTTACCACCATTGTTAATTCTTTTATCCATAATTGAAAAACATTGATTAATCAATCTTTTGTATATCTATATATCGTAAAATTTAATCAATTTTTGATTCTTCATAATGTTTTGGATATGGCTTTTCTTTAAGTAAGCATTTTTTCTTTTCTCTTTTATCTAAAAACTTAATATATCTAAATTGTCTTAAATTTAATTTAGAAGCTCGATCTTTGTTTTCTTGTAAATATTTTGCAGAACCAGCGTACCTTTTGCTTTCTTTTGCAACTGTCATTTGTATATTGTGGTAAACCACACCATCTAATTCCCAAAAATCGCTTTTGTGTTCGCCATAATAACTAAAAGAACAGGCTTGATATACTATTCCAAAACCACCACACCTTTCATCTGCAAAACTTTGAATCCATCTTATTTTTGGATATTTTTTTTTTATAAACTTTATAGAATAACTTATTGCCCTACTTTCTGGGTAATTACCAATACCATCTGCAATCCACATACGATTTAACTCTAAATATTGATCTTTTAAAGTTCCTTCAACCACGCTTGAACAACTTGCAGGGTTCATCGCATAACCATATTGTAAAACACCTTTAATTTCTTCATTTACAAATAAACCTAAATGAATATATGTAGCATTGTAAAACTTTTTTGAATAATGATTTTTTACTATTATACTATTTGACAAATTTCTTTCTATTTCTTTAATATAAAATTTATCAACTCCAAAACCTATACACTCGGACTCTCCCCACAAACTACTTTGATTATTATATATGTATGCTTTTTTAGCTTTCACTTCTTTGTCATCGTATCTACTTGTTTTGCAATCTTATCTACATCTTCGGTGTCAAGAAAGTTTACTTTGTGTTTAATAAATTCTTTCTTTGCATCATTGTTTTTTAATTTGATTGTAATATCAAGTAACCACTCTTGTATTTTACTATTGTATTTTTTATGCGTTTCAAAACTCTTTATTGCGTGTAATACTGTTGTGTGATTACCTGACCTACCTTTATCTTTAAATAGATTGCCTATTTGTTGTAGTGTCATCTTTTCGTATTTGTAAAGTATGAATGATAATAACGATCTTGCTTCTACTACTTCTCTCCTTCTTGTGTTTTCAAATACATCTACGTTTGCTACTTTATTTATTTGCTTTGCTATTTTTATTGCTTTATTCATAATATACCTTCTATTATATAATTATCTATATCTTGACCCTCTATGAAAAACTTTTCAAATATTTGTATTGCTTCTTTTGTTTTTCGTTCCCCTTCCAAATAAAACTCCTCGCTACAATTCCATACACCAATATCAAGTGATCCTTTATCTATTACTACAAACTTAAAATCTAAATATGTTACGTTAAATAACTGACAATATATATAGCATTGTACATCGTAAGAATATTTTTTAGCTGAATAAGGAAAACCTTTTATATCTGTTGTAGTTTTTATATCTACTATACCATCGTTTCTAAGTACATCTGCCTTTCCTCTAAATGGATAACCTTGTATTGTACCTATACCAGATACCTCAAATTCACAATCTGTTATATGTTTTAGTGCGTGTTCATTCTTAAAAAAAGCATCTGCGATCTTCTCTGCGTTTTCTTTTTCTAACCTTGTATATACCTCACCATATTTTTCTCTTGCTTCTTTGTAAGTCTTTGTGTTTTTAGAAGATACATTTATAAATATCTGTTCACTAAATTTTTGTGGCTCTAGTATTGCTTGATGAACTAATCTACCATCTCTTAATGGTTGTGTTTCTGGACTTCCATACTGCGTTACAAACTTATATGTTTTTGGACTTGATAGTAATAGTTTTAATGATGAACTGCTTAATGCTAACTTGTTCAGCTCTCCATAATAAAAACTATCATCTACCATTTTTTTCAGCAATTCTTTTTTGCTGTAATTTTTTCCATCCAAAAGTTGTATCATCATTTGTTTTTTTAATTATTAATTCTGTTTCAATCCTGTTGGTGTATTTGTACATATCATTAATACACTTTATGTATAATCCTATTTGTTTCTTACGATTTTTGTCTGCTTTTTCAAAAGCACTTGCCATAGCACCTCCTATATAATTAAATGCTAATTCAAACTTTTGTTTTTCTTTTACATCCATAGTGTTAAAAATAAATATCCACCCATACATATAGTAAATAATATAAATGCAAACTTTAATGTTTGATATGTAACTTCTGCTTTTTCTAGTCTGCGACCTTGATTACCTCGATATTGTTTTTGTTTTTTCATTTGTATATTTTTGAAATTAATTTCTTTTTTTATATATCCGATTTCATAAAAATAATTGTCATTCAGATATGTTAGATAGTTTTTTGATTTCATATCCAAGCTCAATTAATATTGATTTGTGTTTTTCTATATAGTCTAACACTTCTTTTTCTTTTTGTATCTTACTTCTACAATAAGCCATTATCTGATTCTCTATCGGATTGTGATTGTTTTTCGCCATATTTTTATATTTAGTTATTGGTTTAGTGCGCCATGCGCACAAACCTAATCTTTTAACTTTAGTAATGTCTTTCCAAATCTCCAATTGAAAGGATCAGTTAATTCACAAAACGTATAACCTCTACGCTTCATAACAACCTTACCTTTATGGATTCTATCATTGTGATAACATTGGAAAGTATCATTGACTTTTAAATTATTTACTTTTATCATACTTGCAATATACAAATAATAATTGACAATATCTAATAACTATTCTTTATGAACAATTGATGCCATATCTTCTGTAAGTAAATACACCTTTTTTAGTTTTTTCTTTTTAGTCCAGAATGTGGTATCGGGACAATACAATTCTTTTATTTCTGGCATCTCTAAGTAGTTTATCCAATACAAATAAGTACCTTTAGGATCAGAAACAAAATATAGTTTTACAATCTCACTATCCATCTCCATTAGTTTGTCATACTTATATTTTTCTAATAGTTTTTCTTTATAGTATTTGTTTCTAAACTTCATCTCCATTACGCATTTATGACCTTTAGGTGTTGTACCTATTGCATCATAGTGTTCAAATTTGCCTTCAGACCATTCTAAATTCCAATCTTCAAACTCATTTAAGAACTTTACTACTATTCTTTCAAACTTATTTATTGTCTCTAAACCCACTATCGTATAATATATTTATATCTTGAATCCATTTATTCCAAATCTTTGGTGAGCATCCACAAGGTAGATGAAAATTATGGTAGAAATATTTAGAATGTAAAGATGCAATCAACTCTTGTTCTTGTTTGTTGATCTGACTGCTTTTAATTCCTTTGAATTTTGTCCACTTTTGATACTCTTCTTTGTTTAGTTTTTGTTCTAGTTCTTGTGATTCCATTTAGCCAATTTTTTCTATCATCACATCCACAATCTTCGAAACCTAACTTGTGTGCAATCCATTGTGAAATATCTTTGCCTTTACCAAATGTAATGATGTTAATTATATATTCTAATTTATCTCCTAGTTTCATATGAGTTCTTTCAGTTTAGATTTTACGTTTCTAAAAGTATTATATAGTGAGTAATAACTAATCTGACTTTTTCTTGATAGTTCACTTATACTTTCACCTCCACTTACAATATCGTACACTTTGGCATCATACCAATATATCTCTTTGAGTGCTTTTTGTATTTTAGCATATACTTCTTCATAATTTATTGTACCTTGATCTTCTATTTGTATATTTTCTAAAGTTGTATATGTAACTCTCATTTTTTTTCTTAGAAGATCAACATACAACCCTCTAAGTATTCTAAAACAGTAATAGTAATTTATATCTTCTCCATAACTAAAGTCTATACCTTTTTTTGTGTTTCTAATAAGTAATATGTATAATTCTTGTACTATATCCTCGACCTCTGTTTCTCTAAGCCCACCAAAACTCCTTGTGATCTCTAACCACTTTTTGTGTCTATCGTATGCTTTTTCAACAGGTGTTTTCAAAATGGTAGTCTTAATTGTTCTATTATGTTTGGTCTTACAATATCTTTATCACCTAACTTAAATCCTACATTATTCTTAATGCTTTCTAATATGAGTGGACTATCGAAAGGTGTTGGCTTACAACCTAAGTCGTGGTCTTTTATTTTTTTACAGTGAACCTCTGTATATATCCATCTTGATTCGTGCTGCGTTAGTCTATGTATAGTATAAAAGTCATCGGTACGATTTGCAAATACATTACCAGATTCAACATCACTCATAGCTAAAGGTATAGGATGTCCTGCAAATTCGTGATTAGTTGGGTACTTTGCTCTAAAAGCAGATGTTACCGAGTGCATAATTAGCCATAGAGCTTTCTCGTATTTCTTAACAAATATTCTAAAATCAGTCATCATCTCATAGTTATATTCAAAAGCATTACTATATTGCATCATACCTTTGTTTTTTCTAAGACTATTGATTGGATCAATAATTAAACAATCAAAATCGTATTGTGGCATTACCACTTCACACAAAGATAGTAAATCTAAGTAATCATAGTTTTGTTCGCAATCTATAAATTTAAAATGCTCATAAACAAACTTGGTGTGTTTGTCTAATTCTTCTTTAGATATTTTGTTTATTGGCTTTTGTGATTTAAACTCTACCAGCTTTCTTATTAAACTGTATGGTTCATTTTCACTTGAAAACACTAAAAACTTTACTTTATGTTTCATAGCAAATAGTAACATAAAATAAATTATAATAGATGTCTTTCCTACGTTTGCGTGTCCTGCAAAACAAGTAAGATTTCTTTTGAACCTTATCACATTATCTATATCATCAATACCTAGCTTTGGTGCTTCTTTGAGTTTACCAGTTCTAATGTCATCAAGTTTCTTGAACTGATCTTCAAAGTTTATAAACATTATTTAGATAGTTTTTCTAATTCAAATGTAAGGTGGTCTATTGCTTTTTGTATATCTTGATTTGGTGTATCGTGTTTCTTATAAGCTCGTAGGATATAAGTACAAGCTGTACCCAAGTTATAATTAAGGTCAAAGTTTTCTACTACCTCTCTTGCAGTATATCCATTTGCACCATTATAATACTTGGGTGTTTTAACTTTAGAATGGTAAGTCATCTACTCTATCCTCGTTTTGTTCAGCAAGTTCAAGCTCTTTGTGGTATTCTATTTTCCAACCTTGTATTGTGTTAAAAAACTTGACCTCATTGTTTTTATTAGTCCACTCTCTACCTTTGAGATTTATACCAATCTTTACTAAGTCATTTGCTTTGTACTTGTCTAGTATTTGACATTTGTCTTGAACAAACTCTATAAGTATCTTCTGAGGATATTGTTCTTGTGTTTGTATTACTATTTCTCTTTTTTTAAATCCGTTTGATCCGTATTCTTTTGTAGTGCCTATTTGTAATATTGTACCTGTTATTTCCATATTATTTATTATTAAAAAATTCTTGTTGTTTATTATATAGATATATTGTTTTTTGAGCAATTTCATCTAAGCTTATTTGATGTCCTAACCCAGAATATAGTTGTGATACTACGTTTCTTGCAGATTGATATTCTATACTTTGTTGCCTACTATCATTTGTGTTTTGATAATTTACATTTTGATCTTTTGTAAAGTTACTATACATAGCTGTTTTTTTTATACTATCTAATTTCCAAGCTTTATTCTTTTGTTCAATATAACCATACTCTATTTCATCTCCAACATTGTAAGACATTTTACTTGTATAGTAAAGACCTATATGTTGAGTAGTTTCTATTTCCCAAGTGTACATCCCATCTCCAAAAGGAGGTTTCTGCAATTTAGTAATTCTTTTAATTTGTGCTTTGTATCTCATAATTTAAGTTTTGTTTCTTATTTCTTTGTATTCGTTAAGTTTTTCGTTTTTACCTTCTATAATTCTATTGAGTATAGTCTGATCGTATTGTCTTATATTTCTTTGCAAACCTCTAAGTTGTTTAAGCAAAGCTCTTTTATCTTTTTCTAATTGTTTTGCTTTTTGTTTATAATCCATTTTCTATATGTTGTTGTAAAACTATTTCTTCATAATCATCAAAATTATGTTTTACTTGGTTTGTAATATCTACTGTATCTAATAATACTCTTACTATCTCTACACCTTCAAAAGTACCTGTACCATCAAAGTAACCAAGCTCTGCTTTTGAATAATTGTATTCTATTGTAAGATCATCATTATTATAGTGAATGTCTGTAACGTGAAGTTTAATTTTGTACATATTGTTTTGTTTTACTCAAAGATAATTAAATATTGTTAATATCCAAAAAAAAAAAGGGAGAAAATTAATCCTCCCCTTTAAAACAAAACACTTACCGAAGTTGGTAAGAACTCACAAAGATAATCTTTTATTCTCAATATCTAATTTTTTTTTGTATTTATCTATCAGCTCTTGTAAGTCTGCTATACTATACTTGACTGTTTGTTTGGAAAGATTGTATAGATGTTTAGGTAAACCTTTTTTCTTTTTTTCTAATGCTAAAGAATACTCATACTGTTTTCCGTATCTATATCTATTATCATATCTTGATTGTGCATATACATTATCCTCGTGCCACCTAGTAGCCATCTCTTTGCGTGATATAAAATGCCCTGCATCTACTTCTGTATAATGATATTTTTTACCAGAGGTTATACATTTTACATAACCTTTTTTATCTGCATCTCTTTTTCTAATATATTCTGAGAATATTCTATCTAGTTTGTTTATTAGAGTAGAACGTTTGGGTTTTTTCATTTATCCATATAGTATAAAAACTTATCACCAAGAGTGTAATCTATTTTTTTTATAGCTCTATATATTATTCTGCTTTGTTTTTTTACTTCTAGTCTTTCTGTTTTTGTAGAATCTGTACCAAGATTACAATATAAATTACAATCAAGTTCTAGTAATCTATCTATTTTATCTCTATCAGAAACAGATGTATAACCAAGTATTTTATCTATAATAAACTGTATCATAAAACAAATATAGAAAAAAGAAAAGAAAGAAAAAGTAACCAAAAAGAAAGAAAAGAAAAGCCCTGCTAAGAAAAGAAAATAAATATAATACCTGATCCAAGTGCCATCCATCTTTATTAGGTTGCACAAGTTTAGCTATAAGCAAAAACAAATATATATAATTTATTTTATATAGTATTTGTATAATGCTATTTTGAATAACACAACTAATAAAATGATTGTAAATAAGTTAGGGTGTGATTCTCCACAAAACCCTAATAAGTGTTCTAATGTTTCCATACTATCTTCCTTGACCTTTATATCTTTTTAAATAATTCTTACTTGATTTTACTTTACTACTCTTTGTCTTAGAGTGTATGCCTTTACGTTTTCTGGTATTACTTTTGTATATATGTACACTAGCTTTTTTTGCCATTTGTTATTTTTTCAAATGATCTCCCACCAAAATATGCACCTAATGTAACTGTCAAACTTGTAGTTAGAAGTGCTTGATTACTTTGACTTATTTCAAAATCAATCCAACCTGCATCAATAAAAACCATTAACACACTAGATACAACTAAGAAAATTAAAACCATAGGTCTTACATTGCGACTTAACCAACTATCACTTTTTGAATCTGCAACCCACCTTGTACTAATTTCTTGCATCTCTTTAGTTTGCTGTTCAAATAACATTTGTTGTAATTTTATTTTGTCATCGTTTGATATTTTAGATTTACCTATCTCTGCAATAGCTTCTTTAGGACTTGTAACGCCTTGTAGTACACTACCTAGTGTTGGATTGATTAGTCCTGCTGCACCAAGTAACATCTTACCTACTGTTGTATCTTTAAATTTTTTCTTGTCAGACATTTGTTATATCAATATATTTTGTTTTACCACTTTCTCTTACTGCTCTAAGTATTTTTTTTCTGTTTCTATCAGCACCTACATAGCTTACGTGAATCCAGTCAGGGTTTTCATCATTACCAAACTCCCATATCATCTGGTCGAAGTCAAGATTTTCTTTTATATAATGAAACATCTCTTTGTTTGTTTTATGACCATAGACATCATCAATATCAATAGCTTGTCCTCGCATATGTTGAGACAAAGTAGAACCACCAATAGCTTCGTTTAATGCTCTTGATCTGTAGAAAGAGTTTATTTTTATAGGACCACCTACCCACTCTCTTAATGGCTCAAATATCCAATGTGCAAGTAATCTCATATTACCAATAACATTACCATTTGGTGTATTATCAATACCTAATCTAAGTGCTGTAACACTTTTGGTTGCTTCTTTATCTGATATATGTTTACTAATCATAGTATATTAGTTTGTAGTAACTCTTCTAATTCTTGATTGTTTATTTATAACTGATTGTATTTCTTCTACAGGTATATCTATTTTAAGTAAAATGCCACCATCCCATCTACCAATTAAACTTCTATCTTTGTACAAAAATATTACAGGTACAGATTTTATTTGCTGTTTTATACTAGGTTTTTGATCTTCTAACAAAGCAGTAATAACCTTAGCACCTTTTATTTTGTTCAGGTGTTTATAATCGTTTTTATAGTTCCAACCACTATTAATATGTAATAACGTGTATTCTTGACTATAGTTACTTACATATACAAATAGTGCAACTAGGACAAATATTTGTTTCATTTTTGTATGATTTCATATAATTTTTCATCTATTTTATCTAATTTTTCTGAGTTTTCCTGTACCTGTTCTGCTGTATTTTCAATAGTCTCCCTAATTAACTGATCCTTTAAATCATATTCTGTTCTGGTTAATTCTGGTTTAGGCAGTTCTTTTGCTAATTCTATTTCAGCAGTTAGTGTGAAATAAAGTGCAGCAAGTGATATAGCACCACCTACAATTATACCTATTGTTTTTAAATCTAATTTTACTTGAGTTTCCTCATTAATTACTTTGCTCATTTTTCTCTATTTCTTTAATAGAGCCATCGTTAAGATCAATATTTACTTTGCCATATTTTTCTTCTAGCTTTTTCATATTTTTATCAAAGTCTGATTGTAGCTCAATATTTTCGTTTACAAGTTTATTAGCTTGTGCAAGTAATATTTCTCTTTGCTCATACTTTTGACCTATTGCCATATAGTTTTTTGTTTTACTATCTAACAGTTCTTTAATGTACTCTAATTCTGATTGTTCTAATTTTTTACTCATAATTTTATATTTTATTCAAATATAATAAATTTACCAACTAGGTCGTAACACAACATCAGTTGGGTTTTCAAGTTTACTAATCTGATCTGATAAGTTAGTTTTCATAGTAGCTACATCTAATTTACTTTCTAACCATTCAATAACATCAGATTTTTTTAAATTGTCATACTCAATAAAATTATCTTTGTCATACTCAACACCCAAAGTGCCTATCATACTAACAGAATAATCTCCCTTATTTGCATAATAGCCCCAATGTATATTATATATAACATTACTATTTTTGTCGTGTTCTACCCTTGCATCCAGAGCATTGATAACCCAACTGTAACTTATTTTTGATTTTGCCATAATTATTTACTTTTTAAAATTTCTATTTCTTTTTTAAGCTCTTGTATTGATTGCACTAAATAAGGAATAATACCCTCGTAATTCAATGCTAAATCACCATCTACATTTTCATTTACTAAATTGG